>Ga0209157_1000751_pt1 | contig 27591 bp, 28 predicted proteins | sample GraSoiAngelo_135_FD_185892 | JGI IMG/M metagenome (GOLD analysis project Ga0209157, IMG submission 185892) | Grasslands soil microbial communities from the Angelo Coastal Reserve, California, USA - 14_0929_05_40cm (SPAdes) (version 2) | ecosystem: Environmental > Terrestrial > Soil > Grasslands ...
TTTTTACGTGATAATCCCGAAATTTAAGAATGTTTAGACCATTTTTGAAGCGTAATTCCCCTATGATGATTTGTGGCGTTCGTAATTTATGACTATGACCATACATATAGAACCATAATTTAAATAATAGGTACTCTAGAGTAGCAAAGCTCGAATTATGGATATCTACTGGAGTATCTCTGGTTTATGCTGTTCGATTATCTTTGACAAACCATTCATATAATTTTTAGCAAATGTAGTAATCGGTTGAGAAGAATACCAGATACATCCAAGTACTTGACAATCATGACATGTTCTCGCTATTTCCCATTGAGGCGCACTCCATATTTCTTCTATACTTTGTTCCAGTAAATTGTATATGTTCTCTGAATTATTAAATTTCCAACAGGGCACCTTTACAGTACCATCTCCGTTTACAAAGATGCTTTTCCACACCCCACATTCATCAAAAACTGTTCTTCCATTTTTGATAATTTGCTCAAAATATTCAGGTGGGATCATTATCTGAGGGGAGGAATTTTTTTTCCTGTAATCCAAAATGCTTTCACAAACTTTTGTCATCGTTTTTTTATCGGGCAATAGCGAGTACGATACGTCAGATCTATCTTCTACAAAAGTTAAGGAAACCGAACTTGAACCCAGTTCTTCAGCTTTGTCAAAATAACTTTGGTCAATAAATTCATCTGTGTTAAATTTAGTAATTACACTGTTAAAATAATGTGAAATGTTACTTTGATCTAGAAGTCTAATATTTTCCATAACCTTCTGAAAAGTCTTGCTTGATACACCACGCACTTTGCAATAAGACTCTTCATGAACTGAATCAATACTACAGGTAACAAATTGAATATATTGTCTCACCTTATCAAGGTCTACATTGTGTAAAAGTGAACAATTTGTAATCAGTGATGTTGGCATATTAAGACTGTGAAGATATCTGACAAGTTCAATAAAATCGGGTCTACTTGTTGGTTCGCCGCCTTCAACAATTGCCCAGACACAATATTTTGAGACTTTATCGAAGATTTTTTTCCATTGTTCTGTAGACAAATCTTTTTCCTTTACAATTTTTAATTGACCTTCCTTATCGGAATCACCAAAAGGACACATCGGGCAATAAAAATTACAGTAATGAGTCAAACTGAAAACAGCAATTAATGGACGTCGCTTGCCTATGAGCCTATTTGCCGACCATTTACTCAATAACTTTATAGTTCTTATCCTGTCGACTTCCAACCACTTTTAATTAGCTACTTGATTCGTATTAATCTATTGGAGTCACTTTATCTCAAAAGATGTTTTTGCGTCATTTATAAATTGAAGTTTCATTCAAGCTTTGCAAATTTTAGGTAACCTGATTCTTTATCTAATGGATCTAACTTTGCGTTTTGTAATTTAGCTTCGACAAATACTGTCCTATTAAATTTAGAACCCCGTAAATCACAATTTCGTAAATCTGACCACATAAAATTAGTTCTTGTTAAATTAGAATTCATGAATTTACTATTTTTTAAATTTCCGTAAATCAATATGGCATCCGTTAAATCTGCATTCTCAAAGTTTGAATCAGTAATCTCAGATTGGGCAAAATTAGTTTTGGATAAATTACAATTTGATAAATTTGCGCCAATACATTTAATCGCATTAAGGTAAGCATTTGAAAGATTCTTTCCTGAAAAATCCATTCCACTTAGATCGATTTTCACGGAGATGTTTGCCATTCTCCATTCGTTAAACTGATTAATTTTCGACTCCATCAAGAGATTCAGCCAAGCTGATTTTTCAGTCATTTTTGTGATAATATTCTTTTTGATATATCAATTTTATCAATTTTATCTTACCTCAAGCCCCAATAATAAAAAATTTTTTCTATCCATTAAGCTAAATTATCAAATCTGAAAAAGATGATCTTAGACGGTGCGTAAACACTTAATATATATGATAATCATATCAGAATTTGTCATATGACGGAAAGTAAAAAAAACAATTCACCACCACGTATAATGATTGTGGACGATGAATCTGATATCCTTTCGGTCATAAAAAGAGGATTGGAATCACAAAATGATTTTATGGTTGAAACATTTTCAAAGGGGGATGACGCCATAAATAATTTTCAAAATCATCCGCCAAAATATTACGATCTTGTAATTACAGATATTCGAATGCCTAAAATAAATGGATTCGAGCTTTATAGACGCATTAAAGAAAATGATCCCTCAATGAAGATTGCGTTTATCACTGCTTTTGAAATAAACAAGGAAGAATTCAGTAAAGTTATCCCTTCAGTCAATGTTATTGATTTTATTAGCAAGCCAGTCAGTATTTCCAAATTAAGAGAGAAGATAAAATCCATACTTCATGATAATAACGCTGAGTCCCACTAGTCATGTTATATTATTTTTAAATTCCTTCAAGCCTTAGTCTTCTATGTTAATCAGAACCTACGATGGGTAGTTCTTTGTTAGAAGGAAAATTAAATAAATTTTTTTCTTGTTCTTCTTGAGTAACTTTTTCGAATTCAAGAGTGATTTCTATAGGTCCGTTGAATTTGGCACTGATTTCATTTGCAAGACTTGCTATTTCATTTTTGTCACAAAATTCTTTAGAGCCTTGAAGAAAAACTCTACTCTGCCTAAACAATTGTTTGCCTCCATATTTTTTTTGCAGAAAATCCAGTAATTGTTGAACCTTATCTTGTGGTATATCATTATAATAGAAACATATGCCGTTTATTAGTTCCTTATCAAATGGGGTTCCGTACCTAAACCAGAATACTCCAAAATGTTCATAGTCTCCTTGTAGACATTTAATTTCCCAATGATTGGCCTTATCAATAGGATATGTTGAATTTAAAAGGTCATTAACGCTTAAACGCCAATATCTTAGCCGCATCTGAGAATATATCGAATTATCATTATAATAATGTGACGAAAAATTGTAAAAGCAAAAAATATGTGCGAGATTATAAGATATGAGACAAGTATCCAACACAATTTCCTAATTGTTGTAGACCCAGTTTCTCTAAACAAATAAAAATTATAATATGGTTAGAAAGTTAATTATAGGAAGTTGAAACAAAAAAGTAGAAAAAAATCGTCCAAAAATTTTCTGACTGATTCAGTACGTGATTATGAAATTCAATCAAAATCTATATCTTTACTATTAGATGGTATGGCAAATTCTGGTGGTTTTGAATCCAAAAATCTTTGGGATGGCATAAGTATAATTCGCACAATGACAAAAGATGCTAACTGTACTAGATTCTTGTCTTTTGTGGGATCTATTATCTCAACTGGAGCAAGAGGCATAATCAAGGATATGTTAAAACGTAAGATGTTTGATTGTGTTATTACAACCTGCGGTGCACTGGATCATGATATTGCACGAACTAGTACAAAATACTACTCTGGAGACTTTAGAATGGACGACAACATGCTTTACAAAAAGAATATTCATAGGTTGGGAAATGTACTTATACCTCAAAATAATTATGGACCTGTTATTGAAGAGAAGGTACAAAACTGTCTAAATGGTTTGTACCAGAAAGGGTCGCATAGTGTTTCTACCTTTGAAATAACTAGGCATATAGGAAGTACTTTAGATGAAAGTTCGTTCTTGTATTGGGCATATAAAAATGATATCCCTGTTATAGTTCCAGGTATTGTAGATGGTGCAGTCGGAAGTCAAATCTGGTTCTTTTATCAGAAACATAACGACTTTAGTGTAAACATACTCTTAGATGAGACTAAATTATCAGACCTTGTTTATGAGGCAAATAAAACTGGCGCTTTTATTATTGGAGGAGGAATTTCGAAACATCATACACTATGGTGGAACCAATTTAGGGGAGGATTAGATTATGCGGTATCTATTACAACCTCTTCTGAATGGGATGGTAGTTTGAGCGGCGCTTTGGTTGCAGAAGCAATATCGTGGGGAAAAGTAAAAGCAAATGCAAAGCAGACTACAATACATGCAGAGGCGACCACATTGTTACCTTTGATTTATGCAGCTCTCTTGGACAAATAAAAATATTTTTTAGGTGATATTTTTCAACTTTTTGTCATATTGTTATCTGATATTTTTATAGAGACTATTTTGGCTAAGTTTGCGTCCTGAGGTTGATCATTTTGAATTGTTGGTAGTGCAGCAATTTTATCAACTACATCCATTCCAGATGTAACTTTGCCAAATACAGTATATTGATTGTCCAGAAATCTAGAATCATTTAGAACAATAAAGAACTGTGAGCCAGCACTATCAGGATCTGAAGATCTGGCCATAGATAGAATTCCTCTAGTATGTGGTATGTTATTAAATTCTGCTTTTATCGCATAACCGGGACCACCAGTACCCCACAAATTCGTATTTGAATTATTTTTTGTATAAGGATCGCCTCCTTGGATTACAAATCCTTTGACAATTCTATGGAATATAGTGCCATTATAAAAGCCGGATTTTGCAAGTTTCTCAAAATTCGCCACATGCATAGGAGCTGCATCCGGGAAAAATTCAACATCTATAGGTCCTTGGGCAGTATTAATTACTGCTGTTTTAGATCCATTAGTTGGTTTCATAACATTACTATTCATGGTGCTATTTATTGAAAATTTCTCTTTATCCTCAATAATCTCGTTATATGGATCTGATATGGTTTTAGGCATATACTGATGATTCAGCTTGTAAACCAATACTGCAAAAAATAAACCAAGTTTACTGCTCCTGAAGCTGTCTGATGAATAAACCAACTCAAATGGCCCGGATTTTCCATTCTCCGGATATTTAATATCTTTTGAATAAATTGTCATCGCGCCTGGTTGATATTGACTTGATGGAACTCCATTCGATACATATGAAACAGGAGAGAAAGGTATCAAATGTCCAAGCAATGTATTGTTCCAAAAGAAGGGAGTAGGCGTAAAGCCGTCTTGCTCAAGATATCTATTTTCGCTAAATCCGCCTATTCGTATAAACCACTGTTTCTTACTTTCGTCTCCACCGTTACCTAAAACATAAAGCTCACTGCCATTGATACCACTAAATCTTTGTCCAACCACATATACCAAAACATAATCAGACTTTAGATCCTTGGCAATTTTAATGCCATTTTCGGTCTGATCCATAAACATCTTTGCAATCGTTGCAATACGCGTTTGATTTATTGTGGCATTATCAGCCAAGCTAGTTCTATTTCCTACCGTTGTTATCCAATAACCATAATCCCACCAAGACGCAATGACGGATTTGGAGGTTGTATTGGTCGAGATCCAATCCAATGCATCTATCCAATCATTAATCTTGATTCTATATCCAGTGCCTCCGTTTGCAATAGAAGGAGGAATGTCCGCAGAGCTCAACCAATTTGAATTTTGTGGAAATAACAAACCATTATCCAATACAGGAATTGAAATTAATAGAACAACTATAACCGTATATACTATTTTCACTGTCTTGCCAGTATGCGAAATTTTTTCACTTTCGATCCTTTTCTTTTTCTTCTGGGAGGTCTCTGTTGTTAGTTTGTAATTGATAATACTTTTGGTGATTTCATATAATCCAAGACCCGATAGGAGTATTATTCCTATTGATGAGAATACGAGTAATCTTGCAAATGTTGCACTTACATATACTCCAGTAATTCCGATAATTAAGGAAAAAATGGACATATCATTTCTGTGTCTAAAAGCCATGAGCGCTCCAAATCCTGCAAACATCAGAAGAATAGAATAATCTGTGAAATAGTCTACTACGGTTGGGGTGAAATGTTCTGCTACGGATTCTACCAAAGGATTCTGAGACGATAAGAAGGGATTGACTGCATTTAGATATCTGAATGAGGATCCAATAAAGGTTCCAGAAATAATTATTCCTATACTAATCGCAAAAAAAACTCCTAACAAAATCCAATTGTTTCTTATGAAGGTATTAGATGAACTAAGCCTTCTGAGTATTAATGATGCAATTAAAAATATTGTTCCGCCGATGAGGGCAATACCTGGAAGTCCAAATACAAAAGAAAGTCCAGGTCTTGGGAAAGAGCCGGCGGATAATAGCGTAGCAACCGTAAATACAATCGCAACAATTAAGGGAATTTTAATATCCTTTCGTAAAAAAGTTACTGCAAAAAAGAATAATGAAATTGGAATACTAAAGTATTGTATTCCACCCCAAGAAGCATTCGCAAGGCCTAATAGCAATCCTCCCACTAATGCTTTGGCGATGGCAACGTTCTGCCTGTGTTTCAATGCAGAGATAAGCAAGTATAGGCCGAGAAGTGCAAGGAATAAACCAAGAGGTTCAGATTTGAACCATCCTAAATTTCCACGCTGAATGATGGCTGGAGTGAAAGCAATTAGTAATGCAGAAAACAGTCCCGCTGTAGTTCCACCCAATGATCTTACCAATGCAAAAGTAACAATCGTGGTTAATGATCCCACTACAACTGGTAATACAATTGTAAAATCTAGAACAGAACTATTTCCTCCAAATATCTTGTAAAGAAAAGCTGATGTGATATGTAGTCCCACCTGTGAGGTCTTTGGTATATTTCGACCATCAGGATACCATGACTTATCATCATGCCACTTCAAATATGCATCCAGGCCATTATCTACGATATACTTTGTTGCTCTATAATCAAAATAAGGATCAAATTCATTCAGATAAAAACCATATTTGATTGGAAAAGAACGCATTATGAAAGCCGTTGTAAATGCAATAACTAATACTGCCAGAACTAATAGATGCCGTGTTCTAAAATTGTACGGCCCAACATGAAACAAAACCTGATCACCAGATAACATAACAATGCTTCTTGATTTTACTCATTTTTTAACGTACTGGAAATGATGGGCTAACTCATTTTTTTAAGAATTACATTTACTAAAACTATTCGTTGAAAAATTTTTGTTATTTGATTTATAACAAAAGAAGGGGGGAATTAATAGGAAACAGTGACTGCGAATTTATTACCTTTTTGATTTGGATCCTTTTTTAGCAGACTTCGATTTCTTTTTTGCTGCCATTTTCAATGATATTAGAAAAAGAGATCGTATATAAGTTTTGATTTCCGTTCCAAATAATTTGGTCTATTCCGACTCTAATATCTCTGTTTTACATACTGTGACCAGTTCTGAGAATCGTATTGCATCTTCTTTATTACCTACAATTGTACCATAATGCATGGGAATTGCAATTTTTGGTTTAATTAATTCATTGACTGCCTTTGATGCTTCCTCTGCAGTCATGACATAAGTTCCGGAAACAGGTATTAGTACTATGGTAGGAGTTGTATCATTCATTTCTGAAATGAGATCAGAATCCCCGGTGTGATATATTCGATTATTACCAAATTCAATTATGAATCCGACTTTCTTGTCGTTTTTCGGATGAAAATCCTTGTTAACGTTATATGCTGGGATTGTTTCTATTAAAAAATCAGCTACTTTCATGCTATTGCGAGGATCAATGCCAATTGACTCTTTAACTTTTAATGGTTTTAATAGTGATAGACACTCTTGCGCAGAAACAATAACTGTTCTTTCATTAATGATATTATTCAAATCTTCAATTGATAAATGATCAAAATGGTTGTGAGTTATAAGTACATAGTCGGCATCAAAGATGTTTTCATATTTTTTGCTCAATTTATAAGGATCAATATACACATTCTTATTATCATATGAAATCTTGAATCCAGCATGACCAGTCCAAGTTATACTGATCTTATTGTACTCAAACATTGCCTAATAAGAAATAGATTGGCGATTTAAAGCTACTCTTTAAAATACCGATTTGCTATTATCATTTTGTTCTTAGATAACGTAATTGTAATTACGTCAGCCATAATCAATCTGTTTAGTAATTTATTATCTAACGTAGCTACAGCAAATTTTCTGTTCTTGCTGACATATTCAAGAATATCATTGTCCACGTTTTTGGATTTTCCAATATCTTTGATTTCAAATTTCATTTTCGAGATACGCATGGCAGTATCTGCTATCATAGATTTTTTGGGGCCGGATTTTCTTTTGATAGAAAGAAGCTCATCAAGTACAAAAGTCGGAACAATAAATTCTAAATTGCCAACTTCACTCTCTATTTTATCTACACATTTGACAGGGTTTGAAACTAATGCTATGATAAAACTCGTATCACAAATTATTTCCATCTATCGATCCTCTTCGAAAAATCACAATATGAAATAGATTACCTTTAATTAATTAGTTTCAATCAAAATTGATATGTACTCACTCTAATTTGATGGTGATAGTATTTTGTGTTTGAGTCAAACCGATAAAATCGATGATCAGAGTCAACTGGTAAGCAATTTCAAATAATTGCAAAATCAATAACTCATTTAACAAAAGATTCATTATTAGGAATCAAAGATCATTATATTATTTGAAGAGTATAAAGACGAGTATAATAATGGATTCTACTCCTGAAAAAATTTGGGACATTCTTACCAATTTTAATGAATATGAAAAATGGAATCCCTTTATGATAAAGATAGTTGGGGAACCCAAATTAGGAGCTAAAATTGAGGTTCAAATTCAAACCATCGAAGGAAAAAAAAGAACATACAATCCAATAATAACCAAATATGAATTAAATAAGGAACTTAGATGGAAGGGCAGATCAATATTGCCAGGTATATTTGATGGTGAACGCATATTTATTATTGAAAAATCAGAAGACAACAAAGTTTCATTCTTGCACGAAGAAATATTCAAAGGTCTGGGTGTAAGACTGATTGGAAACAAGCTGGATGAAGATCTCAGAGAGAGTTTTGATGAAATGAACAAAGCACTAAAAGCCAGAGCTGAGAATTTGTCATAGTTTTAAAGTAGAACATATTTAGTTTTAACTACTAAATAGGAATGTCTAATCGTTTACACTCCATAAACAATGTTAGCATGTCCTTCTCCAGTGCGCTTCGAAGTTTATTATTGTAGATAATAGCTGCCGGGTGTATGGTAAGAAAGTAGAGTCTATTGTCCTTTTCAATGAATTTGCCACGACTTCCAAGTATGGATCCACCACCAAGCAGAGATTCAAAGGCAGTTCTACCCAATATGCAAATTATTTTTGGGGAAATAATTGAAATTTCCCTTTCAAGGTAATTTTTACAAACATGCCGTTCAAGTTCGGTTGGTACTCTATTGCCTGGAGGCCTACATTTTACGATATTCGTTACAAAAATCCTTGATCTAACTATTCCTACTTTTTCCAAGGTTTCATCAAGAATTTTCCCTGCGGATCCGACAAATGGTTTACCTCTCTCATCTTCATTTCTTCCTGGAGCTTCTCCAATAAACATGATACTTGCATTAGAATTACCTTCACCAGGAACTGCATTTCTTCTATTCACACACAAGTTACATAACTTACAGTTGATAACTTCAACTTTAATTCTGTCAATAGAATCCTTATACATCTCAATCAACTATGTATTATTATTTTTAGTATAAAGCTTACATATATTATGATACTTTGTATCAAGAAAATCATTTTTTTAATAGTTTATTTATTTTATTGCTGTTCATTTTTGTCTCATCAAATTCACTCTGCTGTTCATTTTTGTCTCATCAAATTCACTCTGAGATTTGGGTTCAACATTATCTGTTCATGTTTTAAAGAATAGTTGAACTAATTTAATTTCATTACTTTTTTTGACAAATTGTTTTAACTATTGTCTATTATTAATATAAAAAATAATTAATAATAGAATGAGCTTCAAAATAAATCAGTTGGAAAATCAATCAAATCTAAGGAATGAATTGAGAGATATTTTCAAGGCTTTTGGAAGCGGTGTCAGAAAGAATACAGAAAATGATAAAAAAATTAGAATGAGTCAAAACAAGAATGAACTTGCCAATGATATAGACATGATAGAATCAAGCGATACCCTCCATGAAAAAGTCAATATCGAAATTGATGTGGCCCAAAGAACGACAGTGTTTAGTAATTATATTTCTATGTGGATTTGAATGAGCTATAATTAACGAACCCCAGCATAAAAAATCTTATTTTTTGTTACAATTATTGAATTATTTTACAACAAACGAATAATTTATCCTCAAGTATATCAGAAAAATATTGGACGGAAGTTTCGATTTCATATTTGATATAATTTAAAAATGATTACTTACCAAAAAAATTAATTGACCGTTAAATCAGTTACACTTGAATATCAAAAAGGAATAATTGTGGTAAAGGGTTTAGATAGTTTACCTTTTGCTACTCTAGATTCTAGGACAAAGTACTTGTATTCTAAGGGTATAAACTATAAAAAAATAACTCAATATCTCGATGGGCAGAAGATAGAATATGATGATAAGGTTTTAGACTTGTTACCTCTCAGAGACCTTCCTAAGATTAAGGTTGAGCTACGAGATTATCAACTTGAAGCTATTGAAAGCTGGTCTTCAGAAAAAATGGGATCCATCGTATTACCTACAGGTGCGGGCAAAACATTAATAGGATTGAAAATTATTGAAATTGTTAATTCACCGACTCTAATTATTGTTCCTACGATTGATCTTATAAAACAGTGGACTAAGATACTTTCACGAAATTTTGATATTGAAATAGGAAGTATCGGTGGGGGAATTGAAAACATTCAACCTATTACTGTATCAACTTACGATTCTGCATATATTAAGGCACCATGGATTGGAAACAAATTTTTGTTGATAGTATTTGACGAAGTACATCATTTACCGGCACCCTCGTATCGACTAATTGCAGAAACATTTGTGGCGCCCTTTAGATTAGGGCTTACTGCTACTATACAACGTGAAGATCACTTAGAAGAAGATTTTCCATATTTAATCGGAAAATCCACATTTCAGATTACGGCAAGAGAGTTAGCCGACAACAAGTACCTTGCAAACTATAACATTGAAAGAAGAAAAATCTTCATGTCATCAGATGAACATTCGAAATATAAGGAATATATGACAACATATTACACATGTTTGAAAAAAATTGGCTTGCAATTGTATTCTAGTAATGCATTCAAGCGATTGATAATGATGTCATCTAATAACAGTGTGGCTAGACGTGCGCTTGTAGCAAGAAATAATGCAACAGATATAGCCCTAAATAGCAGATCTAAAATGGACGAAATTAGGAATATTTTAGGTGAAAACAAAGATGTCAAGACAATAATATTTACACAGCATAACAAACAAGTATATGAAATATCTAATGATTTTCTTATTCCTTTTATTACACATAAATCTTCTAAAGAGGAAAGGGAAGATGTTCTTGACGGTTTTAAAGATGGTAGATACAAAGCAATTGTTACCTCAAAAGTACTAGACGAAGGCATAGATGTTCCTGATGCCCAATTGGGAATATTGGTAAGTGGGACAGGTAGCAGCAGAGAGTTTATCCAGAGGTTGGGACGGTTACTCAGACCAAAAGATGATAATAGTGAAGCAAAATTAATTGAAATTGTTTCCAGCGGTACTGCAGAAACGTTAACCAGCGAAAGGAGACACAGAAATATTAAGAAATAAATTTTCATGGTTTTTCTTAATTTATGAAAAACAATATTCTAAAATAGAACGTAATGTCTAGTACGTGAAAATCATCATCTAAAATATGTCAACTTCAATTGATTATCCCTATCTGAGAGGTCTATAGTAGACTTTACCATTCTAAGGGTACTGTTGTCTTTAGTATCTCTTATATAAATTACATATATTAATGCATAATTCTTCTTGGTTGTTTTCCTAATTACTCTTCCAATTCTTTGTGCAACTTGATTAATGTTTGCGCTATTTGAAATTATTATTGCTATTCTAGCCTCAGGGATGTCATATCCTATTTCAAGTGTGTGAACAGACAACAACGGAAAGTAGGTCTTTCCCCATTCTGCCAGAATTTTCTTTCTTTGATTAGACGAGATTTTATTATGAATTGATCTAGAGGTTATTCCATTGGATTCTAAAATTTTTTCTAGTTTTTTTATAGATTCAATAGTTTCGCTAAATATCATAATTGGTTCCGATGGATGCTTCTTTACTATATTTACTGCACATAACATCTTGTTTTGAGCCGAACTAAGTAATTCTTTTCTTTTTCTGACATTTTCGAACCACAATTTTGCTAATTTAGCATTATACCCACCTTTGAAAAGAAAGATAGATATTCTTTTAGGATCAAATACGCCAAGTTTTCGAGAGAGGTAAGAAATTTTTGCACTGGTTTCATCATAGATTTTTTTTTCATTATTTGTAAAATTCACAGGCATAGAAACAACTTGGGGTTTTGCCAATCTTCCATCTGTAACCGCATCTTTAATCAAATACCTCATAACGGGAGGCAATGTTGTAATTATAGTATTATAACGTGGATCATTCTCATTTATGGTAGCGGTTAATCCCAATACTGCTTTAGTAGGATACTTAATTAAGATATCAAATATTTTGCTAAATTCTTTTGCAGTTTCACTAATCAAATGAATTTCATCAAGAATTATCATATCTGAGTTTCTAATTAGATCTAAGTGATTTATGACACTTTGATATGTACTTATCGTAATTTCTCTAATATCTTTTTGTTCGCCAAAAAATGTTCCAATGGAATCCCTTACTATGCCATACTTAATCAGTCTATTTATATTCTGTTCAATAAGAACAATTCTCGGTACTATAAATAAGATTGTAAATTTATGATCCAGTCTATTTTCAACTGTATATTTAGGCGAAAGCGTAATGTTATGATCAAACCTTTGTGCCAACCTTCGTGCACATTCAAATGCAATTTCAGTTTTTCCAGTCCCAGTACTGAAAATTATGGATCCCCTATAATTATTATTTAGCCATGCATTGACTGCTTCCTGCTGATCATCCTTGAGTTCAAATGGAAATTCGAGGTGCAAGATGGCAGCCAATATTTTAGATTCGATAAGTATGTGCTAAATTCTTTACTAATATTTGTGATTCAATATGCAATAGTTTCGGCTAAATGTTTAAAGTCATAATTTTAGGTCTTAATTTGTAAAATCTTGATTTGAAATTTCATCCGAAGAATCCGATAAAATTCATCAATTGAGGCAATAATTGAAAATAAATACATCCGGTAACATCTGGAATTTGTGGTAATACGTAAACCTGTCTTGCTCATTGATGATACGGAACATTCCCGGCTGGCAATAGAAATTTTGCAGAACAATAAAATAGAATTTGTGGAATATCATATTAGAAAATTTGAGGAAAGTTGCTGTGTAGATTTGCCAACCACTAGGGCGCCAGCATTATTTGCTCCTGAGGGCATATTCAGGAATATTGAGGGTATTAAAGAATATCTCCACGTCGATAAAATTAGTGCCAATAGCGAATCAATCGATAATGCATACTGGTAGCATGGGAAATCAATCATGACTCCAACTATTTCATTGCATTGATTCTTTACCTCTCAATAATATTACGTTACCTTAACTGATTGGTGCTTAAAATAAATTGTAAAAATGCTATATTCTGTCAATAAAAATTGAATAGCGAATAATTATATTGACTTATAATCAGATTAATGTGAGCAATTTGGTTAATTTTGCTTCACCTTTAGGAAGGAAAGGAAACAATCACTTGGGACACGATATTTCCTTAATTGTATGTCTAATTATTATTTCTACCAGCATATTTCTTCAATCTCTGTATGTTTACGGCCAAAGTGATCCATTTAGCTCGTCCAAGACATGTACAAAACTTCCAGTTAACGGAATTACGGCCAGCGGAGCCGAAAATTTGCATCCGCCTTCACATGCAATCGATCAGAATCTTAACACACGCTGGTCGAATTTAGGTCTAGGTTCCTGGATACAAATTGATTTAGGGCAAGATAATGCGATTTGTAGTGTAGGAATAAATTGGCATAGAGGAAACGAACGGACAAATACATTTGTCATTTCTGTTTCACAAGACGGTAAAACATTTACTAAAACATTTTCTGGAAAAAGCGATGGTACCTCATTAAATGAGCAGAACTATAACCTTCAATCCAAAACTGGTAGATTCATCAGGGTAATTGTTAACGGGAATACCCAGAGCGATTGGGTCAGTATAAGTGAATTAAAAATTTATGGTTACAAATCATTTTCTGAATCCTGTGTGAGAAGCTCAGTTTCCCTAGCAACTGCAGGCGCCAGTCAAGCTGGATTTCCTCCATCAAATGTTCTTGATAACAATCTTAATACTGTTTGGTCTAACTATGGAGTAGGTTCGTGGATTCAACTAGATTTAGGAACAAGCAAGAACATCTGCAGTATTGATATTGCATGGTATAAAGGAAATGAACGTCAAAATAATTTTGTAATTTCAACTTCTTTGGATGGCAAATCCTATACAACTGTGCTAAGTACAAAAAGCAGCGGAAACACATTCTCCTACGAAAATTATGAATTTCCTGACACAGTAGCACGGTATATCAAAATTACTGTAAATGGTAACACGAAAAATAATTATGGAACCATATATGAGATCAGAGCACTAACATCATCTTCAGATCAATCACAAAATCAATGTGCTGCTACCACTATTGAGAATGTTAAAACATCTGGCAGTCAAGATGGATTTCCTACTTCAAATGTTCTTGATAACAATCTTAATACTAGATGGTCCAATATCGGCGTAGGTTCGTGGATTCAACTAGATTTAGGAACAAGCAAGAACATCTGCAGTATTGATATTGCATGGTATAAAGGAAATGAACGTCAAAATAATTTTGTTATATCCGCTTCAAATGACGGAATTAAATTTTCTAATATTTTGAGCAGTAAAAGTAGTGGCAGTACATTAAGTTCTGAAAAATATAATATTCATGATAATAACGCAAGATATCTCAGGGTAACAGTAAATGGCAATACACAAAATAATTACGCAAGCATAACAGAACTTGATGTCTTTTCACTTCTGCCAAATTCTCCACCTGTGGCAAATGATCAAGTATTAACTACAAATCTAAATACTCAACTTAGCGTTACTCTCAAAGCTACGGATCCAGATAATGATTTCCTAACATACTCAATAGTATCACAGCCATCACACGGTACAATTTCAGGCGGTAACGGGGCTAGCCGTATATACACTCCATCAAGCGGTTATTCAGGTCCTGATAATTTCATATTCAAGGTAAATGACAGTAAGTTATACAGTAACACGGCTACAGTATCCATAAATGTGGTTTCGATTTCGTCAAATTATTATATTGGAGCAGCGGGTGACTGGGGTTCTGCCCGCAATGACAACTGGAAAAAAACCGTGCAGGTGATGATAAATAACAAAGTGAATCTGGCACTTGGCCTTGGAGATTATTCATATGGAAGTGTGAACGAGTTTCAACCGGTAATTGAAACACTAAGAGGTGCAGGAATTCCATTTAAAGGAGTCCAAGGTAATCATGACACTAGTTCGTACGCTAAATTATTTGGACAGCCTTCCATGCTATTTGCATTAGATGCAGGACAGGCCCGAATAATATTACTTAACACGGAGGATTCTGTTTCGTCAAATGCACTATTCTTAGAAAATGAATTGAAAACTACAAAACAACCATGGAAGATTGTAGTATTACACAAACCGCTATACACAAGTCCATCAACTCATCCGGAAGAAAAAGAACTGGCAAATAAATTACAACCACTATTTGATAAGTATGGTGTGGATCTGGTTGTCTACGGGCATAATCATAATTATGAACGAATAAAGCTCCCAGACAAACCCACCATTTTTATTCAGGCTGGAACAGGCGGAGAATCACATTATGCTATAAAAGGGGAAAGAAGTGGCGGAGGAGTATTATATCAAAATGATAATGATTTCGGAATTTTAAAAATCGCAATTAACAGCAATACCCTATCAGGACAGTTCATTTCTCATGCTGGCAAGATTCTGGATAGTTTTAGTATGTCTAAATAGCTAGATACTAATCTGCAATTGATTCAACATAAAAGTTGTTCCGAATTAATAGGGATTAGTAACGAATATTATTTTCTGAATTGAAATCATGAATTTGAAATACTAATTCTACAACGATTTCAGCTTTGTATTTAATCAGGACTTGATTGCTTAAAATAAACTTAATATATTGTGGTGTAACTCTTTCGATTCACAGTTAAAATGCTGATAATCTTTGATGTAGAAGGCGTTCTTCTCAATGCAGAGTATCTACCTGTTCTTGCACAGAAACTTGGTCCAGAAAAAGAAAAGGAAGTATGGGATATTACAAAGCAAGGCATAAGAGGAGAAATTGACTGGGAAGAAGGACTTCTCAAAAGAGTCAACGCTTTGAGAGGAACATCATTTGAAGAGGCCAAGTACATTGCAGAGAATTTGGAAATAATGCCTGGGGCAAGAAAACTTTGTTATTCACTAAAAAAAGCGGGATGGAAGATGATTGCTATTTCAGGAGGCTTTACGATAATCACGGATAATCTTAAGGAGGAATTGTATTTGGATAAAATATTTTCAAACGAATTAATTTTTAAGGATGGGAAGCTCGACGGTGTAAAAATAAATGTTACTTCCGACAAATCTCTTGGAGTAAAATCTACTATCAAAGAGTGGGGAATTAAAAAAGAAGATATTGTAGTAGTAGTGGATGGAGCAAATGATTTAAAATTGTTTGATATAGCAGGATATACAGTAGGTTTTTGTCCCGTTAACATTGTAAAGGAAAGAGCAGACACCTCAATCGAAATAAGGGATTTATCAATTTTGTTGCGTCTTTTGGAAAAGAAATTTGGTAAAACTATTGAGACGCAATTATAAAGTCAATTATTTAACAAAGATTAAATGTTTAGGATGAATGAATTTATTAGAATTGAAATTATCCCAATTCTGATTAAGCAGGATATAAAGAAGGGAGACAATATTGCCGAACTAATTGTAAAGTCGATTAGAGAAAAAAATGAATCCTTACAAGAGAATGATGTAGTTGTCATTACACATAAAATTGTTTCAAAAGCAGAAGGTAAAATTGTCGATCTAGGAAATGTAGTCCCTTCTGAAGAATCAAAAAAAATTGCTTCAAATACTCGTAAAGATCCTAGACTAATAGAACTTATTATTTCTCAAGCCAATGAAATAGTAAAGATTGATAAGGATATTATCATTACCGAAACCAAACATGGTTTTGTTTGTGCGAATGCGGGTATTGATACTAGTAACGTAGGAAAACAATCTAATAGTGTCTTATTGCTACCTGACGATCCAGATAAATCAGCTAAGAACATCAGAATTGATTTAAATTCTACAACTAGCGTAAATGTAGGTGTAATTATTTCTGATACTTTTGGTAGGCCCTTTAGAAAAGGTCAAGTTAATATCGCAATTGGAGTGGCAGGAATTGATCCTATTAGAAGTTATATCGGGAAAAAGGATATGTATGGTAATATCTTGAAGGTTACCGAGCTAGCAATTGCAGACGAAATAGCTTCAGCTGCAGAACTTGTTATGGGTAAATCCTCTCGTGTGCCTGTATCAATTGTTAGAGGTTTTGATTTTACTTCTCATGATTCTTCAATATCAACGATTCTTAGATCCAAAAAGGACGATTTGTTTAGGTAGATTCAAATATTGAATGTTACAAACCAGTGTCCGGCTTTAGTTTACAAAATTTACTCCATTTCCGAACACTCTATAAACATTTAATATAAACAAGACCTTGATTAATAGTGTTAAGAATGAGCAAGACGGCTGAAAATGGAGTTAATGAATCATTTGCTAAAGTTATAGATGTTAGAGGACTATATTGTCCAGAACCCGTTTTTAGGACTAAAATTGAAATCGAAAAATTAGGTATAGGTGATAAGATCAAAATCATTGCCGACGACCCTGAATCAGAAGAGGATATAACTAGATGGGCAGATAGAACTGGTCATGATTTGTTATCGATAGAAAAAAAAGATAATGATTTAGAATTTGTAATAAAGAAAACAAAGTGATTTAAATGACATCTATAATAGGACCTGAAATTATTCAACGTATAGGTAATACTCCACTAATCGAATTATCGTCTTATTCTAATGAGAAAATTAAATTTTATGCAAAATTAGAATGGTATAATCCATTTGGTTCTGTTAAAGATAGAGCAGCGTATTGGATGATAATGGACGCTGAAAGGAAAGGTTTGCTAGTAAAAAATAAGAGCATAATTATAGAACCTACATCTGGAAACACTGGAATAGCATTAACTGGTATTGCTTCTTCACTGGGTTACAAGGTTGAAATTGTAATTCCCGAGAAGGTTAGCGAGGAAACCAAAAGAATATTGAAAAACCTTGGAGCAACACTCCACGAAACCTCAGATGATCTGTGTCCGAGAGTAGGTGCAGGAACTGATCAAAGTATTGCACTCGCAGCAGCCATAGCAAAGCCTAGGTCTGATATTTATTATATGCCAAACCAATATGAGAATGAGTCTAATTTTCTTGCTCATTATGAAAGTACTGGTCCTGAAATTTGGGAACAAACAGATGGAAAGGTAACACACTTCCTTACAGGATGTGGAACGGGAGGCACAATTACCGGAACGGGTACTTTTCTCAAGGAGCAGAATAATAGTATAAAGATAATAGCCATTCAAGCACAACAGAATCACTTACTTCAAGGCTTGAGAAATTTTGAAGAATCATCCATGCCGGACCTCTTTAAACGGAGAGAAGGTGTAGTTGACCAATGGATGACTGCCACAAACCAGGAATCGTTTAATGCAGTTAAGGATTTGCTTAAAAAGGAAGGACTATTCGTAGGGCCATCTTCGGGTTCGGTAATGTCTTCAATGTTAAAATTATCAAAGGGAATAGATAACGGGGTTATCGTAGGTATATTTGCGGACGATGGTAGAAAATTCAAAAGTCTCTATAAAGAACAAAATCTACTAACAGAAAGTGATTATGTTACTGCAATAGAGAAACTACCGCAATTATACATCAAATAATTTACCTGCGAAATTTATTTTCACTTAACCACTTTTCCACATCCAATGCAGCCATGCATCCAAACCCTGCAGCAGTAACAGCCTGTCTGTATCGATAGTCGTGAACATCACCAGCAGCAAAAACTCCATCTATGCTCGTTCTTGTATTGTCTCTAATAACGACATATCCTTTATCATCCAATTCCAATTGATCTTTAAAAATTGACGTATTTGGTTCATGACCAATTGCTACAAAAAGTCCTCCGACTGATAGATTTTGTATTTTACCAGTTGTTAGATTCTTAATGTCGACGCTTTCTATCTTCTTAGTTCCCTTAATTTTTGACACAACATGATTCCATATGAACTGTATTTTCGAGTTTTCAAAAGCCTTTTCTTGTAGTATTTTACTTGCTCGCAGGGAATCTCTTCTATGAATAAGCTTTACTGCTTTACCAAATTTAGTAAGAAAAGTTGCCTCTTCTAAGGCAGTATCACCTCCTCCAATAACCGCTATTTCCTCACCCTTAAAGAATGGTCCATCACAAGTTGCACAATAAGAAACACCCCGGCCACCGAATTCTTGTTCTCCATCAATACCCAATTTTCTTGGAGATGCGCCAGTACAAAGTAAAATTGCTCTACTTTCATAGCTTTCGGAATGAGTTGAGATTAGAAATGGTCGATTCCTAAAATCTACCTTTAGAACTTCGTCATCAACTATTGTAGTTCCAAACCTTTCTGCCTGTTGTCTCATATTCATCATCAATTCAGGTCCAAAAATTCCATTAGGAAAACCTGGATAATTTTCAACTTCACTAGTAGTCATAAGTTGACCACCCGGAAGAGATCCAGAAATAATCAGTGTTTTGAGTTTTGCACGAGAGCTGTAAATTCCCGCCGTAAATCCTGCTGGACCTGAACCAATTATTATCACATCATAAAGATTCTTCAAATCTGTTGGGTGATGGGAGTCATTATTTACATTTTTTGACATTTATGATTAACTGGAGGAAGATTTAACCATTTAATAATTTGTTCGGAAATCAAGCGCTATATGTAGTCTACTTATTTTTAAGAACAAATAAAGTCTTGTTAAAAATGTATGGCTATTTTTTGTATTTTTTGTACTACATTAATGGTCCATTTCAGTAGCTAATATACCTAAATGTTCTTTGCACAGTGTTGGGTTAATTACTTGAGTGTAAATCAATTCTTCTTGCCAATGCGAATTGAACAGTCTACAAGGATAATTGGAACAGAAAGGGTTACCATTAGTAAGGAAAAAAAAAATAGACTGAATAGAATAACCTGTTGCTGCCTGTATCAATCGAGAGTCGTCATAGTTAATATATCTATTAGCAAATTCCTGCTCTATCTCTTTACTACTTATAGAGAGGAGATCTTTCAGCATTAGTTTGTAATAATATCCTCTTGGCCTAGCAGGACCTTCAACAATGCCTGGAGTAGATATGATGCTCGGTGATCCACAAATTAGTGGCCTAGCATGATATCTTCGATCATCTTCATCGTACGTACATACTAAATTATCCTCAAACACAATGTGCAAATGGTCCAATTGACTTTCGTTTTCATCAATAAATTTGGAATAAATTTTTTGTAAGCTAAAACCATCAATAACTGTAATCTTTTGATTAATATTGTCTATTGCATTATATTGCTTATCTTGAAGGGATGGCTCCGGAAAATCATGTGATAATAGAATCATTTTATTGTCCGCAATATCCTCCTTAACCAAATTCTTGTTAAAATAGTAAAAGAATGATCTGACGTCAATTCTAAGAGGAAATAGTTGATTTAAGTATTCAGAAACAGTTCTAACAATAGAGAAAGTGAAAGAAGAAAAATAGAGATGTACATATGATATTTTCATATGTAAGTCATAATTACTATTTTTTGCTTCACTTTATTTTAATATCTGGATTTGGGATTTCCTTCAATTTTCCGAGAGCAACTTGCGCTGCTTTCTTTCCCGACAATAACATTGATCCAAATGTAGGACCCATTCTAGGTAATCCATGTGTCTCTGTCGCTGACATTCCTGCGGCAATTAATCCAGGATAGACTTCGCCTGTATATTCAACTACAGCATCTTCACCATTTACCGACATTGGTTCCATTCCTTTCCACTTTACATATCCCCTATCCATTAGTCTTTTTACAGCTACTGAATCATGGCCTGATGCATCAATTACTATTTTCGATTCAAGAGCAACAGGATCGACGCATGTAATGTTTCTTGGTAATGCAGATACTGGCATCCAGTTGACAACCACTCCACCCACTCTTTTATTTTTTAATACTAAATCATCAAATTTGGTAAGTTGAAGGAATCTTACTCCACAATCACATGCAGATGCAATAAGCTTTGAACATGCATGAGGTCCCCATGTAGCAAATAATGAATCAGAAATTTTTCTGTAGGGAACTCCAAGTTCATCCCATATTTGATTTGCTGGGTATCTTACTGTTACGGGGTTCATCATATATCCTCCTACCCAATAGCCCCCACCGATGTAGTTATTCTGTTCTATAATGAGTGTCCTAATACCATTTTTACAGAGTTCCCTTCCAGCCATCAAACCTGCAGGTCCAGCACCAATGATAATTACATCACTATCGCTATATTCAATCAATGTTTCATTGAACATTTGTGCTATAGTTCTTGTTATTTCCTTTTCACTTACCTCGGCGAAAATTTTTCCCATGATCAAATTATGCCTATATCTTGTATTAATATTATGTGTATTAGATGGTTTCCCCACACAAGGGAGTAATTCAAATTTTAATTAATGGCTCATTATGAATACTCTAAATGACGAATCCCACTGTCAGACGCCTTTTATGGTATCTATTCGCAGGCTCAAAGGGAGGCGAAAATAGAATCAAGATAATAAATTTGCTACAAGATACTCCACTCAACATAAATCGTATGGCAGAAATCCTGAATCTCGATTATAAGGCGGTCCAGCATCACATTGATGTGTTGGAAAAAAATAATCTTGTTTCAAGAATGGGTGAAAAATATGGAATAATGTATTTTGTTTCAAATTATCTCGAAGCGAATATGGATACGCTTAAAGAAATCATAAACAAAATAAGCAGGTCAAATACTACGCAGTGAAATTAAAATTCATTTAATTAAAAGTCAAATTCAATATGAGCAAATTCAATATGAGAACATTTAATCCAAGATGGTCTTAGATAAGGGACCACTTCTTACTTTCTCTATTATGTTTTGAAGTAAACCTGTTAGTTCGGATTTATGTGAATCAAGATATTCCTGGCCCTTGTCCTTTAGTCTAATTTGATAAAGTCTCAAATCACGATGTTGATCAAAAAATTGTTCAATCATTGTATTACCATGTTTCTGTGGACTTATCAATTCCTCAAATGAATCTATAGTTTGACTAATCTCTCCGTTTTTGACAGATTCGACCGATTTATCTAATATTTCAAGAATATCTCTTATCTCCTGAATTGGTGCAGAATATTGTTTAGACTTTAGAAAGCCCATTCTTTTCTTTTCTCCCAGTTTATCTGAAAGATCTCTTGAAAGTTCATAATACTCTTCTTTTCCAGTTAGTGATTTCTTTTCCTTTATAGTCACCAGTCCCTTCATACTCAAGCGTAAAAGTGCATCTTCAACATCCTGTTTATCCATACCAGTTATCCAAACGATTTTACCTACATAATCATAACCTTGACGTAAGGATTCAAGGACGACCACTTCTATTATTCTCATAAATCCTTCTTCAGCACGAGCATTTTCAAAATCTCTGTCTCGCACAGCTTTTTTCGCATGGGAAATATCAATTTCAATTGCTCTTTTCAAAGCTTCCATTCCATCATCGACCTTTCCATTTAACGTGAGATAACAGGCATAGTTGTACCACACCATTCCGTCCCTGGGATTAACATCCAAAGCTTTGGTACAACATTCAATAGCTTTTTCATAATTATTCATTTTATAGTATGCAAGTCCTTTTAAATTCCAGGCTTCATAGTTATCGGGGTCTACGTTTAATGCCATATCATAAGAAGAAATGGAAAAAGAATAATCTCCCATGTGGAAATGAGCATAGCCTTTTTTAATCCAAGCTTCTACAAATTTAGGATCTATTCTAAGAGCTAGTTCAAAACTACGTATCGCATCATTAAATTTATCGTTAGACATGTGATTCACCCCTTTATTATATAAGTCACGCACCTGGAAGTCGTGATAATCTATGGTGTCTTTGGTTTCTTCTTCCTTATTGGGAGAATTATCATTCTTGTCTTTAGCTCTGAAAAATCTGCTCATCACTAGTTAGTTACTCTTCTCAAAATAAATAGATTTGGACAATCAGTAATTCTTGAAAGTCATGGCGAATTCAATATCTTTCATATCAATACCTCATGGATCTGAATTAATTAATTGGCTCATGGAAATCATGGATAATAATTTGTTAGACAATTAAGTTCAATTTAATAGATTATTGCGGGGTTGATCCGCATAGGGTTGATCTGCATAATTTTGAGTCATGAATTGTGATGAGCAGTTTTTGGTATGATATCTCAAGTTGTAACGGAAATTTAGATTTAAGAGTTTTCAAATAAATTTGTATTTGTAAAAACAGCCTAATGTGGGTATTAGTTTTGAGTTAGCTTATGTAATTGTTGAACATAAACTGTCAATGGATTTGTATAATTCCAAATATAGAAATGCAAATTTCTAATAGTGATGGAATATGTATATTTTCAAAATTATAGAAAATCTAAATTCATTTGATCTTCGAGTTTTGATCTGATTATCAGGAAAGAAAAAACAAAAAACATAATGATATTTCCACACAATTTAATAGTTTAATCACGTATAGTTTAGCCACCGCAGTTCTCAGTGAAACTAATTCTATTTTGGGTGGTTATTATTATAATAATTGTTTTAACACGTTGTTTCTAATGGCTAGTAATACAAAAATGTATGTCATTGCCAATTTTTCACATCGAAAATACTACTTAATTAATGCGAAAAATAAATTCGAATCATGTGTAAATAATTTAGTGTTTGAAATGGATACTATAACAAATAATAAATCATATTGCATAAGCATACCAGTAATAAGAATCCAAAAATTTATTAGATAATATTCTTCTCAGATTTGATTTGCAAGAATGAAACCCTAGGACCAAAAATCTTTCCAAATTATGGGTGAACGTATTTAGTAACATGCTACAAAATTTATGTATCATGAACTATCATTATTATGATAATAGTATAATATATTAATATTATAAATAATTAAACTGATCTTAATTTTATAATACTCACATTAGAATCTCATCTTATATTGTTATATTTTTTATACTTCTCTAAAATATTGGTGAATAATGTTTAGGAAGAACATCACTATCTTCATGTTAGTTGGAATTTTGACAACCCTGACTCTAACATCAGCTTATTTGATAAGCGCTTCCGCTTACAAGCCTGATGATCCTGCTGCAAAATATCATTGCTTTGAAGCTGACAGTAAAGGGAATTATAATTTGACCGCCGAAGGTGACTTGATCCCATGTCGAATTGATAGCGGTGATAATGCGTGGATGCTTACGTCTTCAGCACTGGTACTTGTAATGACGCCTGGTGGTTTGGCTATATTTTATTCTGGATTATCCAGACAAAAAAATGCTGTTAATACACTGCACATGGTGTTTATTACGACCGGTTTAGTCGCTGTACAATGGGTGCTATGGGGCTATAGCTTAGCTTTTGGTCCAGATGCAGGTGGTTATGGATTTATCGGAACGCTAGACTGGGCTGGTTTAAATAATGTTCTTCATGATGTTCCTTCAGCTGCATATGGAGGCATAACTGGAACTACCATTCCACACCAGACATATATGATATTTCAGATGATGTTCGCAATTATTACTCCTGCGCTAATTGTGGCGGCCGCAGTTGAAAGAATGAAATTTAGTGCATTTGTTATTTTCGTAGTACTGTGGGCTACATTTGTTTATGACTTTGCTGCACACTGGACATGGGAAATTACAGCACCAGACAACTATGGAATGAATCCTGGATATTGTGGCTTTGGATGGGGTGGTTGCTATGGAGCTCTTGACTTTGCTGGAGGAACTGTCATTCACATAACATCTGGATGGTCCGGATTAGTTCTAGCACTAATGCTGGGTAGGAGAATAGGATATGGTAAAGTTCCTATGGAACCACACAATATTACACTCGTTGTTTTGGGAGCAACATTACTGTGGTTCGGATGGTTTGGATTTAATGCGGGCTCTGCCGGCGCTGCAGCTACAAATGCTACGAGTGCTTTTGTCGCTACACAAGTTGCCACTGGTATGGCTGCAGTTACATGGTCATTACTATCTTGGGCACACACAGGAAGGGCATCAACAGTTGGAGCTGCTTCAGGTGCGGTAGCTGGACTTGTGGCTATTACTCCAGCCTCAGGTTTTGTGTCACCAATGTCCGCCCTTGTCATTGGAATAATTGCATCTGTTGCATGTTATGCAGCAGTTATGTTCAAGAATAGAAGAAAGTGGGATGATGCACTAGATACATGGGGAGTACACGGAATTGGTGGACTTGCAGGAGCTTTATGCACTGGATTATTCGCGGAAAAGAGATTTACCCCTTGGGGAGATGACGGCCTTGTATTTGGCAATCCACATCAATTATTAGAAAATGCTGTAGGCGCATTTGCAGCCGTTGCGTGGGCAATGGGAATAACCGCAGTAATTATAAAAATAATGGACAAAGTATGGCCTGGCGGCATCAGAGTTACTCCCAAAGAAGAGGAAATAGGACTCGACTTGACCCAACATGGGGAAAGAGCTTACGTGAGCGAGTAGGAATAGACTAATTTTTTATTCCTTTACTTTTTATTTTTTTATCAAAAATCTGAAATCTTAATTTCTTATTTGTATGCTTATATATTTTCAGATATTACAACTACTATGATTGATAAATTTACAATTGTTAGGTTAAATGCCGGAGGTGAAAAATTTGAAATATTGGTTAAACCAGATCCTGCTTTAGAATACAAACTTGGTAAAAATATTGATATCTCAAATATTATGATATCCGACGAAATTTATTCAGATGCGAGCAAAGGAACACGAAGCTCGACAGACAAATTAATGAAGCATTTTAAGACAACAGATCAATTAGAAATAGCAAAACAGATCATGTCCAAGGGTGATCTAAACATGAATACTGATCAGCGTAGAAAGATGATTGAAGAAAAGAAAAAACAGATTGTTCAATATATCAATAAGAATTTTGTTGATCCCAAAACACATATGCCACATCCTATATCAAGAATTAACGCGGTATTAGATGAAGCGCGATTGGCTATTGAGCGATTAGACGATCAAATCAAGTATATAATTGATCCATTACGAAAAATATTACCATTAAAGTCAGAAATATTGGAGTTGAGCGTGACTGTCCCTGCACAATTTTCTGGGCAATCATTTAGTGTATTAAGAAGCATGGGTGAGGTAAAATCAGAACAATGGCTTTCGGATGGGTCATTACAAGTAGTTCTCAATATCAATGCAGGAATGAAGAGTTCTTTTCTAGATCGAATTGGAAATGTCACCAAGGGTTCGGCTCAGGTGACTGAAAGATGATAAATATTCACGTTATTAGCCACACTTAAAATATAAGTCTGTTCTAACTTCCCAAAAAGGAAGAATTATGAATATAAGATTTTTGAATTCCTATTTTGGAGGATTGTTAAATGCAGGAAGTTAAAAGAAAATATGTTATTCCCGGTGATGTTGTGGCTGAAGGCAATTTCAAACCTTTAGTAAACGTGTTTAAGAATGGAAATTCAATTGTGGCAACTAGGATTGGCATCACAGAATCAAATAAAGACGGTACCAAAGTAATTCCATTATCCGGAATTTACTTTCCTCGAACAAATGATATTGTAATAGGTAAAATACTGGACCATTCATCACTTTCGTGGTCAGTCGACATAAATTCATGCTTTTCTGCACATCTACCTGCACAAGACGTATTTGGACGGGATTTTTCACCGGCACATGATGATATGGGACGTCAACTAGCAAGCGGTGACGTTATTGTTGCTAGAATTGCGATGTTTGACAGGACGAGAGATCCAATTCTTACAATTCAAGATAAAGACTTGGGGAAAATACCAACCGGTGAATTGTTAAAAATATCTGCTACCAGAGTTCCAAGACTTATAGGAAAAAGAGGATCCATGATCCAAACCATTGAACAGGCAACCGCAACAAGGATAACTATAGGTCAAAACGGAATTATCGTGGTATCAGGAAGAGACAAGGAAGGAATCAATCTTGCAATAAATGCGATTCATATAGTGGAAATTGAAGCGCATACTTCAAACCTTACTCAAAGAATTAAACAGTTGTTAAACGTACCAGAATCTGATATTGAAAATGATGATACTCAAATAAATCATGAAAATAATGAAACAGTCATGCACGATGATAAGGTTATTTCGAATGACAATGGTAAAGATACGGAGATGATGAATTCAAATGGTACAAAGTAGAAGTCTTATAAATGAAAGCGGAAAGAGAAGCGACGGAAGGATAATTGATGAATTAAGAGAGGTACGGATTAAGGTAGGAATAATT
>Ga0209157_1000752_pt1 | contig 27587 bp, 26 predicted proteins | sample GraSoiAngelo_135_FD_185892 | JGI IMG/M metagenome (GOLD analysis project Ga0209157, IMG submission 185892) | Grasslands soil microbial communities from the Angelo Coastal Reserve, California, USA - 14_0929_05_40cm (SPAdes) (version 2) | ecosystem: Environmental > Terrestrial > Soil > Grasslands ...
GTTCAGGGCACAGGACAGATCACGTCCATGCAGGACTTGCAGCCCGCGCTGGGACTCGACTTGCTCGCTCCGGGAGCGAAGGGGTTTGTCGGGGGCCTGTTAAAGGGAATCAATCCATTCACCATCTGGGGTCTGGTGCTGATGGCGATCGGTGTCTCGACGACCCAACGTATGTCGAAGGGGAACGGTTATACGGCGGCCACCGTCGCGTTCGTAGTTCTGCTGATCATTGGCGCCGGCCTCGCCACGTTAAACGGCTAGACGGTCGCCTTCGTCCGACTGACCACGCCCGCCTCTTCGAGGGCCGCCTGGGCCGCGGCGAGGCGGGCGATCGGCACGCGGAAGGGCGAGCACGACACATAGTTCATGCCCATCCGGTGACAGAACTTCACCGAGCTCGGCTCCCCACCGTGCTCTCCGCAGATCCCGATCTTCAGGTCGTGCCGCGTCTTTCTTCCCAGCTTCACCGCCATTTCCACCAGCTTCCCGACGCCAGCCTGGTCGAGAACCTGGAAGGGATCGTCGGGCAGCAGCCCATGCTCGACGTAGAACGGCAGGAACCGGCCCGCGTCGTCGCGCGAGAGACCGAAGGTGGTCTGCGTGAGGTCGTTGGTCCCGAACGAGAAGAACTCCGCCTCCTTCGCGATGTCGTCGGCCGTGACAGCGGCGCGCGGCAGCTCGATCATAGTACCGATGAGATACGGCACCGCGCGTCCTTCACGATGGAACACCTCCTGCGCCACCCGCCGAACGATTTCGGTTTGATTCATGAGCTCGCGCACATCGGCGACCAGGGGAATCATGATCTCGACGGTGACCTTCTTGCCTTTACCGGCCACGTGGCCCGCCGCCTCGAAGATGGCGCGCGCCTGCATCTCGGTGATCTCGGGATAGGTGATGCCCAGCCGGCAACCGCGGTGGCCGAGCATCGGATTTGCTTCGACCAGCGAATGAATGAGGCGCTCGAGCTGCGCCGCCGGCACCTTGGCATGCTTGGCGAGCGCGGCAATCTCGTCGCGGGTATGCGGCAGAAACTCGTGGAGCGGGGGGTCGAGCAGCCGGATCGTCACGGGTAATCCATCCATGACTTCGAAGATTCCTTCGAAGTCGCCGCGCTGAATCGGCAACAGCTTGGCGAGGGCTTTGCGGCGGCCTGCTTCGTCCGCCGCGACGATCATCTCGCGCATCAACGTGATGCGGTCGCCTTCGAAGAACATGTGCTCGGTCCGGCACAGCCCGATCCCTTCGGCGCCAAACTCGCGCGCCCGGCGGGCATCCGCCGGGATGTCGGCGTTGGCGCGCACGCGCAGGCGACGCCGCGCGTCCGCCCACGACATCAGCGTGTCGAACTCCTTCCCGACCTTGGGCGTGACCAGCTTGGCCGCGCCGAGGATCACGCGGCCCGTGGTGCCGTCGACGGTGATGACTTGGCCGCGCTTGACCGCGCGACCGTTCACGCGGAAGCGGCCGGCGGAGGGATCGACGTCCAGCTCTTTCGCACCGACGACGCACGTCTTGCCCATGCCGCGCGCCACGACCGCCGCGTGGCTCGTCATACCGCCGCGCGCCGTGAGGACGGCGCGCGCCGCGACGATCCCATGAAAGTCCTCGGGTGACGTCTCCGGCCGCACGAGAATGACGTCATGGCCCTTCTTCTTCAGCGCCTCCGCCTCGTCCGCGTCAAATACGACTTCGCCTGTAGCCGCTCCGGGCGAGGCCGGGAGGCCCTTGGCGAGCACCGTCACGCTGGCTCGCGGATCGACCATGGGATGAAACAGCTGATCGAGATCCTGCGGCGGGACGCGCTGGACCGCCTCGTCCTCGGTGATCAACCTTTCCTCTACCATCTCGACGGCCGTCCGCACGGCGGCGATGCCGGTCCGCTGCGCGCGCCGGGTCTGCAGCATGTAGAGCTGGCCGTGCTCGAAGGTGAACTCGACATCCTGGACGTCCTTGAAGTGCTTCTCGAGCTTTATCGCGAGCGTGTTTAGCTCGCGATAAATCTTGCCGAGCTTCCCCCGTTTCATCTTTTCGATCGGCTCGGGCGTGCGCGCGCCGGACACGACATCCTCGCCCTGCGCGTTGGTCAGCACGTCGCCATTGAGGACGTTCTCTCCCGTCCGGCAGTCGCGCGTGAACGCCACGCCCGTGCCGCAGTCGTCGCCCATGTTGCCATAGACCATCGCCACGATGTTCACGGCTGTGCCAAGACTGTCGGGAATGCCGTGCACCTGGCGGTAGTCTTTGGCGCGGCGGGTGTTCCAGCTTTTGAAGACCGCCTCGATCGCGCCCCACAGCTGTTCCTGCGGGTCGTCCGGGAACGGACGGCCGGTGCGCTTCTTGACGATGGTTTTGAAGTCATGCACGAGATCGTGCAGGTCGTCGGCGGGCAGGTCGATATCGCGTTTGGCCTTGCGCCGGGCCCTGGCTTTCTCGAGCTCCTCCTCGAAGGGCTCCTTGCCCAGATCGAACACGACATCGCCGTACATCTGCACGAAGCGGCGATAGGAATCGTAGGCGAAGCGCGGGTTCTTCGAACCTGCGATCAGTCCTTCGACGGTCTGATCGTTCAAGCCAAGGTTCAGAATCGTCTCCATCATCCCGGGCATCGAGACCGCGGCGCCGGAGCGCACCGAAACGAGGAGCGGATTCTTCGGATCGCCAAACCCCTTCTTGGTGACGCGCTCGAGATGCTTCAGGTGGCGATCGACTTCCCCGCGCAGTGCCGGAGGGAACGTGCCGTGCTCGACGTAGGCGATGCACAGCCTGGCGGAGATCGTAAACCCGGGAGGAACCGGCAGGCCGAGGTTGGCCATTTCGGCGAGGCCGGCGCCTTTGCCGCCGAGGATGTCGCGCATCGCGGCGGAGCCATCGGCGCGGCCGTTGCCGAAGAAATAGACGTAGCGTTCAACAGACATACGCTAAAACTGGGGGCGTTGCCGCTATACGGCCATAGTCACCTGTAACGGCGCAGCGTTGCGGGCCTTCTTCGTATCGTCGGGGATTTCCGTGGGGTAGTCGCCCGAGAAGCAGGCGTGGCAGAACTCCGCCGTGTCGCCGCCTGCCGCCCGTTTCATTCCGTCGAGCGAGAGATAGCCCAGCGACTCGACGCCGAGGTGCTGGCGGATCTCCTCGAGCGAGTGGCTCGAGGCGATCAGCTCAGATTTGGTCGGGGTGTCGATGCCGTAGTAGCAGGGCCCCGTGATCGGCGCGGAGGCGACACGGAAATGGACTTCCTTGGCCCCCGCCTGGCGGATCATCTGCACGAGCTCGCGGCTGGTGGTGCCCCGGACGAGTGAGTCATCCACGACGACGACCTTCTTGCCCTGCAGCACCTCGCGCACCGGATTGAACTTGATCTTCACCTTGGCGTTGCGTGCCGCCTGCGTGGGATTGATGAACGTGCGCCCGACATAGTGGTTGCGGATCAGCGCGTGCTCGAGCTTCAAGCCCGACTGCTCGGCGAAGCCCAGCGCCATCGCGTTCGATGAGTCCGGGACCGAGAAGACGCAGTCAGCCCCCGCCGCCGGATGCTCCCGTGCCAGCTCACGGCCCAAGGCGCGCCGCACGCGATCAACGGACCGGCCGAAGATCGTGCTGTCGGGCCGCGAGAAGTACACCAGCTCGAAGATACAGCGCTGATGCGGCTTCGCGGGAAGCGCGGGCAGCTTGTCCAACTCCGGCGGTCCGCCCTGAACGCGCAGGAACTCCCCTGGCTGGAGCTCGCGCACCGTCGTGGCACCGATCAGGTCGAAAGCGCAGGTCTCTGACGCGACGACGTAGCCAGTCCCCAGTTTGCCCAGCCAGAGCGGCCGGAAGCCGCGCGGATCGACGATCGCATACAGCGTGCGGCCAATCGTGACGACGAGCGAGTAGGCCCCTTCGACGCGCTCGATGGCATCGAGCAGCTGATCTTCGGGCTCCCGGGCCTCCGAGCGTGCGATCAGGTGGATCAGGACTTCGCTGTCCGACGAGGTCTGGAAAATCGACCCCTTGGCGACCAGGTCGGTGCGCAACGCTTCGGCGTTCGTGAGATTGCCGTTGTGTGCGAGCGCGAGCGGACCCTCGCGATAGCCGGCCAGAATCGGCTGCGCGTTGGCAAGGACCGACGAGCCGGCCGTGGAGTAACGGGTATGACCGATCGCCACGTCACCGGGCAACCCGGCGAGCACGCTTTCACCGAAGACATCGGACACGAGTCCCATGCCGCGGTGCGAGCGCGCCACACCAGCCCCATCCACCGCGACCATGCCAGCCGATTCCTGGCCCCGGTGCTGCAGGCTGTAGAGCCCCAGGTACGTGACGCGCGAAGCGTCGGGGACGCCCGCTACGCCGATGATGCCGCACATCCTGTGATCAGTCTCCCATGCGTCGAGGAATTGCGCTGAAATATACGTCGCGCAGCTGCGTGACAGCCTCCTCGATCTGTCCGTCTCGCAGCCGAATGCGGAAAGCTCCGTTCGCCGGGCCGACGGTGCCGGCTCGGAAGACTGGTACGCCGAGCTCACCGGCCAACGCTTGCACGGCCGCGGCTCTTTCCGGTGAACACGTGACTACGGCTCTCGCCTGCGATTCGCTGAACAACAACTCGTGCGTCGTACGTCGTGCGTCGTACGTCGTTAAGTCAACGTCTAGCCCGAACCCGTGTTCCTGATAGGGTCCCCCCATCGCGACCTCGGCGAGCGCTACGCTTAGTCCTCCATGCGAGCAGTCGTGTGCCGAGCGAAAGAAACCGCGCTCCGCACCTGTGACAAGCAAATCGATGAGACGCTTTTCGTCCTCGAGATTCACGCGGGGCGGTTGGCCACCCACGAAACCCTGGCACATTTCCCAATACGCCGAGCCGCCCAGTTCGGCACGCGTCTCCCCGAGAATGAAGACGATATCACCCGGGGCGCGCGCATGACTGGGCACCGCGCGATCGGCGCGCGCGAGCAATCCGATCATGCCGACGACGGGCGTTGGATCGACGGCACCCGTGGGACTCTCGTTGTAGAACGAGACATTACCGCCGGTCACCGGCGTCCCGAGCGCGCGACACGCGTCCGCAATGCCGCGACAGGCTTCGCGAAACTGATAGAAGACTTCAGGGCGCTCCGGGCTGCCGAAGTTCAGGCAGTCGGTGATGCCGAGGGGCCGCGCACCGGTGCAAGCGACGTTGCGCGCGGCTTCCGCGACCGTCGCCTTGCCACCTTCGTAGGGATCGAGCCGCACGTAACGGCTGTTGCAGTCGGTCTTCACCGCGATCCCGAACTCTTCGTGCCGCACTCGCAACACGCCGGCGTCGCCGCCGGGCGGGATAACAGTGCCGGCTTGGACCGTGGAATCGTATTGTTCGAAGACCCACTTCTTACTCGCCACTGATGGAGCATCTAACAGCGTGAGTAAGGCGTCTGTGGGAGACGTGCGTCGTGCGTCGTGCGTCGGAGATGCGGCGCGCAGAGCCGCGATCCGGGGATCCTCTTGAGCTTCCGGATAGTAGACCGGGCAATCATCGACAAGCTTCTGTCCGGGGATCTCGACGACCACTTTGCCCTGCCACGTGCAGCGATACATGCCGTCGTCGGTGACTCTGCCAATGGGCGTCGCGTCGAGGTCCCACTTCGCAGCGATTGCCTGAACGTCTTTCACGCGATCGGCCTTGGCCACGACGAGCATCCGTTCCTGGGATTCCGACAGGAGAATTTCATACGGCGTCATATCGGGCTCGCGCGTCGGGACCTGGGACAGGTCGATCTCGACGCCGACGCCGCCGCGCGCCGCCATCTCGGCCGACGACGACGTCAGCCCGGCGGCGCCCATGTCCTGGATCGCGACGATGTGGCCCGACGCGATCAGCTCGAGGCTCGCTTCCAGCAGGAGTTTCTCGGTGAACGGATCGCCGACCTGCACCTGCGGGCGCCGCCGCTCACTCTCGTGGGTCAGCTCCGCGGACGCGAACGAGGCACCGTGAATGCCGTCCCGTCCAGTCCGGGAGCCCACGGCCAGCAGCACGTTGCCCACGCCGTGGGCGGCAGCCCTGATCAGATCCTTCTCCTTGAGCACGCCGACGCACATCGCGTTGACGAGCGGATTGCCGGAGTAGCTGGGCGCAAAGTCCACCTCACCCCCGAGCGTCGGCACACCGACGCAGTTGCCGTAGTCGCCGATGCCGCGCACCACGCCGGCGAAGAGATAGCGATTACGAGCGTCGCCCGTCGGGCCGAACCGCAGGCTGTTGAGCAGCGCGACCGGACGCGCGCCCATCGTGAAGACATCGCGCAGAATGCCGCCCGCGCCGGTCGCCGCCCCCTGGTACGGCTCGACGGCGGAGGGGTGGTTATGGGACTCGATCTTGAACGCGACCGCCCAGCCGCCGGGGAGCCGCAAGACGCCGGCATTTTCACCCGGCCCCTGGACCACCTGCGCACCGGTGGTCGGAAACGTCTTCAGGACGGGTCGCGAATGCTTGTAGGAGCAGTGCTCGCTCCACAGCGCGGAGAAGATGCCGAGCTCGGGGAACGTGGGCGTGCGGCCGAGCATCACGACGATGCGCGCGTATTCGTCAGGGGTGAGATTGTGTTCCTGGACCAGCTCGGGGGTGATCTGCGGATCGGTCACTTCCGGGTCACGCCCTTCGCGACCGCCCGGAACACGCGCGCCAGGATGTTCGGCGCCGACGTTTTCATCAGCGCCTCCGCCTCACCGGCATCGAACCAGACACCGTGGCAATGCGTGCACTGATCGATCTGGATGCCGTCCCATTCGTGCGTGATGAGGTCGTAACCGCACTTGGGGCACTTCATGTAGTGTGTCTTCCGCTCGCTCTCCGCCGCGGCCTGCTTCGCCGCGGCGCGCTGTTGCCGCAGCAGCTCGGCGTCGCGGCGCGCGAAATATTCGTCTTCGTTCTTGCTGTGCGTCATCGACTCGGTGGCGCCGGAGGCGGGGCAGGGGGAGGCGCGATGTGCAAGGTGTCGCCGCCCGGATTGGGGAACGGCACGCGTCCCGGTGGGGAAGACGACTCGCCCGAGTAGTGATGGCCGTCCCAGCGCACGATGGCATCGACGACCTTGCCGTCTTTTAGCGTCACCACGTCCATCGTCCCGCAGGTGTACTCGCAGCTGTTGCGAAAGAAGAGATAGGTGTACTCGCCGACGCGCCGTACCGCCGCCGGCGCCGCCCACACCTCGTAGACCTCGCGCTCGGTCATACCTGGATTGACCGTGCCCGTGTCGTTGGAGATGTAGGGCACGTCACGCGTCACGGCTTGGCCCTGGGGAGCGGCGGGTGGTCTCGGACGCTGCGCCCCCCCCCGCCCGGGCTGCTCCTCGGGAGCGACCACACGGGTAGCGGCGGTATCGGTCGCGGGACGCTCGGGCGGTGGCGGCGTGGCCTGGGCCGTCGAACGGCCGCGGATCTTGTCCCACGCCAGCCTCAGCTTCGCCTTCGCGGTGTCGACCTGGTCACACCCTAAGGTGGCGACCGTCAACAGCGCGCAAATCGCCAGCGTGCTGCGTCGCATTGCGAGCCTCCAGAGAGAGGAAGACGCGGGCGCCATCCTGACCGCCTAGGACCTGCGCGTTGCGGCGCTCCGGATGCGGCATGATTCCTACGACGTTGCGACCGGCACTGCAGACGCCGGCGATATCGTGCAGCGACCCGTTCGGATTCTCTGTGACATAGCGCAACACCACCTGGCCGTTGGCCTCGAGCTCGGCCGCGGTTTGGACATCGGCGACATACCGGCCGTCGCCGTGCGCGATCGGCAATGTCAACGCTTCGCCCCGCTCGTAGCTCGCGGTAAACGGCGTGTCGGTCACCTCGACGCGCACCCGGACCGGCCGTGACAGAAACTTGAGGCGCGCGTTGCGCATCAACGCACCTGGTAAGAGACCCGCCTCGCACAAGATTTGGAACCCATTGCAGATCCCGAGCACCGCGCCGCCGGCACGGGCGTGCGCGGCCACGGTACGCAGCACCGGTGAAAAACGGGCAATCGCCCCGGAGCGAAGATAGTCGCCGTAGCTGAAGCCACCCGGCAGGATCACCGCATCGGCCTGTTTCAGATCCGTATCCTTGTGCCAGACGAAGTAGGCATCCGAGCCCGCGGCGCGGGCCGCGTCGAGCGTGTCCGCGTCGCAATTCGAGCCGGGGAAGACAACTACGGCGACACGCTGCATTCGTAATCCTCGGTCACCGGATTGGCGAGCAGGCGGTCGCACATCGTGCGAGCCTTCGCGGCCGCTTCCTCGCGTGTCGTGGCCTGCACCTGCAGCACCAGGTGTTTACCGGCGCGGACGCTGGCGACCTCGCCGAAGCCGAGCGCCTGGAGCGCGTGCTGGACTGCCTGGCCCTGAGGGTCGAGGAGCGAAGCGCGCGGCATGACCCGAATCTCGACCGTATAGGGACCGCTCATGCCACCCCTCCCGCACCCGTTCCGGGACGCCTCGGCCCGCGGTAGTTCGCTTCGCTCTCATCGATCTCAATCGGGCCCGCGATCTCTGCCTCCTCATCCTCGGCGGCGGCCTTGAAGAACCCGAGCAGAATCGCCCGGCCCACGCCGTAGATCATGTAGGCGATGCCCAGTGGGAAGAGGAACACGTCGTGCTTCCAGATCCCGAATACCAGGATAACAACAATCAGCGTGAGCCCCAATAGTCCGCTGGCCGTGCGGAAGCCAGCGCGGGGCAGTGTGGCATAGTGGACGTTGCTCACCATCAGGATCGTCAAGGCGATCATCAAGAAGGTGAGCACCAGATGCCAAGGCAGGCCGTGCAGCGACGCGTAGAGCGGGGTCTGCGAGAACGGGAAATACGTCGCCAGCGTCATTCCCGCTGCCGGGGACGGCAATCCGATGAAGTACGTCTTGGCCCGACCCGCCTGCGTCATGTTGAACCGGGCCAGGCGGATCGCAGCCGCCATCACGTAGAAGTAGCAGAAGATCCAGGAGGCGCCACCGCTCCCTCCGCCCGCCGAGCCGCCGGCGAATTCGACCTGATACATAAGGAAAGCGGGCGCGACCCCGAAGCTGACGATGTCGACGAGACTGTCGAGCTCCGCGCCGAACCGCGTCCCCGTGCCCGAGATCCGCGCGACTCGGCCGTCGAGCGTATCGAGAATGCCGGCGAAGACGATGAACCAACCGGCGCGGTAGAATTCGCCGCGCGTGGCGAGCACCATCGCCCAGATGCCGAAGAACAGATTGACTAGCGTGAAGAGACTCGGCACGACGATGACGACGCGGCGCAGCGGCAGTGGTGGCGGTCTCACGCGTACTCCGCCAAGACGGTGGCGCCTACGCGGACGCGGTCACCGGGCTTGACCTTGACCACCGGGCGCCGGGAGAGCGGCAGAAAGACATCGGTGCGCGAGCCGAACCGAATCAACCCCAGCCGGTCGCCCTGCGTCACGCGGGCTCCGAGCTTCGCGTCCGTCACGATGCGCCGCGCAATCAGGCCGGCGATCTGCCGTACGAGCACAGGACCGCGCGGGCCGCGCAACCCGATCGACGACTGCTCGTTGTCGAGACTGGCCTTTTCGGCGGCGGCGTGCAGGAACTTGCCCTTGTTGTAGTGCACCAGCTCCACGGTGCCGTCCACCGGGTACCGGTTCACGTGCACGTCGAAGACAGATAGAAAGATGGAAATGCGCACCGCCCGCTCTTTGACGTACATGGGCTCCTCGGTCTCGATCACGTGGACCACGTGCCCCTCGGCGGCGGCGAGCACGTAGCGGTCACCGCGCGGGCCGGGCCGAATCGGATCGCGAAAAAATGCGACGACCCAGACGGCGAGAATCCCGAACAGAATGGCGAGCGGCCACCACAGCCATCCCGCTGCCACGGTCAGGACCCATGCCGCCACGATGAACGGCCATCCCTCAGGCGCGAGCCTCACTCCAGATCAGTTCCAATGATGCGTCGATAGGCGTCCCTATACCGTTCGCTCGTGGCCGTGACGACCTCCGGCGGAAGCGGCGGCGGCGGCGCTTCGCCGTTCCATTTGCCCTGCTTCTTCAAGTCGGCCAGGTAGTCCCGGAGCGGTTGCTTATCGAAGCTGGGCTGGCTGCGACCCGGTTGATAACGGTCGGCTGGCCAGAATCGGGACGAGTCGGGAGTCAGAATCTCGTCGATGACGATCAGCTCGCCCTGCGCCGTCGTCCCAAATTCGAACTTGGTGTCGGCGATGATAATGCCGCGCTTCGCGGCAAAGTCGCGGCCGGCTTCGTACAGCGCCAGACTGGCGCCGCGCAGCCGCTCGGCGGTGAGCCGACCGAGGGCATTCACGACGTGGTCGAATGTGACGTTCTCGTCGTGACCCTGTTCGGCCTTGGTCGCAGGCGAGAAGATCGGGGGATCGAGCTGCACGCTCTCGACGAGCCCCTGAGGCAGCGGTTCGCCGGCGAGCGTGCCGGACCGTTGGTATTCGGCCCATGCAGAGCCCGAGATGTAGCCGCGCACCACGCACTCGAACGGCATGGGCGTCGCCCGACGCGTCAACATCGCGCGCCCGTCTAACTCGTCGCGGTGCGGCGCGAGCGCAGGCACGCGCGAGACAATCTGTTCGACATCCGCCGTGAGCAGGTGATGCGGCATGACCGATCGCAACCGCGCGAACCAGAACGCGCTCAGCTGCGTCAGGACGGCGCCCTTGTGCGGTACCGCTTCTCGCATGACGACGTCAAACGCGCTCACGCGATCGCTCGCCACCAGCAACAGCGTGGCGTCGTCCACCGCGTAGACTTCGCGCACCTTCCCCCGTCGCACGAGCGGGAGTGGCAGCTTGCTCTGGACCAGCACTCCGGTCATACCTGAACCTCCGCTGCGGCCGCTGCCGGGGCAGCAGCCTGGATGGAACGCATCAGATCCGGCAGGACGCGGTCGAGAAACTCATCGACTTGCTGCGGCGCGCGGCCCACATAGGCCGCCGGATCGAGCTCGGCCGCGGTGGCGCGGACACCGAGACGCTTGAACTCGGGGGCGCGGGCGAGGTGGTCGAGCAGCTGGTCCACTCCCTGGAGAGTGTGGGTGCGGATCACTTCGTGGAGCTGCTGGCGGTCTCCTCCCGCCTTCACGCCGCGCATCAGGAGGCGCTCGGTGGCGAGAAATGGCATCGCCGCGGTGACATGCTGCGTGATCGTCTCTTCCCGCACCTCGAGGCCCGCCGCGACGTTGATCGCGAGCACGAGAATCGCGTCGGTGGCGAGGAAGGCCTCGGGAAGCACGAGCCGGCGATTCGCGCTGTCATCCAGCGTCCGCTCGAGCCACTGCGCCGCCGCGGTATGCCAGGCGTTGCCCTCTAACTCGATCACGAATCGTGCGAGGCTGGTGATCCGCTCGGCGCGCATCGGGTTGCGCTTGTACGGCATCGCGGACGAGCCGACCTGCTCACTCTCGAATGGCTCGAGGAGCTCACCCTCATGCTGCAACAGCCGCAGGTCGGTCGCGAACTTCGCGGCCGACTGCGCGATGCCGGAGAGCACCGCCAGCACCTGCGCGTCGAGCTTCCGGGTGTACGTCTGTCCGGTGATCGCGAGCGCGTGATCGAAGCCCATTGCGCGGGACACGCGGCTATCGAGCTCGACGACCTTGGCATGATCCCCATCGAACAACTCGAGAAAGCTCGCCTGCGTGCCGGTCGTCCCCTTGACACCCCGGAACTGGAGCGTTGTGATCCGGTTCAACAACTCCTCGGCGTCCAGAGCGAAATCCTGCATCCACAGGGTCATCCGCTTGCCGACGGTCGTGAGCTGCGCCGGCTGAAAGTGCGTGTACGCCACGCACGGCAGCGCGCGATAGCGACGCGCCACCTTCCCCATGGCGACCAGGAGCGCGCCGATGCGCCCCAACAACAGCTGCATCGCCTCGCGCATCAACACGAGGTCCGCGTTGTCCGTGACATAGGCGCTCGTCGCGCCCAGGTGGATGAAGGGACGGGCAGCTGGCGCCTGATCGCTGAAGTGATGGATGTGGGCCATCACATCATGCCGCAGCCGGCGCTCGTACTCGGCGGTTTTTTCGAGATCGGCGTCGTCGAGATGCGCGCGGAGCTGGGTCAGGGCCGCGTCCGGAATGGCGAGACCCAAGTCTCTCTGCGCCTGCATGAGAGCGAGCCACAACCGGCGCCACAGGCCAATGCGACGGCGCTCGCCCCAGAGCGCCTGCATGGCCGGAGAGGCGTAGCGTGTCGAAAGTGGAGAAACCCAGTTCAAACCGCGGCCTTCGCCCGCGCGACCAGCTTGTTCCAGTCGGCGAGGAACTGATCGAGCCCGCGATCGGTCAGCGGATGCAGCAGCAGCTTCTTCAGCACGTCGGGCGGCAACGTGACGACGTCGGCTCCGATCATCGCGGCTTCCACGACATGGCGGGGGTGGCGGATCGAGGCAGCGAGGATCTCCGTCTCGATGTTGTAGTTGTCGAAGATCGTCCGGGCTTCGCGGATGACATCCATGCCTTCCTGTCCCACGTCATCGAGCCGGCCGATGAATGGGCTCACGTACGATGCGCCCGCCTTCGCCGCGATCAGGCACTGCACACTCGAGAAGCACAGCGTGACATTCGTCCGAATGCCGTCTGCCGCCAGCCGGCGCACGGCGATCATCCCAGCCTCAATCATCGGGATCTTCACGACGATGTTCTCGGCGATCTTCGCGAGCTCTTTGCCCTCCTTGACCATCGCCTCCGTGTCCACGGCGACGACTTCGGCTGAGACCGGCCCGTCGACGAGCGAACAGATCTCCTTCAGCACGTCCAGCGGATCGAGGTCGCCGGCCTGTTTCGCAAGCAGGGACGGATTGGTCGTGATGCCATCGATCAGGCCGGCTTGCGCCGCCCAGCTGATGTCTTTCAGGCTGGCGGTGTCGAGGAAGAACTTCATAACGGTGACTCCTCGGCGTAGAGGTCCGGGGGATACTGCACCGCCTCCAGATACAAGCCTCGGGGCGGCGCAGGCGGGCTGGCCGCCAGATTGTCGTTTGCAGCGAGCAGACGGGGGAAGTCCGCCGGCGGGCGCCGGCCAAGGGCGATATCGACCATGGTGCCCACGATGAATCGCACCATGTGATGCAGAAATCGATCGGCCTCGACCGTGAACGCCAACCCGACTCCGTCCGCTCGCGGCGCCCATTGCGCAAGCGCCACGCGGCATCGGTAGTGGGTGGTGTTCGCACCGGCCGCGGCCAGGCCGCGAAAGCTGTGCTCTCCAACGAGTGCTGCCGCAGCACGCTCCAACGCGCCGAGGTCGAGCGCTAGACCGCCCCCCAGCGCCCATTCGTAGGGCCGGCGGAACGGCGACGCCGCGGCTTCGTCGGTGCCGATCAGGTACCGGTAGCGCCGCGCCATCGCGCTGCGCCGGGCATCAAACCCCGGCTTCATCACATGCACCCGCTGCACCCAGATCTCGCGTGGCAGCAGCGCATTCATAGCCCGCCGCAACTCAGCCGGCTGCCAGCGCTCGCTCCCCAGGAAGCTGACACCCTGGCCGAGGGCGTGGACGCCGGTATCCGTTCGGCCCGCGCCGGTCGCTGCCGTCTTTCGACCCATGAGCCGCTCGAGCACGGCTTCAAACTCGGCTTGCACCGTGCGATCCGCCGGCTGTCGCTGCCACCCTGCGAAGCCACCCCCGTCGTACTGGATCACCGCTAGAAAGGGGCGGCTTGTCACGCGGGGAAAGATGCAACTCGTTGTCACTATTTGACAAGGGTGATAGCCTTAATCCTGCATGGACTCTCCACTGCGGCGTGCACTGACCGCGCTCGCCAACCGCCAATCACTCTCCGAGGAGCAGACCGCGGAGGTGTTTGGCGTGGTGATGAACGGCGAAGTGACACCCGCACAGCTCGGCGGGCTACTGCTAGGGCTGCGCGCGAAAGGCGAGTCCGCGGACGAGCTCGCGGGAGCCGCGCGGGCGCTCCGCAACGCGATGGTACGCGTCGATGCCACCGACGAGCACCTGGTCGATACCTGCGGCACCGGCGGCGGCAATGTGTCGACGTTCAACATCTCGACCGTGGCCGCATTCGTGGCCAGCGGGGCCGGTGCAGTAGTCCCCAAGCATGGCAATCGCTCGTACACCTCGCGGTGCGGCTCCGCCGATGTGCTCGAGGCGCTCGGCATTCGTATCGTGCTGGATGCCGCCAACGCGAGTCGCGTGTTGAGCGAAGCGCGCGTGGTGTTCCTGTTCGCCCCGACGTTTCATCCAGCCATGAAGCACGTGGGCCCCGTTCGTCGTGAACTGGGCACCCCCACGCTCATGAACCTGGTCGGTCCGCTAGCGAATCCCGCGGGCGTCAAACGCCAAGTGATCGGGGTCGGCGAGCCGGAGCGAGCACCCATCGTCGCCGAGGCACTGGTTCGTCTGGGCGCCGAGCATGCGCTCGTCGTCCACGGCCGGGTCGGCATGGACGAGATCTCACCGCACGGCATGACGGATGTGTGGGAAGTGAGAGATGGGGCGGTGCGCACGTGGGAGATCGATCCCGAGCGCTTCCGGCTCGGCATCAAGGACGTCGGCGACCTGAGGGGCGGGGAGCCGGCGGACAACGCGGCGAGGCTGGAGCGCATTCTCGGCAACGGTTCTCTGCCCGCCGATCCGTCCGGCCTCGCGGCCGTTCTGCTGAATGCGGGTGCCGCGATTTACGTCGCGGGAATTGCCGGTTCGCTCGCTGAGGGAATCGGGCGTGCGCGGGAGGTCGTCGCGTCTGGTGCGGCCAGGGGAGCACTCGACCGCCTGCGCAAAGCGACGGCTAGTATTTCCTGATGACGCCGACGACCACTCCCTGCACGATGACGTCGCGCTCGTTGAGGCGGAGCGGTTGCAGGTTCTCATTGGCCGGCTGCAACCTGATCCACCCGCCAGGTTCCCGGTAGAAACGCTTGACCGTGGCGCCCTCTCCATGGACCAGCGCGATCACCGTCTGGCCGGCGTCGGCCTGGTTCCGCTCCTGGACCACGACGTAATCGCCATCCTTGATGTGCTCGTCGATCATCGAGTCCCCGCGAACCTTCAGGACGTAGCTGCGTCCGCGTCGCGGGAGCAACTCGTCTGGGACCGCGATGGTTTCGTCGCCGGTCACGGCCTCGATTGGCGCTCCCGCCGCGACGAGTCCCAACAGCGGCAGCTCCGTCGCGCCGGTCTGGCCCTTGGGTGGAACGACCTCGATCGCGCGGCTCTCGTTATGCGTCCGCCGGATGTACCCTTTGCGCTCGAGGTTGGTGAGGTGTTCGTGCACGGTGGCCAGAGATTGGAACCCGAACTGGCGGGCGATCTCCTCGAAGCTCGGAGCGTACCCCTTTTCTTCGATGTGTTTCGAGATGTAATCGAGGATCTCGCGCTGGCGCCGCGTGACCGGCATGCTGGCTCCCGAAGATTTACCGAACCATAATCTACCCGAATAACGACCGAACGCAAGGATGCCGGATAACCCGCGCGCCACCTCGCTCAACGCTATCCTCGCGGTAACCCGATCGCGCGTTGCGGCCCTTGAAGGAATGGCCGGGGAACTCGCGCGGGCGGCGGCGGCGGCTCCGGCGCCCCGGCCGTTCCCAAAGCCCGGGCCAACCGTTGGCATAATCGCCGAAGTAAAGCGCCGCTCCCCGTCTCAAGGCGCGATTCGCGAGGACCTCGACCCGGTTGCCCACGCCCGTGCGTACGAGCGTGGGGGCGCCGTCGCGGTGTCGGTGCTGACGGACGAAGCGCACTTTGGAGGATCGGTTGATGACCTCAGGCGCGTCGCGGCGGCCGCCGGAGTGCCGGCGCTCCGGAAGGACTTCGTGATCCATGAGGCCCAGATTCACGAGGCGCGAGCAGCAGGAGCGAGCGCCGTCCTGCTGATCGCACGTGTGCTGAAAGCCGAGGAGCTGAAGGCGCTAGCAACCGTCGTGCGTGAGTGGGAGATGGTCCCCGTGATCGAAGTGCACGCGGCCAGAGAACTGGATGCGGCCTTCGGGGCAGGTCCGAGCGTGCTCGGTGTGAACGCGCGCGACCTCGACTCGTTCGCGGTGGACCTGCACGGAATCGAAGCGATCATTCGTGGTTTGCCATCCGGAATTCCCGTCGTCGCTGAGAGTGGGGTAGAGACGCGGGAGGATGTTGGACGGTTGGCCGCGGCCGGAGCCGATTTCGTGCTCGTCGGAACGAGCGTGGCGCGACAGGCAGATCCAGAGCAGGCGGTCAGAGCATTGGTGGGAGTGAATCGAGTCCCTCGATGACGGCGATCGAAACCGGTCGGTTCGGCCCGTATGGTGGCCGCTACGTCCCCGAAACGCTGATGCACGCGCTCGAGGAGCTGGCCGGCGTCTACGCGGCGGCTCGCAACGATCCGCGATTCTGGGGCGAGCTCGACCAGCTCCTCAAGAACTACGTCGGCCGGCCGACGCCGATCTCGACGGCTCCTCGGCTGTCCGCGCAGGTTGGTGCGTCGGTCATTCTGAAGCGCGAGGATCTGAACCACACCGGCGCGCACAAAATCAACAACACGCTGGGACAGGTGCTGCTGGCGCAGCGGATGAACAAGCGGCGCATCATCGCGGAAACCGGTGCCGGCCAGCACGGCGTCGCGACCGCGACCGTCTGCGCGCGGTTCGGCCTCGAGTGCGTCGTCTACATGGGCGAGGAAGACATGCGTCGGCAACGCCTCAATGTCTACCGCATGGAGCTGTTGGGCGCGAAGGTGGTGCCGGTGACATCGGGGACCCGCACGCTGAAGGATGCCACGAACGAGGCGTTACGCGATTGGGTCACGAACGTGACGACCACGCACTACATCATCGGCTCCGTGGTGGGGCCCGACCCATTTCCGCGACTCGTTCGCGATTTCCAATCCGTGATTGGACGAGAGGCGCGCGCGCAAATGCTGGAGCAGATCGGCCGGCTGCCCAGCACGGTGGTCGCGTGCGTGGGCGGCGGATCGAACGCGATGGGGATTTTTGCGGCGTTTCTCGACGACACGGCGGTGCGGCTCGTGGGCGTCGAAGCCGCGGGTGAAGGGATGAAGACGCAGCGGCATGCCGCGACCCTGGGTGCCGGTCGTCCGGGCGTCTTTCACGGCAGCCTGAGCTATCTGCTCCAGGATGCCGACGGGCAAGTCCAGCCGGCGCACAGCGTGTCGGCGGGCCTCGATTACCCGGGCGTGGGCCCCGAGCATGCTTACCTCAAAGACACGGGTCGCGTATTGTATGAAGCCGTGACGGACCGGGAGGCCTTGACCGCCTTCGCCGCCCTCTCGCGCCTAGAAGGCATCCTCCCGGCGCTCGAGAGCGCCCACGCGATCGCCTGGGTGATGCAGGCGAAGCGAGCCTCTGACGAACTCATCCTGATCAACCTGAGTGGCCGCGGCGATAAGGACGTCGCCCTGGTCGCCGAGCTTACGGGAGCCACGCTCTGACGAAGCCCGCGTCGCAAATCCCCGAGCTGGCCCTCCCGCCGTCGCAGGTCGAGGAGCTGATGCAGGTCGTCAGCAAAGGGATGCGGGCGACACAGTTGTACCTGCCGAACAATCCCGTCTACCAGCGCGCCGTCGACAACATCCGCACCGCCTTCCGTCAGATCTGGCAGGCGACGGAGGAGTTGACCTTCGACATCGGCGAAACGGCCATGCGCTGGGAAGATCACCCGGTCTACAGCCAGGAGCAGCGCCACGAGAGCATTGCCTGGACGCTGTACAAGGACGGCGTCCGCTCGCTGACGTTCAAGCCCGGCATCGAAGACACGGAGATCGTGCGCTTTCTGTCGGTCTTGCAGCAGGCGAAGAACCTGCAGGCGGACGCGCCCGATGACCTGCTGACGTTGCTCTGGGCGGAGGACTTCCAGTTCGTCACCTACACGTTCCGCGAGCTCGCGAGCGAGAACGCGGTGCCGATCGAGCGCGCGGAGAAAGGCACACCTGCGATCGGCGGCGGGGGGACGCCGGGCGGGGACGGCGGGTCGGCGGATGCGGCGACCGTCCGCCGGCAGGTCGAAGAAGAGGCGCCCCCCAAGCGCGAAGGACTGGTGTCGATCGATGACTTCGACACCACGCTCTACTTCCTCGACGACAAGGAGATCGAGTACCTCCACAAGGAAGTCGAGCGCGAATACGCGCAGGACTTGCGCGGCAACGTGCTCGCGATGCTGTTCGACTTACTCGAGCTGCAGACCTACGGCACCGTCCGCGCCGAGCTGTTGTCCATCGTCGAGAACTTTATTCCGTATTTGCTGGGCGCTGGCGATTTCCGCTCCGTCGCCTTCATCCTGCGCGAATGCAAAGTCATCCTGCAGCGCGCCCGCGAGCTGATCCCGGAGCATCGACAAATCATGGAGGGGCTCCCCGCGCGGCTGTCCCAGACGGACGCACTGGCCCAGCTGCTCCAATCGCTCGACGAGGCGACCAGTCACCCGACCGAAGCGGAGCTGAGCGAGCTGTTCGGCGAGCTCCGCGCGGAAGCGCTGGGGACGTTGATGGGATGGCTGCCCAAGCTGACCAACGAGCGGGTGCGGAGTCTGGTGCAGGGCGCCGCCGAGCGGCTGGCGCAGTCCCACGCGGCAGAGGTGCTGAAGGCCCTCGCGAGCGCCGATCCCGTGGTGCAACTGGAGATGGTGCGGCTGGCCGGCAGGCTCAAGCTCCCCGGCGCTCCGGACGGCATGGGTCCGCTCCTCGAGCGAGGCGAACGCGACCTGAAGCTCGCGGTCGTGGAGGCGCTCACGACGATCGGCACCCCCAGCGCCACGCGCCTCCTGGAGAAGGCGATCGACGACCAGGAGCGTGATGTGCGCATCACCGCTGTCAAGTTCCTGGGCCAGCGCGGTCACCGCAACGCGTTTGGGCGTATCGAGGCAGCGGTGACGGCCAACAAGCTCAAGGACGCCGATCTGACCGAGAAGATGGCGTTCTTCGAGGCGTACGGCGCCCTGGCCGGCGAGTCCGGGATTCCGGCGCTCGAAAAGCTGCTCGTCGCCAAGGGCGGCCTCCTCGCCCGCAAGGCGGATCCGGAAACGCGCGCCTGCGCAGCGATGGCGCTCGGCAAGATTCGCTCGCCGGCAGCGCGCGAGGTCCTGCAGAAAATGACGCACGATAAGGAGCCGCTCGTGCGCAATGCGGTGAGTCGCGCGCTGCGCGACGTGGGAGGCGGGGGAAGCGGGGGAAGCGGGGGTGGAGGAACCACAGCATGACGGCGCCCGGGGGGAAGCGGCCGTCGATGATGGAGACCGTCCAGACCACGGACGGTTTCCTCCGGCATGCCGGCCGCGACTTCCTTGTCGTGCTGTACACCGCCTTCCGCTCGCTGAAGCTGTATCCGATCGAGAATGCCCAGGTGCAAAAGGCGCTCGACGATCTGGCCGCGACCACCAAGCAGCTGCTCGATGTAGAGCGCGAGCTCGAGGTCCGGATGCAAGGCGAGTTCATCTTCGTGAACTCGACGCGGTTGCGCCTCGATCTCGATAACTACGCCTCCTTTTCACACATCCTCGGTGTCTTCCAGCAATGTGGCATCGGCGCCGTGCGAATCGACGAGGGCGTGGAGCGCAAACAGCTGCAGGTCTTCGTCTCGCTGTTGCTCGCCTACGCCGCGAAGGAAGCCAACCCCAACAAGCTGTTCGAGCTGTCGCAGAAGCTGAGCGACGGCGGCGTCTCGCACATCACCGTCGAGCCGCCGCTCGAAGCCGAGGAAGACGTCGAGGAGGAAGAACGGCAGAAGGAAGCCGCGAAGCGGACCTACGCGCGCTCGGTGGCGGTGACCAAGGAAGTCATCAACAGTATTCGCATGGGGCGCACCGCCAACGTGAAGAAGGTGAAGCGCGCGGTGCAGGCCATCGTCGACCAGGTGCTCAACAACGAGTCATCGCTGGTCGGGTTGACCACGTTGCGCGACTACGACGAGTACACGTTCACGCATTCGGTGAACGTCTGCATCTTCTCGGTGGCGCTGGGACGCAAGCTCGGGCTCACGAAGCTGCAGCTGTACGATCTCGGCATGGCGGCGCTGTTCCACGACGTCGGCAAGTCCCGTGTGCCGTTAGAGGTCTTGAATAAGGAAGGGGGCCTGACCGAAGAAGAATGGCGGATCATGCAGGCGCACCCCTGGCTGGGCGTGCTGACGCTGTTCGGGCTCCGCGGGTACGGCGAGATTCCCTACCGCGGCATGGTCGTGGCGTACGAGCACCACATGAAGATCGATCTGACGGGCTACCCCAAATCGATCCGCGGCCGGCACCTCTCCATCTACTCGAAGGTCATCGCGGTGGCCGACGGGTTCGATGCCGCGACGAGCCGCCGCGTGTATCAGACGGTGCCGATTCAGCCGGATCAGGTGCTCAAGGAGATGTGGGAGAACCCGCGGCGCGGCTATGATCCGGTCGTCGTGAAGGCCTTTATCAACCTGATCGGGATCTATCCCGTGGGCACATGCGTCATTCTCGACACCTACGAAGTGGCGCTGGTGCACAACGCGAACCCCGATGTCGCGCACGTCCATCGGCCCGTGGTGCGTCTGGTCACGACACCCGACGGCGCGTTGCTCACGCCCGGTACGATCGTCGATCTTTCGGAGAAGGACGCGAACGGCAGCTACCCGCGCACCATCGTCAAGGTCACCGACCCTGTCAAATACGGGATCAACGTCAGCGACTACTTTGTCTGAGACGGCCTCCTCCATCGAGGCACGGTGGCGGGCGCTCGGCACGTCGCGGGCGCTGATTCCCTACCTCACCGCCGGTTTTCCCGATTTCCCTCGCTCGCTCGAGGCAATCCGGTGCGTCGCGGCAGCGGGTGCGGATTTCATCGAGGTGGGCGTGCCCTTCTCGGATCCGCTCGCCGATGGGCCGACGATTCAACGGACGACCCAGGCGGCCCTGGAGCAGGGGATGACGGTGCCGCGCGTGCTGGATCTCGTCCGCACCGCAGACATCCCGATCCCCATCATCATCATGACGTATCTGAATCCCGTGCTCTCCTTCGGGATGCAGCGATTCGTCGAAGCGGCGTGCGCGGCAGGCGCAGCGGGCGTGTTGCTCACCGATCTCCCCGCGGGCGCCGATCCGGCGGTCGAACAGACGGTTCGCGATAGCGCTCTCGACCTAATTCGCCTGGTCGCACCGACGACTGATGACCGACGACTAGAGACCGCATTGTCAGGCGCCACCGGCTTCGTGTACTTGATCTCGCGGCTCGGCGTCACCGGGGCGCGCGACAGCGTACCGACCGACCTGGACGCGCAGGTCCGGCGCATTCGCGCCACCACGCGACTTCCCGTGGCCGTCGGCTTCGGGATCAGCACACCGGCGCAGGCGGCCGCGGCCGCACGCGCCGCGGATGGCGTCGTCGTGGGCAGCGCGCTGCTGGATGCGCTGGCGAAGGACGGCATTGCCGGCATGGAGCGGCTGACGCGCGACCTGGCTGCCGCGGTGCACGGATGAAGATCGCCCGCTTTGTGACCATCTACAGTCAGGCGCTGGCGTGGGTCGGCAGCGCGCTGCTCGTCGCCGTCCTCGGTGCAGACCATCGCTGGCTCGGGCAAATCCCGGAAATTGTCGTGCTGTTTGGCGCGGCGGTGGCGTTGCGCGGCCTGGCCGTCCCGCTCAGCAAGTACTCCTACCTCACTCAGACCGCGCTGGTCGGACTGGCCGGCAGTCTCCTCGTCGGTGTGCCGGCGACCGCGTTGGCGATCGCCGGAGCGACGCTCGTCACCGATTCGGCGTGGCAACGCAAACCGCTGCGCGTCTCGTGGATCAATCTCGGACGGGAGGTCATCACACTTGTCGCGGCCTACGGCGTGTACGCGGCGGCGCTGCACTGGCTCGACATGCCAAACGGCGCGCCGGTCCTCAACATCGAGCTCCTGCCCGCGCTCGCGGGCTACGCGCTCGCGTACTTCGTGTTCGGCCGCGTGCTCTTCTACTTCAGTCTCATCATCCGCGCGAAGCTCGAGCCGGCGGAGCGGCTGATGATCGTACGCTACGAGGTGATCGCCTACGCGGCGACGCTGCTCGCCGCGACGATCTTCGTGGGCGCGGTGGTCGCCTGGTCGTTCGGTGCCTGGCTGCTCGTGGGGCTCGTGCTCACGTTCCTCGGGCTGCTGCTCAAGCAGATGATCGAAGAAGCGATCTCCGCCGAGGAGCTGAACAAGATCCACGCGATGGAAGCGGTGATTACCGCCAACATCAGTCTCGAGGACTCCTTCCAGCGGATCGAGCGGCTGGCGAACCGGCTGGTGGACTGGGGCGACTTCCGCATCTACCGCCTGCATGACGGCGTGATGTCGCTCGTGCATCAGTCGGAGCGCGGCCGGGAAGCGCGCGGTGAGCCATCGCAGGATACCGTCGCGTTGCGGCAGGCCGTGGCTGCCAGTGGCGAGACGGTCGTGATCGATGACGTCACCCGGGACAAACGGGTCGCCGACGCGCCGCTCGAGGTCCAGAGTCTGGTGATCGTGCCGCTGAAATTCGGCGATCACGTGATCGGCACGCTGGAGCTCGAGCATCACAAGAAGCATTGCTATCGCCAGCAGGACATTCTGACGATTACGACCTTCGCGAGCCAGCTCGCGACGGCGGTCCATATCACCGACCTGCGCCGGCCGCTCGTGGAGACGGTGGAGCGGATGACCCGCCAGCTCGCGACCATCGCGCAAACCGCGGAAGCGTTGAAGGGCGTGGCCTCCGCGGTGGCGCAATCCACCGGCGTCATTCGCGAGGGCGTGCGTCGCGAAGAGGGGGAAGTGTCGGGGGGTCTGGAAGCGACCGAAAGCCTGTCGCAGGTATCCCGCCGCGTGTCCGATGATGGGGCCGGCGCGGCGCGCGCCTCGACTGCGGCGAGCGAAGTCGCCAGCCGCAACCGCACGCAGATTCGCGAAGCGATCGTGCGCCTCGTCGCCCTCAAGGCGTTCGTGGGGGAGAGCTCGAGCAAGGTCCAACAGCTCGGCCAGGTGAGCCGGCGCATCACCGGCTTCATTGCGTCGATCCGCGAGCTCGCCGACATGACGAATCTCTTGTCGCTCAACGCCGCGATCGAGGCGGCGCGGGCCGGGAAGCACGGCAAGGGCTTCGCCGTCGTCGCCGACGAGGTGCGGCGCCTAGCCGAGCAGAGTGCGAATGCGGCCGCTGAAGCCGGCGAGCTGGTCCAGGATATCCACACGCAGGTCGGCGAGGTCGTCGAGCAGATGCGCCGCGGCCAGGTGAACGTCGGCGACGTGGAAGAGCTGTCGGCCGCGGCGCTCGAGGCCCTCGATGCCATCGTCGCGGCGACCGCGGAAGCCACCGCCCACGCCGGCCGCATCACCGCCGTCGCCGGCGAGCAGCATCAGGCGTTCGCGCGCCTGCGCGAGCGGATCAACGCCATCGCCAGCGTCGCGGGAGAGAACCGGCTCCAGGCCGATGACGTCGCCACGCGGGCGGTGCAAGCCGCCGAAGGCCTGACTGATCTCGAGCGCGCCACGCGCGACCTGGAGCAGGTCGCCACGATGTTGCGCGACTTGACGCGCGGGTTCGCCAACGTCAACTGAGCGGGCCTTCGTGGCCCTCGGCTCGAATATTGGGGACCGCGCGGCACACCTGGCGTATGCGCGGTCACGCCTGGGCGCGCTCCCCGGCACGCGACTCCTGGCGGCCTCGACCGTCGAAGAGACGGCGCCTATTGGACCGGTTGCGCAGCCGCCATTTTTGAACCAAATGGTTCTGCTCGAAACGACGCTCGATCCAACGACGCTACTGGCGCACTGCCGGGCTATCGAAGCCGAGCGGGGGCGCGAGCGCCCCCCCCGGGAGCGCTGGGGACCGCGGACCCTGGACCTCGACATCGTGCGGTATGGCACCAAGACTGTACGGAGTCCGGACCTGACGATTCCGCATCCGGAGCTGCCCCACCGCGATTTCTGGCAGCGCGAAATCGCCGAGCTGGAAGGGAACGATGACTAGCATCACGACGCGCGCGTTGCTCGAGATGAAGGAGAAGGGGGAGCGCATCGTCGCGCTGACCTGTTACGACGCGCTATTTGCGCGGCTGCTCGACGCCTGCGGGATCGACATCCTGCTCGTGGGCGATTCGCTTAACCAGGTGCTGGCGGGCGCGCCCTCCACATTGTCGGCGACGCTCGACCAGATGATCTATCACACGACGATGGTGCGGCGCGGCACCGAGGGGGGGCGCGCCATGGTCGTGTGCGACATGCCGTTCCTCAGCTATCAGGTCTCCCCGGAAGACGCGCTGCGCAATTGCGGCCGGGCCCTGAAGGAAACGGGCTGTCACGCCGTGAAGATCGAGGGAGGACAGCCGATGGCCGCGACGGTGCGCCGGCTGGTCGATGTCGGCATCCCGGTCATGGGCCACATCGGTCTCACGCCGCAGTCGGTGCATGCGCTCGGCGGCTACCGGGTGCAGGGCCGCGACGATGCCGCCGCCGGCCGGCTGAAGGCCGACGCCACGGCACTCCAGGACGCCGGCGCGTTCGCCGTCGTGCTCGAGCTGGTGCCGGCGCCGCTCGCATCGCAGATCACGAAGTCCCTCGCGATCCCCACCATTGGGATCGGCGCCGGTCCGGCGTGTGACGGCCAGGTGCTCGTACTCCACGACATGCTCGGCCTGAACGATCAATTCTCGGCAAAATTCGTCAAGAAATACGCGGCGCTGGCGGAGGACGTGCGCGAGGCGGCGCGGGTGTTCGCGGCGGAAGTGCGCGAGGGCCGGTACCCGGGGCCGGAGCACTCGTTCGGCAAATGATCAATGATCAATGATCAATGACCAACGATCATTGAAAATTGATCATTGATTATTGATTATTGATCATTCTGACCGGAGGGAAGCCGTGTCGAAGACGGAAGACGAAAAGCTCGCCAAGCTGATCAAGAAAAACATGGCGAAGGCTGCGAAGGCTAAACCCAAAGCGCGCAAGCGCTATGACCCGACGCTGCCACCGGACAGCACGGACGATGACATCGAGCGTCGCGACTTCTTTTCGGAGATGAAGAAGCGCGAGTTCTAGTTGCGCGAGCTCACCAGCATCGCCGAGATGCGCGCATGGTCCCGCTCCGAGCGCTCTCGCCGTCACACCATCGGCTTCGTTCCCACCATGGGCTATCTCCACGAGGGGCACCTCCGCCTCGTGGACCGCGCGCGCGAGCTCGCAGACCGCGTCGTCGTCAGCATCTTCGTCAACCCGCTCCAGTTCGGTCCGACCGAGGACCTCGCGCGGTATCCGCGTGACTTGCCGCGCGACCGGCAGCTCGCGGAAGCACACGGGGTCGACTGTCTGTTCGTGCCGGACGCCGGGGCCATGTACCCCGGCGAGCTGCTCGTCCGGGTCATTCCCGGCGCGGTTGCCGACACCCTCGAGGGCGCCGCTCGACCCGGCCATTTCACCGGCGTGCTCAGCGTCGTCGCCAAGCTGTTTCACATCGTCGAGCCCGACGTCGCCGTGTTCGGCCGCAAGGACTTTCAACAGGCAACGCTGGTCAAGCGACTCGTCCAGGATCTCGACTTTCCGGTCACGATCGACGTGGCGCCGACGGTCCGCGAGTTGGATGGGCTCGCCCTCTCATCGCGCAACACCTATCTGAGCTCCGACGAGCGTCGGGCCGCGCTCGCGCTCTCGCGTGCCCTGCGCACGCTCGAGCAGACGTGGCGCGGGGGCGAGGCCGATCCCGCGAGGGTGCAGCGCGCCGGCCTCGAGGCGATGCGCGTCCCCGATGTCACGCCGGAGTACTGCGCACTGGTCGATGAGAACCTGCAGCCGGTGAGTCGCGTGACGGCCCATACGGTCGCCGTCGTGGCGGCGAGGGTCGGCAAGACGCGACTGCTCGATAACGTCGTGCTGGGCGAAGGCATCGGCGCCGATCCGCGAGTCACCCCGTGAGCTTCCCGGCGTGGGCGCAGGTGTCGCCAGAGCGACGCGCCCACATCGAGCGGGTGGTCGCGTTGCTGGGGAGCTGGGCCGATGCCATGCGCGTCGACGCGAAGGAGCGGGACCGCTGGGTGCGGGCCGGGTGGCTGCACGACGCACTGCGCGACGCGCCGCTCGGTGATCCGCTGGCGCACGGTCCGCGGGCAGCCGCCCGCGCGGGGACCGACGGTGAAACGGATCGCGGCGTCCTCGATGCGATCCGGTACCACACGATCGGATTTGCGGGGTGGGACGACGCCGGGAAGATGCTCTATCTCGCCGATTTTCTGGAGCCGGCACGAAAACCAACCGCGGCGATTGCCGATCACCCGCAGCTGATCCAACGCGTTCCCGAGGAGCGTGATGCGGTGCTCCGGGAAGTGGCCCGTCGCCGGATCGAATGGATGCTGCGGTCGGAGTGGATACTTCCGCACGAGACGGTGGGGTTCTGGAACTCACTCGTCGGACGGCCATGAGAATTCCGATCGTCGTCTTGGTCCTTGCGGGCTGTGGCGGGAGCTCCCCGCAGGCACATCCCGTCCCCGGCGACGAGGGTCCCGCGATCACGGTCGAGGTGCTGAACGCCAGTGGCCGGCCCGGTGAAGCCCGCGTCGGGACGCGCCTGCTGCGGCATGCCGGCATCGACGTCGTCTACTTCGGCAATGCGGCGGAAAGCGGGCTCGACTCGACGCGCATCATCGTGCGCCGTGGGACGACGCAGGCGGCCGAGCGCGTCCGGGCGGCGCTGGGGCAGGGGCGCATCGAAGTGGACCTCGACAGCTCCAGGCTACTCGATGTGAGCGTGCTCCTCGGCGCGGACTTTGGAACGGCCGCGCATCGCTCCCTCGACTTCCACCCGTAGCTGTCCACACGCCGCGCTGATGTCGAGACCGCGGCTGCGCCGCAGCACCGCCGCGACGCCGTGCTGCTTCAACCGCCGCTCGAATGCGAGCATGTGCGCGCGACTGCTCGGCGTGAGATCGGGCGCGCCACCCGGATGCAGCGGCAGCAGATTCACCAGGGCCTCGAGCGGTCGCGCGAGCTTCGCGAGCTGATCGGCCGTTTCGAGCGAGTCGTTCATCCCACCGATCAGCACATACTCGAGCGTCACGCGACGCCGGAACTGTTTCAGCGCATCCATCAACTCGGGGAGCGTGTACTTCTTCTCGATCGGCATCAGCTCGCGCCGGAGGGTGGCATTGGGCGCGTGCAGGGACACGGCCAAGCGGAACTGCTCGGGACGCCGGGCGAATTTGGCCAGGTTGGGCAGGATTCCGACGGTGGAAAGCGTGATGTGGCGAGCGCCGATGCCTCCCCCCAGCCCGTCCGGCTGATTCAGGATCGTGAGCGTCGTGTCTACCGCATCCCAGTTCAGCAGCGGCTCGCCCATCCCCATGAACACGATATTCGTGGGTTTCAGCGCGGGATCGCGCATGATCAGCTCGCGCACCTGCCCGGCGATTTCTCGGGCGGAGAGATTGCGCCGAAATCCCATGCGCCCGGTCGCACAGAAGATGCAGCCCAGGGCGCAGCCCGCCTGCGACGAGATGCAGAGCGTGCGACGTTTCCCCTCAGGGATCAACACCGATTCGATCGCTTCGCCGTCTTCCAGTGCCCACAGAAACTTCTCGGTCCCGTCGCGGGAAACTTGATGTGTCCGCAGCATCAACCTGCGCAGCGGAAACGCCGCATCCAGGGCCGTCCGCAGACTATCTGGGAGATCTGTGGCCTCCGCCCAGCGCGCGACGGGGCGCTGCCACAA
>Ga0209157_1000754_pt1 | contig 27512 bp, 29 predicted proteins | sample GraSoiAngelo_135_FD_185892 | JGI IMG/M metagenome (GOLD analysis project Ga0209157, IMG submission 185892) | Grasslands soil microbial communities from the Angelo Coastal Reserve, California, USA - 14_0929_05_40cm (SPAdes) (version 2) | ecosystem: Environmental > Terrestrial > Soil > Grasslands ...
AAGGCCGAGTCTGTTTCGGCTAGCAATTTTGACAAATCGTCGAAGCCTCCGAAATCATAGCTCGGCGACTCATTGAATGAGATCGGGGATTCGCCGGATTCTTCCCTAGAGTTCAGTTCCGAAGAAGACACTTCCTGCTCCTTCCCTTTGATCTTCAAAGGCTGTTGCGCGGCAGGTGTGGGCGTTGGTTGTGTTGCGGGCTTTTCTTCGGATCTCCGGGAAGGCTTCGGTGTTTCCTTCACGCTGAATGTTGGCAACGGTCGACTCAATGGAGGGGTAGAGACTTTTGGAGATGTTTGCGATTGAGGTTGCGGAGGAAATGCTGGTGCGGGCGCTGGCTGCATTTGCTGGATTGGCGGCGGTTCTTCTGGTCTTTGGAAGGGTTTCGATGGTTCCTTTACGGCAAACGAAGTTGGGGGCCGACTCGGCAGAGAGGGCGGGATTGTCGTTGGGGGGCTCGGCTGGGCTTGTGGAGCAGAGCTTGGATTCGCTCCTTGTTGTCCTTCCTTCTTCTCTTCCCAACCTTCCCCATCTCGAGACATCCTCGCTCCGTGGGGAGTAATTATCATCGGCTTACTCGGTGGCAGGGTCCGCGGTTGAACCCATTCTGGTGTCACAGACATTGACTTTGTAACGCCTTCAGGCTTGCTGGGTCCCAGACCTTGATAGTCCTGTGAGACAGAATGGAATATCTTCGCAAAACGAGATTCCTTCGTCGGAGCTACAGTTTCAGCCGTATCCGAGCTTGAACTCGGGACAGAAGCTTGTGCTGGCACTTGACCAACATCTTGTTGACTAGGACTAGTGCCCGTCGCATCCTTGTTCTCGTCTTCCTTCTTTTTCCTACCGAATATTGTAAGCATTCTAATCCCATCAGCTTAGACTCACGACGAAGTCACTCGCGCTATAGCCAGTCTCAGTTGTGGCTGAGACAAGGGCCAGCAGACAAGGCGCGAGACGACAAAAGGAATAGGAATGATGTAACCCAGTCATCCACGAAGAGGAAACACCGGCACGGGTCCCAAGAGGTAGAGTCGCTAGACTATCCATCAGAGAGTATCTGGCCGAAGTCCTTGTCGGACGGGGGAGAGCGTGGGATGATTCGTGAGATCGCTAGGGCGGGTATTGCTGGACTTCAGTGCGACGGCGAAGACTCACTGACGATCATTTCACAGGCGAGAATATTCGTCTGAATCGAACTCCTCGGCCTGCTTTTACATTGTATTCAACAGGAGGAGGTTTCACTTGTCTACCAAAGGTCTTCTGAACTTCCAGAGTTCTCTTTCCACCCTCGCCCCCGCCCAGCTCAATGATCCCATCAGCCATTCCTTCTAGCGCTTTCAACGCCTCTGGTGGTACAGCACTCTTCTCAACTGCCAAGAAAAGTATCCCCTTCTCGCTCTTCACCTTCTCAGCCAAGAAGGACAAGAAGCCCAACACCTTCCGTTGTGGAGACTTCTTGAAAGTATTCGTCAACGAATCCACGACAATTGCACTCGGGCCGATCGCGGCTGCCTTCTCAAGCATCTCACCAACATTCACCCCAACCTCGCTGAAGTCCAGCGGGTTCTTCACAACGCGATACTGGCCGTCACTGTTAAAACAGTCCAACACCTCCAAGCTACCTTTTTCTATGAAAGGCCCCGGCGTCCATCCATACTTCTTGGCCTTTCCAACTAAGTCTGCCGGGGATGAGCCGTAAGCCAGCAAGCCGCACATGTATCCGTTTGCTAAGTAACGGTTAGCTAGCTGCAAGCATAATGCAGTTGCATCCTCATCTTTCCTGGCCAAGATCAGAACGACGGACTTTTCAGGTATCTCACCGCCGGTCAACTGGAACAGAGTATCAAACGGCAGACCGTCCTCTGGTCCCCCCGAGTTCTTCCAGAGATAAGTTATCCCCGTGAGCGAGCCGAGGGCTGCTGCTACGATGAGAAAGAGGAAGAGTGGTAATGAAAGCAGAGGAGGTACTCCTGGAGAGCTGGAGTTTGCGGCTCTGACGTTTGTCGAGACCGTGGCTTGTCCATGATTTCCATACGCGTCGGAAGCGTCTACCAGAACCGTCCATTGGCCGGATGGGTCATTCTGACCTATGGTGTACAGTCCTGTCCAGTAGCCCTGTGCCGAAACATAGCTCAATACTATTTGGTTGCCTACCTGCGCTCCATCGATTGATAGGGTCACCGTGATAGTCCCGGCACTGAACAGTGATCCGTCAGGGTCCGTGATCGTTGCGAAGAATCCCATGCCGTTCCCTGAATCGTAAGATTGACTCAATGGTGAGATTGAGATCGACAGTACTGCCTGTTGTACGGCCACTTGAACAGATGATGCGGCAGACGGTCCAACATTACCGTAGCTATCATCAGTACTATTGCGATCAACGAAGACGGTCCACGTCCCCCTCGAACCGCCCAATCCGACCCGATAAGCGGTTCTGAACATTCCTAGGACCGGATCATAACTCGCCACTACGAAGTGTGTTGTGCCGTCCGTCTCGACGATTCGGACGACCGAGCTGCCGTTCTGGACTATAACTCCGCTACCGTAAGTGCTGGAAAATCGGATCTCAAAGGATTGGGTTCTTTGCAAAATCCCTGGTACGACTTGTAGTCCAGCAATAGTCAAATTTGATGGAACGATATTGAAGACTTGTGTATCTGCAGGAACTTTGAGAGTGCTTGATCCCCGGAACGATACGGTGCTTACTCCGAGCGGCGCAGAGGCCAATGGGCGCCATACAATACTTACGATGCCTTGAGTTGTATTAGAGATGCTGAAGGTCGGGAACCCTGCGAGTGATATGCCACTATGGCGAATATCAACGGTTACATTCTCGCCATTCATGTATCCCTGTGCTTTCAATGACACTTGATATGTTCTCATGACGACCTTTGCGATAACGAGGCCGATCTCAAACTTGGCGATGGCGACATTTGTAACGCTCGAGGGGGCTGTCTGGTCGACTCTTACAGTGTAATTTCCAACATAGTTAGTGCTTGCACCAGTGAAATCTCTGGGATAAACAACGCTCTGAACAATGGACGTGAAAGAGAAGCTGCTTGTGCTCTTACTCACCGTCGTGGTCGTCCCTGTGGGGTCGGTGACTCGCCAGGTGAACGTGTAAGTGGTGAAAGTGGAAGTGCTGTTAACTATTAGTTGGAGCGTCGTGCCGCTATTCACTTCCATAGAATACTTCGGATTGGATGAAGCTGAGTATGTTTCCGGTGGTGCCCAAACAGGCAGAGCGAGCATGGTGAGAACGGCGAGCGGAATTAGAGCTACTATTACCGCGGTTGCCACTCGTCGTTCCATAGTCTTCACTGACACAGGCAATCAACCGAGTCTAGGGACTGGGCTGACACGAAGTCAAACTGGGAGATTGGACTAAAGGGCCCTGTAACCAGGCTGAGACTTAGAGGGAACTCCTTAGACCGAGAGGAGGCTAGGATGTCAACTAGTTCTTCTGGTTTTCAACAAGTCTGACTTTGCAAGAATGCCGATGACTTCGTTCCCTCGGGAAACGAGAACCGCATAGTTTTCCCGTAACAGTCCATAAAGTGCGTCCACTGAAGTGTCTTCATTCACGACTGGCAAAGGGGACTCCATCACGTCTCCGACTCGACGTCTGAAGAGTTCTTCAAGGTTCTCTCCGTGAGCAGCTCGGTCAAGGACGGTTTTCTCGCTCAGGCTTCCGATTGAACGGCCTCCATCTAGGACTGGCAACTGAGAGTAGCCACGTCTTCTCATGACGGTGACTGCGTCCCTTACCAATTGATTCTTTCCGACCCAAACTACTCCCCGGCTCATCAATTCTCCAGCACGCCGGACGCGGTCTTCTCCGCTGGCACTTTCTGCTTTAAAAGAGTCTAGTGCTGAGAATAATTTGCGCACTATCGAGTACGAGGGGTCTACTGAGCCGGATTCAATTTTGGCGATTATGGACTGACTGACTCCCGCGATGCCAGCCAGCTTCGATTGAGTCAACCCTGCCTCTTTTCGACGGCGTGAGATTTCGTCTAGTAAAGGAAGCAAGTCTCTCATGGTTCAACGTGAACCCACTAATATTCCTGACGGAATAGATAACTCAGTATTCTCTTCGGAATAGGAGTACAGCACGTCTTATATAATCGGAATAGTGCTCGCAAATGATCGGATCAGGAAAGAGAGAATGTCCTCGACAGTTCAGGCACAGCTCTCAGGGTTGCACGCGAGGTCTGAATCCCTGATCGAGTTGACCAGGGAATATGATCGCAATCGTGTGCCTTGGGAGAAGGTTGAGGATCAATTGGAAAGCGAGACAGCCGATCTAGTGAAGCTGCAGGAGAAACTTGGGTGTGAATATCAAACGGACGGCGCCCTATCATGGAAGGATCAACTTCGACCTGTGGTCGACAGCATTTCAGGTTTGGCCGAGAGCACGAGATACTCGAGATGGTTCGACACTAACACGTTCTACAAGAAACCTATTGTTAATGGTGCGGTAGCACTCGCCAAGTTCGATTCTGGCACTTTCGTCAAGTCAAATCTTCTTTCGAAGGATCGAAAGTGGAAGGTTACTCTCCCGGGACCTTACACTTTGACCGAGCTTTCGGAGAACAAGCATTACTCGACTCAATCGGAACTTCTACGGGGATTTGCGAGTGTCTTGCGAGAAATTGTATTGAAGTTGAATAGTGTCGGTGTGGAACTGTTTCAGTTGTCCGAGCCTAGCCTCGTCTATTGGCCGTACCGCGAGACACGGCCCAGCACAGATGAGTTGGAACAAGGAATTGATGCATTGCGGTCGGTTGTAGAAGGAGTTCGAGCTGAGTTCGTTGTCAACACTTTCTTCGGAGATGCTGGTCCGATTTTTTCCAGTCTTCAGAGTTTACCCGTCAAGGCAGTTGGTGTCGATCTTTACGAGACAAATTGGGAGACGCTTCCTCAAGAGGCGAGGGAGGTTGGACTCCTCCTGGGAATTGTCGATTCTGAAGAGTCTTTGGTTGAGCAACCGAAATGGCTCGTGGATACTGCTTCCAAGGTTCAAGGAAAGCTCAGCTGCCCCAGTATAATTTTGGCGCCGAACACTGATCTAAAGTTCGTCCCTCGGGGGATAGCCGATAGCAAACTTTCCTCATTGGGCGAGGCCGTTAGATTACTTCAGGGAGGCTTGAGCTGAGATGGGCGATCATCTCTTTCCACTTCACGAAGTCGGTAGTCTTGCGAAGCCTCGATGGCGGACTAAGGGGCTGCGTCAGCCCTTGACGACCAGTGATTTGAATGAGGCGGAGGAGTGGGCCTCGAGATTGGGTATTGTTAATTTTCATGATCTGGCGAAGGAGGTTCTCAAGAATGGTCCAGATCGACAACGGAGACTGCTCCAGCTTTCCACATTGTACGGTCTTAGATTGTTTGAGAAGGCCGGGCTTGATAATGATGGCGTGGGTGGGGAACAGCAACGGGTGGAAATGTATGAGCATGTTATCAAGAATGTTGGGGGAATGAGGTTTCTTGGTCATGTGAACAGTTTCGATTACAAGTACTTCCGGAAAGCTGTAGCCGAAGGAGCAGTTGATCGGAGCCAGCCGATTTATGTCCAGGAGTTTCGGGATGTTCAGAAGCTTGCCCACAGGGCTGTGAAGGTTCCGATTACGGGACCGTACACGTTGGTGGATTGGAGTTACAACGAGTATTACCAAGCGAAAGGGAACGAGGGTTCGAGTCTCAAGGAGAGGAAGATGAGTGCTAGACGAGATTTTCTTCTTGATCTTGTTGAGAAGGTGATTCGTCCTGAGATTCGGGACTTGGTCGATGCCGGTGCGTCTTGGATACAGATCGATGAGCCTGCGTTGACTACTCATCCTGAGAGCGCGGAGTTGGAGATGTTTGTTGAGGCGTGGAATGAGACTGTCAGGGGTTTCAATTGTAAATTCAGCGATCACACTTGTTATCCGAACGAGGTTGGCTACCGATTGCTCGCGGAGTACACTCCAGAGCTTGAGAAGTGTAGCCAGCTTACGTTAGAATTTGCGAATCGGGATTCTCCGGAGCTCGGTATTGATGGCGGGGCTCGTGAGGGCTACCAGGCGCTTCGGTATTTTGTTGATAATGGGTACGATGGAGAGTTTGGTATTGGAGCGATTCATGTCCATGATTACACTGGAGTGGCGCCGAAGCAATCCGGCCTTGTCTCTGGTCGGGATATCATAGAGTCACCTGAGCTTGTTCGTGATAGAGTACTCTATGCCAGCAAAATCGTAGGAGATCCAGCCAAGATCTGGGTTAACCCAGATTGTGGATTGAGAACTAGGACATGGGATGTGGCGCTGGCTAAGTTGACGAATTTGTCGAAGGGTACCGAGCTGGCACGGAAGGAGTGGGCTTAGGCTGCCAAGGCTTCACGAGCTAGTTGGGCGGAAGCGGGTTGTTACTGTGGAGTTGATTCCGGATCGTGTTAGTCCTGCAGATCTTGGGATTTTGCGTGGGCGTGTTGATGCGGTAACTGTACCGGCTTTGAGGAATGGTACTGCTGATCCTGTCTTTCCGTCTGGTCATCATATTAGTCCTCAGCAGCGCAGTATTGCTGCGGCGACATTGTTGCGTGGGACGGGGCTTGATGCTGTGCCGACGATTACTTGTCGGGATTCGACGGTGGCTGATGTTTTTTCGCGTTTGTCTGATCTGTTGTCTGTTGGTATTGACAATCTTCTCGTTGTATACGGTGATCCCTCTGGCTCCACTTTTGACCGCTACGAGATGAGGGCTTCGCATCATCTTATTGATTGGGTGGATCGCACTAGTAATGGAAGGTTTTCTGTTTGGGCTATTACGAATCAGTATCATCATGATCAGGAGCGGGAGATTGCTAGGACCTTAATTAGACAAGAGGCGGGAGCGAGGATTGTTTTGACGAATGCTGTGTTTGAGGCAGATGGCGTGTTGGAGTATAGGGATGCTTTACGAGATGCTGGGCTAAGTGTTCCAATATCTGTGCAGATTTCGGTGATCCATAGTTTTGAGAATCTATCGTTTGTTAGTCAAAAGCTGGGCATTCCGGTTCCTATTGGTGTGCAGAGACGGCTTCGCCGGGATCCAGGGGCCGGCGTGGAGGTTGCGGCTGATGCGTATCGGGCTTTGAAGAGTGAGTTTGATGGAGTCCACTTCTCCTACTTGTACCGTAAGCAGAGCCCTATCCCAGTGTATACCCGACTACTGGACCTGATAGGGATCCCGTTTCAGGCACCAGGGTTGAACGGGGAGCTGATGGCTCCGGACCAACTGGTGAGATAGTCTCCTAGAAACCCGTTCGGATTCGGGCTTTTGACGGGTTTGCTCCATGAGGGAGCATAGGCAGGATTCGTTCGGGCTCGGTGTCGAGAATTCTAAAGGGGGCCCCTTCAGAATAAGCTTAAGAAAAAGAATTTACGCGCTATATTGGTTTGAAAAAAAAGTGCGTGCATCTCTTATCTCGCGACAAAAGAATGGTTTTCTTTAGTACTGTGGTTCTATAGGACGTGGCGAGTGAACATGGACCTAGGTGTGAAAGTACTCGCGGTTGGGTGTGGGCTGGAGAAAAATATTTTGGGGGGAATAACAAATTCTTAGGGTATTTTTCAAAGGGAAGCTTGTGAAGCTTTTTTTTAGCGAATTTGTTTTGGGTTAGCGGAAACCGCGAGGGCAAGATCAGCCCGAAAGGTTTGGACAGTGCTTGGTGAGATGATCTCTTCCCTAGTTTGTAGGGGATCTACGTGTAGTGGATCTCGTTGAATTCCTTCCGCAACTTTATGGATTCCTTCCGGACCTTTGCCAGGTCTGCTCGTTCGTAGATCTCGCTCAGAAGGCCTGCAACATGTTCAAAGTCCTCTTCCTTGAATCCTCTGCGGGTCAGCTCATTGGTTCCAAGTCGTATGCCACGATCAACGATCAGGTTCGCACTTTCCAAGCGCTTGGTGAAATCTTCGATCTCCTTCGGATCGGTTATGTCGAGCATTACCTGATGTGACTCCGTATAGCCATAGTCCCGACATTTGACCGGTACCCCGTACTCATCCAGCGCGCTTGCCAGAGCTTTCGAGTTGGCGATGACCTGTTTGGCATAGTCGGGTCCGACTCTATGCATCTCTTCCAATGCTTGAGCCAGGGCTGCTATGCGATTCCAGTGCGCATTATCGATCAGTCCGGGACGCTGCTTGTCCTTGACGGTTCCTTGGACATCCCTGGTCCCGAGGATCATACCCCCCTGTGGACCAAAGAAGCTCTTATGCGTCGAGCCCAGTAGTAGGTGTGCTCCGTCGGTGAAGGGTTTCTGGAATGAGCCTCCCGCGATAAGGCCTAGAACATGCGATCCATCGTAGACGATTCCGGCACCAACCGTCCTGCATGCCTCATCGAGCTCCTTGACTGGATGTGGAAACAAAAAGTATGATTGTCCATAAACTACTAGTTTCGGCCTAGTCTCTTTGATCAAGTCGCTTGCCTCGTGGATCTTGATCCTCATCTTTTCGGGGTCGTATGGGAAGAAGAGATTCTTCACATTGGCGTATTCCGTGTAGCCTCCTGAAGCTCCGAGACCTTCATAGCCGCCATCGTTGGGACCGACCATCAAAACCGAGTCGCCGGGCTTTGTGAGGGTGGAGACTGCGATCATATCTGCGACATGTCCGGAGAGCGGCCGTAGACTGGCCCAGTCCGCATGGAAGACTTTGCATGCTAATTCTTCGGCCAGGGTTTCGAGTTCGTCCATGTAGCGTGTTCCGTGGTAGAAATTGTCGTCTGCTCGGTATCTGTGGCCCATGTCACTGGTGAGGAGTCGTCGGACGCGAGGGCTCGTGATGTTTTCTGAGGGTATCAGGTTGAGGCATTCTTCGCCGCGCCATCTGTTATGGGAGGCGACCGTCTCTTGTATCCGGCTTGTAATGGATTGCAATGTGATTGTCGAGGGGGCCATTTGTTTCTTAGTCGAGGAAGAGTGCTGAAGAGTTTTGTTGGATTCGCCTAGACTCTTCTGCCTCTGCGACCGCCTGGACGACGTGTGCCGTCGTGCGGTACCGGTGTCACATCCTCGATCCGACCGATACGGAAGCCGTGTCGCGCGAGCATTCGGATTGCCGCTTGGGCTCCTGGACCTGGAGTCCGGGCGCCGTGACCGCCGGGAGCTCGGACTCGGATGTGTAACGACGTTATGCCCTTGTCCTTAGCCATTTTGGCAGCTGCTGCCGCAGCTTGCATTGCAGCGTAAGGTGTGCCTTGTAGACGATCGGCCTTGACATGTTGTCCGCCAGCGCTTCGGCTTACCGTTTCGGCACCGGTTAGGTCGGTGATATGGACCATTGTATTGTTGAATGAGGAGTAAATGTGAGCAATTCCCCAGCGTTCCTCTGGCGTCTTAGCTTCTGCCATCGTGCTACCCTGGAATCTGGACGGAGGACTGGTTTGACGAATTTAAACTCTTACCAGCAGATGCCGACTCATCATATATCGTGGCTTGTTTCTTTAGCCGAAATGGGACTTTTTTGGTTGTACGCGCGCTAACTCTGCGTTTCATTCTGCCCGCTGACCAGGACTGGTCCAAGATACTGATCTGCTTATTGGCAGAGCCGAAACCTTGTACCGAGACATTTCCGAGACGAGTTTCCAAAGCATTCCTGTACAACCCAGAAACGCAGAATACGATGGAGACGATGTCTGGCAGACCAGGCGGGATCTTGAGGCGTTTTTGGTCATCTGAGATCTTGAAGGCCGCCAAGGAGAAGTTTGGAGAACCCCAAGACTCTACTGGTCCATCATGTTGCGGCGTACTTTGATGGTGGAGGTGTAACAACTTCCATCCCGAGGCCTGTTGTATAGAGCCCGGAATAGTAACATCCAGAGAAGCGTCCTTCTCTCGTGAATGTGGAACACGCATGAAGTTCATGGGTTGTAACGCGGCCGCGAATCTGAGGTGGTTGAGTGTGTGTTTCGCATGAGCAACCGGATAGATCGAAGGAGATCGCATGAGTTCTCACCTGCAACTCAGACATTTCGGACTCAGTTACGCTAGTGGTAAGATTAGGGTGGATCGAGACCAGATAGAATCATGCCCAGTCGTAGCCTCTTCCGGCTCCTGCACGTTCCACCTGATCTCGCGGCCCAATTGAGAGAGTCGGTAGACGAGGCCTTTCAGAGTCTGGGTGGAACAACGGCAGAGCTGCTTCTTCATTATGCTCGACAGAGACACCATGTCAACATGAAAGATCTTCCGCGGGGGATCGACGAGTTAGACAAAGCCTTGAAGGAGATGCTCGGCACGGGAAGAAGACTGGTAGTCGATCAATGTGCCGAGATACTAAGTAGAAGATTAGGGAAAAACATCCAGGCTAGGACAGACCGGCTTTCAGATGTGTTTCGACAGGTTCTCAAGGTCTATCGTGCTAGACCCTCGAAGCCCGAAGAGGAGGTCACCTCTTTAATGGGTGATTTCGAGAATCAAGAAGAATCCCTCATTTCCCAAACCGAGATAGAATAAATCCTAGCTAGTCAGGGCCCAGAGAGTGCCGTTAACGTCTAAACTGAGATTAAGGCGGAGAAGAAGCCCATAATGATATCACTTATAGAAATCAGAAAAGTGTGCTTCATGGTCTTCTGGTCCTCCGAAAACTTTGACAGCCTGGCGATTCTGAAGTAGATGGGCGGGTGCGGGTCAAACCGAAACCAGTCGAACAGCTTTGATCCAGGATTGTATTTTTCATGATAGAGCTGCCGAAATCCTATCTTCGTCAACGCGGAAGCCAGTGCTCCAGGCGTTCCTAGGACCAGCGCGGATTCGGTGTCAGCGCGAGTCTCAAGAACTTTTCCGACGAGGTAGATCCCACCGAAGGCGACTATGAAATAGAAGAGGCCGAGAGAGTATAGGAGCGGTGTCCAGAGAAAGACTCTTCCCAAGAACTCGAACGAGGTCGCGCCGAACAAGATAACGGGATCATGACCCTTTACATGTCCCAGTTCGTGCCCGATCACAGCCTCCAGTTCATCATCGTTGAGATCCTCCAGCGAACCAGCCGTGATCATTACTGTGGATCGGCTTGACGAGATTCCGGTTGCGGCAGCATTGGACACTAACGTGTTCGCAACCGTGATCTTCGGAGTCTGCCGATTGAACTTCTCCGAGACCTCTTCAACAATCCTGTATACGTTTCTCGTCCTGACCGTGATATCTTTTCCGTTGGCTATGATACCATGTCTGAGTAGTGCACCGATGACCGTTGACTTGAGCTCTTCGATGGCCACGGCCGAATACGCAACAGTAGCACTTCTCATTATCTCCTCTCGAATTTGTGAGAGAATCTTCTTGCCGTGCTGTGAGATTGACTTGAGGGTTTCAGGGTTGGACCGGACGCTAGCAATTGTTACAAGAGATCTTTCAGCACTCGGGCGTACATTTCCGACCCTGTAAATGATTCTATCAGAGAATACCAGTGCAACAAACTGGACAATGAGCAAGACGAAAACAGCGTAGGTCCCGATAATGAAGAACAAAGCGAAGCCTAGAAGCATTAACGAGAGAAACAAGCTGGTTGTATTTCCAGCGAAGATTCTCTTGGTAGCGTTGCTCATTCGGCCTCGTTGATCCGGCGCTTCGGAGTGCTCCTCGGTTGCGCCAATGACGAAGTAGAGGCTGCTAGTCTTTATGTTCTCAAAATAGGAGAGTATGACTTCTTCGATTTCATCAGCGGTTCTCTCGATTACGTTTTCTAGGGATTTGTCGATCGTGTCCAAGCCGGGAAAATCGACCTCGATGGCAGCTTGGCTTACGGTAAGAGTCACTGAGAGCGGATTTGCAAGTTCACTTCCTAGAGGCTTGAGTTTCCAGTATAGTTCGAACCCACTCAGGCTCTCGACTCTGCGATAGGAGGGTTCCTCGATGAGCTTCATGTTAGGACGGATGTAATATCTATCAATGAACCCTGCAAGTCCCACTATCGCAGCTTCTGGAATATCGCGTTGAATAACTACCCGTCTAGTTGTCCGAGCGGCGGATGTTGCAGAGGTCGATTCCATGAATCAACAACTCCTAATCCAGGCTAGTTAGCCTTGTCTAAGAGGCTCAAATAGGTTCGGCCGGTTGATGTTTCAACCGTGAGAAGAGCTTCTCCATGTCAAGCTTGAAAAATACTATGCCAAATAACAGGAACACTACAGATAACAGGATTGAAGTAACTAATCGTGATAGGCCAAAGAGCCCTGTTTCGGGAAATATCTGTCCAAAGCTGGCGTATTCTAAGCCGATCTCGATGAAACCTTTGACCAACTTCGCGAGGAACGTGACAGTGAACAATCGGACGAGTTTTGCACTGTTTGCGCCGGCCACGATGTAGACATAATCGTCCAATGGAAGGCCGGGAATTACTGCGGTTACGAAAACTACGGCCAGAAAACTTCTGTGCCGAAGCCAGCGTTCGAGCAGATTGACGTTTCTGTTTTTCCGTAATTGCCCTTTCGCACTCTTGCCACCATAATAAAGCACGAGTTTGGCTAGAGATGCTCCAATGGCGGTGACGAGAACCACTAGGACGAAAGCGTTGATCGTAAACCCGTAAGCGAAGAGTACCGTTGTTGCGAGGAGAGTGTAGGATGCTCCGAAGAAAGGGGTCGCATTTGATATGAACGCTATAACAAACAAGAATAGAATTGAAAGTAAGCTTAGAGCCAATAGGGGCGTCCTCTTCTTGTGCCCCGGTAACCCTCGACTTGTGTAGTTGAACTCTTACATCCGGAACATTGCAAGGAAGCTTGTGGTTAGTGGGGAAAACGGCAAATTAGCGATGTGTGGGCATTCTAGCCGAACAATTCCAGCGAATCGCTTCGGTTAGAGCAGGGTCCGGATCGGGCTGGAATACCCCTTTCTGGTTACGTGCACTGAATCAGGAGGAAGCCTTCAATTTTCTCTGGAAGGTGCGCTCGCGAGATCATCGCTGTCTGTCGTATTCGGCATTGCTCGTTCCTTACTCTTTCCAGTCTTTCGCCCGGTCTTCTTCTCTACGCTGCGAAGGTTGATCTCCCGGACCAGTGCTTCTGTGATGAAGTCGAGGGAGTCAATCTTCTCCTGCATTTGAACGTCGGTTATCTTTAGTGGATGCTCAAGGATTAGAAGGTTATCGTTTGAGGCGACAAAGTGTTCCCAGTTTATTCCTACGTCAAGTACCGTATCCGCGAGCTCTTCGTCTGTTAGGGTGACAGTCTTCGCTGTGTTGACGAAGTTTTGGAACTCCTCGTCCGGGACCTGTAGGTCAGTTATTGTCCTAATTGGCTTGGAGACGGTTCCGCCTAGTTCGTGTGCGAGAACGTGTGCGATAAAAGTGAAGTTTTCAATCTCGGTGAAATGTTTCATGCGTATTTCTAGTGGGGTCTCGCCGAACGGGTTGGAGTCAGGGAAGTCTGAGATTTGCGGAGCGCCTGTTTGCTGGTCGATGAAACGGAAAACCCTTGATAGTCTTAACGGGTTCATCAGGCTAATGTTTTTTCCCGATGGTTCAAGTTCGGTCCAGGACTCCCTTTCTTTAGTTTCCGAGGCCATGTTCTAATCTGACGCTCGGTTATGATTTGGTTATTCATTTCTGATCTGCCACCAACGTCTGGACTTGTCGGTACCCTAGCCAGAAAAAAGACTGGGGAGGGATGTTTACGCTCGTGCCGAGACTAGGGAAGGGACTGAGGTTTTTGCCAATAGCTCGTCGAGACGTTCGAAGGATTCGTTGATTCCCTGTTCCATGCCTGATCCAACCATCCCGTCGCGGTCGGCGACTGACTGAAAGACGGAGTGTATGGTGAGTCTAGTTCTTCCTCCGGGTAGTTCCTCGAATCTTGCCGTCTCCAAACTGACATGTCCCTTCTCGGGCAGTCCTTCGAATTCGAAAGTGTCGATGAGTCTTTCGGGTGGCAGGACTTCGTGGTTCACGCCGTGAAATCCGAATGAGTTGCCTTTCTCGTCTGTGTGCGTGTACCGCCACATCCCTCCGGATCTAGGCTCGAACTTTTCCAGATTCATCTTGTACTTTCTAGGTCCAAGCCATTGCACGTACAGTTTTGGATCTATGAATGCTTTGAAGACGAGTACTCGTGGTGCGTCAAACTCGCGTACTATGAAGAGCTCTTGCTTCCCCGGCTCTGCGGTGACCTTTGTTTTGTTTCTAGCCATTCAATCACCTCCTTTTCTTCTTGATCGTTCTTCGTTTCTCCGCCTGCAACACCTTGTCCAGCTGCTCGAATCGTTGGTCCCAGTGATCTGTCGTTCGTTTAATCCAGTCTTCGATTTGGTGCATCGTGTCGGGGTTGAGGCTGTATATTCGTTTCTGAGCGCTCTTTTCCAGACGCACCAGATCTGCTTCGCGTAAGACCTTGAGATGTTGTGAGATTGCTGGGTGGCTTACAGTGAAGTTGTCGTAGATGTCTGTGGCGGCCATTTGACCATTCGTTGCGAGTAGTTCTATGATGTTGCGCCTTGTGGGGTCGGCGAGCGCGCTGAACAATTGCTGGCTCACAATGCTTCTCTCGTGTCTTCTATGGACAAGTTGTTAAGTGACTATCTAATTAAGACCTAACTTAATAAGCCTTAGGACTCCAAGAATTGCAATAAAAAACTAGTCCCCAGATAGGCTCCCGGACAATCAGGACTGGGACTGTGATTCGGGTTTCGTGCTTTCCTCCACAATGGAGTACTTTCCATCTGGATGCAGCTCAAAGTACTCTGGGTAGCCCCACGGATTGCCTTTCACGTGTTGTGCGAAGAATGTTGTGTACGTGTTGTGAGAATAGCCCTTGACTACTTGCGCAACACTGCCCGGAGTGAAGAGCTTGGCAAGTTTACCCGTCCCAATCGCACTCTTTATGTCTTCAAGTAATCTAGCCATCGATATCTGCAACAAAAGAAGTTACTCTGTAACATATACCCTCTTTGGTCTAGGTCTATCATGACTCAGACAATCCTCGGTCAACGATAACTGAACAGAAGGAGTGATCTACGACTGGGACTATCCTCTTCTCAACGGCTCTTTAATGGCTACCGGGTTCGCTCATGGTTGACCCACACCATATCTAGGAATTCTCCATAGTGTCCGTCCTGACGCTTACCACATCTCCTACATTCTCTACGGTTGTAGCGTGGAAAATCCCAAGAGTGACGTATCAGACACCTAATCGCTAACAAGGTTGGAGCCTGTCTATTATTATCCGTTGCAAATGAGATCATCGTGAGTTATTGCTGTTATGTTTCAGTCTAATGTCCGTTCAGTTTGACTTGTACGAGTCTCTGTGTTTTCGGAATGCATCCCTTCGAGAAGCTCAATATTGGGCAGATCCTAGGGAATCAAAAAGTTGCTGGAAGAGCGGGATGCCCTCGACAGCGACGATAAGTATTTGAGGAGAAATGACCCGGAGAAGGCATAGGTCAGGAGCAGCCTCCTAAGCGCCAGTCCGTCTTCTCCTCTCCGAGACTGTGTCAATAGCAAGATGGTGTTACAAAGACAATGATTCCTAAGGATGTACAGCTGCGAGTAGCAGATGCTAATCAGCGGGATGTAGGTCATGGAAAGGTACGGATGGACAATGAGACGATGCAAAAACTTTCGATTACGGCCGGTGATTTTGTAGAAGTTCACGGAAAACGATCAACCGTAGCCGTAGCATGGCCGGCCTACGCGGAAGACCAGGGCAAGGAAATAGTCCGTATCGATGGATTGCTCCGGAGAAACGCCGGCGTGGCACTCAACGAATATGTTACGATAAAGAAGGCCGAGGTCAAAGATGCACTGACCATGGTTTTCGCCCCAACCGACGTGCGGCTAAGTGTGGACGAAGAGTTCGTGGGCTTCGTGAAACGCCGCTTCATGGGCATGCCCTTCGTCGAAGGAGACATGACCTTACTCAGCATATTTGGAAGCGCAGTACCCCTGATCTCAACTAGGATCCGCCCACACGGACCAGTAAAGATTACAGAATCCTCAGTTGTCCAGGTGATGAGTGAGATCGCCCCGGAGAGGAAGGGGATTGCCATTGTAACTTACGAGGATATCGGTGGGCTTCATGGAGAGATTCAGAGAATCCGGGAAATGGTTGAGCTTCCCCTACGCCATCCGGAACTGTTCCAGAGGTTGGGAATCGAACCTCCGAAGGGCGTATTTCTCTACGGTCCACCTGGTTGTGGCAAGACATTGCTGGCCAAAGGTGTGGCTAACGAGTCGGACGCGAACTTCTACGTGATATCTGGACCGGAAATTATCTCAAAGTTCTACGGCGAGTCAGAGGCTCGGTTGCGAGAAATTTTCCAGAAGGCCTCGGAGACTGCGCCCAGCATTATTTTCATCGACGAGTTGGATGCAATAGCTCCGAAACGTGAAGAAGTAACTGGTGAAGTGGAGCGGAGAGTTGTAGCCCAACTTCTCTCTCTGATGGATGGAATGAGCGCCAGAGGCAACATCATAGTAATTGGGGCCACTAACAGGCCCAATTCTATTGATCCAGCGCTGAGACGTCCAGGACGTTTTGATCGAGAGATTGAGATTGGAGTACCGGACAAACTGGGCCGGTATGAGGTCTTGCAGATTCACACTCGAACTATGCCGTTGGGCTCGGATGTTGACCTTCATCGCTTAGCTGCCATATGCCACGGGTATACTGGTGCCGACGTCTCAGCACTGTGCAGGGAGGCCGCCATGAAGGCTCTGCGAAGATACCTGCCCGACGTTAACCTCGACGAACGAATACCAAGCAGTATTCTGGAAAAGATGGAGGTTAGACTGGAAGACTTCATGGTAGCTTATCGCGAAATAACGCCAACAGCTATGCGGGAGGTCTACATCGAGGTTCCGTCCGTCCAGTGGGCCGACGTGGGCGGTTTGACCGAAATGAAGCAGGAGCTGCAGGAAGCTGTAGAGTGGCCTCTGAACAAGCCTGAGGTGTTCAAACGGGTTGGGATTAGGCCACCGAAGGGGATACTGCTGTATGGACCACCTGGATGTGGTAAGACGATGCTGGCCCAAGCTGTGGCCACTGAAGGAGAAGCCAATTTCATCTCGATCAAGGGCCCGGAGCTGTTCAGCAAATGGGTTGGTGAGTCCGAGAAGGGTATACGCGAGGTTTTCAGGAGAGGACGAACGGCAGCGCCTTCGATCATCTTCTTTGATGAGTTAGACTCAGTGGTTCCCCGCCGAGGAATAGGCGGCGACGCCGACGTTTCGGATCGAGTGCTAAGCCAACTCTTGACAGAGATGGACGGAATCGAGTCCCTAGAAAACGTGGTCGTCATAGGAACAAGCAATAGACCAGACATTATCGACCCCGCGATCCTCCGGCCTGGAAGGTTCGACAGACTCATCTACGTTCCCCCGCCGGATCACGCAACAAGACTGCAAATCTTCAAGATTCATACCAAGAATATGCCCCTTGCTAGGGATGTGGAACTGGACCTGATGGCCTCCCGGGCCGCTGGCTATTCGGGAGCCGACATTGAAGCAGTCTGCCGCGAAGCGGGCCTTGTGGCATTGCGGCAAAACATCGAAGTGAAGGAGGTTACCCCGGAGCATTTCAGAGATGCTATTGAGAGGATCAAACCCAGCATCACTCCGGACATGGAGAACTGGTACCAAGGATTCCGGAAAGGATTCAAGAAAGAACGAGCTCCCGTTTCAATAACTTAGACTTAGAACTCGTCTCAGGTGACCCGGCGGTTTGGATAAGGTCTAGGATCCTTCCAAAACGAGCGCAAGGGCTCAGTTGATTCTATGAAATCCTCTTACCGAGACTGTTTCTTCTTGCTGGCACACCATTCACAGTCACACGTACAACGGTCATTGTGACCCGCAATTGTAATCTGAATGCGAGTCATACCTCTACCAACCTTGGTCCCAATACTCCTGTCATGCTCAAAAGGACATTTCGACATCCAGTTTCCCTGTACCTAGGCTAGATTTTGACTTACAACTCATGAAGGCATCAAAAAGCAACTCTATGTTCGAGGTTAATGAGTTATTCAGAGGGTTGGATTCCCCAACTCGACCGCGGGGGGGGCACTACTAGTTGAAGAGGTGTCCTTGCTCTATTGCTTGTTGTGACAGAAACGTGCCTATAAGTGACGGGGATGGGAGCGTGGTGGGACCCGATCACTTGCGCTTTCAGGTTCGAGTGTTGGATTGTTTTGTCAGATAAGGGTAGGGCGTTTATCAATATTGAGAATGTTGTCGCTTCTGCGACATTGAAGCAGAAGATTGACCTCAACGCGATCGTTCGTGTCTTTCCTGGGGTTGAGTACCGCCCGGAGCAGTTTCCGGGTTTGGTTTACCGGTTGAAGAAGCCCAAGACCGCGACCCTGATATTCAGCTCAGGAAAGATGGTCTGCACTGGTGCAAAATCTGAACGCCAGGCCCATAAGGCGGTCTTGAAAGTGGTTGACGAATTAAAGAGGGACGGGATTGTAATCCCCGGTAGGCCGGAGATTGTGATCCAGAACATTGTCGCCTCCGCCGGCCTAGGAGGCCACATTGATCTTGAGAAGGTGGTCTATGGGTTGAAGAAGACTATGTACGAGCCTGAACAGTTTCCAGGACTTATCTACCGTATGGACGAGCCGAAGGTTGTGATTCTCATCTTCGCCAGCGGCAAACTGGTCTGCACAGGGGCCAAGAAAGAGATTCAGGTTCATATCGCAGTGAATAAGCTTCAGGAGATTCTCGAGTCGAAGAACCTGATCACTTACGAGGGCCCAGAGAAACCGCGCTTGCCGCCTCTGCCCACGAAGCCCGCAGCCTAGCCGTTTGCATCCGGCTCCTATGCATCCTCACACAGAGCGTTAGACTTCGGCAAGAAGACGAGCTATTCCGCCCAGCGAAACGCGTCCATAGCAGGCTTTTCTTCTGTAATCCAAGAGGCATGACGAGTATGATGTACCTCAAAACACCTATAGGCAGCGAAACCGTTCCATCTGCAAAGGTGAAAGATAGGATGCGCAATCCGTTCCGAAGAAAATCCAAGAAGACATCAGACGCAGAGACAGCAAAATAAGTCTAGATCGATTCTCCCGGAAGACTTCCCTTCTCTAAGGGGCCTAGGACAGGCAAGACGACCAGAGGGAGGATCCGGACAATCGCGAGGGGACCCTTAGGTCCAAAGAATCGTTTCTTGTTCTTCATCATCTGGTCAGCGGATTCTCAATTCGCTTATATCTCAGCTTGGGAGGTCGGCCTTTCGAATGACTGACAACCTTGACCGGAACTTCAGTCTTGCCAAGAAAGATCACAGTGGCTGTCGAGGGTTCGCCACCTTCCCTTAAGGCAGCAGAGTATGCTCTTGAACTTGCCTCGTTAACAGGGTCGGCAGTCATAGCACTTCACGTAATTCTTCTCCCCCAGTATATCGACGAGCAAACGAAATCCCGCCTTAGAGAAGAATTGACAGCAAGAGGCGAGAAAGTTCTTGACCAAACCAACAACATGCCCCGAAAGAAGGAGGTCATTTTCACTCGAAGAATTCTCGAAACGAACACATCCATCGCGTTGACCATATGCAATTTCTCGGAACGCGAAGGCGCAGATCTCATAATTCTAGGCGATAGGACTGAGGCGTCTCCAGTTGCTAGACTGATGCTGGGAAGCGTGGCGGCTGGGGTGGCAAATAATGCGAGTTGTCCTGTTCTTGTCGTAAGGTAAGAAGTAACCTGGGTCACAGGGAGGAATAATTTGGGTAATCCGATTAGAATAGGAAACCGTGAAGATCTCATCTTCATCCTTTCTGAAGCGTCCACGCTGGAGCATATGGTAATGTGCGAATATCTTTTCGCGGCTTTCAGTCTCAAACGTGGGACAGGCGAGGGACTGACTAGCGACCAATTGAAGGCCGTTACAAAATGGGAACGAGTCATATCTGACGTAGCAACTCAGGAAATGCTTCATCTCTCCCTCGTCAATAACATGCTAACAGCCATCGGAGCTGCACCCTACTTCGGCCGTCCGAATTTTCCGCATCCCTCAAATTATTTTCCGCCGAGCATTCAACTGGTGCTTCTTCCGTTTGGCGAGGAAGCGCTAAGACAATTTCTGTATCTTGAGCGACCGGATGGGATGGCTATCGAAGGCGTGCCTGGGTGGGAAGCTATTGGTGCCCTTCCTGAGAAGGAAAGAGGGACGGGAATTGTCCCGGAGCAGCAGTATTTTTCCACGATTGGTAATCTCTACCGGGGAATAGAACAGGGCTTCTCAACCCTGGTCAAGAAGTACGGTGAGAAGCGAGTCTTCATCGGTGGCAGCGAAGCGCAAGCGACAAGTGAGTACTTTGGATGGCCCAAGCTCACCCCAGTGACAGATCTGAAGACGGCCACGGAGGCGGTCGAGGCTATTGTTACCGAAGGGGAAGGCGCGAGAGGTGACTGGACAAACGCGCATTTCGGCAAGTTTCTCGGCATTCTTAACGAGTATATGGAGATGAAGAAACAGAATGCTGATTTCGCTCCAGCGAGATCGGTTGTTCCCGCGTATGTCAGGCCACCAAATGATGCCGAGGCGCAGATAACCGACCCTTTGACCGGTGGAGTCGGTGATTTGTTCAACGCAACCTACGGCGTTGTACTCACTGTTTTGAGCCGGTTCTTTACCCGTGGGGATGCAACGACTGAAGAGCTTAGAAAACTCAGCGACGCTGCGGTTCAACTAATGACGAATATCATTAAGCCACTAGGTGTTCTCTTGACGACCTTGCCGGTTGGGCATCATCTTCCCGGCATAACGGCTGGCCCATCTTTTGAAATGTACCGTAGGCCGTACCTTCTTCCTCGGCATGAAGAAGCCAGATTGATTCTTTACGAGCGGCTCACCGAGCTATCGGATGACGCGGCTAGGCTAACAAGTAGTCCGTCTGCGCCTAAGGAGTTAAGGATGATTGAAGCTACTCTCAGAGAGCTTGCGATCTTCTTATCATAGGTCGAAAATTGAGAATTACACAACTGGTCGGGGCCCCCGGATTTCGAGGTGTACCTTGGCTAGGGCTGTTGCTCAAGCCTTCACACAGCCCTGAGGGACTGGAGCATGGGCCCCTCAAGACTCACAATGGTCATGTGTGCCTTCCATTTGGAAATTATCTCCTCGACGTAACTGATCTTGGAAACAAGAACAATACTCAATTAGCCAGGCGCACTGATTGTTCAGGACCGGGCCGAAAGTAATTGGTTCATGTCAGCGGGGTCCTGAGCTTCCGACGTTGGCGGAGCGTTTCATAGGCCTACTCGTCCTCGTTCTCTCGGTGACAACTGTCCTCATAGCACGCGTGATTGCCTTCTATCTCAAGATAGTCGTACCTTTAGGATAGCGGCTTTGCAGAAAAACTCGCATCACTACATAGCTCTCCTAGTTCATTCTGCCTGCCGTTCTAAGTATGCGAAGAGCGTTTAGGGTTATCATCTCATTCGGTTCATTCCGGCCCCAATCAACTATTTCCACGTTTGACACGGCGAGTTTCGCTCGGTTCTTGCGTTTCAGGTTCCAGTAGTATCCTTCGGGTTTCCACAGTCCGTCCTTCTCTCGTTTTGACTCGACGAGATCGATAGCATCTTTGGTCCGAGGGTCTCCCAATTTGTCTGCGCATTGTAGCATTACTAGTGCTTGGAGAATGTCATAGTGCCAGTACAATGGATAATGAAGCTCAGTGAAAGAGTGAATCGACCGGTGAATTTTTGAGTGAAATGTCTCAGGCTGACGTACCTCTTCGGATCGACAGGAACGAAAGATCCGGTGTTTGAGAAAGAATTCGGCCGCTTTCTCCGCAGAGTCTAGCGCATCTTTGTCGTCGGTCGCACGGTAGTATTCGACCAGTCCCCACATTGTCGAAAGACTCTCATTGAACGAAGAGTGCTTCGCCTCCTCTTTCCGGTCACAATTCCACCCGCCATCAGGCCACTGCCATCGTATCAGGGACTCTGCGAGCTGTTTGACGCGAGGATCATCGGCGATTCCTAAACGGCTGCAGACTGCGAGCGCATTTCCTTCTTGTGAAGCGCATCTTCGGTAGAGTCCGTTGATCTTGGGAACGTTGCGAATGTGTGCCTCGCTTAGGAGCCATTTGAGGACAAGATCAGTTGCCTTGATTGCGGGCCTAAATCCTGAGGGGATTCCGAGTTCGACGAGAGAGACTAGTCTCCAATGGGCACCTGTCCATTTCTGGTATGGATGTAGACCGAAGCCGCCATCTGTCCTCTGCCCAGAGAGGAGAAGCTGTACTTTGGGACCTTGTGGAATTTGCTTTCCTGCAGACTCAACCTCGGGTGAGTCTTCGGACTTACCAAGGACTTCAGTTAGAGTGAGGTATCGGATGGAAGGGTCGTCTGATTGCAGCAGCCAGTTTACTGCGGGGTCGTTGTGCACTGTTTCTTGCATTGTGCGTTTCGTCAAATTGCAGATTGAGGCTTAAATTCTCTTCCCGGTCGAACTGCTATGGGATTCCAGCTTTCTGATAACAGAGGAGCTAGACTAGAAAGCTGGCGCCCGACCGAATCTTATTAACCAAGAATCCAGCACAGGCTCGACACTCGAAAATGACAATGATGTCTTGTCAAGCTCGGACACCTTCTATGAGGGTGCCGTGTGAAAACTGTGAGGATCCTCATTGTCAATGTCCGATCTGTCGTGAAGCAGCCATCACTGCACAGCTCAGGTCGACCCGGAAAGACTCTAGGTCGAAGTAGGCAGAATTTCAGACGCCTACGAGAAGCTAGGAGGTCCGAAAGTATTCGAAAAGTCTCTTTCACGTCTTGAGTTTTGAGGTGCTACCCCCCTCTATTTTTACAATTCCGCAACTGCAACTCTGCAACAACAAAATCAATGTGTCATGTCCGTTGCTAAAATGACACAGTGAGCTTGACAGTTTCGGTAAGTGTGAAACCACTTCCTGTTCCGGGCGGCTCCATAAAGGCGAGATACCAATTGCCGGGATGGGGAACTGTGACAGGTGCTGTGTATGACTGCACGATTGGCGAGAGCCAACTTGTGGTGGTATAGTTCCCATAGAAGACACAGTTGCAAGTTAGAAAGACATTGTATTGGGCTTGGTCAAGCACAGCCAGCCTCGCACCATAACCACCGCCTACACTGAAGGACAAGTTGAGCGATGATGAGATGATGCCTGTTGGCACAGCGAAGGGCACGTATTGAACTGCCCCGTAACCTGACAGGTTTATCGCTCCACTGGCGATCGGAGAGGTCTGAGAATTCAACTGTCCAACGGGGGACTCTAACAGAGTCAACGTTTCAGTTACACTGATACCACCAGTCGGGTATTCTCCATGAAAAGCGAAGTACCACTTTCCAGGGTATGGGATGCTCACTTCAGTGGTTAGCGAATAAACCGGCATCGATGCCCAAGTAGTGTGGCCGTAGTTCCCGCTCAGGAATAAGGAATACTGGGTTCCATTCAGGAGATACATTATGAATGGATAATAGGAACTCAACTGGCCAGAGCTGGCTGTAACGTTCAGAGAGGCTACTACTCCGAAAGAGACGTTGAAACTAACGTAGTCGTAACCCGGATTGGGAACCTCGATAGTCCCGCTACTGATCTGAGTTGCTGTAGCCTGCTTTTGCTTACTTAGGGTCAGTAGCTGTGCCTGAAGCTGGGTGACCTGGGCCTGCAACTGAGCGTTCTGAGATTGAATGTGAGAAATGCCGATGGTCGAGACTTGACTGTTCAGATTAGAGACTTGGGCGTTAGCGTTGTCGAGCTTGCTACTCAGGTCTGATATATGACTGTTCAGTATTGTATCCTGTTGTTGGCCGTAGTAGATACTCGTTCCGACAGATGTGGGGATTCCTGCGAGTAGGACGAATAACGCAACTTTGTAGGCGAGTAGGGAAACCATGGGAATCGTTTAAGAGAATCAGGTATTTGGGTTTAGCTGGTTCCCCGTTTTAAGTTGAAGACGCTACGGCTCGCGATTGCCACCATAGTAGTCGGTGCACTCGTTGTAGCGGCCTATACCCTGCCTCTAAACACAACAGCGAATATCCTAGGTCTAGACATCAACATAGTCGTTCTGTTTCGAGCAGTTTTGCCGTTTCTCACTACTGGTCTCCTGCTCGAACTCATAGCGAATCGTGTCCAAGATTTCATCCACGGCCGATTGGGAAAAGCGATAGCAGAAACCGCCCGAACTTTTGTTCCGGCTTTCCTTTACATGGTGCCGCTCGAAGTCGCCTACATAATTCTCTTTGTGGCAATTACCCTCAAATGGTTCCCGGGTGTATGGGAAGACAATCACTTTCCCTTCTTCTTTCTCCCCGGACTCCTCGCTCTGCCATTTCTCTTCAATTCGAGAGCCCTAGTCGTTTCGATCAGAAGCACATGGATACTCATCGGTGACTCTTGGAACTGGCTGTGGAATAAGTGGCTCTGGGCGCTCTGGTATCGACTTAGGAAAATGAAACGCATCAAGCCCGAAAACCTGAATCCTGTGCCGTGGGGATATCTTATCGCGGATTCACTTCAACTGGTTTGGTACGGTGCATTCTTGGCAACCTTGAGCACTTTCATTATCCAAGTTGTCCAGCAGGGTTTCAACACGGCATCGATACTCATATTGATATTTGGATTTGCGGCGATTATCGTGATAGGCGTTGTTCTGGGAGCCTTGAGGTTGAAATACCCGCCACCACCCCACCGCGATTAAGAAACCCCCTCTCCACCACCTTATCTCAGCTATCAGTCGAGAGCGTACCTAAAACTCATCGAGTAGTCGTATCGTTGTTGTCCGCCAACACTGTACCCGGCAAATTGTTACACATTAAGCCGGGTGTATTGTGGCGCACGCGTTTTTTCGGGCGGATTGTCCCCCGAAATAATTGTAGGGTTGCGGCGGAGTTTACTACACAAAAAGGGGGAAAAGATTGGCCCCGTTAGAGGGATTATGTCGCTAGGGATGGGATTCGTTCGTCAGGCGACGCAGGAGATAGAGCTAGTGAATGTTCCCCGATCACTACTGGAGTCCTTGAATGAGACCATTCCGGGAGAACCGCATGTTCCACTTACTGTACCAGAGAACGGTAACGGGATAAGGGCATTGGGGGGGCAGCGTTTCGCAGCCGGGCACCGGCACGCGTTGGGTGCTTGAGGTCGATGAATGCCGCTAGACCTTTGCCGAGCTGGAGGCGCGAGGTGTGAAGTTAATTGATCCGCAGCCTCGCGAAGAAGGGTGGGGTTTCGCTGTGGATCTTGTTGATCCCGACGGCAACCACTTCACGATTCATGAGACACGCAAGCCCACCGCAAGCGCCGATTGGGCCAAAACGGGCAAGAAGGCATAGACGACGCATATCTGTTGCGAAATAGTTGCCCTCTGATTATAGTCGTGCACTTCGGCTAAGCGGCTAGACCAGATCATAGCTCACTTCATCATCTTCCCGGCGATCGGCCGTGTAGCAACTCTCGACACCTATGACAAACGCCGAGGTCCTTGTCTTTCGTATCCTTCAATTCGGCACCGCATCTTCTACATCTCTTCCCCTCATGGCTAGGGCGCAGCCGGTAACCGGCGTGATAGAAACCAGGATACAACGCCGTCAGATATCCTCCGCCTGGAGCGAAGTGTACTCCACACGGCGCTGTAGGTGGGGCGCATGGACAATTGCATACGGTCATGAAGCTGGGTCAGCAAATGCTCCCGAACGTTACCTGATAAGGGTGGCCGGCGAAAGAAGGAAACCGATTTCATCACTTCTTTCCTGCCTTCCTCCTATTATGGCTGGATAGACGACTCACCGATTCGTAGCCGTAATGGTTGCCCTGCCCGACTTCGTTACCGTCGATTCAAATGGTTCTTCGCATTACCACGGAAGATGTTCTGCCCTCGCTGAGCGGTGTTTCTATCTTAAACCCGGCCTTCTCGAACATTGTCACCGTTCCACAATACATGTAGTTTGATCCTTGATCAGTCCTACTCACTGGATAGGCTTCGACGAGGCCGCCACCCTTCTTCCTTATTGCCTCAAGCGCCGCCTTCAATCCAGCTCTAGCGATGCCGCTCCCGCGATACTGTTTGGTAACGACAAAACAAGTAATTCTCCACAACTTGTCTCTGCCATATTCAAGGGCGAGTTTTCGATACCTTGGGCTGCTGTCAATACGAGGAAGCTCCTCTCTAGGCCCATACTGGCACCATCCTACCGGTTCTCCCCTCGCATAGACAAGTATCCCGTGAGCGCAACTGCTATCGACGAGCTTTCTCTTCTCCCGACGATTCCTAACAGCCCAGTCAGCCCTAGTTCTGGGCTGCTCGGTTCCGGGCAGGGAGCGAGGTCGCTGGTGGTGCATGCACCAACACCACCACCCATCTCCTATGACCCCCTGTTTCAGGAAGAGCCTTTCAAAATCAGGCCAAGTCCGCTTCGACAATTCCTTCGCGGAATAACCATAGTGGCTCGATGCTTGCATTCTCCACGCTAGCTCGTCTTTCAACCAGTATCACTACCGTGCTGATTTCATTACTTCCTTTTTGGCGCGTTTGTAATGGAGCAAAATGTTGCCTGAGTCAAATCTTCGTCTCTTTATGAGTTCAAGATTCAGTTTAATTTTCATCCCTTCGAATATCGGGTGGCCTTCTCCTATAACTGGATTTATCATGAACCTGAATTCATCGATCAAATCTGTGCCTATGAAAGACAAGGCTAGGTTAGATCCGCCCACCCAGATGTTTTTGCCTGGCTGCTCCTTCAAACACCTTATTGCCCCGGGATCAAACTCGTGAACGAGTTGGACACTTTTCCAATTCTCCGTCTCCTGAACTTTGTCGAGCGTTCTTGAAAATACAATCTTGTTGGTATTTTTGATCGGTTTAGCGATTTCTAGATTCTCTTTTGAGGTCGCACGGTCTTTAGCCGCTTTTGGCCAGGAGGCTTCCCATGAGCTGAATGTTCTGCGTCCGAACAGGAGAAGATCAGCTTCCCTCAGTTGTTCTATGGCAAACTCGTTGAATTCATGATCAACGTTACGCCATGATATGTCACGGTTTGGTCCTTCGAAATAACCATCAAGGCTTAACGTCATGAATACATGTGCTTTTCTCATGTAACGTCGATTTCTCGTTACGGCGAGGGCAACGACCATTTTTCATCCACATGGTAAATAATTGCGCCGTCATCTGATCTGGCGTTCCGCACTCGGCACATGGTCCTAGTCCATGCTATTTTATGGAATGATGTTTTCGACGCGGTATGCGAACGGTGATGAAGAGTCCTCCTCCAAATTCCCTTTCGTCTAAGATCGTAGCATGTCTAGGAACAAACTGGTAGAATCGCAAGGGGAATTCGCCTTCCTTCTTTTCGAATTGCCTCTTCCATTTCGCGAATCCCAGGTAGCGTTGGCCATAGACTGATACCATTTTTCCGAGCAGGCGCTTTTCGGTCTGACGACAAGTGCCGAAGAGCTGGACTCCAGTGTCTTGCCTGCCCCATGTCTGTGCAGAGTTGAAGACAGTCATAGCGATTGAAGAGTTGCTTTGAAGGTTCCTAGCGTGATGTGAGTCTGGGTAG
>Ga0209157_1000755_pt1 | contig 27491 bp, 25 predicted proteins | sample GraSoiAngelo_135_FD_185892 | JGI IMG/M metagenome (GOLD analysis project Ga0209157, IMG submission 185892) | Grasslands soil microbial communities from the Angelo Coastal Reserve, California, USA - 14_0929_05_40cm (SPAdes) (version 2) | ecosystem: Environmental > Terrestrial > Soil > Grasslands ...
CGCCGCACGGGCCCTCGCACATCGCGCCCATAGCCATGCAATCGCCCGATGCCATGGCCAGCGGGGCGGAAAGCGCCCACACGACGACGGCGATCACGGCGACGGCTGCACGGCACACTCGCATGACACGCGTACTATAACACGGTCACAGTCGGGCCCTGCGTAGCCGCAAAGCATTGGTAATGACAGACACCGAGCTGAACGTCATCGCCGCGCTCGCGATGATGGGGCTCAGCAGCAGGCCCGTCCACGGATAGAGCACGCCGGCGGCGATCGGCACGCCGAGTGCGTTGTACACGAACGCGAAGAAGAGGTTCTGCCGGATGTTGCGCATGGTGGCCCGGCTCAGGCGTCGCGCGCGCACGATGCCCCGCAGATCGCCCTTCACGAGCGTCACGCCCGCGCTCTGCATCGCGACGTCGGTGCCCGTTCCCATGGCGATGCCGACATCCGCCGCGGCCAGCGCCGGGGCGTCGTTGACGCCGTCGCCGGCCATCGCCACCTTTCGTCCCTGGGTGCGCAGGTCGTGGACAACTGCGATCTTCCGTTCCGGCAGCACCTCGGCCTCGACGTGGGTGATGCCGAGCTTCGCGGCCACGGCCTCGGCCGTCCGGCGACTGTCGCCCGTGAGCATCACGATCGTCAGCCCCTCGCGGCGCAACTGCTCGAGCGCCTCCGCCGCGGATTCCTTGATCGGATCGGCGACGCCGACCAGGCCGATCAGGCGTCCCTCGCGCGCGACGAACATCACGGTCTGTCCCTCGGCCCGAAGCTCGTCGGCGCGATTGAGCAGCGCGCCTGCGTCGACGCCGAGCTGGCGCATGAGCGCGAGGTTGCCGAGCGCGACGACGTGGCCGCTCACGCTCGCGACCACGCCCTGGCCCGTCACGGAGCGGAAGTCCTCGGCGGCGGCGGGTTTGATGCCACGCGCCTTCGCGCCTTCCACGATGGCCGCCGCCAGCGGGTGCTCGCTACCCAGCTCGACGCTCGCGGCGAGCCCCAGCACGTCGCTCTCCGACACGTCGCCGGTGCTGACGACCGAACGCAGCCGCGGCCGGCCCTCGGTGAGCGTCCCCGTCTTGTCCACGACCAGAGTGTCCACCTTCTCGAGGACCTCGAGCGCCTCCGCGTTGCGGATGAGCACGCCGGCGAGCGCGGCGCGGCCGGTGCCGACCATGATCGACATCGGCGTCGCCAATCCCAGCGCGCACGGGCACGCGATGATGAGGACGGCGACGGCGTTCACGAGGCCGTGCGCCAGGCGCGGCTCCGGGCCCCAGATTACCCACACCACGAACGTCGCCATGGCGATCAGCACGACAGCCGGCACGAACCAGGACGACACCAGATCCGCCAGGCGCTGGATCGGCGCGCGGCTGCGTTGGGCCTCGCTCACCATGTGGACAATCTGCGCTAGCAGCGTCTCGCTGCCGACGCGCTCGGCGCGCATGACGAAGCCGCCCGTACCGTTCACGGTGCCGCCGATGACGCGGTTGCCGGGGGTCTTCTCCCCGGGTATCGACTCGCCGGTCACCATCGACTCGTCCACCGCGCTCCGGCCCTCGAGCACCACGCCGTCGACGGGGACCTTCTCGCCGGGCCGCACCCGCAAGCGGTCGCCGGCCTGCACGTGCTCGAGCGGCACGTCCTCTTCGGTGCCGTCGAGCCGGAGCCGGCGCGCCGTCGGCGGCGCCAGGCGTAGCAGCGAGCGGATCGCGCTGCTCGTCTGGCTGCGCGCGCGCAGCTCGAGCACCTGGCCCAGCAGCACGAGCACGGTGATCACGGCCGCGGCCTCGAAGTAGAGCCCGACGTCACCGCCGTGCGTGCGGAACGACGCTGGGAAGAGCCCGGGCGCAAGCGTGCCGACGACGCTGTAGACGTACGCCGTCCCGGTGCCCAGCGCGATCAGCGTGAACATGTTGAGGCTGCGATTGACGATCGACGCCCAGCCCCGCTCGAAGAACGGCCAGCCCGCCCACAGGACCACCGGCGTCGCCAGCACCAGCTGCAGCCAGACCGACATGCGTCCCGGGATCAAATGACGGAGCGGCTCGCCGGGCAGCATGTCGCCCATGACGAAGGCCAGCAGCGGCAGCGTGAGCACGAGCCCGGTCCAGAACCGCCGGGTCATGTCCACCAGCTCGGGATCGGGGCCTTCGACGGCGCCCACCGTCCGCGGCTCGAGCGCCATGCCACAGATCGGGCACGACCCCGGCGTGTCACGAACGATCTGCGGATGCATCGGGCAGGTCCACTCGGTCCGCGGCCTCGCCGCCACCACGGGCTCCAGCGTCATGCCGCACTTCGGGCAATTCCCCGGCCCGCGCTGGCGGACTTCGGGATGCATCGGGCAGGTGTATATCCGGTCGTCGGCCGTCATGCCCTCACCATCGCGGTGGCTTCGAGCGCGCGCCTCGAAAGCCCTGCCTCAGCGTTCCAGTACCACCTTCACGAGGTCGGCGACCTCCTTGTCACCCTCGTGCTTCGTCGCGACACTCACGAGCCAGCCGGGCTTGACGTCCGTCAAGGGAACGGCCTGCTCCACGAATCCGGGCTTCGCCGGGTCGGTCGAGCGCACGAACTTTACCACCCTGGCCCCCGGCTTCAGGTAGACGATCACCTGCCGGGTCTTGCCCTTCGCGGTCGACTCGATCGTCACCGTTTGCGCGACAGTATCGACGCTCTTCACCGCGCCCGAGATCGGCGCTTCATCGGCAAGAGCGACGCTCCATCCCAGCAAGGCGGTGAGCAGCACGCTGATCATGCGAATCACTTCGTTCCTCCTTGGCTCAATGACAGCACGTAGAAGACCAGGTCCCACGCCTGCTCGGGTTCCAGCGCGTCGGCGTAAGACGGCATCGGCGTGCCGGCGAAACCGGTCATGAGCGTGCGGTAGACGTCCTCCGGCCGGCGGCCGTTTTTGAAGCGTTGGGGCCGGGTCAAGTCGGTGGGCTGAATCGGGAGCTGCAGGTCGTCCTTCAGCTCGGGCGCCGACTTGCCGTCGCCACGACCGCGGTCGCCGTGGCAGGTCAGGCACTCGGCGTCCGCATACAACTGCTTGCCCCGCGCGACCCGCTCGGGCGTCACGCGCGGCCGCGGCGGGATCTCGACCGTCCTGATCTCGGCGCGCTCCCAGAAGGCCTTGTTGAGACTCTTGACGTACTCCACCAGTTCGAGCCGCTGCTCTTCGGGCATGTGGCGGAAGCTCGGCATGATGCGATAGCCGCTCAGGCCGATCGTGAACGGGCCGCCGCTGCTGCGGATTCCTTCGCTGATCGTCCGGACGAGATCGCCCGTGGTCGGCAGCTGTCCGGACGGCGTGGAGCGAAACTTGAAGAGGCTCGACGTCAGGTCCCTCGGCTGCGGCGCTCGCCGGGGCGACAACGTGGCTCCAACGGAGCCGTCGCCCTTGCCCTGGGCGCCGTGACAACCGACGCAGGACATCCTGTAGATGTCGTGCCCCATCGCGACGCTCTCGGGATGCTCCCACGGCACGTGTGGGCCCTGGTGACCCGTGAACGTGTGCTGGTACGCCATCACGGCCCATCGGTCCTCGACCGACAGCGTGCCCTTCCAGGGCGGCATCGCCGAGCCTTTGCTCTTGAATGGTTCGACCTGCCCGCCTTCGCTGATCCGCCAGAACCAGTAGTTGTCGCGCATCTCCGCCACGCCGGCCCTGTCCCGAAAGCTCGAGGGCTTGAGCGGCAACGCGAGGCCCGCCGGGCCCTTCCCATCGCCGGCATCGCCGTGGCAGACGGCGCACGTCGTCGTGTAGATCTCCTTGCCGCGCGCGATCATCTTTGGGTCGGTCCAGATGCGCAGGGGCGCATGACTGTCCGCGTATTCGAGCGGCGCCGGCACGTGGACGTGCCCACCCTTGTCGTCGTCGTGTTCCTCACCGTTCGGATCGGCGCACGTCACTGTGGGAGCGCCGATCCAGATGCCGAGCGCCAGCGCCACCATCGCGATCGCCGCGCTCCACCACGACACTGTTGTTCTCATCGGACGGCCCTCTCAGAAATCCCAGTCGATCCCGACGAAGAGCTGGTTGCGCCAGCTCCTGAGCGGGTTGTCCTCGTGGAACTTGCGCAGATTGACGCTGTCGCGGACGAAGAAGGCGATGTTCTGCCACGGGTAATACCGGATCTGCGCCGTGAGCACCGTGCCGTCGAGCTTCTCGTCCTTCAAGCCGCCGGCCCACAGCTGGTCGAAGCGGCTGGAGACCAGCACGTTCTCGTGGACGAGGTAATCGGCTTGCACCGTCAGTCCCATCGCCGTGCGGTCGAATTCGCCGCGCAGCTCGCTCGGTAAGCCATACATTCGGTCCCAGATGAGCGCACCGTAGACGTCGAGACCTTTCCAGCGTGCGTTGGCGGCGACCCCGTAGCGCAACCGATCGAGACGCTGCCCGCCGGCCCGTTCGTGGTCGGCCGAATCCGGCGCGCGCACGACGCCGAAGCCCCAGTTGAAGAGCGCCGAGACGTTGAACGTCAGCTCCTTGCGGTCGAGGATGTCGTATCGCACCATCCCGTATGTATTGAATCCCTCGTTCTCGCGAAGGAATCCAACCTCGCCGAGGATGACGTCGTTGAACATCGCGTGGAAGTCCGCGCCCGGCGCTCCCGTCGTGTTGTACATGACCTGGTCGGTGACGAGTTGCGGTTCGTGCTCTCGCCGATCCTTGAACACTCCGAAGAACTTCGAGGCAAAGGCGTACGGGACGATGGGCAGACGGTGAACTTTGGACTGGTTCTCACCTTCCTCTTTCTCGAACTCGAGCTCGGTATCCAGGATGAGCTGGCGGTTCGTGGCATACGAGAAGTTCGTGTTCGCGTCGATCTTCCCCGCCATGAGCATCGGGCCGTGCATCGTGAAGCCGCCATGCCGGCCCACCATCGTCTGGCCGCCCATTTCCATGGTCGGAGCCCCGAGCGCGCCGAGAACTCCACCAAGGTTCGCCATGAAGAACGCTTCCTTGCCCAGGCCGAACTTGTGGCCCCGGTTGAAGTACCCACGATCGCGGTCGAACTCGGTCGCGTTCGGCTCGTACTCGAACTCCACGAAGAAGCTGAAGTTCGGGGTGATAGCTCGGGAGACGAAGAGCTCGACCTCGTCGGGTGGCTCGAACTTCACCTCGGTCTCTCGCGGAGACTCGCTGTACTCGAACAGGCCGCCCGAGACACGAAGGGCGAGGCTGTCGATCACCGTCTTGAGAGTCCCGTCGTCCTTCAGGCTTCCGACGAGGCCGTCGGGGCGCGACGCGCTCGGGATCTGGAAACCCATCATGTGGAACTGCTCGCCGAACCGGTTGAGGCGCGGAGGCCGCGTGTGGCAGGCGTTGCACTGCATGTCGTACTGGCGCGCGAACGCGGGGATCGCGTCGACGGGTCGTGCATCGACGTATGCCAACAGCATTCCTGCGAGAACGGTCGCGAAGAACGCACGCCGGAACATGCCCTTTCCCTTTCGCTGGAAGACACGGAGACACGCCGAGCCGCGCGACGCGGCAGCGGACAGCGAAGCGGAGGGCTAGCTCAGATCAGGAGAGCGGCGTGCAGCAGAAAGAGCGGCGGAGACTCGGCGGGCGGCCGATCCACGACCGGCATGAGGCGCTCGCGGCCGAGGGCTGCCCACGAATCGAGCGGCCGCTGGACGAGCAGCGAGACCGGCGAGGGCAGCGCGTTCGAGGCGTTGACGATGGCCTCACACGAGGCGGCGTGAAGAGACTCGCTCGAGTCGTGCGGGTCGGTGGCGTCGTGCTCATCTACCGGGGGCACGGCCATCGCGACGTGAGCGTGCGCGGGAAGCGCACAGACATGGCTTAGGACCGCAAAGACGGCTGTTGCGACGAAGAGCAACCGCAACATCGGCCTGGTCACGACGGCAGAGTACACGGCGTGCTTCGCGTGGTCAATCCACCCACGCCGAGCGTGCTCAGACGTCACGCTCGAACCGATATTCGCGCGAGGCGTTGGGGTCGTTCGGCACCGTGCGCTCGCGCAGCTGCGTGAAGCCCAGCCGCCGGTAGAGCCGGTGCGAGTGCTCGAAGCGGGTGTCCGACCAGAGCACCAGCCGTGTGAAGGCGTTGGCGCGGCACCACGCGAGCACCTCCTCCACCAGCGCCCGGCCGAGGCCGCGGCCGCGCAGGTGCGCGTCGAGATAGAGGCGGTGGATCTCGGCGGTGGTTGCGTCCACCCGCTCCACGCCGATCGAGCCGACCAGCTGCCCGGCGTCGCGCACGACCCAGAAGGCGCCGTGGGGCGGCGCGTAGTGCTCGTCGAAGCGGAAGAGATCCGGGAATTCGGTCTCCGGTTCCCAGATGAAGCCGTACTCCTCCCAGATGCGCGCGAGGAGCGCGATGACGTCGGGCACGTCGGCGCGTGTGGCGGCGATCGGCTGCGTCACGCGTGAAGCGTACCCGAGCGGGCGTCACCCACTCGCGGCCACGGCTGCACGATCACCGCGAGGCCGAGCAGCACCAGCGCCATGCCGATCAGGCGCAGCCCGCCGAAGCGCTCACCGAACACGAGCGACGAGGCGTAAGCGGCGACGAACGGCACCAGCAGGGCGAACGGCGTCACCGTCGCCGCCGGGTAGCGCCGCAGCAGATCGCCCCAGATCGCGTAGGCGAGCACGGTGGCCACGCCGCCGAGATAGAGGACCGCGACGATCGCCGGCCACGTCAGCGCGCCGAGCGCGCGCGCGAAGCCGGACGGTCCGTCGAGGGCAAGCGAGAGCAGCAGCGCGGGCAGCGGCGGCACCAGGCTCAGCCACACGACCAGATCACGCATCGACACGGACGGCAGGCGCTTCAGGAGGAGGTTGCCGATCGCCCACGAGATGGCCGACAGCAGCGAGAGCCCGAGCCCGACCAGCGTGAGATCGTGGCCCGTCGTCTGCGCGATCGCGAGCAGCCCGGCCACCGCGCTCGCGATGCCGGCGACCTGTCGGCGCGAGGGCGCCTCACGAAGCGCGAGCGCGGCCAGGGCGATCGTGAAGATCGCCTGCGTCTGGACCACGATCGCCGCGAGACCCGGCGGCATGCCCTTGGCCATTCCGAAGAACTGGAAGAGAAACTGTCCGGTGAAGAGCGTGAGGCCCACGGCCACCAGCGCCCGCCACGGCACGGGCGGCCGCGTGAGGACGACGGCGGGGACAGCCGCGACGAGGAACCGCGCGGCGGCGAGCTGCGGCGCCGACAGCGCCTCGAGGCCGAGCTTCGTCGCGACGAACGCGAGGCCCCAGATGACGGCGACGAGCAGCGCCCGGCCGACGTCGCGCGGGCTCAGCGCGGGCGCGCGCCTCCTCCGCCCCGCTCCCGCCGCACCTCGTCGGTGTGCTCGCCCGGCTTCGGCGGCGCGCGGCGGATCTGCGGGCGCGCGCCGTCGAAGGAGAGCGGCAGGCCGATCAGCGTGTAGCCGGCGCCGGGCGGCGTCTGCACGATGCCGAGCGCGTCCGCCTGTTTCGTGGTCGCCGCGTCCGGCAGCGTGTTGATCACCGCGCACGGCACGCCCTCGGCCTCGAGGCGCGCGACCCACTCGTCGCGACTCGCCGTCGCGAAGATCTTCGCGATCTCCGCGAGCAGCGCCGGCTTGTTGGCGACGCGCTCGGCGTTCGTCGCGTACCTCGGGTCGGCCGCCCACTCCGGATGGCCGAGCACGCCGGCGAGCTTGGCGAAGAGCCGGTCGTTGCCCGCGGCGACGATGATCGGGCCGGTGGAGGTCTCGAACGACTCGAACGGCACCACGCGGTGGCTGCCGGTGCGGTGGCGCTCGGGGACGATGCCCGAGGTGCTGAACGAGGCGTGATGGCCCTTGAGCCACGCGAGGCCCGTCTCGTAGAGCGAGGCGTCCACGACGCAGCCTCGCCCGGTGACGCCGCGGCGCACGAGTGCAGCGAGGATGCCGATGGCTGCCCACATGCCGGTGCCGTAGTCGAGGATCGAAGTGCCCACGCGCGTCGGCGGACCGCCCTCGTCGCCATTCATCATCATGAGCCCGGAGTACGCCTGGAGCAGCGGCTCGTAGCCGGGCAGCAGGCGCATCGGGCCGGTGGCGCCAAACGCCCACACCGAGGCGTAGATCAGCAGCGGGAAGCGCACCGTCAGCGTCCTGGCGCCAAGCCCCAGCTCATCGATCGAGCCCGGGCGCAAGTTCTGGAGCACGACGTCCGAGTCGCCGATCAGCGTCGTGAGCCACTCGACGGCCTCGCGGTCCTTGAGGTCCACGATGATCGAGCGCTTGTTGGCGTTGACGGCGAGGAAGCCCGGCGACGTGCCCTTCCAGAACGGCGGGCCCCACTTGCGCGCGTCGTCGCCCTCGGGGCGCTCGACCTTGATGACGTCGGCACCGAGGTGCGCGAGGATCTCGCCGGCCATCGGCCCGGCCAGCGCCTGCCCGATCTCGACGACACGGACGCCGTCCAGCATCATGCTCATCTTGTCACGTGGGGGGCCCCGATATGGCCCCCCACGCCCCCCAACGCTCGGAGCGCCCCGGGGAACCCGTGGCGCTCCTCGGCCACGCGCGCGCTCATCGGAAGAGCGAGCGCGCGATGACCATGCGGTGCACCTCCGAGGGCCCCTCGCCGATGCGGCGCACGCGCGCCTCGCGATACCAGCGCTCCAGCGGGAACTCCTTGGAGACGCCGTAGCCGCCGTGGATCTGCACGGCGGCGTCGACCACGCGGCCGAGCACCTCGCTCGAGTACAGCTTGGCGATCGACGCCTCCACCCGCGCATCCTCGCCGCGATCGGCCTTCCACGCGCCCTCCCAGATCAGCCAGCGGCACGCGCGCAGCTCCACCTCCGCGTCGGCGAGCATCCACTGGATCGCCTGGCGTTGGCTCAGCTTCTGGCCGAACGTCTCGCGCTGCTTGGCGTGCTCGATGGCCATGCGATGCGCGGCGACGGCGACCCCGAGGTTCGTCGCGGAGTACGGGAAGCGATTCTTCACGAGGAGGTCGAACGCCAGGTCGAGCCCCTGCCCTTCCTGGCCAATCAGCGCGTCGGCGGGCAGCACGCAGTCCTCGAACACGACGTCGTTGGGGATCGCGGCGGTGCGGATCGTGCGGATGTTCTTCCACGCGAAGCCCGGCGTGCCCGGCTCGATGATGAAGCACGAGATGCCGCCGCGGCCCTTCTCCTTGTTGCTGCGCGCGAAGACGATCCCCCACCTGGCGCCGTCGATGTTGGAGATGAAGACCTTGCGCCCGTTCAGCACCCATTTGTCGCCGCGCTTCTCCGCGCGCGTCTGGATGGCGCCGGCGGGATCGGAGCCGCCCGACGGCTCGGTGATGGCGAAGAAGGTGCGCCAGCCCTCGCGGATCGCCGGAGCCGCGTACTTCTCGATCTGCGCCTTGCTGCCGGCCCAGATCGCGGGCGGCGGATAGCGGCCGAACACGCCGCAGCCGACGTTGTAGAGACCCATGCGGTGCTGCGCCATCTCCTCGAGGATCACCGACATGCTGAACGTGTCCATCCCACCGCCGCCGTACTGCTCCGGCGCGGCGAGGGCCCAGAGGCCCGCGGCCTTGGTCTTCTCCGACAGGCGCTTGAAGTCCTCGTCGGGAATGCCCGGCGCGTCGGGATCGAGCCGCTGCTCGAGCGGGATGATCTCCTCGCGGATGAAGCGCCGGACCTGCTCGCGGATGAGCCGCAGCTCGTCGGGCAGCGTGAAGCCGGGGAAGGTCGTCATGGCGTCACACCTTCACGCCGATCGAGCGGGCGAAGTCGAGCAGCTCGCGCGACGTCTTCAGCATGGCCTCGTCCACCATGTCTCCTTTATATGTGACGGCGGCGATCCCCTTGCGCTGCGCGTCCTGCATCGCCTCGATCAGCCCCTTGTGGAAGGCGATCTCCTCTTCCGACGGCGTGAACACGGCGTTGACGATCGGCACGTGCGAGGGATGCATGACCGTCTGGCCGCGGTAGCCGAGCTGGCGGTTCCACTTCGCGTCGCGCTCGAGGCCCTCGAGGTCCTTGATGTTCCACCAGGACGAGATGGTCGGATACTGCACGCCGGCCGCGCGCGCGTCGAGCAGCACCTTGGCCCTCAGATAGAGCGTCTCCGTGCCTTCCCTGGACCACGCGTAGCCGATGGCGCGCGCGGCGTCGCCGCCGGGGCCGGCGGCGAGCGTCACCTGCGTCACGCGCCGACACTGGGTGACGATCTCGTAGACGTTGCGCATGGCCTTGGCCGTCTCGCAGCCGAGCGGCGTCGCGATCGTACCGACGGGGATGCCGAGCCGCCGCTCGAGGTGCGTGAGCAGCGCGTCCAGCTCGTGCATGTCGGCGGGCGTCTCGACCTTGGGCAGCGTGATGCTCGGCAGCTCGGGGCAGAGCACGCCTTCCAGGTCGTCGAGCGTCAGCCCCGTCGCGAAGCCGTTGACCCTCACGCTGACGCCCTGGCCCTTCTTCGCGAGCGCCTTGATGCCGGCCTTGACGACGGGCCGCGCGGCGGCCTTCTCCTGGTCGGGCACGGAGTCCTCGAGGTCGAGGATCAGCGTATCGGCGCCGTAGCCGGCGGCCTTCTCGATCCACGCGGCGCGGTTGCCGGGGACGAACAGCGACGAGCGCGACGGCCGTAGCATCTACTGCGCCTTGTACGCCGGCTTGCGCTTCTCGGCGAACGCGCGCGGACCTTCCTTCGCGTCCTCCGTCGTGCGCAGAAACTCCTGGAACGACTCCTCCAGGCGCAGGCCGTGCTCGAGCGGCACGCTCTGGCTGCGGATGGCCAGCTCCTTGACCGCGCGCAGCGCGAGCGGCCCGTTGTCGCAGAGGCGCCGCGCGTACTCCTCGGCAGTCGCCACGAGATCCTTCAGCGGGACCATTTTATTGATGAGGCCGTAGCTCAGCGCTTCGTGCGCGGTGAGGCGGCGGCCGAGCAGCAGCATCTCCATGGCGATCGCGTACGGCAGCTGGCGCAGCGCGCGCTGGGTGCCGCCGTTGCCCGGCAGGATGCCGCGCTTCACCTCCGAGATCTCGAACACGGCGTGCTCGGCGGCGATCCGGATGTCGGTGGCGAACAACAGTGTCATGCCGCCGGCCAGGCAGTAGCCGTTCACCGCGGCGATGATCGGCTTCCAGACCTCCAGGCCGCGGTTGAGGATCATGTTCTTCTGCGTGAGCCAGAAGTCCGCCTTGCCGCGAGTCCCGGGGATGAACGATTTCAGGTCGGCGCCGGCCGTGAAGGCCTTGTCGCCCGCCCCGGTGACGATGGCGATCCACACCTCGGGGTTGTCACGTACGTCGATCCAGGCCCTCGACAGCTCGGCGTAGACATCGGCGTCCATCGCGTTCATGGCCTCGGGCCGGTTGATCGTGATGCGGGCGATCCGGTCTTTGACTTCGTAGATGAGCTTCATGCGCTCTCCCTGATCAGCGCCCGGATGATACCATTCGCCCCATGTCCGACGAGATCCTGATCGGGGTCGCCGACGACGTGGCCACCGTCACCCTCAACCGTCCCGACAAGCGCAACGCCATGAACGCCGCGCTGCTGCGCGCGCTGGCCGCCGCCTTCGACGATCTCGACGCGCGGCGCGACGTGCGCGTGATCGTGGTGCGCGGCGCCGGCCCCGCGTTCTGCTCGGGCCGCGACCTGCGCGACATGGAGCGCGGCGAGCCGCAGGTGGAGATCGTGCCAGTCCTGCGCAAAGTCGAGGGCTCGCGCCACCCCACCATCGCGATGATCCACGGTGACGCCATCGCCGGCGGCTGCGAGCTGGCCCTGCACTGCGACCTGCGCGTCGCCGCCGAGGGCGCCCGCCTCGGCATGCCGCTGGCGCGCCTCGGCCTCGTGCCCGGCTTCGCGCTCGGCCAGAAGCTGATCGAGATCATCGGGCCCGCGCACACGCGGCACCTGCTGCTCACGGGCCGGCCGATCGAGGCGCGGCGCGCGCGCGAGATCGGGATGGTGCACGAGGTCGTGCCGGCGGCGGACCTCGACACCGCGACGGCGAAGCTCGCGCGCACCATCGCCGACAACGCGCCGCTCTCGCTGGCCGGCATCAAGGCCCTCATCCAGCGGGCGCTCGCGGCGCGCGAGACGGTCTCGCACGACGATATCGACGCGCTCATCCAGGCGTCGCGGCGCAGTCAGGACGCGAGCGAGGGCCGCCGCGCGATGCTGGAGAAGCGCAAGCCCGTCTTCCGCGGCGAATGATGTGGCCGTGCGGCCATTCGGATTCCGCGGGGCTGGGGTCCCCGCCGTCCGAGGCGAGCCTATGAATGAGCGTGGAGGGAACGTGATGGCGAAGCGTCGCGTGGTGCTGACCGGGGCGGCGGGCTACGTCGCCCAGCGGATGTTCAAGGCGCTGGACGCGCGATGGGACGTGGTGCCCATCGACATCAAGGACAAGACGCGAGACGGCAAGCCGGTGCCGCGCCTCGTCGTGTCCGATCTCACGCAGCCCGATCGCAACGCCTATCGCCAGCACTTCCGGGGCGCCGACGCCGTCATTCACTGCGGCTTCGTCCGCGCGCCGGGCCTGACGGCGGACAGCTGGCAGGACAACAGCGACGCCAAGTTCCAGGCCGAGCACGCCAACGTCGCGCTCGCCTACAACGTCTACCGCGTGGCGCTGGAGGAAGGCGTGCGGCGCGTCGTCGTCTGCAGCTCCAACCATGCCGCCGACTACTACGAGCGGCTCGTGTGGGAGGGCCGGGTGGACATGGTGACGCCCGAGATGCCGCCGCGCTCGGACAACTGGTACGGCTGGTCGAAGGCGTCCTACGAGCTGCTCGGCTTCGTGTTCGCGACGGGCAAGGTCGACGGGCGCAAGCTCGAGGTCGTGCAGTGGCGCATCGGCGGGCCGCGCGACGACGACATCGATCACGTCAAGCCGGGCGATATTCCGACGATGCACCGGGCGCTCGGCGCGTATCTCTCGGCGCGCGACCAGACGCAGCAGGCGATCCGGATGGTGGAGACCGAGGACATCACCGACGACAACGGCATCCCGTTCCTGATCGTCTACGGCATCAGCGGCAACACGCACCGCTTCTGGAGCCTGGCCAGCGCGAGGCGGAAGCTCGGCTACCAGCCGGAGGACGACAGCCAGGTGAACTTCGCCGACAAGATCGCCGCCATCGCGCGCGCCGCCAAACGATGACGCCTGTGAAGGTCGTCCTCACCGAGGGAGTGACCAGGCCGCGATGAAATTCGGAATCTTCTACGAGGCGCAGCTGCCGCGGCCGTGGACGCCCGAGAGCGAGCACCGCCTGTTCCAGGACATGCTCGCGCAGATCGAGCTGGCGGACCGGCTCGGCTACGACTACGCGTGGGTGGTGGAGCACCACTTCCTCGAGGAGTACTCGCACATGTCGGCGCCCGAGGTCTTCCTCGGCGCCGCCAGCCAGCGCACGAAGAAGATCCGCCTCGGTCACGGCATCTTGCAGCTGCCGACGAGCCACCCGATCCGCGTGGCCGAGCGCGCGGCGGTGCTCGATCTCCTCTCGAGCGGTCGCGTGGAGCTGGGGCTCGGCGAGGCGCAGGGCCCGATCGAGCTACACCCGTTCGGCGCGCGCGTGCGCGACAAGCGCGAGCAGTGGGAGGAAGCGGTGCGCGCGCTGGTGCCGATGTTCACCCGCACCTCGGTCGAGCACGAGGGGCGCTTCTGGCAGTTTCCCGCGCGCAACGTCGTGCCCAAGCCCTACCAGAAGCCGCACCCGCCGCTCTGGGTCGCGTGCTCGAACATCCTCACCATCGCGAGCGCCGGCCGCTGGGGCCTGGGCGCGCTCGGCTTCCAGTTCGTCTCGCCGGAGGCGGCGCGCGCGTGGGTGAACCGCTACTACATCGAGCTCACGAAGCACCCGGACAAGCTCGGCGACTATCCGGCGAATCCGAACATCGCGATGGTGTCGGGCTTCATGTGCGCGGACACGGACGAGAGAGCGCGCGAGAAAGCGGCGGGCTGGACGTTCTTCGTCTTCTGCCTCTCCCACTATGGCCGTCACGGCATCCCGAATCCCGGCCAGGGCAACATGTGGGAGGCCTACCAGGAGTGGCGCACGACGCCGAAGGCCCAGGAGACGCTCACGAGCGGGCTCATCGGCTCGCCGGAGACGATCCGCCGGCGGCTGCGCGAGTTCGAGGCGGCGGGCGTGGACCAGGTGATCTTGCTGAATCAGGCGGGCCGCACGACCCACGCCGACATCTGCACGAGCCTCGAGATGTTCGCACGGGAGGTCATGCCGGAGTTCCACGCGCGCGAGCCCGAGCACCAGCGCTGGAAGGCCGACGTGCTCGCGGGTCGCGTCGAGCTCCCCGAGCTGGACACGGACACCTACAAGGTCTACGCCCACCAGAACGAGGACATCGTGCGCCTCACGCCCGAGGAGCTGAAAGCCAAGATGGCCGCCAAGGAGGGACGCGGATGAGGATCCACAATCTCTACGTCGACGCGAAGGGCGAGACGCATTTCCGGGACATCGAGGTCGAGTTCACCGAGAGCGGGCGCGCGGGCAAGACGTCCAAGCGTCTGCCGGCGACCGGGATCATCTTCCGCCAGGTCCAGCCCGACTACGATCTGGACTGGCACCCCGCGCCGCGGCGCCAGTACATCATCAACCTCGACGCGGGCGTGCAGATCACCGCGAGCGATGGCGAGTCGCGCAAGATCGGCGCGGGCGAGGTCATCCTCGTCGAGGACACCTCCGGCAAGGGCCATCTCTCCAAGGCGCTCGACGGCCGCCTGCGCCACTGCATCTTCGTCACGCTCGACGACAAGTAGCAGCCATGAAGGTCGCCACCTGGCACGGCGGCACCCGCTTCACGCTCGACGAGGTCCCCGAGCCCGTCGCAGGCCCGGGCCAGGTCGTCGTCGCCGTCGAGACGGCCGGCATCTGCGGCACCGATGTCCATGCCACGCAGGGCCTCTTTCCCTACAAGCCGCCGCTCGTGCTCGGCCACGAGTACACCGGCGTCGTGCGGGCGGTCGGCCGCGGCGTGAGCAAGCGGCTGATCGGCCGCGCGGTCGCGTGCGAGCCGTCCTACGGCTGCGGGAGGTGCGCGGAGTGCGAGGCCGGACGCGTGAGCCAGTGCCCGAACCTCACGCGCGTCGGCGGCTTTGCCCAGCGCGTGGCGATGCCCGCGCCCTGCGTGCATCCCCTGCCCCGCGGGCTCGATCCGGTCGCGGGCGCTCTCACCGAGCCCGCCGCGTGCTGTCTGGCCGGGCTCGAGTCGTTCCCGATGCCGCGTGATGCGACGGTGCTCGTGATCGGCGGCGGGATCATGGGCCTGCTGACGATGGCGCTGGCCAGGCGCCGTGGCGCCAAGCGGCTGATCCTGTCGGATCCGCTCGAGGAGCGCCGCGGCTTCGCCAGGCGTCTTGGCGCCAGCGTCGTGGTGGATCCGACGAAGGAAAAGCTCCGCGAGCGCGTGATGATGCTGACGCGCGACCGCGGCGCCGACGTCGTCGCGGAGGCGGTCGGCAAGCCCGAGCTGGTCGCCGAGGCCATGACGCTGGTCAAGCCCGGCGGCGTCCTCCAGTTGGTGGGCGTGAGCCCCAAGGGCAGCGAGATCCCGCTGAGCCTCTGGGACGTGCACTACCGCGAGATCAAGATCGTCGGCGCCTTCGGCCGCGGCACCGCGTTCCGACGCGCGCTCGCGCTGATGCCGACGCTGCGCGTGGGCCGGCTCATCACGGCGCGCTTCCCGCTCGAGCGCATCGGCGAGGCCTTCGCCCACGCGACGGCGGGGCGCGGCGCGAAGACCGTGATCACGCCGAACGCCCGCTGACGGCCGCCGCCACGATCGGCTTGGCCCACTCCGGAGTGCGCGTCAGATCACAGGAGCCGACGACTCTGCCTCGAACGACATGGAGGACGAGCATGGGTTCCGGCGCGGCCCCGGTGTGCGGGTCGGCCTCCTCGCTGTTGTCGTAGACGCGCAGCTCGGTCAGTCTCGGCATGAGCCGAATGAGGTTCAGCCGGCCGCGATCATAGCGATCGCGAATCGTGGCCTCGGGGATATCGTGCCCGCCCTTCGCGACTCGGGCACGGACCCGCGCGATGTGGAGCTCGGGGCTCCTCAGGCCCACATACCAGACGCGGACTTCGATGCCCGACGCCAGCGCCTTCTCGAGAAGAGCCGCGATCGTGTTCCCGCCGAGCGTCGTCTCGAACGCGAAATCCAATCGCTCCGCGATCGCGCGCTCCAGCAGGCGCCGGCCCTGCTGCCACGCGGCGGCATTGGCTTCCACCTGCGCGATGCCGGGGTTGGCCGACCGGATCCGACGGGCCGCCTCGTCGGGGTTGAAGTACTCTCCGCCCTGTTGCCGGAGCATCGCCCCCGCGATGCTGCTCTTTCCGGCTCCATTGGTTCCTGCGAGGACATAGATCCGGGGGGTCTGGCCCGCCCTAGCCACGCTTGCGCGCAGCCGCGACCGCCGCTTTGCCGAATTGCCTGGGCGTGGCGTCGAACGCCGCCCTCATGCCGGCGCGGGCCCTGGGCGTCTGCATCCGGGCGAGCAGCGCATCGAACTCGCCGCTGAGCGTGTCGAGCTTGCTCTCGGCCGCCCGCGCCAGAGCGTTGAATTCGTCGAGGGAGACGAGGACGGCCTTCGGCGCATCGTGCTTGGTGATGACGACGACCCGACCCCGGATGACCATCTCGAGAAGACGGCCGAACTCGTTCTTGGCCACCGTCGACGTGAACGAGGCGGCGTCGACGCGCTCGCCCCGATGATTGCGGAAGGCGGCGAGCGCTCCGGGTCGGCTTCGCGGGCGAGCGTTCATGGTGATGGCCTCCTCTATGAGCCATTTTAGCCATAATGCTCAAAGTAGGCAATATGCCGCCGCCCGCCGTCACCAGGCCAGCGCGCGCACGAAGGCGAGGTCCCCGATCTTGCGCAGCGGCAGCACGTAGGTCTCGCGCTTCTCGTCCACGGTGTTCTCGTTCGTGATGATGGCCACCGTCGCGGTGATCAGCGGCCGCTCGCGGCGGCTGCCGTCGAAATTGTAGCCGGCGGCATCGAAGTTGCCCCAGTAATTCACGTAGACCAGGTACGTCCCGCGCAGCGGCGCCGCCACCGAGAAGATCTCCGGCCCGCCGCCGTCCACGCTGTCCACGTCGAGCCCGCCGCCCGTCGTGAGCACCGGGCGCGCCCAGAACGCGTGCTGGCCGTCGGGCGTCATGATGTGCAGGTCCACCTCGGCCTTGCCGTCGTCCCAGCCGAGGATGATGCGGATGCGCGCCGGCGTCTTGCCCGCGTGGCTCTCGTAGAACTGAAGCCGCCGCCGCTCGGTGCCGTCGGGGCTGCGGACCTCGACACTGTTGGAGCCGCGGCCAAACGCCCACGGCTTGGAGAAATAGCCGGCCTCGTCTGTGTAGAGCGGCATCGGGTTGCCGTTCACGATGAATGTGTACGGCGGCCGGCGTGCGGTGCCGGCCGCCCGGATGCGCCCCTGGATCAGCGCGCGATGACGCTGGCCGCCGCGATCCACCGGCGGCTTCGGGTACGCGGCGTGCACCTCGTCCTTGTCCGCGAGGCCGCTGTCGATCCAGCCGCCGCGCGGGGTCTGCAGCTCGATGGTGTCGGCGGCGAACACGTACGCGGCGGCGGCCATGACGATGGCCAGGCTTCCGGCCAGAACGACGCGCAGAAGGAAGTTCATGGCTCCCTCGCGAGCTCGCGCGCCAGCCGCTCGACGAAGTCCTCGTCGAGCCCGCGCGGGTGGAAGCGAAACGCCAGGTGCAGGTACTCGTGGACGACGGTGATCCGGTCATCGGTGGTGGCGATGCCTCGCACGTGGATGCGATTGTTCTCGGCGTCGGCGAACGGCCGGCCGTGCGCGAGCCGACACGCCGCGACCGGGCGCGGCGGCGGCTCGAAGCCGCCCTCGGCGTGCAGACGCGGGCGCCAGCCACCGGCGCGCTCCGCCAGCCAGCGCTCGACGGCGCCCAGCCGCTCGCAGCCGGCGCGCCCCGCGCCGTGCAGCGTGGCCAGGCGCCCGTCGGGATACGCGGCGGCGAGAATCTGGTCGAACGCGACGCCGGAGGCGGCGAGCTCCACCGCGTCGATCCACGCGAGCGTGTTGCGGCTGCCCTGCGAGCGGTGGTACGTCACCGGCGCGCCGGCTACGACGAGGCCGTCGGTCCAGCCCGCGACGCGCCGCGCGGCCTCCGACGGCGGATTCGGCGACACGCGCTGGGCGCGGCTGTCGTCGGCGATGTGCCAGCAGCCCTGGCGGCGGTTCGCGTTCTGCACCAGCCACGCGCGCGCGGCGATCGCGAGCGCGCGCGCGGCCTCCATGGGCCTCGCGGCCGCCTCGCGGTCCAGCACGCGGGCGACGTAGTCGTTGAGACCGAGCCGCGCGCTCAGCGTCGGCGCGCCCGTGTCGCGCGCCAGGCGCAGCGTGCCGCGGCTCGTGACGTCGAGGCTCCGCCCGTTCTGGAACTCGACGCGGTACGTGCCGTCGAGCAGCCCGGCGGTGGCGGGCACGCCGGACGCTCGCTCCACGACCTGGCGGATCGGATAGCGGGCAAAGAAATCGACGCTGACGCACTCGCTCTCGTCGGGCGGCCGGACGTCGGCGAAGTGTCGGGCCAGCGCGGGCGCCCAGCGCTGGAGCACCTGCATGCCGCCTCCCTCGCCACGCGCCCAGACCGGCGTGCCGTCGGCGAGCCAGCCGGCGAACCCGCCCGCGTGGGTCCCGGCGCGCGTCGGATCATCCCAGGTCCACGTCTTCACCCGGAGCGTCGCGCCGAGATGGCGCGCGGGTAGCGGCTGAGCGGCGACGACGACGTCGAGCAGCGCGCGCTCCGCCCGCTGGCGCCCGCGCGGCGGCACGGCGGCGAGCGCCGCGAGCAGCGATGCGACGGACACCCGAGTGTCCGGCACCACGCGCGAGAGATCGAGCAGCCAGGCTGCGTCCCGTGGCAGCGTCCGCCCGCCCCAGAACACACGCCAGTCCTCGGCGGTCACGTTGAGGCGCGACGGCGCGAAGAAGAGCCCGCACGAGCAGGCGAGCGCCTGATCGACGCCGACGGTGCTGCCGGGAGCGCAGCAGAACGCCTCGTCCTTGGGCGCCGAGCCATCGCACGTATAGTCCGGCGCCGCCAGGTCGCGCTCGGAGAGGTAGACGTAGACGAACAGCTTCCAGATGCTGCCGAGCGACGTCTCGAGCCGCCGATCGAGCGGCGTCGCCGCGGGCGGCGCCGCCAGGATCTCCCCCGGCGCCGGGCCGACGAGCCGGATGTACTCGGCCACGCCCCCGCGCAGCCACGCGACGTCGAGCGACTCGCCGGCCACCGCCGGCGCGGCGAAGAGCAGCGTCGCCGCGATGACCGTCGCCTGGAGAGCGCGCCGACCCGCCCGTCTCATCGCACGTCCACCACGCGCGCCGTCCTGCCCTCGGCCTCGAACGCCTTCTCCTCCGGCTCGTACATCCGGAACAGCCGCGCGGGCGGCAGGACGAACCGCCCGCGCTGGGAGAAGCGCACGAGGTGGCGCACGGTCAGCGGCGCGTCGAGCGTGCCGACCGGGACGACGTAGCGCAGATCGCCGGGCTCGTGGCGCGCGCTCTCCATGGCGCGCCGCGTCGCTGCTCCTGGCGCGCTGATCCGCATGCCCCACGTCGTCCGCTCGACGTCGGCGCCCGGCGGCAGCGGGACTTCCAGCGCGGCAAAGCGGACGCGCGTGCCGGGCTGAGGCGTCATCGTCACTTCCTCTATATAGAGGTCGCGGGCGTTCAGGCCGCGCGCTTCGTCCACCGGCGTGGCGGCCATCTCCCCTAGCTTGCCATCAGGCGCCAGCCGGTAGAGCCGGCGCTCGATCATCACGGGGAGGCGATGCGCCTCCGGCTCGGCGCTCTCATAGCGGACGATCGCGGTGACCGGCGTCGCGGGCGCGGCGCCCAGCTCGAGAGCGCCCGGTCGTCCCTGACCGGTGAAGCGCCAGACGCGGTCGCCCATCCACGAGGTCGTGAGCATCCAGTCCGTTCCCAGTGACAGCGTCGCAGGCGGCGGAGCCGGGAATGAGCCCAGAGCCTTCTGCACCCAGACCAGCGTGAGCGCGCGGTCGAACGTCGGCATCTCGTGGCTCACGCTCTCGAGAATCGCGTCGGCGTCACGCGAGGCCGCCGCGCGGTCGCCCAGCAGCAGCAGGGCGCGCGCGACGGGCAGCCCGCTCGCGGTCAGCGCGGCGCGCGCGGCATCGCGTCGTGTGGCCACCGCGGGACGCAGCGTCTGCCCATGACGCGACGCCATCTCGGCGACCAGCACGACCGCGATGTCGCGCGCGAGCGACGACGTCGGGTCGGCCAGCAGTGGACTCGTGCCCGGACGGCGCCACGGCGCAGCGGCCTCATCGCCGCCGATCGCGTCGTCCTGCAAGCCATCGACGAGCGTCTTCGTCGGCAGCCCGATCTCCCCCATGAACCAGACGGCGAGCGCGCGATGCAGGAGCGGCTCGCCGCCGCCGCGCGCGCGGTAGACCTCCAGCAGCCGGGTCCAGTGCTCGGGCGGCAGCGTCACGCCGAGCACGCGCCCGGCGTGCCAGTCGGCGTAGTACGCGTACGCCGTCATCAAGGCGCTGTCCGTCGTGGCCGGGCCCCACCACGCGAAGACGGCGTCGGGACCCGCCATGTGCACGAGGCGAAGGCGGTTCGTCTGCAGCCGCATGGTGAGCGCGTCGCGCAGCGACGCCGGCGCCCCCGCGAAGCGCGGGTACGCGAGGCTCAGCGGAATGAGCCGGCTCGCCGTCTGCTCGGCGCAGCCCCACGGGTACTCGACGAGGCCGTCCACGATCCGGTTGAACGCGCCGGCGCCCGGCGCGGCGAACGCGACGCTGACGTTGAGCGCGTCCGGCGGCAGCGTGAGCGGCGTCCGCTGGGCCGTGATCGGGACCGTCAGCGCGCGCGACGCCGTCCACCCGAGCGGACTGATACCGAGCTTCGTCGCCAGCGCGTCGGCGAGGACACCGCCCTGCTTGACCTCCAGCGTCACGGCGCCATCGGCAACGCGTGGCAGCGGCAACGCCACGTGGTTCGGTCCGGGGACCAGACGCAGCGGCCGGGTCGTGTCGACGCCGCCCCCCGAGATCACGAGGTCGCCCGTCGTCTCGGCGGTCGTGCGGTTGAAGACGACGATGTCGGCGATGGGCGCGTCGCCGGTCCGGAAGCGCGTCGGCCCCGCCCACTTCAGATAGAGCGGCTTGTCCGACGCAACCCAGGCGGCGCGCTGGCCGACGACGCCGGCCTCGGTCAGCGCGCGGCCCGTGATGCGCCAGCGCCCGAGCGCGTCCGGCATCCGGAACGTGAACATCGCGCGGCCGCTGGCATCGGTGCGCAGCTCGGGAATCCAGAGCGCGGTGTCCGCCACGTCACGCCGCGGTCGCTCCAGCACCTTGACGGCGCGTGGGTTGGCGCCGCTGCGCGCCGGCGGGCTCGGCAATGACGACAACGCCATGTCGTAGGAGATGAACGAGAGGCTGGACGACGTCCGCACGTTGTTGCGCCGCGAGTGGTAGAAGAACTCGAGGATGTCGGGCGCGATCTCCGGCTGGAGCACGTAGATCATCTCGTCCACGACGGAGACCGTCAGCCGCGCGGCGACCGGCTTGCCGGCGATCGTGCTGGTGACCTCGACCCTCACCTCGTCCCCCGGTCGATAGGTCTCCCGCGCGGTCTTGAACTCCAGCGCCACCGAGTCCTGCTCGACGCGCAGCCCGCGATTCTGGAACACGTAATCGCCGCCGCGCGCGTAGAGCACGGAGAAGGTCACGTTGGGCGCGTGCTCGGGTCGCACCGGGATCTCGGCGCGCCATTGCGCCGCGCCGAGCCGCTCGAGTCTCAGCCACGGCCCTCCCGCGGTCAGCCGCGCATGGCGCTCGACGCGATCCCGCTCGAGCGTCAGCAGGGCCTCGTCCACCGGCTCGGAGAACGTGATCAGCGCGCGGGCCACGTCGCCCGGCTTGTAGCGCTCGCGGTCGAGCACGATCTCGATCGTCCCTGGCGCGACGGCGAGCCCCGGGCCGGCGACCCAGTGCGTTGTCGCCCCGACGAGCCGGCGCGACGCGTCGAGTAGCGAGACGGTGTAGGACCCGGGCTCGGCGAACGCCATGGCGAGCGGCCCGCTGGCGTCCAGCTGGCCGGTGTCCCGTGCGCGGTTCTCCAGGCGCACGCGCTCCCAGCGGACGGGCCGGTCGGGGCCGCCGCGCGCCGGCGAGATCGTGAAGCTCACCGTCTCGCCGGGCGCGCTGAAGCGGCGCGGCGCGGTCAGCGTGTAGAGGGTGGCGCCGCGCTCGATCAGGATCTCCCTGGTCGTGCGCACCCGGTAGGCGGCCGCGTCGCTCGCGAGGAGCGTCAGCACATAGCGGCTCGGCTGCTCGGCGGCGGGCAGCGTGAAGGCCGCCGCACCCGTATCGTCCGTGGTCAGCTCGTCGGCCTCGAGCTTCACCGGCGAGCGATCGGCGTAGCGCAGCTCGCCCTCGACCGTGGTCAGCGCCTGCGACTTCACGACGAGCTGCACGGCGGCGCCCGTCACCGGGCTGCCGTCGGGATAGAGGAGCACGACGCGTCCCGTGATCGCCTCGCGCGTCCTGGATTCCGGCCGGTCCAGGCGCACGTCGATCTCGAAGTGCGGCTTCACGTAGTCCGCGACGCGAAAGGCGGCGCCGTGGACCTGCTTGCCGTACTCGAGGCGGATATCGTAACCGCCCGCCGGGCTGTTCGCCGGCAGCTCGACGCTGGTATTCGCGCCGGACGTCGGCGACAGGGTGAGCGCGCGCGTCGCCACCGGCGTGCCGGTCGGGTCGAGCACCGTCAGCGCGAGCGGTCCCGCCACCACCGGCTGAGAGCGTCTGGCGTCCTTGAACTCGCGGCCGAGGACTTTCACGTGCACGGTGTCGCCGGGCCGGTAGAGTGGCCGATCGGTCACCGCGTAGAGCTTCGTGTCGTAGATCTCGCTGTCGTAGTAGAAGTTCTCGGAGACGAACACGCCGCCGTCGCCGTCGCGGCCGATCACGTAGGTGCGCTCGGGGCTGGCGTGGCGGAAGACGGCGACGCCGTCGGCACCCGTCGTCGCGCTCTGCAGCGTGCCGAGACCGTCGGTCCACGCGACGTCCACGCCGCCGACGGCCCGACCCGTCCGGCGATCGACCGTCCACACGAGCAGCTCGCCGGCCGAGACCTTCGTGAGCGCCACCGTGTCGGAGACGAAGACGAGCGTGATCGCGCGGTACGCGCCGATGATGGCCTCGACCAGATAGAGGCCGGGCGCGCGCTTGCCGATCGGCACCAGCACGTTGCCACGCGACGAGCGCGCCCAGTCCCACTCGCTGCTGCTGCCGGCCAGCGTCACCTGCTTGGGCGGCTCGATCGGCCTGGCCTGCCACACCGGATAGCGGAAGCGATCGACCAGCTCGAAGCCCTTCAACGGCGCGAACTGCGGGGCGCTCTCGTACTCCACGGTCCAGTTGCCGCGGGGCGCCCTGGTCTCGGGGGCGCGCATGGTGACGGCCTTGCGCGCGCCCGACACGAACAGCCGCTGCCAGCTCTGGCGCGCCTGGCGGTTCCACTGGCTCCACAGATGGCTCAGCGTGTTCGCGAGCCCCTCGCCCTCGTACGCGCCCTTGACCTCCACGCGATGCAGGTTCGGCTGGCGCTTGAGGAACGCGATGGGATCCGGCACGCGATAGACCACGATGTCGGCGCCGCCGTAGCCCTCGACGTGGCCGTACGGCGCGCCGGCGGGCGTCTCCAGCCGCACGACCGCGACGCCGTCGGCGCCGACGCTGGCGTCCGAGAGCAGGAAGAACTGGTCCCCGCGTGCAGGCTCGTAGCCGCTCGCCTCGGACGCGAGCGCGCCCGCGAGCGCGGCCACGATCAGCGCGACAAGAACGCCAGCCGGAAGACGCCGACGAAGTTGGGGTTGCCGGGCTCTGGACGCCATCGCGTGTCCTTGTCGCGCATGAGCTGGTCGAGGGTGACGGCGCGGAGCCCGTTATCGGACGGCGTCTCCACGCCGGTGTGATAGGCGACGTAACGCCCCATCCACACCATGAGGTGCTGATCGTCGCCCTGGTCGAAGAAGAGGAGGTCGCCGGGCTCGGCCGTGTTCACGTCGCGCCCGATGGAGCGGCTGTTGCGCCGCACCAGCATCTCCGCGGTGACGAACGGCCCGCGCGTGCCGTCGTCGCGCACCCACCCGCCGAGCGCGCGCCGCTCGGCGTCGCTCAGCTCGACGTCCGGCGGCAGCGCGCGGCTCGAGAGCCCGTTGGCGGCCAGCCACCTCGCGTCGTGCGACCGCAGCGCCTCGCTGACCGCGAAGCGCACCAGCCCGGCGCAGTCACGATGGAACCAGCGTGGCGTCGGGCCCTGGCGCAATTGCTCGTTCACCACGCGCACCATCCAGGCGCGCACGATCATCGAGCGATGCGCGTCGAGGCGAAGCACCGGGTCGGGCTCCGCCGCCGTCAGCGCGTCGGCGCTCTCCGTCCAGAGCACGAGCGCGAGCGCGACGAGCCTACGGCCGGCCAAGGCGCCTCCAGTCCACGGCGAGCCAGCGGTCGGCGCGTGGCGTGGCGTCGCTCGGCAGCACGAGCGCGTACGCCGGGTAACGCTTCAGCGTGGCGAGCCGTGGCACGAGCCGAGTGGACGCCGCGTTGCGGAAGACGGGCTCCTGGCCGGCGGGCAGGCTGGCGAACGCCTCCGCCTCGGCGAGCGTGCCGAGCGAGCGCGGCACGAGGACCGCGAGCACCGTCGCCTCGTCGGGCAGCACGTCGGCGAGCGACGGGTACTGGCGATTCGCCACCGCGAGCGCCTCGCCGACCAGCCGATCGTCGGGCGAGAACGCGACGGCGTGGCGGTGGCGCGCGAGACTCACCTGGAAGAACGTCTCGGCCTGCGGCCCGACGCCCCGCCGCCGGACGCCGTCGCGCGCCGTCACGTGCCGCTGCCAGAGCGCGGCGTCGGCAGCCTCGGCACGCGCCACCGCGTAACGTGGATCGTCGGCGCCCTCGAGCGAGCGCTCCCACGCACCGACGGCCGCCGTGAACAACCGCTCGAGCACCGCCGCCTCCGCCGGCTCGAGCGGTCGCCGCGTCGGCACCAGGAAGAGCGGCGTGTAGAGCCGAGACCTCGGGTACCAGCAGACGGCGGCGGGGCCGTCGAGCGCCTCGACGACCGGCTGCGTCGCCGCCGTCTCGACGCCGACCGTCTCCGCCAGCGTCGCGGCCTCCGGCCACTGCACGGGCAGCGCGACGCACGCGCCGGGCTCGGCGGGCACGAGGGCCCACAGCGCTCGCGTGGAGAGCGCGCGCTCGGGCAGCGCAGCGGGATCGAGCAGCACGCGCGTCGCCCAGCCGTCGCGCGCGAAGTCGAAGCGCAGCGCGCTCACGCCGGGAAAGAAGCGCTGGTAGCCGAACGACAGGTAGCGGGCGCTCACGGCCAGCGTGTGACGCCGCTCGCCAGGCTCGAGCGCGAAGTGGTCGCGGTAGATCCGCCGCGGCTCGTCGCGTCCGCTCAGCAGCCCGGCGACGACCGAGCGGCCGGCGCCGCGCAGTCGCCCCTGGCGATCGGTGAGCATCGCGGCGTCCGACAGGATCACCAGGCGGTCGCCGTGGCCGGCGAAGAGCAGGACACGGCGGCGCGCGTAGGCGAGCGCGTAGACCGGCACCGCGCCGCCGTCGACCTCGAGGTCGCCCTCGACGCGCGTGAGCTGCGCGTCCCTCAGCGCGACCTTCGCGGCCATCTCGAGGATACGCGTGAGCCCGGTGCGGCTGACGACGACCAGCGAGTGGCCGAGCCGGCCGTCGCCCGCCTTCCACAGCGCGATCTCGGCCGGCTGATCGATGACCGCGTGGATCACCCGGTCACCGAGGTCGAGATCGTGCTCGTAGGCCAGCCGCCGCAGCGTGCCGCCCAGGCTCAAGCGTCCTTCGGTCTGCTCGTAGTACGTGACGAAGTCCTCGGTGAGGACGTCGCGGAACATCGGAACGGTCAGGAGATCGCGCGGCAGATCCGCGAGGCTCGCGGTCTGCACCAGCGCGTCGGGGCGGGCGAGGTCGAGCGCGATCGCGGGCGCGTCGAGGACCAGCGCCCCGCCCCGGCGGACGGCGAGGACGCCGCCCACCAGAACGAGGATGACCACCGCCGCGACGCCGAGCTTAAGGCTTCTGGACATCGACGTTCGTGGGCACGATCGGAGCGGGAGCGGCCGCGGGGGTCGACATCGTGGACACCGAGGCCACGGGGCCGAGGCGGCGAATCTCCAGATGCACGCGGCGGTTGAGCTGCTGGCACTCCTTGCCCGGGTCGTCGCAGAGCGCCGCCTCTGGACCGAGCGCCACGACCTTCACCGAGGACTCCGGGACGCCCAGCTCGACGAGGAACTGCTTGACCGTGTCCGCGCGCCGCTGCGCGAGGACCTTGTTGTAGACGGCCGGCCCCTGGATGTCCGCGTAGCCCGTGACCAGCACCGCCCAGGTCTCAGTGCGCGCCATGCCCGCCGCCTTGTCCTGGAGCATCTTCGCGCCGTCGGCGCGGAGGCGCGCGCTCTTGAAGTCGAAGTAGACGTCGGCGTGGACGACGACCCCGTCGGGCGTCGGCACGGTCAGCGTCGGCCGCGGTGTCTCGAGAGGCTTGGCGTTGGCCGGCTTGCCGGCGGCGGCGACGGCCATCCCCGCGGAGGCCTCGTCCGGCCGCGCCTGCATCCAGTAGAGCGCCCCCACCCCGCTCAGCAGCATCGCGAGGCACCCGATCGCGATCACCAGCCCCCGCAGGAGCTCGTTCTTCGTGTGTGTCGACTGCACGTTCGTCGTCGTCATGGCCTTCTCCGTGGCTTGGTTTCGTACCCCGCGCCGGCCGGCCCGCCCACGCGGCGGCCGCGCACGCCAGGCTCATATCGCAACGCCCGGGCCAGACCCTGAACGACGCAACGACGCGCACTTGGCTCACGCGGGGCGCCGCGCGACGCGGGGACGTCCCCGCATCCCCGCGTGGCCCCGCGGGCGCAGTGCGAGCCTCAGGACGTCGCGGGGCCGCAATGGGTTCACGGCCCGAAGCGCCGGCGGAATTGCCCGCGTCCGCGCGCCGACCTCCGTTACCTGACCGTCTGCGTCGTGCCTCATCACTACCCGGGTCGCATCGCAGGCCAGACGGCGAGAGGTCTCTGCGGAAACGTGCGCGCCGGCCTCGAGCAGTGACTGGCCGGAGGCGGCGGGATCCGCCAGCGCGTCAGACTCAGCCAAGACCGGCGCATCGACGTGGACGACGACCTGATACCGCTCGCCCGGTGTTTCCCGGATCGATCCCGTGGTGCAGGGCGGTCTCGGCGAGCAAGGCCAGCGCGTCGGCCGGCTGCTGGCCGAACGCGGGTGGCTCCGCGGCCGGGTCCTGGAACGTTCCCGCGGGAACGTTTTTGTTTATCAGGCCGGTGTCCGGGTGTGCGACCTGCGTACGCCGTCTTCGTCTTGATACACATGGCGCGTGCGGCTCCGGTGGCGCTGCGTGCTCTGCTTCGCTTCGGCGATGCGATCCACCCGTCGCC
>Ga0209157_1000756_pt1 | contig 27485 bp, 30 predicted proteins | sample GraSoiAngelo_135_FD_185892 | JGI IMG/M metagenome (GOLD analysis project Ga0209157, IMG submission 185892) | Grasslands soil microbial communities from the Angelo Coastal Reserve, California, USA - 14_0929_05_40cm (SPAdes) (version 2) | ecosystem: Environmental > Terrestrial > Soil > Grasslands ...
GAGGAAGGACCAGCGGGTGACGCACCTATAAATCGGGACCAGCCATCGACAGCCTATCGCTTCAACGGATAGCCACGCGCCGCCCACGCCGCCAATCCGCCAGCGAGGACGAGGACCTCGCGGTACCCATAGAAGCGCAAGAACTGGTACGCGGGGTTGATTTCCTCCATTGGGCAATCGCAGTAGAGAACGATGAGCGCGCCCGCCTGCGGAAGCTCGCGAAACTTCTCCGCCGGCTCGTCAAGCGAGAGCGAGCGCGCCCCGGGGATGTGCCCCTTCTGATATTCCTCTGCTGACCGGACATCCACGAGAACGAGCCGCAGGCCCTGATCGAGCAGAGTCTTCAGCCGGTCGGCGTCGATGGTCAGGACTGGAAAGGATGGCGGCGCGCTGTGGCCCGCCTCGGCGGGAGACGCGCCAAACGCAAGACTGAAGAGCAGGAGCCAGGCCACGTCAGGAGCGACGGTAGATCTCGCCGCCGCTCTTCCTGAACTCCTCCGCCTTCTCCTTGAGCCCCTGCACAAGCGCCGCGGTCTCCTCGGCGATGCCGTGGCTGGCGGCGTACTCGCGCACGTCCTGCGTGATCTTCATCGAGCAGAAGTGCGGCCCGCACATCGAGCAGAAGTGCGCGAGCTTCGCCCCCTCCGCGGGCAGGGTCTCGTCGTGGAACTCGCGCGCCGTCTCCGGATCGAGCGAGAGGTTGAACTGGTCCTCCCAGCGGAACTCGAAGCGCGCCTTCGAGAGCGCGTCGTCCCACTCGCGTGCGCGAGGGTGGCCCTTCGCGAGATCCGAGGCGTGGGCGGCGATCTTATAGGCGATGACGCCGTCCTTCACGTCCTTCTTGTTCGGCAGGCCGAGGTGCTCCTTGGGCGTGACGTAGCAGAGCATCGCGGTGCCGAACCAGCCGATCATCGCGGCGCCGATCGCCGAGGTGATGTGGTCGTAACCCGGCGCGATGTCGGTCGTGAGCGGCCCGAGCGTGTAGAAGGGCGCCTCGTGGCACACCGTGAGCTCGCGGTCCATGTTCTCTTTGATCAGGTGCATGGGGATGTGGCCGGGGCCCTCGATCATGACCTGGCAGTCGTGCTCCCACGCGATCGTCGTCAGCTCGCCGAGCGTCTCGAGCTCGGCGAACTGCGCCTCGTCGTTGGCGTCCGCGGTCGAGCCCGGTCGCAGGCCGTCGCCCAGTGAGAAGGCGACGTCGTAGGCGGCCATGATCTCGCAGATCTCGCGGAAGTGGGTGTAGAGGAAGCTTTCTCTATGATGCGCGAGGCACCACTTGGCCATGATCGAGCCGCCGCGCGAGACGATGCCGGTGACGCGCTTGGCGGTGAGCGGGATGTAGCGCAGCAGCACGCCCGCGTGGATGGTGAAGTAGTCCACGCCCTGCTCGGCCTGCTCGATCAGCGTGTCGCGGTAGACGTCCCAGGTCAGCTCTTCCGCCTTGCCTCCGACCTTCTCGAGCGCCTGGTAGATCGGCACGGTCCCGATCGGTACCGGCGAGTTCCGGAGGATCCACTCGCGGGTCTCGTGGATGTTCTTGCCCGTCGAGAGGTCCATCACGGTGTCGGCGCCCCAGCGGGTCGCCCACGTCATCTTCTCGACTTCCTCCTCGATGGAGGAGGCGACCGCCGAGTTGCCGATGTTGGCGTTGATCTTCACGAGGAACCGACGGCCGATCATCATCGGCTCGGTCTCGGGGTGGTTGACGTTCGCCGGGAGGATCGCGCGCCCGCGCGCGACCTCGTCGCGGACGAATTCGGGAGACATGCCCTCGCGCAGGGCGACGAACTCCATCTCGGGTGTGATCTCGCCCCGGCGCGCGTAGTGCATCTGGGTGACCCGGGAGCCGGGCTTCGCCCGATGCGGCAGGCGCACGCTCGCGAACCTCACGCCGCCGAGCGCGGGGTCTTCGTCGCGACGGCGCCGATAGGCAGACGTCGGCCCTGGCAGCTCCTCCACGTCGCCGCGTCCGAGGATCCACGGCAGACGCATCGGGGGCAGGCCGCGCTTCAGGTCGATCTGGGCGTCGGGATCGGTGTAGGGGCCGCTCGTGTCGTAGAGGCGGAGGGGCGGGTTGCCGCCCGAGAGCGCGATCTCGCGCATCGGCACACGGATGTCGGGCCGCGAGCCTGTGAGGTAGATCTTGCGGGCCATCTGGGGCCTCCCTTCGCTGGCATTAACCAGGTCAGGTTCATGCGGTCGGCGGCGGTAGCCGCCCTCTCAGCCCGGTTCCCCGAGCTCCCGCGGTTGTGGGCCGTCGTGCTGAGGGTAGGCTACGCCCGATTCCGAACCCTGGCAAGTTCTGTAGCCGCCTCGCTGTCGCAGTGTTATTCCAGAAGCTTTTCCGGAAACGGATGAGGCTGATTCCGCCTTTCATACCTTTTGTGCAAGAGCTTTCATCGGTGCGCTGAGAACTGCATAGCGCCGCCAAGCTCTGAACCACTGCCCGTCCCGCAGGCCCGCTTGTAGGAGCTGCACGCACTTCAGGAAGTTCTGATCATTGCTCGGCAAGAGCGTTGATCCGTGTTCGTCGCCCTCCTCACTCGGCGTCGGTGGCACAGGTCTTGCCCATGACGTGGCCCAGAAGAGATGACTACGCAGACGATACGCGACGTAGGCGGCCCTCGAGCGCGCTGGGGTCAGTGGCGGAAACTCGGAGTCCTCGGCCTGGCTCTCGTGCTGCCGGGCGGCCTGGTGCTGTTGCTGCTCCTGATCGCGCGGTCCCGGACGCGCGCGGCTTCGGTGGTGGGGGACCCCTACGTCGACTGGCTACGGATGCGCGAGCGCCTGCGATCGGACCGACCTGCCGCTGGCACACCCGGCCTCGCGCAGAGCCACGAACTCCGTCTCGGGCGTGATCTCCCCCCGTCGCGCTTACTTCATCTGGGTGACGCGCCGGCCCGGCCTGGCTCTTAGCGGCCGGCGCACACTCGCGAACCTCACGCCCCCGAGCGCCCCGTCCTCGTCGCGTCGGCGTCGGTATCTCGACGCTGGCCCTGGCAACTCCCCACGTCGCCGCGGCCGAGGATCCACGGCAGACGCATCGGCGGCAGGCCGTCGACGCCACGGGAGCACGAGATCGGGGCGGTTCTACGCCAGCACCGCTCACGTCCCGGCGACGGCGCCCGAGACGAGGCCGCTGACGAGGTAGCGCTTGAAGCAGTAGTAGAGGACGACCGGCGGGATCGCATACACGGTCGAGACGGCCATCAGGAGGTTCCAGGGCGCGTTGTCGGTGGTCAGGAAGTTCGACATCGCCACCGGCAGCGTGACCCGTGGCTCGCCCGTCAGCAGGAGCAGGGCGTAGAGGTACTCGTTCCAGGCGTAGAGGAACGCGTAGGTCCCGATCGCGATCAGCGGTGGCCGGATCAGCGGCAGGTAGAGGTAGAGGAACGTCGCGAGCGTCCCCGCGCCGTCGATCGCGCCGGCCTCCTCGATCTCGGGCGGCAGCGAGCGCGCGTAGTCGGAGAGCACCCAGAGGGCGTAAGGCGCGGCGAACGTTACCATGGCGAGGATGAGGGAGAGCTTGGTGTCGATGAGGTCGTAGTCGGCCATCATCTTGAAGAACGGGATCGAGAGGAACGACGACGGTATGACGTAGGTGAACAGGGTCAACCCCGACACGAAGCGGCGGAACCGGAAGTGAAGCCGCGCCATCGCGAACGAGCCGAGCGCGGCGACGGCCGCGACGAGCGCCATGGCCCAGAGCGCCACGACGAGGCTGTTCCCGATCTGGTGCCAGAAGTAGCGGACGAAGGGGTTGTCCTGTCCCATCGTGTAGGTGTAGTTCCGCACGGTCGGGTGCTCGACGTAGAGCCCCGGCTGGAACAGGTCGTCGGTCGGCGTGAACGAGAGCAGGAGCATGTAGTAGACGGGGAAGAGCGTCCAGCCGAGGATCACGATCGCGAGCAGGGAGAGGCCGACCTGGAGGCCGCGCCCCTTCCGCCGGCCCGGCGCGCTCATATCGTCGCCCATCCGCGCGCCCTCATATCTTCACCCACCGGAGCAGGAGCCCGATGAAGCCGAGCGTCACGGGAAGCGCCACCGCGAAGGTCGCCAGCCCCCACTCGAGCCGTCCCATCTGGAAGGTGTACCGGTACGCGAGCGTGGCGAGCACGTGGGTCGAGTCGCCTGGCGCGCCGCCCGTCATGAGCCAGGGCACCGTGAAGTCGCCGAGCGTGAAGACCATCGAGAGCAACGTGCAGATCAGGTAGAGGTTCCGCAGCAGAGGGAACGTGACGTAGCGAAAATTCTGGAGCGCCGAGGCACCGTCGATCGCGGTCGCTTCGTAGAGCTCGTTTGGGATCGCGCGGCGCCCCGCGAGGAAGATGATCGTCCAGAACGGGAGGTACTTCCAGATGTGGAAGACGATCACCGCGCCGAGCGCGGTGTCGTGCTGGGCGAGCCACGGCACTGAGGCGAACCCGAACTTGCCGAGGAGATAGTTGAAGATCCCCCACTGCGAGTTGAGCATCCAGCGGAACGACAGGATGCCCGGCAGCGCCGGGACGGCCCAGGGGATCAAGAAGAGCGCGGCCAGGACCCGGATCCACGCGAACTGGAAGTCCAGGATCCCCGAGAGGAGAAGCGCCAGGAAGAGCTTTACGTTGACGGCGAAGCCCACGTACCAGAGCGTGTTGACCACGGTCTGCCGGAAGGTCGGGTCCGAGAAGAGCGCGCGGTAGCTGTCGGCGTCGAGGGCGTACCAGACGCCGAACGCCATCGGGTAGATCACGAACGCCGCGAAGAGGACGAGGAGCGGCGCCGTGAAGAGGAAGCCCTGCGTGGTGCGGGAGCGGAGGACCAGCGCGACACGCGAGGGCGCCCGTCGGCCCCCCTCGCGCGTCGTCGGGCTCATGGCGACTGCGCTACTTGTAGCTGCCGAAGATCGCCTTCATGCGCTCGATCCCCTCGTCGGCGGCCTTGTCCGCCGGCCACTTGTCGATGGCGATCCGCGCCATCGCCTTGCCCCAGACGTTCTCGTCGTAGACCTGGGAGAAGGCCGGATTCTTGTAGTGCTCGAACACTTTGTTCTCCCGGTCGAGAAAGATCGTCGTCGCGACGGGGACGTGGTTGTCCTTCTGGCCCTTCGGGCCCCTGTGGCCCGCGCGCCAGAATGTGTCGGCGGCCACGTCGGTGAAGGCCGGGAACCAGCGGCCGTTGGCCGCCTTGATGTACTCGCTGAAGCGATCCTTCTCGACGACGAACGCGATGAAGTCCTTGGCGAGCTTCTGGTTCTTCGAATCCTTGGGGAGGATGATCGTCTTGACCGCCGAGAGGTAGTGCGCCTTCCGGCCGTCGGGCCCGTCCGGCCACTCGATCGTCGCCATGTTGTCGAAGTAGTTCTTCTTCTCGGAATCTTCCTTGTTGAAGAACTGCGCCGCCGGGATCGACTGCGACGGGTTCGGCGTCATCACGATCGTGCGACTGTGGAAGCCCGCGTTGTTGTCGCCGTCCGTCCAGTTCGTCGCGTCGGGCGGCACGTAGCCCGAGGTGAACAGCTCGCCGAACCACTTGAGCGTCTTGGCGATCGCCTCGCGGTTCCGTGGCTGGTCGGCGACCACCTTGCCGTCCTTGTCCACCGTTTCCCCGTTGAACGAGAGCAGCGCCATCTCGAAGTTGTAGAGCGTATCGGTGGCGCGCGTGGACTCGGTCATACCGATGCCGTAGAGCTTGCCGTACTTGGCCGGATCCTTCTTGCGGAGCGCGTCCTGCGCCTTCTTCCAGTAGTTCCAGTAGTCGTCCCACTTCATCGGGATCTTGGCAGGGTCGTCCGCCATCCCGACTTCGCGCAGCATGTCCCGCCAGTAGTGGATATGCATCGTCTGCGCCTCGATGGGCACACCGTAGTACGCGCGCTTCTTCGTCCTGCCGTTCATCACGTAGGCGACTTCGAGCATCTTCGCGTTGTAGCGCGGCTTGAGCGCCTGGACCAGGTCCGAGACGTCGGCGAGCTGGTCGCCCCAGCCGAACTTCGGCACGACCTGCCAGTCGTTGAAGAAGCAGAAGGCGACGTCCGGCACGCGCCGGGCGATGAGCGCGGCCGTGATCTTCTTGAGCAGGTCCTCTTGCGCGGTGAAGGAGAGATCAATCTCGACCTTGTGCGACGCTTCGAACTCCTTCACGATCTTCTGCATCGCGGCGTCTTCTTCGGGGTAATAGCCCTTGTTCCACCACACGACGAGCTTCTGCCCCTGGGCGCCGGTCACGTCCGGCACGCCGAGCACGCCGGCGGCCCCGACTCCGAGGGTGGTCTTCAGGAACTGGCGGCGAGTCTGCGGCATTGCTCGACCTCCTCCTCGAGTTGGCGTGGCGTTCCGTGCCGACCGACGCGAACGGGGGCGAGTATAACGCGGGCGCGCGCGGCCAACAAGGAAGCGGGCGTTGTGTCTCTACGGGAGCAGGTCGGCGACGAGGATGAGGGCCGCCGGCACGGCCAGCGGAGTCACGGACTCGCCGGCGCTGAGCGTGCGGACAGAGCCGTAGCCCGCGCGACCGCCGCGAGAGGGCTCCCGGTAGACCTCAAGAACGCGATCGAGGACGTTGACGATCCAGTAGTCCTCGACGCCGTTGCGGGCGTAGAGGGTCGCCTTCCGCGCTCGATCGAAGGCGAGCCGGGTCTTCGAGACCTCCACGACGAGCACCGGCCGGACCGGATGGCCCTCGCGGTAGTCACGGGGTGAACCCTGTACCACGGAGACGTCGGGCTCGGGTTCCGAGCGGTCGTCCAGCGCGACGGGTCCCTGGGGTCGCACGAGCCAGCCCGGGCCAAACGCCGCTCGGAGCGTATCGGCAACGAGCAAGATGGCCGTGAAGTGATCGCTGTCCTGCGGTTCCTTCACGACCATCTGGCCGTCGATGAGCTCGAGCCGGTCGTCGGGCCTGAAGATGCCACGGTCGATCATTCGCTCGTACTCTCGTCGGGTCCACCGCCGGATGCGCACGCGTTCGGCGTGTCTCATTGTCGGATAGCGTAGGACCGGGCGACGCGCAGGTCAATGCGCCTGGGGTGATACGCGTGATATGATCACCGACGCCAGGGGCGCCATGAAAATCTGCTTCTTCCACCTGATGCCGTACCGCTTCCTGCCCGAGGACTTCGAGAATCGCTATCGCTCCGTGTGGGTGGACGTGCCCCACCACCTCTACGATCCCGAGAAGACCCGCGGCCTCTACCACGAGTTCCTCGACGAGCTGGAGTTCGCCGAGGCGCAGGGCTTCGACGGCCTGTGCGTGAACGAGCACCACAACAACGCCTACGGCCTCATGCCGTCGCCGAACCTCATGGCCGCCGCGCTCACGCGCCGGACGTCGCGGGCGGCGGTCATCGTGCTCGGCAACAGCCTCGCCGCCTACAACCCGCCGCTCCGCGTCGCCGAGGAGTTCGCGATGCTCGACCTGCTGAGCCGGGGCCGCCTGGTGGCGGGCTTCCCCGTCGGCACGTCGATGGACATGAACTTCGCCTACGGGATCGATCCGACGACGCTCCGCGACCGGTACCACGAGGCGCACGACCTCGTCATCCAGGCGTGGACGCGCCCCGAGGTGTTCGCCTTCAACGGCAAGTACACGCAGGTGCGGTACGTGAACATCTGGCCCCAGCCGCTCCAGAAGCCCCACCCGCCCGTGTGGATCCCCGGCGGCGGCAGCGTCGAGACGTGGGAGTGGACGGCGAAGCTCGACTACGTCTACTGCTACCTCTCGTACTACGGCTACAAGCGCGGCAAGGCGACGATGGACGGGTTCTGGGAGGCGATCGCGCGCGTCGGCGCCGACGACAACCCGTACCGTGCGGGGTTCCTGCAGCTCGTGTGCGTCGCGGACACCGACGCCGAGGCGGAGCGCCTCTACTTCCCGCACGTGCACTACTTCTACCAGAAGTGCCTCAACGTCTGGGAAGGCTTTGCCGAGGCGCCGGGCTACCGCACGGTGAAGACGCTCCAGACGGGTACCAAGCCGCAGGTCGGCGCCCAGGCGAAGAAGATCCGCCAGTCGCTGAACTGGCAGAAGTACCTCGAGCAGGGCTACGTGATCGCCGGCAGCCCGCGGACCGTGCGTGAGCAGCTGACCGACTGCATCAAGAGCCTCCGCGTCGGCCACCTCATGGTGCTCCTGCAGATCGGCTCGATGCCGAAGGAGCTGACGCTCCACAACACGGCGTTGTTCGCACGCGACGTGATGCCACACGTGCGCGACCTCTGGCCGGGCTACAAGGACCGCTGGTGGCCGTCGGGCGTGCCGAACGGCGCATGATCGACGACGACCGCACGCTCGACATCCGCGAGGGCGCCGTCCGGTTCCGCGTGCTCTCGGCGGGGCGCGGCCCGCACCTCGTCTCCTTCCACTCGTTCCACGAGCGCGGCGGGTGGTCACCGTTCCTGGACCGCCTCGCGGCGCGCTACACGGTGCACGCGCCGTTCCACCCCGGGGTCCAGGGCTCGAGCGGTGTCGAGACGCTCGACGACGTCCTCGACCTGGTCCTGGCCTACGACGAGCTCCTCGACCGTCTCGGCATCGGCGCCGCCCACCTGATCGGCCACTTCTTCGGCGGGATGGTGGCCGCGGAGCTCGCCGCCACGCTGCGCCAGCGCGCGGCGAAGCTCGTCCTGGTCTCGCCGCTCGGGCTCTGGCGCGACGACGCGCCGTCGCAGGACCTCCTCATCCTGCCGCAGGAGGACCTCCCGGCCGTGCTCTTCCGCGATCCCGCGTCCGAGGTCGCCCGCCGGTGGGCCGCGGCGCCCCAGACGGAGGAAGAAACCCTCGCGGCGCAGATCGAGTCGATCCAGCGTCGCGCGTCGATGGCGAAGTTCGTCTGGCCGATCCCGGACAAGGGGCTCCAGAAGCGGCTGCACCGGATCACGGCGCCGACGCTCGTGCTCTGGGGCGACGCCGACCGTGCGAACCCCGTCGTCTACGCCGAGGAGTGGCAGCGGCGGGTCAAGGGCGCGGCGCTCTTGCTCGTGCCCGGCGGCCACATGGTCCTGCACGAGGCGCCCGACACTGCCGCCGCGGCGGTCATGGAGTTCCTCGGGACATGAGCCTGATGCGTGGCAGCGCGTTCGTCACGGGCGGGGGCTCCGGCATCGGCCGGGCGATCGCCGAGGCGCTGGCGGCCCGCGGCGCGCCAGTCGCGGTGTTCGACCTCCTGCCCGATGGCGGCAAGGAGACGCTCGGCGCGATCGAGGCGCGCGGCGGGCGCGCGTGCTTCCTCCAGGGCGACGCAAGCCGCTGGGGCGACGTGGACGCGGGCGTCACCGCGGCCGTCGCCACGCTCGGGCCGCTCGGGATCATGGTCAACGCGGCCGGCATTCTCGACGGGTACGCGCCCGCCGACGAGCTGACGCTGCCCGTCTGGGAGCGCGTGATCGGAATCAACCTCACCGGCACGTTCGTCGGCTGCAAGCGGGCCCTCGTGGAGATGCTGCCGCGAGCCGCCGGGCGCATCGTGAACATCGCCTCCGTCGCCGGCGTCGTGGGCTCGGGCGGCGGGCCCGCCTACGTCGCGTCCAAGCACGGCGTCGTCGGCCTCACGCGCCAGCTCGCGGTGGCCTACGCCGCGCGCGGCGTCACCGTCAACGCGATCTGCCCCGGCGCGATCGCGACGGGCCTGCGCGCGAACTCCACACGGATCCTCGGCAGGGACGCCCCCGAGATGCGCGGAATCGGCGGCGACGACGCGGCGGTGCGCGCGATCACGCCGGCGGGCCGCCGCGGGACGCTCGAGGAGGTCGCGGCGGCCGCCTGCTATCTCGCGGGCGAGGAGGCCGCGTACATCACCGGACACACGCTCGTCATCGACGGAGGGTGGACGGCGCAATGATCACGAAATTTTCGGTGCTCTACGTCGGCCAGATCGAGCTGGACAATATCGGTCGCGACGGTACGCCTGCCGACGCGCGGCGCTATTCGAACGAGCGGTTCGCCGAGGCGTTCTGGACCGCGCGCGACGTCGCGCAGACGATGGACGAGCTCGGCTACTACGCGATGTGGACCGCCGAGCATCACTTCCAGCGTGAGGGCTACGAGGTTCTCCCGAACCTGATCCAGCTCTCGCTGTGGCTGGCGACGCAGACCAAGCGGCTCAAGTTCGGCTGCGCCTTCAACATCCTGCCCATGTGGCATCCCCTGCGCCTGGCCGAGGACTACGCGATGGCCGACATCGTGACGGGCGGGCGCGTCATCATGGGCGTCGGCCGCGGCTACCACACGCGCGAGGTCGAAAGCTTCGGCGCGCCGCTGCTGGACGCCGCCGCCAATCGCGAGATGTTCGAGGAGCAGTTCGAGGTCCTCCTCAAGTGCTTCAACGAGGAGGCCTTTTATCACCGCGGCAAGTACTACACGATCCCGCCCGACGTGGACTACCGCGGCTATCGCCTCCGCGAGATCACCTGCGTGCCGCGCCCGCTCCACCGGCCGGTCGAGATTTGGATGCCGATCGCGAGCGGCAAGACCATCGACTTCATGGGCAAGCACGGCCTCAAGGCGATGGTGACGCTCAACGGCGAGAAGCTCCTCGACCAGGTCGTCCGGGCCTACCGCGACGCGTGCGCGCGGCACGGCCGGGAGAAACAGCTCGGCGAGGACATGTGCTGGGGCGCCGGCGTCTACCTCGCGCGCACCCCGGAGGAGGCGTTCCGGCGTGTCGAGCCCTCCCACGACGAGCGGTACAAGTGGTTCGCGCCGTTCGGCTTCGTCCGCTACACCGACGCCGAAGGCCGTCCCTGGGGCACGCCGGGCGCACCCGCGCGCGTGCCGACGCTCAAGGACGGCGTCGAGCAGAAGGCGTGGTTGCTGGGCCCGCCCGCGCAGGTCATCGAGGCGATCAAATCCGTCGAGGCCCAATACCCTGGCCTCGATCAGTTCATGGTCCACTGGGCCGAGGGCATCCCCCCCAAGGAGTTCAAGGAGCAGCTCCGCTGGTTCGCGCGTGACGTGATGCCGGCGTTTCAGACGCGCTGAGCACCCGGCCTCCGGGCGGCGGCCCCCTATACCCCACCTGGGTATTTTCCCGACGCCCGGCTACCCCCAAGCGATGGTATTTTTTCTTTGGCTACCCTCGTGCATGTGGTAGTAATACCCCCAGGAATTCTGGGCGTCGGTCGTTCGACCACAAAGGAGGAGGAGGACATGGCGAAGGGGAGGAAGGCGTTCGGGGGTTACGCGATCAGCTTCAAGGGCTGCACGGACACGTTGGAGCGGGTCTTCGGAGCCACGCCGATCGGGCCGTCCGTGATGACCAAGAAGCTCTGGTCCTACGTGAAGCGGAAGAGGCTCGGGAAGAGGTAAGCGGACGCCGTTCTACCGGGTCGGGCGGCTCGCTTCGGCGGGCCGCCTTTTTTTGTGGCGCTGGCCCATCTTCGGCAGAAGTTGGACTAGAGCGGGAGCTGTGAGAGGTCGCTGACGACGACGTCGGGGCTGACGCCGAGCTCCTCGGGCGGCGCGTTTCCGCGGTTGCACCAGGCGACCAGGTAGCCGAACGCCTTCGCCCCCGCGACGTCCCACGCGTTCGATGACACGAAGAGGAGCTCGCTCGCGGGGATCCCGACCTGCTTCGGACCGAGCGCGTACACCGCGGGCGCCGGCTTGTACGTTCGCACGGCGTCCACCGAGATCACGTGCTGGAGGTAGCGGCCGAGGCCGCTCGAACGGACGGCGGCCTCGAGCATCCGGGGCGAGCCGTTCGAGAGGATCGCGCGCGGCCGCCCCTCGAGACGCTCGAGCGCGGGCCGCGCGTCGGGGAAGCACGCCAGTGACAGGTACGCGTCCATGAGCCGCCGCAGCTGCGCCTCGCTCGCGATCAGGCCGAGCCGCCTGAGCGCGTAGCGCAGCGCCGCCTCGGTCACGGCCCAGAAGTCCTCGTAGCGGCCCATCAGCGCGCGGAGCCAGGTGTACTCGAGCTGCTTCTGGCGCCAGGTCGCCGAGAGCGAGACGGGGTCGCTCGTGATCTCGCGTCCCGCCTCGACGACCGAGTGGACGTCGAAGAGCGTGCCGTACGCGTCGAAGACGTAGCCGCGGATCGGCGTCACCGCTCGATGGTTTCACGCCGGGGACGGCCGGGCCGCCTCCAGCCCTGGCGGGAGCGCTCGTCGGGCGGCTCGAGCCCGCTCTCGACGAAGGCGTAGTGCAGGAGCTTCTTGGCCTCGAGGAACGAGAGTGACCGCGAGCGCGAGCCGAGGACGACCATGACGAACTGCTGCCCGCCGCGCCACGCCGAGACGACGAGGTTGTAGCCCGCCTCGCGCGTGAATCCCGTCTTGATCGCCTGCACGCCGCCGGGGTCATTGAAGAGCGGGATGTGCCGCGCGTACATGCGGCCGTTGTAGACGAACGTCTGGCCGCCCAGCATCGTGCGCGATGCGGGGTAGTCCTCGAGCAGGCGGATGGTGAGCTGGGCCAGGTCGCGGGCGGTGCTCCGCTGGCCCGGGTCGGGCAGGCCGTGGGCGTTCGTGAACCGGGTGCCCGCGAGGCCGAGCTCGCGCGCCTTCGCGTTCATCCGCTCGACGAACGCAGCCTCGTCGCCGGCGAGCCGCTCGGCGAGCGCCGTCGCGGCGTCGTTGGCCGACGCGATTGCGACGCCATCCAGCAGGACGTGCAGCGGGACCCACGTGCCGGAGCGCAGGCCCATGCGGTATTTCGGCGTCAGCGAGGCGTAGTGGCTGACCTGGACCGGTTCCTCCAGGTCGGCCTTGCCGCGCTGGATGTCCTCGCTCGCGAGGTAGAGCGTCATGAGCTTGACGAGGCTCGCGGGCGGCCGCTCGTCGTCGGCGTTCTTCGCGTAGACGGTCCGCCCGTAAGTGTCGAGAAGCAGGACGGAGTCCGCAGACAGCGCCACCCGCCGGCCGTTCAGGCTGGGGATGCGCCCGTCCTGGGCGACAGCGGAGGGGGGGAGGAGCAGGGCGGCGAGCGCCGCAAGTTGGGCAAGCAGGTGACTCGGATGCACTGGGGCTATTCTAGCCAGCAGCCGAAGCCGCCAGCAAGGGAAAAGCCCGTCAACGGACCGCCTTCTTCAGTTCCTTGGAGGGCTTGAACCGCGGCACGCGGCCGCCGACTGTCACGGACTGGCCGGTGCGCGGATTCCTCAGCGTGCGCGGCTTGCGCCGCGCCACGGAGAACGTCCCGAAACCGACGAGCGTCACGGAGTCGCCGCGCTTGAGCGACCCGCGGATGCCGGCCAGCAGCGCGCGCATGGCGCGCTCGGTGGACGCCTTGGGCCATCCCGCGGCCGGGGCCATGCGCGCGACGAGGTCCGATTTCGTCATCGGCGTTACAGACCGAAGGTCGAGCGTGCCTCGTCCATCACGGCCTCAGTGATGGTCGAGTAGCCGTGATCCTCAGCGAACCGCTCGATCGCGCGCCGGGCCATCGACCGGATGAACGCCGGGACGCGCTCGACGCGTGCTTCGGCCTCTGCGGTCCATGCGACGCGCGCCGGCGCCGCGCCCTCGTTGACCATCGCGGCGAACGGGCAGCCGGGGCCTTGCGCGGCGGGGGCGCTCTCGGTCGTGCCCTCGAATGCGTCGGCGCGCGCGTTGGCCATCGTGCTCCGGAGGTGCTCGAACGGCGCCGCGGGCGAGACCGGACCGCCGACCTTGACGCCGAGGCTCTTCACCATCTGCGTCTCGAACGGGTTGGTCAGCATCGCCACGCGGAAGCCGCACTCGGGGCAGCGGAAGACGGCGGTCAGCGAGCCCTCGGCCGGTCCCTCGGTCGAGTGGAGCTTCATCGGCGCGTCGCAGTCGAGGCAAAGGAACTTCACGGCCCGTGATTCTAGCAGAACGACGCCACGCGTGTGGCGCAGAAGCGTGCCCGGGCAGGAGGCGGCGACGGCCGGACGAGGGTCGCTCACGAGAGAAAGTTGTGCTAGCGTGAACGACGAGTGCCGGTGTAGCTCAGTGGCAGAGCAGCTGATTCGTAATCAGCAGGTCGTGGGTTCAAGTCCCACCGCCGGCTCCAGTCCTCATATTGACGGATTTCGCTCGACGACTAGCTCTCCTTCATCTCGCCCCAACGCTTGGCGATCTTGAGGCGAACCGCCGCTTGCTCGAGAAAGCCACGCGAGCCGCCGCAAACATTGGTGCCCAGTGGGCGCTCTCGGGAGAGCTCGTGTGTTCGGGCTACGAGTTCGAGCCGGTCATCGGCACCGATTGGATCAATCAACAGCCCGACAAGTGGATGCGCAGCTATGCCGAGCTCGCAGGCGAGTTGGGGATCTGCGCCTTCGTGCATCATCCAGAACGCGACGCCGCGACCGGATGTCTCTTCAGCACGATGTTCGCCATCGAGCGGGGTGAGATCGTCGGGCGCCACCGGAAGATCACGCCGACTCCAGGCTCCGAGTCTTGGGCGCAAGGCGGTGCGCCGCCCGTACCCATCAGGATGGATGGGATGAGCATCGGGATGCTGATCTGCGCAGACGCGTACCTGCCGGCGCCGACCAAGCTTCTCGCCGACGCTGGCGCGCAGATCATTCTGTCCTCCGCTGCGTGGCATCCCGGAGAGTGGGGGCCGTCCGGTGAATGGGAGGCGAGATCGGCGGAGACGGGGGTGCCCATAGTCGTTTGCAACCGAACAGGCACCGATCGTTACGCATCCTTCGATTTGTCTGAGACTGTTGTGGCGTATGGGGGTGAGCGCCTCATTTCGTTACGGGCGTCGCGATCAACGGTGTTCGCGATCGATCTTCATCTGACACGCCACGATCTAGTGACGCGAGTGACCGCTGCGATTGAAGTGTTTTGAGCGACACCCACCGACAAGCGGATCGTCTTCCACCCGGAGATTCTCGTGTGGTGGTTGCCCCAGCTTCTGCTGGGCGTCCTCTTCCTGACGGGACTCGGACCGAGCGCATTTCTGGCTAAGACGATGCCTTCCCGTCACACTTCCTGAACACGCCCGCCGGGTGCTTCGTCGGTCAGTCACGGACTTATAGGACGGTACGCGGCTTGCTTATGCGGGGAGGCGTGCCGGCACTCGAGCTTCAGCCAATCGCTCAAGGAGAGGATACGAGCGCGCTCTACATACTGCCCACGCGGGAGGTCCAGCGATGACTCGACTGCCGCTAACCTTGCCCGGCTTGGAAGATCGTGCGGTCACGCTTCGGCCAGCCGGTTTCGTCGCCGGCGCGAAGCTCTTCGTCGGCGAGACGCCGGCGCCGAAGGGGAAGCGGCGCCTGACGTACCAGCTCCGCAAGAACGACGGCACGTGGGCGGATATCAAGCTCAAGCCCCGGCTGTTCGACCCCGTGCCACAACTGGAATGCGACGGCCGGCGGATCGTCCCGGTGCGTCCGCTTCACTGGTACGAGTACGCCTGGATGGCTCTGCCGATCGTCCTGGCGTTTTCTGGGGGCGCGCTGAGCGCGTTCGCCGTCCTCGGTGCCGCCCATCTGAATTCGCGGATCCTCCGGAGCGACCGTGCCCTGTGGCTTCGCTACGCCCTGACCGGATTCGTGTCGCTCGCGGCGGTGGTGGCGTTCTTCATCGTCGCAGCGCTCGCCGGATCGCTGCTCGGACGGCTGCGAAAGTCGTCATAGCGAGGCGACGCGCCGCCAACCGGACCGTCGCTGAGTATCGCGACGCTGAGCGATTGCATTTGACCCCGTGTCGAGAGTTATGAGAGTCCTCGGACCATGAGGCGACGGCTCGCCGTGGCATGCCCGGTGGTGCTCGCGGTCGCCGCGATGCTCCTCCAGGGGTGCGCCCTCACCACGCACTTCGCCTACACGAACACCACGCTCGCGCGGACGGAGAACAAGGCGCCTCAGGCGTCGTTCGAGATCAAGAGGCGGACCAGGCAATACGGCGACGTGCTCGTCCTCCTCGCCCTCTCGGGCGGAGGCTCGCGCGCCGCCTACTTCTCAGCCCGCACGATGCTCGCGCTCGAGCGCGTGCCCGGGCCGCAGGGCGCCACGCTGAACGTGTTGAATGAGGTGGACCTGATCTCCGCGGTGTCAGGCGGCTCCCTTGCCGCCGCCTACTACGCCGCGAGCTTCGACGCTGGGACCCCCGGGATTCCTCCGGGCCGGCGGAAATGGGACGAGCGCACCGTGACCGACCTGATGAGCCGGAACTACATCGCCCGCTGGATCGGCAACTGGTTCTGGCCGCTGAACATCGCCAAGTTTTGGCTGACGGCCTTCGATCGGACCGATATCATGGCCCAGACCTTCGCCGACAATTTTTTCGACTCCACGAGAACGGGCGTCGATCTGCGCATCCGGGACCTTAACCCCGCGCGGCCCAACCTCGTGCTCAACGCCACGATCGGCAGCCGCAGCTACCGTGAGGACGATCCGGCTCGCGCGAAGCTCTTTGGAACCGTGTTCACGTTCACCCACGAGGACTTCGCCGCGAAGCTCAACTCCGACGTCGCAGACTACGAACTCGCCCGGGCGGTGATGGCGTCGGCGACATTCCCGGCGGCGTTCAACTACATGACGCTGCGGGACTTTCACGAGCCGCCGGACTGTCCCGACCACGGCGGCGTGTGCTACGTGCACGTGTTCGACGGCGGGAACTCCGACAACCTCGGGCTCATCAGCATCAAGCGAGTGCTGCTCTCGGACCGCGCCCGGGCCACGCGCGAGTACGAGCGCATCGTCGTCGTCTTTGTCGACGCGTTCCGCCGGTCGCTCGGGGTCAGCCCGAGCTCGGCCGACCCCCGCGGGCTCCTGAGCTACGTCATCGACACAAACTTCCTCGACGCGACCGGCTCGCTGCTCGAGGCTAACCGGCAACGCATTCTGGAGGATTTCTTCGCCCGGACGATCGCCGCCTACGAGAGGGTCGCGGACTGCCGGCGTGACAACCTGCCCGACCACGCGTGCGCCGCGACGTGGCCACGGTCGGTGCGCAGCGAGGTGGAGGCGCAGCTGCAGAAGAAGCTCTTCTTTTTCCACGTCGCCTTCGACGCTGTCATCGACCAGAAGGTGCGCGAGAAGCTCCACACGATCCCGACCACGTTCGCCTTCGGCGACGGTGAGATGGAGGCGATCGAGGCGGGCGTGGCGAGCATCTTCGGCGATCCGCGGGGCGCGGCGCACGCGTGTGTCCGCCTGCTCGGCGAGATCCTCGCCGCGCCGAGCGTGACACGGCCCGCGATCGATGGGAATCCGTGGTGCGGCGGCGGGAGTCTGGCGGAGAAGCGGGAGCGGCAGCGGATCCAGAAGCGCTGACCGCGCCGGGCGCTGGCGATCCGGCGGGGCGCGGCTACCGCTGCCTGGCCGGTGCGGTAGACACGCCCTGCGCCGTCTGCCCGAACGGGCGGAAGAGGAGCCCTGACGTCGAGACCCGGAGCTCGAGCTCGACAGGCCCTCGCGCCGAGAAGAAGGTTGCCGACCCGTACTCGGTGTCCACCACACGCCCCAGGAACGCGAGACTCCGGGCGAGCTGGAACATGTCGACGGGAGTGGGGCGCGAGAGGGCGAACATCCGCCGCGGCTTCGTCTGCTCGTCCTCAAGCCGGTCGTAACGTCCCGAAACGCGGTCGAGCTGGTACGCGGTGTGGAGCCCCAGGATGTTGGCGAGTGGGTGCCACTTGACGATGTGCGCGTCAACGTAGAGGGCGTTCCCGGTGAGCTCGTAGAGTTCGCGCCGTCCGTCGGGGAAGGTGAACGTGGCCACGAATCGCTCCGGCCCGGACGGTCGCGTCACGACGGTCGCCGCCACCACCTCGCGTGTCAGGGCGCGATACCCTTGCATCGCCACGCTGACGGTGGCGGCCAGCGCCGCCAGGGCCAGGCAGAGGACCGCGAGCACGAGGGCCAGGCTGGTCCCCATCCAGCGCTGCCTCTGCACGGCTGCCAGCGCCGTCACGAGCAGGACGACGCTCAGCAGGGCGAAGGCGGCGATGACGAACACCAGCGGCTCTGGCATTCGATCAACCTAGCCGCGAGGCGCTCTACCGCCGCGCTGAATCAGGAGCGACGCGTTGGGATGCCGGAAGTTTCGTGTCCTGAGGAAAATCGTCGCGGACGCTGGTGCTGTTCTCGGGGGTCAGATCGAGCGCGAGGTTCTCTCCCGGCTTCACTGCGACCTTCAGGCGCCACTTCGGCTGTCCCGCGATCGCGTCGGTCAGCTTGTACTGGCCCCCGGCGATTCGCTTGAACTCGTAGCGGCCCTCCCGGTCGCTCCGCAACACGTACCAACGCGCCTTGGTCGGGGTGTAGCGGAGGCCGACCAGGAAGAGCTGGAGACGCGCCTGCGGCGTCGGGAACTGTCCGGGCTCTGCCCACATGACGACGCCGAGAATCCCGCTGTCGCCGACGTCCGGACCGGTTGGTTCGGCGGCGGCCTGGGTGGGTGGCCGACCCTGTCTGTTGGCGAGCCAGCGGCGCGCCGTCTTCGCCTCCTCCGAGTTTGAGGGCGCGTGGGCCATGACCCACTCGAACTCGCGAATGGCCTCTTCGCGCAGGTCGAGCCAGGTGGCGCAGACCGCGAGACTGTAGTGAAGGAAGAGATTACCGGGGTCCTTCAGGATGGCCGCGCGGAGGTGCTTCGCGGCGAGGGCCCAGCTCTGCGCCGCCAGCGCCTTGCGGGCCTCGGCGGCATCGCCGACGGCCGTGGACGCCGGCGCTCGAGTCTCAGAAGCGCGACGGCAGCCGGTGGTCACCAGGACCAGGGCGATCGCGGCCAGGGCGAACGCCCGCCTCACGAGCCCGAGATCTCTCGGTAGCTTCCGGGCTTCACGAACCAGTTCTGACTGAGCGTCCCGCCCCCGCTCCGGACGTTCGGACAGTTGTAGCTGATGCGGGCGTTCCCCGTATCGTCGATATCGATGGTTGTCGACCGGGCGTCCACCCGGTTCGTCGAGACCACCGCGCCCTGGATGGAGTTGCTCCCTAGGCCGTGCAGAACGACGTCGTTCTGCACGTAGACCAGTCCGCTCAGCCTTACGTCGCCTTGAATGCGCAGCGAGCCCGCCACGACGAGCCAGCCGCTCCAGCCCGAATTCCAGTTGCCGGTGACATCGACCTGGAATAGGTCCGAGTCCGGCGACGCGGTCGAGAGGGGTTGGCCCGAGGGCGTATCGACGAAGACGAGGCCGTTGGGGAGGGGATTCCCGCAAGCCCCGTCCGGCGCGCACGCCCAGTGCTGTGCACCCGTGTAGTAGTGCCCAGTCGACTTCGCGAGCGCCTTGAGCGTCGCCATGTCGGAATCGGTCAGGATCATGCCGCTCGGATAGGTCATGCCGCACGAGGCGCCGTCCGGGCAGGGAGCGGTGTTGGTGTATCCGGCGGGCGAGTAGAGATTAGGGGTTCCGTTGGCGCGGACCGATCCGCTGCTCCCCACCGCCGTGAGCGGCGTCACTCCCGAGCAATAGGCGCCCGCCGGCACGCTCCCTTCTGCCGACGTTGAGGCATTGACCGATGCCGTGCCGCCGATCTGGACGTCGGTCGTGGTCAAAGGAGGGTTCTCGCCGCCGGCGCAGAGGGCGCAGACGGGGTCGATCCACTTGAGCCGCGTGACGACGGCCGTGATCTTCTTGGTCGCGATCGGGTTGATGGCGTCCGGGACGTAGCCGATCGCGGTCACGACCTTCTCGTTTATGATGGCCCCGTTGGCGACCGTGACCTTGAAGATCCCGATTGGGCTCCCCAGGACCGGATCGTTCAGGACGACCTGCGAGCCGTTGTAGGCCGGCGGCATCGGGTTCGGCAGAAGGTAGCCCGCGTCGAGCGCGAGCACGCCGCTCGCGCCGGGATTGCTCTCTCCCGTCGTCAACCCCCAGAGCGCGCGCTCCAGACCCGACTCGGCCAGCGCGCGCGCCTGGGCGCTTGCCATCTGGCTGCTAGCGATCTGCGACTCGCTCGTGGCGAGGACGGCGAAGGCGATCATGAGGGACGTCAGGATCACCATGACGATCATCGCCATCGGAAACGCGATACCACGCTCGTCCTGGATGGGCTTGGGCGTTTTCATTCGTTCCTCAATCTGACGCGGCCCTGGACCGCGACCGTTTGACTGGCCACCGAGGAGGGCGCCAGGGTCGAGTCTTCGGGCCGCGTCGTCAGCTGGATGTCCACCGAGTAGATGTTCCCCGGAGTGGTCACCGGGATGGTCATCGTGTTGTTGCTCACGTCGTAGTAGGTGATCGTCAGGCCGGCCACGCCTGCGGTGAGGACGGCGGGTTGCCCGCCGATCACCGGGACCGTCTGGTTGCGCTGGATGTTCGTGCCGTTCAGTGCATACGCGACTGTCACAGACGCGCCGCTCTCGTCCACGAACGTAAACGTGATCGCGGCGTTCGAGTCCGCGGTGGTAATCTGCGTTGCCGTCCGCAGCTCGCGAAGCATCCGTTCGAGCGCGACGCGCGCGTTCTGCTGGACCTCCGAACGCCCGGCGCCGAACGAATAGACGTTCTGCCCCTGCTCGAACGTGAGGAGGAGCCCGGCCAAGAGCACCGTCAGCACGGCCATCGCCGACAGCAGCTCGGCCAGCGAGTAGCCGCGCTCGTTGCTCATCGCTGGGCCACCGTCATCCAGACCGTGACGGCCTTTGGGGTCGGTGCGACCCCGGTGCCGGTCATCGGGGTGTAGAAGACGGTGACGGTCACCAGACGCATGCCGGGGTCCGTGATCCCGCCACACCCCGGCGCCGAGCCGCAGTTCGTGATCCGGACGTTGCGCGAGTAGCCCGCGAACGGCGACGCGAGCGTCTCGTCGGCGAGCCAGGTCACCGCTCCGCCTCCGGCGATGGTCGTCGCTCCGAACGTGCACGTCGTGCCCGCGGGGACGGTCGGGGCGACGGTCGAGGAGGCGGACAGCCCGAGGCAGTCGTTCCCCGGTACCGAGGTCCACGGCAGGCTCTTGGCCTGCTCGAGCTTCTGGTCGGCGAGGAACGTCGCAGCGGAGGTCTGATTACCTTCCTGGACTCCGTAGACGCCGATCGGCACGATGGTCGCGAGCGCGACGAGCGCGAGCGTGATGATGACCGCCGCGATCAGGACCTCGACGATCGTGAACCCGCGCTCGTCGGCGACGCGGCGCTGGCCAGGGTGACTCATGGAATCGTGATGCGACCGGGCAGGCTCACGGTCACGGTTTGCGTGGCGTTGTCCATCGGGTTCTGCACGGTATAGACGCCCCCGGTCGTCGCCGCTCCCATAAAGTTGAACACCACGTTGGCGGTCGCCGAGGTGATGTTGATGCCGTTCTGCAGGGCGAACCAGCCGCCCCCGTCCGTGCCTGGCCCTGTCCACACGGCGCCGGTGCAGCCACCCGTCAGGAACTGCACCTTGTTGGCGCCCTGCACCACGCAGACGGTCGTGTTTTGCGAGACCGCGACCTGCCGTGCCCGGTTGAGGATCGTCCGCAGCTCCTGGGAGCCACCCTTGAGCGTCGCCGCGCGCCAGTACGAGAGGAACGCGGGGACGCCGACCGTGGTGATGATCGCGATCACCGCCAGGACGACAAGGATCTCTGTGAGGCTGAATCCCCGACTGTCGAGCCAAAGACGACGCTGACACTTCACGCCGAACCTACCTTTCCGCTTATCTTTCGAGCAAGGCGTGTGCCGCCCGCTCAACAGCGCAATTTATCTTTCAACAGCGTACTTTATAAGGAATACACGTGAGCGAGCGCGGTGCCGTTTGGTCACCTGAGGAACCGGTTTGCGTCACGCCTTTGACGGATTATCGGAGAGCTGCGTCGATGCGCTCTCGTCATTGAAATTCCGGAAAAATTCCGGAATCTCGTCGCATGTCGGTTGCTCTGTGCTCTTCTCTCGCCGGATGAATCCTGCGCCGCCAAGCGGGGCTCCCGGTGGAGGAGACTTCGGGTTCCTCACGACGCCGCGTTCAAGATCTCGACGCCGCGCGTGGACCTGCACCCGTTCGGTGTTCACGGTTCTGCGCGGGCTGATGATGCGACACGCATCGATCCGAGAAGCGGCGAACGATCGGCGTGGCACGGGATGCCGGCGCGCTCCAGACGATCACCGTCGCCGGCTCGCCACCCACGCGGAGAACGGTAACAGCGCTGCCAACGGCAGCGAAGGAGCTCCGGGAGCGAACGGCAACGACCAAGGCGCCGGCAAGCGCGAGTTACTCACGCCTCCCGACGCGCACGATTACGGCGAGGAGGGAGCCTTCTCGGAGACAGAGAGTGGCGGCGTCTGCGCAGATGGAGGGGTCGGCGACCTTCTCACTTTAACGTCTGAGCTCGTTTTAACATCTGACCTCGTTTCTGACAGTCTGAGCTCGTTTCTGACCGTCCTGACGCCCGGTACCCCTCGCGCCAAATCACCCGCCCGGACCTTGGCCCGAGCGTTGGGCACGGTCCCCATCAGCGTGACCAGGGCATTGTCCGAACGGACCTTGATGTCAGCGCTCTTCAACCCTGCGTCCTTGTCGAAACGCGCCGTAACGGCCCCCTTCATGTCGTCGTCCTTCGCGTCGACGAACTTACGCTGCCGATCGGGGACGACCTGCAAGAGGCTGGTCACGCCCTTCACGCCGTCGACGCGCCTAGCGATCTGTTCGGCTGCATTCTTCGCCTGGGCACTCTCGACCTTGCCGCGAAGCGTGACGATCCCGGCATGCGTGTCGACGCTGATCTTTCTGCCCTTCACGTGGCGGTCTGCGAAGAGCTTCGCCTTCGTCTTTGTCGTGAGCCACGAATCCTTGATCTCGGTGCCGCTCTCGCCGGTTGATCGGCTCTCCTCCGCCTTCATGGCAGGCGTCGCGTGTTGGGTCCTCGACTGCGCGGACGCCACCGGGGCCGAGAGCAGCGCCGCCAGGATCACCCCGAGAACAAAACGTTGCATAGCAGTTCCTCCCTTGAGTCCTGACGCTTGGAGGTTCAAGGGACGTGCCAGACGGGACTTGCAGGAGGCCGCTGCTGGGCGTCGATGAGAGTTTCTAGGTGCTTAACTCGACCGTTCGGGTCCAGCGTGGGCCGCGAAAGGGGCGTTCTGTCCTGGGATCAGTAGCAGACTGACACGCTACTGGCGGTTGCATTTCCCGCCCCGATCTGCCACAGTCCCTCCGCCGGCTCCGGCCCAAGTCTCCAGTCCACCCCCACCGCACGGAGCGAGAGATGAGCGATCTGGGTCGTCGCGAAGAGATCCGGGTTCCAGGAATGTCCGAGCCCATCAGCCACTTCACCCACGTCGTCAAGACGGGGAGACTCGTCTTCGTCTCGGGCTGCGTCGCGACGGACGCCGAGGGGCGCACGGTGGGCGGCGACGACGCCGTCGCGCAGGCCCGCCAGGTGCACGAGAATCTCAAGAAGTGCCTTGCCGCGGCGGGCGCGACGTTCGCCGACGTGTGCAAGGTCACCGTGTTCTTGAAGAACGTCGGGGATCGCGAGAAGGTCAACATCGCGCGCCGCGAGTACTTCGGCCCGCACCGGCCGGCCTCGACGCTGGTCCAGATCGCGCGCCTCGTGCGCGACGACCTGGTGGTGGAGATCGAGGCGATCGCCGTTCTGCCTGAGTAAAATGACGCCTGACTCGCACGCCCTCTGGGAGCGCGCGCGACGCTGGGCCAGCCAGGGCCGCTACGACGACGCCGAGGCCGCGTACCGCGAGGCGCTCCGGCTGGCACCGGACGATGTGCGGGCGCGCCTCGGCCTTGGGCTCTGCCTCCGCCGCCAGCGCCGCCCGGCGGACGCCGAAGCGGTCCTCCGCGAGGCGGTCCTTCTCCAGCCGGGCAGCGCCTCTATCCACGCCGAGCTCGGCGGCGCGCTCTTCGAGCAGCGCAAGTACACGGACGCTGCCGCGGCGTTCCGGGAGGCGAGCCGCCTGCGGCCCGACTTTGCGCGGGCGCACGTGAGTCTGGGGCTCGCGTTCATGCGTCAGGGCGACCCTGGTCGCGCCGAAGCCGCGTTTCGCGAAGCACTCCGCCTGAGGCCGGGCGATCACGTGGCGCGCGCGAACCTCGGCATGGTGCTCCTCCGCCAGCGGAGGCCGGCGGAGGCGGAGGCGCTTCATCGCGACGCCGCCCAGCCGGCGCCGGAGCGCGCCGCGGCGCAGCTCGATCTCGCGGCGGCGCTCTTCGAGCAGGGCAAGTTTCCCGAGGCCGCGACGGCGTACGCGGAAGCGATCCGCCTCCGACCCGACGCTGCGAAGGCTCACCTGGGTCTCGGTCTCTCGCTCGAGCGCCAGCGGATGCTCCGGGAGGCGATCGCCGCGTACAGCGCGGCGATCCGTCTCCGACCGGACGACGCGCACCTGCGTCAGCGGCTGGGCCTGGCGTTCCGACGCCGGCACCACTACACGGAAGCCGCCGCGGCTCTGCGCGAGGCGATCCGCCTCAAGCCGGGCGATCCTCGCTCGCACCACTACCTCGGCGTGGTGCTCGACCGTCAGGGCCACTACGACGACGCCGCCGCAGCGTACCGCGCGGCAATCCGGATCCGCCCAGCGTACCTGCCTCCGTATGTCGGCCTCGCCGTGACGCTACGGCGCCAGGGCCGCTGGGCGGAGGAGGCGGCGGTGTACGCGGAGGCGCTCGCAATCAAGTCGGACGACGCCAAGCTGCACGCGGGGCGGGGGCTGGCGCTCGGTGCCCTCGGCGACTTCGCGGGTGCGGCGGCCGCGTTCCGGTGCGCGCTGGCGCTCCGCCCCGACAACGAGGATTTGCACTACGAGCTCGGCGTCGCGCTCGGCCGCCAGGGCCAGCACACCGAGGCCGAGGCCGCGCTGCGCGAGGCGATGCGCCTCCGGCCGGACTCGCTCAAGGTGCGGGCCAACCTCGCGCTCGGCCTCGGCCGCCAGGGCCGACACGCCGAGGCGGAGGCGGCGTACCGCGAGGCGCTCCGGCTCCGGCCCGAGCATCCCGCGCTGCGCCGGGGCCTCGGCGTGTCGCTCTACTGGCAGGGCCGCCATACCGAGGCCGAGGTCGCTTTTCGCGAGGCGATTCGGGTCAAGCCCGATTACGTCCGGGCCCACTGCGACCTCGGCGAGATGTTCGGCGAGCGACAGCGCTGGGCGGACGCCGCGGCCGCGTATCAGGCCGCGGTCCGGATCAAGCCGGACTCGGTGAGGGCGCAGACGGGACTGGGCGCAACGCTGCTGGCCCAAGGGCGGTACGCCGAAGCCGAAGCGGTATGCCGCGAGGCGGTCCGTCTCAACGTCGACGAGGCCCACGCGCACTTCACTCTCTGGGACGCCCTCGAGGCGCAGGGCAAGTTCCGCGAGCTGGCGGAGGCCGCGCGCGCGGTCGTCGAGCGCCGGCCCGACCACGCCGACGCGCACGCGCGCCTGGGGCAGGCACTCCTGGAAGAGGGACGCTGCGCGGCCGCGATCGCGGCCTACGAGACGGCCATCCGACTCAACCCGGGTGTCGCGCGGTTCCGCGAGGGCCTCGCGCGAGCGCTAGGGAAGCTGTAGTAGCTGGCGGAACTCCTCGAGCTCGCGCCGCGGCACGTCTGGGCGCTGCCTGAGCAGCTCGTGGACGCCCGCAGGGTCGTTGTCGATCGCGCGCGTGGTCCGTGCGAACACCTTGACGAGCTGGTGCGCCTCCTTCTCCGCCTTCGCCGCGGCCGCGGCGCTCAGGAGCTTGCCAATCATCTCGACCAGCGGGTTGTCGAGCTTGACGAAGCCCGTCACCGCCGCGTTGATGACGCTCTTGCCATTCGCCGCTGGCGCCGCGCCGTACTCGATGACGACCACCGCCCGCCCGTGGATCGCGGGTAGGAACCATTGCTTGTAGCGACCGCGCGCGTACATCACACGGGCCCCGTTGCCGGCGTACACGATCGAGAAGCGGCCGACGACGCCCCAGCCGTCGTCGAGCCAGAGGCCGTCGGGCTCGCGCCAGACGCGATAGCGGGCGATCCTGAGGGTCCGCGTCACGTGGGTCGCGAACTCGGGGTGGTCCAGCAAATACACGAAGACCTCCGGCCTGGCGACGAACGGCTCGCCCGCGGCGTGCGTCGCGAGCGACGCGTTCTCTGTGACCTCGATGAGCTGGCTCCGCTCGGACGCGGGAATCTCGTCGGGGAGGGCCGGCCCGGGACGGGCGGCGAGCGCGCTCGACAGCAGCAGCACCACTGACGTGCCGGCGAGCGCCAGCACGCGTCTCGGACGGCCTCGGAACCGCACGGCCGTCTCATTATGCATTATGTCTTAGGCCTTGACGTGGCCCGCCCGGCTCCGTACCCTCGCACCACCATCTGCGACGCGATCCTCAATGGTGCCAGCCCCGTCCAGGGGCCGCAGGGGGCACACGGCAGGTGAATGCATCGAGCGGGCCGACGCCTTGCCGGTCTGAGGCGTTTCGGATACCCTTGCCCCGGTTCGAGGGGGTCCTCATGACGCGTCTCTCCCGCGCCGCCGTCGAGCAGATGATGAACGCGAGTCCGGACACCACGCTCGAGGCGGCGCTCGAGGTGTTCGAGGTGTTCGCCAGCGGATCGCTCACGGACGAGGTGTACATCCTGGACGATGTCGGCGGCAAACGGATCGCGATTGCGCCCACGGCGCTGAAAGAGAAATACCGGCGGGGGTGAACCATGGCCATCATCGTCATCTCGCATCAGATGGGCGCGGGAGGCCCCGAAATCGGCATGGCGCTCGCGCAACGGCTAGGGTACCGCTACGTGAATCAGGAGCTCCTGCTGGACGCGGCGCGCCGGTACGGGCTCGCCGAGGAGAAGCTGTCGCACCTCGAGGAGTCCAAGCCGACACTGTTCGAGCGCTTCGACACCGAGACGCGCCACCACATCACCGTGCTGCAGACGACGCAGTTCGAGTTCGCCGAAAAGGACGACGCCGTCCTCATGCGCGGCGGCGGGCAGTGGCTGCTGCGGGGCGTGCCGCACGCGCTGCGCGTCCGGCTCGTCGCACCCTTCGAGCACCGCGTGAAGCAGTGGATCAAGCGCACGGCGGAGATGACGGGCGAGACGCCGAACCAGCGGGCCGCTACGGACTTCGTGCGCCGCGACGACTCCGAGAAGGCGGGCCGTATGCGCTACCTGTACGAGGTGGACATCGCGGACCCCATGCTGTACGAGCTCATCATCAATACCGAGAAGCTCCAGCATGAGGCCGTCGTGGACATCCTCGAGCGCCTCGTGCGCCGTCCGGAGATGGCGACCACCGAGGAGGGGCGGCGGACCGTCGCCTCGCGGGCGCTCGCCTCCCGGGTGCAGGTGGCGCTCGCCACGCATGCCGAGACGCGCCGCTATCGGATCAACGTCGAGGCGCAGGGCGACGTCGTGACGCTCGAGGGGACCACCGCGCTCGAGCGCGCCGTCGAGGTCGCGCAGAAGGTCCCGGGCGTGCGCGAGGTCCGGACGCAGCAGGTCGAGATCCCGCCGATCCCGCCCTTCGTCGCCTAGCGCGGCTGTTGGGAGGGGACCGTGGTGTCGGCGGCGCGCTCGGGAGCTTCGGCGATGCGGAGCTCGAGGGTGCGGCGCTCGCGGCTCCGCACGACGCCGAGCGTGATGGTCTTGCCCACCTCCGCGTCCGCCGAGAGGCGCTGGAGGTGGTGGTAGTCCTCGACCGGCGTGCCGTCGAACGTGACGATCACGTCGTTCT
>Ga0209157_1000757_pt1 | contig 27463 bp, 28 predicted proteins | sample GraSoiAngelo_135_FD_185892 | JGI IMG/M metagenome (GOLD analysis project Ga0209157, IMG submission 185892) | Grasslands soil microbial communities from the Angelo Coastal Reserve, California, USA - 14_0929_05_40cm (SPAdes) (version 2) | ecosystem: Environmental > Terrestrial > Soil > Grasslands ...
CCGGCTTGCGCTGACGACCGCCTTGAAAAAGGCTTTCGTCTGCTCGACGGTTTCGCGGCCGAATAATTCCGCGCGGAGCACGCCCCGGTCGAGGGTGATCCTGTACCCCATGGCGCTCCACGGCGCCGGCGAGGATTCAAATTCAGTATTCGTTCCTGTCACCCTATCTCAGTGCACGACCCGGAGGTTCAGCAGCACGTCGAAGCTGCCGAGAAAATCGTCGACGTGCTCGATAGAGGCGTCTTCACGGGCCGCGATCCGCATGAATTGCATGAACTTGGTCGCGCCATCGCCCTCGAAGAACGTGCCGCGCTCGCTACGCTTGTCTACCAGCTCGTACGCGTGCTGGTCGGAATACTCGACCACGTAGTAATTGTCGCTGTTGTAGATCACCTGCATCATCGAGCGCGCCTGCCTGGCAAAGTTCGAGGGGGCCATCTTACGAGGGGCCCGCAGTGACGCTCACCGGGGACCCGGAGCCGTTCGAGCGAGCCGCGCCGAAGCGGCCGACGAGCGGCAGCCTGAGTGCCGGAGAGAACGGATCGATGCCGAACGCGAGGCCGAGCACGTTGACTTCGAAGCCCTCGACGCCGCTGGCCAACACGCCGAGCACGCCGAACAGCGACAGCTGGAAGCCACCACCGCTCGGCGCCGTCGCGAGCAGCCTGTCGCCGACATAGTCCTTGCCGATTGCAGTCGGTGGCAGGTCCAGCCCGAGCTCCGGCACCGAGCGGGCGACGTACGCGGTAAAGGTATTGGAATTAGGTCCCGGCCAGGCCGCATACTCCCCGGCGTAGGGATATTCGCGCGCGGCCCTGTCGATGCGCTCGATCAGCGCATCCACGCCATCGCCGCGCTTATTCGCCAGGACCGCGGGCGCGTTGCCGCCCCAGAGCGCATCGGGCGCGCGTTTGCGGATCGCCACCGCCGAACCGCTCCCGCGCAAGCGCCAGTCGAGTACTTCGTAGGTCGTATAAGCCCTCGCACCGGCCGGCTTCACTGCGATCCAGGTGTGCACGCCGAAGTAGCCCAGCCAGCCCGAGCAGCGGGCGCCGTACACCTGGACGACCGCTTCGGGGGTCGCCGCCGGATCGGGCGCCACGCCGACCGGAGCGCGGCTCGTGGTACGCCGATCCCGCGATGGCGCGCGCGCCATGATGGCTGCACTGAGGCTACGGGAGAAAAGCTGGGTACCGCGACACATGATCTGGTCCTGATCTTTGGCTTCTGATGGTATGAGCGTTAATCAGAGACAAGGTCGCTAGGAAGACATTTAGTCGATCCCATAATAGTGGCTCGGGTCTCGATTCGCTATCGAGAAAGCCTGATTTTGTTGTAGTCACTGGACGATCTGAACTCGTTGCCAGACTACATAACGGAGCTATAACCGTATCCTGATTCGGTGGCGTGAGGAGAGACGGTTGCAGAAAAGCCAGCCTTCCGGGCGGCATTCGAGCACTGGCGCTGCCTGGTGCCGGCGAAGGGGTTCTACGAGTGGAAGACGACGCGCTCGGGCAAGCAGCCGTTCTACATTCGCCCCAAGGGTGATGAGTTGTTCGGTCTCGCCGGAATCACGGAGCTGTGGCGAGGGCCGGACGGCCCGGTGCGGTCGGTGTGCCTCATCACTAAAGACAACTGCCTGAGGGCAGTTCCAATTGCACGGTCTGGGCCTTGCTGGAGCGCCTAACTTGGCGCGAGGCGACGTGAACGTGCACGGCGCAAACCCGACGTTTGTACATGTCAGCCGTGGCACGTGGCAGTCGCCAGCGGCGAACCAGTGTCTTCGCTGAAGAGCAGGCCGTACTAAACCCCGTAGAATGGGGCGGACGTTGGGACTGAATATGCTTGCGACGGGGGCGGTAGGGCTCGAATGAGCGGCAATCCTAACCCTGGCCTAACCCCGGCACCGGAAAATAGTGGCACCCCGGACACGAATCGAACGTGCGACCTGTCCCTTAGGAGGGGACTGCTCTATCCACTGAGCTACCGGGGCGCGTCCCGCAATTTTACCGCTTGGGTATTTCGTTGATTCTGCTGCCACGGGTGGCTGTTGTGTTCTTCGTCGCCTCGCTCCCGCTGCACGCGCAGCCGCAGGCCTGGGGCTGGGACGACGGCACCGTGCCGTACGTCAATACGCCGATGGAGATCGTCGAGCGCATGCTGCGCATGGCGGAGGGGAAGAGCGGCGATTACGTCATCGACCTCGGCTCGGGCGACGGCCGCATCGTCATCGCGGCGGCCAAGCGCGGAGCGCGCGGCCTCGGCGTCGACTACGACCCGCGGCTGGTGAAGGTGGCGAGCGGGAATGCAAGGCGGGCGGGTGTCGGCGACCGCGCGCGCTTCGAAACCCGCGACATCTTCGACACCGACCTGTCTCGGGCGAGCGTGATCACGATGTACCTTCTGCCCGACTTCAACGCCAAGCTCCTGCCGCGGCTGCTTAGGCTGAAGTCCGGCACGCGCATCGTGTCGCATGACGGCGGCATCGGCGACTGGCCGCCCGACGAGCGCCTCGAGATGCGCGCGCCGGAAAAGACGGTCGGCATCGGCGGGCTGTCGCGAGTAGAGCTGTGGATCGTTCCCGCCGACGCGCACGGCGTATGGTCGAGCGACCTCGGCGAGCATGGCGGTCCCTGGCGCTTCAACATCGCGCAGAAATTCCAGGTGCTCGAGGTGGGCGCGGCGGCGCAAGGGCGCGATCTCCTGGTGCGCGCGAGCCGCCTGCGCGGCAAGGGGATCAAGCTGGTGGTCACCGGCGTGGTGAACGACCACGCCTGGCATCACCTGTTTACCGGCACGCTGCGCGGCGAGCGCATCGACGGGCAGGTGACCGTGTCCGACGGCAACGTGACGAAAGTCCATCCATGGCGCGCGACGCGAGCGCAGTGAGCTCAGCGCCGAGACAGCTGCTGTCCCTCTCGGATGGTATCGTCCTGATTTGCGGCATGGTGATCGGCGCAGGCATTTTCAAGGCGCCGTCGATCGTCGCCGCCAATACCTCGAGCAACGCGGAATTCCTCTTTGCCTGGATCTTCGGGGGGGTCGTGTCGGTGTGCGGCGCCCTGGTGTACGCCGAGCTTGCCTCGCGCTATCCCGAGACGGGAGGCGAGTACGCCTATCTGGCGCGCGGCTTCGGCCGCGGCGCGGCGTTCGTCTTTGCCTGGTCACGCATGACGGTGATCCAGACTGGAGCGATTGCCGCAGTGGCGTTCGTATTCGGCGACTACGCCTCCGAGATCTTCCGTCTTGGAGGCAAGAGCTCGGCGATCTACGCCGCGCTTGGCGTGGCGGTGCTCACGCTGCTCAATTTCGCCGGCACCGTCGAATCGAAGACGCTGCAGAAGATCATGCAGGTCCTGCTGTTCGCCGGATTGCTTTTCATCGCGCTCGGGGGGCTGATGGTTGGCGCCGCGCCTGGGCCGGCGGAGCCGGCCAGCGGCGGCTCGTTCGGGCTGGCGATGATTTTCGTCCTGCTGACGTACGGCGGCTGGAACGAGGCGGCCTATCTTGCCGGCGAGGTGCGCGATCCGCGCCGCAACATGATCCGCATCCTGGTCGGCGGCATCCTGGCAGTCACGGTGCTTTACCTGCTGGTCAACCTCGGGTATCTCGCCGCGCTCGGCCTGGGCGGCATGAGGCAATCCAGGGCGGTGGCCGCGGACGTGATGCGCGTCGTGACCGGCGAGAAGGGCGCGCTGCTGCTCGCCCTGATCGTCTGCCTTGCCGCGCTCACTACGGTCAATGCCGCGATCTTCACCGGCGCGCGCACCAATTACGCGCTCGGGCGCGATTTCGTGCTCTTTGCGCGCCTGGGCAGCTGGCGCGAGGCAGGAAGCACGCCCGGAAACGCGCTGCTTCTCCAGGGCGCCATCGCGCTCGCGCTGGTCCTGGTGGCATCGTTCACACCCGACGGGTTCAGCGCCATGGTGGCCTATACCGCGCCGGTGTTCTGGACGTTTTTTCTGCTCACCGGCCTGACGCTTTTTATGTTCCGGAGGGCGGGCGGCGCCCCTCCGGCATTCCGCGTTCCCCTCTATCCGGTCGTGCCACTCGCGTTTTGCGGCATGTGCGCCTACATGCTTTACTCGAGCGTGAACTACGTGCGCTTCGCGGTGGAATTCGGCGTGCCCGTGCTCGCCGGGCTGGTCATCATGCTTGCCGGCATCCCGCTCTATTTCCTGGCCAGAAGAAAAGCATGACGCTGACCGAGCTGCGCTACATCGTCGCAGTGGCGCGCGAGCGTCATTTCGGCAAAGCGGCGGAGGCCTGCTTCGTGTCGCAGCCGACGCTTTCCGTGGCGGTGAAGAAGCTCGAGGAAGAGCTCGGCGTGACGCTTTTCGAGCGCAGCTCGGCGGAAGTCGCGGTCACGCCTGCCGGGCAGAAAATCGTCGAGCAGGCGCAGCGCGTGCTCGAGGAATCGGCGCGCATCAAGGAGATCGCGGCCGCGGGCCGCGATCCGCTCGCCGGGCCGCTTCGCCTCGGCGCGATCTACACCATCGGGCCCTACCTGCTGCCCAAGCTGATCCCGATCCTGCGCCGCACGGCGCCGGCCATGCAGCTGCACATCCAGGAGAACTTCACGCACCGGCTCGCCGAGTCGCTGAAGAGCGGCGAAGTCGACGTGATCCTGATCGCGCTGCCGTTCCATGAGCCGGGCGTCGAGATACGCCCGGTGTACGACGAGCCGTTCTTCGTCGCGGTGCCCAAGGGCCATCCGTGGGAAGGCAAGAAGCGCGTGACCTCGGACGAGCTGACGCGCGAGAGCCTCCTGCTCCTCGGCGAGGGCCATTGCTTCCGCGACCAGGTGCTCGAGATCTGCCACGCCGTGCGCTCGCGCGAGCGCAACCCGATCGCCCGCACCGTGGAGGGCGGATCGCTCGAGACGATCCGCCAGATGGTCGCGGGCGGCGTCGGCGTCACGGTGCTGCCTGCGACTTCCATCGGCGCGGGCGGCACGGGCGACCTGATCCGCGTCCTGCCCTTCGCGCGGCCGGTGCCGGTGCGGCGCGTGGCGCTTGCCTGGCGGCGCAGCTTTCCGCGCCCCGAAGCGATCGAGGCGCTGCGCAAGGCGATCCTCGCCTGCAACCTGCCGCAGGTGGAGAAGCTGAGCTAGACTCGGCGGCATGAGCCCAAGGCAGGAATTCTGGGTGAAAGCCCTGGCAGTGGCGCTGTTCGCGTTCGTCACCGCCGCCGCTTTCTCGGCCTACCTCAAGCCGGCAATGCTGATCGAATTCGCCAACCTGGTGCTCTGTACATGACCAGCGACAAGGCGGCCCGCTTTCGCGCGCTGCACCGGGGACCGGGCGCCTTTCTGATTCCAAATCCGTGGGATGCAGGCTCCGCGCGCGCTCTAGCCGGGCTTGGCTTCCAGGCGCTCGCGACGTCGAGCGGCGCGTGCGCCGGCACGCTCGGCAGGCGCGACGGCAAGGTGACGCGCGAGGAGGCGCTCGCGCATGCGCGCGCCATCGTGATGGCGACCGACCTGCCGGTCTCGGCTGATCTGGAAAAGGGTTTCGGCGATGCACCGGCCGCGGCGGCAGAGACGATCCGTCTTGCCGCCGGGGTCGGGCTGGTCGGCGGCTCGATCGAGGATGCGACCGGCGACAAGGATCAGCCGCTCTACGACCTCGAGCACGCCACCGAGCGCGTCGCCGCGGCGGCCCGGGCGGCGCGGGCGCTGCCTTTCGCGTTTACCTTGACCGCCCGCGCGGAGAATTTCTTGCGCGGCAAGCCCGACCTGCAGGACACGATCAGGCGCTTGCAGGCATTCGAGAAGGCCGGCGCGGACGTGCTGATGGCGCCGGGTCTGCCCGACCTCGCCGCCGTACGCGCGGTGTGCGCCGCGCTGTCCAAGCCGGTCAACTTCATGGCCGGCATCAAAGGCAAGTCCTTCAGCGTCGCCGAGCTCCAGGCGGCCGGCGTGCGGCGGATCAGCCTCGCCACTTCGCTGTATCGCGCGGCGATGAGCGGCCTGCTCGACGCGGCACGGGAGGTCAACGAAAAGGGCAGCTTCGGTTATCTCGAGCGTTCGTTGACCACGCCGGAGCTGAACGCCTTCATGGAGAATTGAAACTACATGCGCGACGAGAAAATCAAGGTACGCACCGAAAGCGGACAGACCATCGAGGTGGTGGTCCTGAACAAGCGGGCGGAATGGATCGACGTGGTGCTCGGCGAGGGCATCCACAGCGTGAAGTGCCAGCTGACCCCGACCCGCAACGCAATGGCTTATGTCGGCAAGGTGATGGGGCGCGAGATCGTCTACGAGCGAAGCCGCGAGCAAGTTCAGGCGGATATCGACAGGCTCAATCCGGCGCTGCGCAAGCCCAGAGCGCGCTAGCAATTGCCTCGGCGCCCTGGCGGGCGTAAGGTAGCCGACCAATTCGTCCTGGAGGAGTGGCATCGATGGCAAAGCTCAATGTCAACGGCAGGATGCGTGACGTGCAGGCGGAGGCCGATACCCCCCTGCTCTGGGTGATCCGCGAGCAGGTGGGCCTCACCGGCACCAAATACGGCTGCGGCGTCGCGCAGTGCGGCGCCTGCTCGGTGCATATCAACGGCGAAGTGCGGCGCTCCTGCTCGATTCCCGTCGGTACGCTGAAGGCCGCCGACAAGATCGTCACCATCGAGGGGCTTTCGGCCACCAGCTCGCATCCCGTGCAGGAGGCATGGGCGGCGCTCGACGTGCCGCAATGCGGCTACTGCCAGTCGGGACAGATCATGGCGGCGGCGGCGCTGCTGAAGAAGAACCCGAAGCCGACCGACAAGGACATCGACGAGGCGATGACCAACATCTGCCGCTGCGGCACCTATCAGCGCATCCGCGCGGCGGTCCACCTGGCCGCTGGAAAGAAGGTTTGACATGAATCGCCGCAAATTCATCCTCCGCTCCGCGGCCGCCGCCGGCGGCGGCCTCGCGCTCGGCTTCAACCTGCCTTTCGGCCTTTCCGGCGCCGCTGCGCAGACTGCGGCCGCTGCCGGAACCGAGATCAATGCCTGGGTGTTCGTGAAGCCCAACGATACCTGCGTGATCCGCATCGCGCGCTCGGAGATGGGGCAGGGCACGATTACCGGCCTCGCCCAGCTGGTCGTCGAGGAGCTCGAGTGCGACTGGAAAAAAGTCGCCACCGAGCAATTCACCGCCGGGCAGAACCTCGCCCGCAAGCGCGTGTGGGGCGAGATGTCCACCGGCGGCAGCCGCGGCATCCGCATCTCGCAGGACTATGTCCGCCGCGGCGGCGCCGCGGCGCGCATGATGCTGCTGCAGGCGGCGGCCGACCAGTGGAACGTTCCGGTCGGCGAAGTCACGGTGGCGAATGGCGTCATCACGCACGCGGCCTCGCAACGCTCGACCACCTACGGCAGGGTCGCCGGCGCGGCGGCCAGGCTGACCCCGCCGGACCCCAAGAGCATCCAGCTCAGGGACCCGAAGCAATGGAAGATCGCCGGCAGGCCCATGAAGCGGCTCGACACCGCCGACAAGCTCAACGGCACCAAGATCTATTCGATCGACCTCAAGCTGCCGGGCATGCTGCACGCCGCGGTGAAAGCCTGCCCGGTATTCGGCGGCAAGCTGGTGAGCTATGACGAAAGCAGGCTGTCAGGGCGGCCCGGTGTGCATCGCGTCGTGAAAGTGAACGACTCGACCGTCGGCGTCGTTGCCAACACCTGGTGGCGGGCCAAGACGGCGCTCGACGCGCTGCCGATCGTCTGGGATGAAGGCGCCGGCGCGACGCAATCGAGCGCGACGATCGCTGCGCGCCTCAGGGAGGGATTGACGGCGAGCGGCGAGCCGCTCGCCGGATGGCAGGAAGGCGATGCGCTCAAGGCGATCGAAGGCGCCGCGAAGAAGGTGGAAGCCGTCTACAGCACGCCGTTCCTCGCCCACGCGACGATGGAGCCCATGAACGCGACCGCCAAGGTCACGCCGGACAGGGTGGAAGTCTGGGTGCCGACGCAAAATGCGGAAGCGTCGCTCGCCGCCGCGACCGAGGAGGCGGGACTGCCGCTCGACAGAGGCGAGGTCTACAAGCTCGACCTCGGCGGCGGCTTCGGCAGGCGCGGCGGCACGCAGGATTACACGCGCCAGGCGGTCGCCATCGCCAAGCAGTTCCCCGGCGTCCCGGTGAAGCTGATCTGGACCCGCGAGGAGGACCAGGCGCACGACTTCTACCGGCCGATCTCGCAGTGCAAGCTGTCGGCCGGCGTCGATGAGAGCGGCAAGCTCGTTGGACTGCACATCCGCGTGTCCGGGCAGTCGATCAATGCTTTCCTGAACCCGCAGGGAATCAAGGACGGCAAGGACATGCGGCAGCTGCAGGGTTTGTCGAAGGAGCCGGGCGACGCCCAGTTCGGCTACACCGTGCCGAACCTGCTCATCGAATATGCGATGCGCAACACGCATGTGCCGGTCGGCCCCTGGCGCGGCGTCAACACCAACCAGAACGGCGTGTACCTGGAGTGCTTCATGGACGAGGTGGCGCGCGCGGCAGGGCAGGACCCGCTCGAGTTCCGCCGCGCCCTGATGGCCAACCATCCGAAGCACCTGGCCGTCCTGAATGCGGCGGCGGACAAGGCGGGCTGGGGCAAGCCGCTGCCCGCGGGCGTGCATCGCGGCATCGCGCAGTTCATGGGATATGGCAGCTACTCGGCGGCCGTCGCCGAGCTGTCGGTGAGCGACAAGGGCCAGGTCAGGGTGCATCGCATGGTGCTGGCGCTCAACTGCGGCCATGCCGTCAATCCCGACCAGATCGCGGCGCAGGTCGAAGGCTCGGTGGCATACGGGCTCACCGCGACACTCTATGGCGAATGCTCGGTCGAGAACGGGCGCATGGTGGAATCGAACTTCCACAACTACCCGATCATGCGGCTCGCCGAGATGCCGAAGGTCGAGACCGTGATCGTGCCGACGTACGACTTCTGGGGCGGCGTCGGCGAGCCGACGATCAGCGTGGTGGCGCCGTCGGTGATGAACGCCATCTACGCGGCGACCGGCAAGCCGGTGCGCAGCCTGCCGCTGAAGAAGCTCACGCTCGCGTAGCGCATGGTCACCAACGCAGGCCTGGTGATACGGCCGCTCGTCGGGCTGCTCTTTCTGGCGGCCGGCATCCTGCTGCTCAGGAACTCGGCATCGCGCGCCGGCGCCTGGATGATCAGCGTCGGCGCGCTGCTGTTCCTCGGCTCGGAGCTCTACGGCGTGTTCACGCTTCGACCCTTCGTCGGCAGGAACTATGACGAGGCGTGGTACGAGCAAATCGCCACGGTAGACGCGCTCTCGACGCTGGGGCTGTTCGTTTGCGCAGTCGGCCTGGTAGGACTCTCCTGGAGCCGCAGAGCTGGCTGATTTGCATGGCGCCGAGGCGCCGTCCGAGTGGGTGGTGCGCTGGTCGCAGCTGGTGACGCGCGGCCCGGTGCTCGATGTGGCGAGCGGGGCGGGACGGCATGCGCGGTTTTTTGCCGGGCGCGGCCTCGCGGTCGTCGCGGTAGACAACGTTCCGCAGTCGATTCCCGGCGCGACGTTCGTGCATGCCGATCTGGAGAGCGGCCAGCGCTGGCCGTTCACAGGTCAACGCTTCGCGGCCGTGGTCGTTACGAATTATCTGCACCGGCCGCTGTTTGCGCAGCTCGAGCTGGCGCTCGACGAGGGCGGCGTGCTGATCTACGAAACATTCATGGCGGGAAACGAGCGTTACGGCCGGCCGTCCAATCCGGCCTATCTGCTGCAGCCCGGGGAGTTGCTGCGTGCTTTCAAGGCGCTGACAGTAGTGGCGTTCGAGCAGGGGACGGTGGAGCGGCCGAAGCAAGCGGCGATGCAACGGATTTGCGCGCTACGAGGGCCGGCCGAAAGCGCTAGAATCGCGCCCTGAAAGGGAGCTTTGCATGATTACCGGAAGCCTGGTCGCAATCGTCACGCCGATGCATGAGGACGCTCGCCTCGACATGGCGCGCTTCAGGAGCCTGATCGACTGGCATGTCGCCGAGGGCACCGACGGCATCGTGGTGGTCGGCACCACCGGCGAATCGCCGACGGTGGACGTCGAGGAGCACAAGGAGCTGATCCGCGTCGCGGTCCAGCATTCCCACGGGCGCATCCCCGTGGTTGCGGGAACCGGCGGCAATTCGACCGCCGAGGCGATCGAGCTGACCGAAGCGGCGAAGAAGGCCGGCGCGACCGCATGCCTGTCCGTGGTGCCTTACTACAACAAGCCGACGCAGGAAGGCCAGTACCGCCACTTCCGCAAGATTGCGGAGGCCGTCGACCTGCCGATGATCCTGTACAACGTGCCGGCGCGCACCGTCGCCGATCTGCACAACGACACGGTGATGCGCCTCGCGCAGGTGCCTGGCATCATCGGCATCAAGGACGCGACTGCCAACATCGAGCGCGGCACCGATCTCATCAAGCGCGCGCCGCGCAACTTCGCGATCTACAGCGGCGAGGATTCCACCGCGCTCGCGCTGATCCTGCTCGGCGGCCACGGCGTGATTTCGGTGACCGCCAACGTGGCGCCGAAGCTGATGCGCCAGATGTGCGCGGCGGCGCTCGTCGGCGACGTGAAGAAGGCGCGCGAGCTCAACCTGCGCCTGCTGCCGCTGCACCAGCGCCTGTTCGTCGAGGCAAACCCGATCCCGGTCAAGTGGGCGCTCGCCGAGATGGGCATGATCGAATACGGCCTGCGGCTGCCGCTGTCGCCGCTCGCCGAGAAGTTTCATCAGACGCTGCGCGAGGCGCTGCACGAGGCGGGCATCGCGCTGCCGGGGCTGCGCGTGGTGGAGGGCCGCGCCTGATGAGGAACATCGCGGTCGCCGGTGCGCTGGCGCTGCTTGCCGGCTGCGGCACCAGCCTGTTCGACAGCAAGGTCGACTACAAGTCGGCCGGCACGCTGCCGAACCTCGAGGTGCCGCCCGATCTCACCGCGCCGGCGCGCGATACCCGCTTCGTCGTGCCCGAGACCGGCAAGTCCTCGGCCACGTTCTCCGGCTACCAGGCCGAGCGCAAGGAGCAGACGAGGGCCGGCAACACGGCGGTGCTGCCGCAGGTCGAGCGGATGCACATCGAGCGCGCCGGCGCCGAGCGCTGGCTGGTGGTGCAGGACCAGATTCCCGAGAAGCTCTGGCCGCTGATGAAGGACTTCTGGCAGGAGAACGGCTTTCTCATCAAGACCGAGGCGCCCGAGGCCGGCGTGATGGAGACCGACTGGGCTGAGAACCGCGCCAATATCCCCGAGGGCGGAATTCGCTCCCTGCTGGGCAAATTTGCCGACCAGGTCTATTCCACCGCCGAGCGCGACAAGTTTCGCACGCGGCTCGACCGCACTCCCGACGGCAAAGGCACCGAGATCTATATCAGCCACCGCGGCATGAAGGAGGTCTACACCACGCCGCGCGACGTGGCGGGAACGACGGGCCAGACGGCGTGGCAGCCGCGCGAGTCCGACCCGGGCCTCGAAGCCGAGTTCCTGCGCCGCGTGATGGTGCGGCTCGGCGCGCAGGAGGAAAAGGCGAAGCAGCTCGCCGCGAGCGGCGGGGCGCCGCTGCAGTCGCGCGCGGAGCTCAAGAAAGGTGGCGATGGCAATGAGCTGCTGAAGGTCTACGAGCCGTTCGACCGGGCCTGGCGGCGCGTCGGCCTGGCGCTCGACCGCGTCGGCTTCACCGTCGAGGACCGCGACCGGCAGAAGGGCCTGTACTTCGTGCGCTACGCCGATCCGGAGGCGGAAATGGACAAGAAGGACCGCGACCGCGGCTTCTTCTCGCGGCTATTCAGCTCGGACGATTCCAAGACCAAGGCCGAGCACTTCCGCGTCGAGGTGAAGCAGGACCCGGACGGCAGCCTGGTCAATGTGCTCAACAAGGACGGCGGGACGGAAGGCTCGCGTACCGCGCAGCGCATCCTCAGCCTGCTGCTCGAGCAGCTGAAATAGCCGTTGCTGCGCTTCGCCTCGCTAGCGAGCGGCAGCAAGGGCAACTGCCTGGTGGCCGAGGTTGGCGGCACGCGCCTGCTGGTCGATTGCGGCCTCAACCTGCGCGATACAGAGCGCAGGCTCGCTCGCCTGAACCTGATGCCGTCTGAAATCGACGGCATCCTCGTCACCCACGAGCACGGCGACCACGCCTGCGGCGTGTTCGATTTCGCCGCCGCCCACGGCGCCACGGTTTATCTCACGCACGGCACGCTCGGCGCATTGCACGCCGAAGGAAAAGTCGTCGAGGGGGTACGCATCAGCATCATCAGCAGCAAAGACGTTTTTTCAGTTAACTGCATGGAAGTGCGGCCCTTCACCGTGCCGCACGATGCGCGCGAGCCGGTGCAGTTCGTGCTCTCGGACGGCGCCGCGCGCCTTGGAGTGCTCACCGATATCGGATCGCCCACCGCGCACGTGGAGCAGACGCTCTCCGGCTGCGACGCCCTGGTGCTCGAGTGCAACTACGACCTCGACATGCTGTGGAGCGGCGCCTACCCGAGGTGGCTGAAGGAGCGCATCGCGGGGCCGTTCGGCCACCTGGACAACGGGCAGTCCGAGCGGCTCCTCGGCGCGCTCGATTGCTCGCGGCTGAAGCACGTGATCTGCGCGCACCTGTCGCAGCAGAACAACCGGCCGGAGCTGGCGCGCGCCGCGCTGGCGCGCGCGATGGGATGCGAGGAAAGCTGGATCGGACTCGCTGGGCAGGAAGAAGGCTTCGACTGGCGGAGCATCTGAGCGCTTTGCCGGCCCCTGACAAGGGGGCCGTGAGCCGAAGGCGAGCGGGGGGTTTGGCGAGCTTTGCGAGCGAAGCAGGAAACCGAAACCCCACCCCACTCCATTTATCTGCTGCCTATTTCTGTAGGATTCCGGGCAACCGGCTGCAAAGTTTTCATCTGAAACGTGAAACGGCGGCCGGCAAGGGGCGCCGCGATCCGGCCGCGGCGGCGAGCCCGCCACACAAGCGGCCTTATGGCAAATAAGAAAAACTTCAGCGCGGTGCCGTCGTTGCGGCCGGTATCAGCGGAGCCGCAACGGGACGGCCGATCTTGGCGAGCGCGGCGCGGATCTGCTCCATCTTTTCCGCGGCCGCCTTCTCGCCTTCGAGGATGGCGAGGTGCTTGGACTGGAAATCGGTGCCGCCGATGCTGCCGACATCGGGGCGGATGACCACGTCGGCCTGGCCGAGCTGGTATTGCGCGACCGTCGTGCTCATGATGGTGAACGTCTGCAACAGCACGTCGATCATGCTCGACACCTTCGCGTTTTTCGGCTTGGACGAGATGTCCACCGCGATCACGAGATCGGCGCCCATATCACGCGCGACTTTGGCGGGCACGGGGCTCACCAGCCCGCCGTCGACGAATTCCCGCCCGCCGATGCGCACCGGCTGAAAGACGCCCGGAACGCTCGACGAAGCGCGCACCGCGAGGCCGACGTCGCCGCTGCGCAACACCGTCATTTCGCCGGTTTGCAACTCGGTCGCCACCACCGCCAGCTTGCGGGGCAGCGCGTTCATCGGACGGTTGACGAGCGCCTTGTTGACGAAATTCTGCAGCGCCTCGCCCCGGATGAAGCCGCGGTCGGGCAGCACCCAATCGCTCACCGACCCGTCCTCCATGCTGAGCGCGAGCTTCTGCAATTCGAAGCCGTTTGCGCCGCCTGCATAGAGCGCGGCGACCACGCTCCCTGCGCTGGTTCCGACGATGATATCCGGGACGATGCCCTGGGCTTCGAGCGCCTTGATGACGCCGACGTGCGCAAATCCCCGCGCCGCGCCGCCTCCCAGCGCGAGCGCGATCTTGGGCGCGGCGAGAGGCGCGGCGGACTTGTCCGGCAAATTCGCGCACGCCGACAAAAGAGCGAGGAGCGCGATTGGGGTGGCACGGAGCATGGGGGTACCCTGAGGGAAACGGACGGAAACGGACGGGTCCTTGCCGGAAACCCGACCCGAAAGGGAGATTGTAGCGGATTCTTCGCCCGTTCCGGTGCGGGCAGGTATTTTCCGCCTCTCGTCAAAAAAGGATAGGAAATTCCTACTCCGGCTCGACGCCGGCGGCGCGCAGGATCCGGCGGTAGCTCTCCATCTGCTCCTTGACGAAGGCCGCCAGCTGCTCGGGCGATGACGGTGTCAGCGCGAACGCCTGCTTTTCCATCGCCGCCTGCACCTCGGCACGCGCCATCGCCGCGCCGAACTCCTTGTTGAGGCGCTCGACCACTTCGCGCGGCATGCGCGCGGGGCCGAACAGGCCGGCCCACGAGGTGATCGAGAATTGCGGCATGCCGGCTTCCGCGATGGTCGGCACCTCCGGCAGCATGTGGCTGCGCTTGCCCAGCGTGGTGACGAGCGCGCGCAGACGGCCGTCGCGGATCTGCGCGATCGAGGTGCTCGAGGAGCAGAACATGAGCTGCACGCGCCCGGCGACCAGATCGGTGACCGCCTGCGGCTCGCCCTTGTACGGTACGTGCACAAGCTGGATGCCGGCGAGCGAGGCGAAGTAGGCGGTCGAGACGATGGAGGTGGTGTTGCCGGTGGCGTAGTTCAGCTTGCCCGGGTTGGCGCGCGCGTGGTCGATCAGCTCGGCCAGCGTCTTCGCCGGCACGCTCGGGTGCACGAGGATGAAGAAGGTGTAGCGGCCGATGTCGGTGATCGGCGTGAAGTCGGCCACCGGATCGTACGGCGGGCTCTTCTTCATTGCGGGCACGGCTGACATCGGGCTGTTGGTCGCCATCAGCAGCGTGTAGCCGTCGGGCGCGGCCTTCGCCACCTCGGCGGCGGCGATGGCGCCGTCGGCGCCCGCCTTGTTGTCCACCACCAGCTGCTGGCCGATCGACTGCGACACCGAGTTCGCCAGCACGCGGGTGACGATGTCGGTTGAGGAGCCGGCGGGGAATGGAACCACCGCCCGAACCGGCTTGTTGGGGTACTGCGCATGCGCCGCGAAAGAAATCCACAGGAAGGCCAAACCCCACAGGACCTGTTTCATGTCACTGTGGTCGAAGCTCTGATAACGATGCTCTGTCTCGAGCGTGCGATTACCGCCTGAGCCATCCGCGCTTCATCGCCAACACGCGTCCGGGGCCATGCGCGGCCGCAAACAGAAGGCCCGCAGCAAACGTGAAATGATCGATGAACGATCCGAACTCGGCCTGGTTTGCCGCCCAATGCGACGGCCCGTGGAATCCGAAGGCGAGAAACACGACATAGGCTGCGGCCAGCAGCGCTGCTTCCGAAAAATAGGCGCCGGTGAGGAAGCACACGATGAGAGCGAGCTCGAACACCGCCGCGACCCAAGCCAGAACATGGGGCGCGGGGAAACCCGCCGTCGCGATGGCGGTCGCCGTTGCGTTGATGTCCATCAGCTTGAAGCTCACCGCCATAATAAAGAGCGCGGCAAAGATCAGGCGTCCTACGAGGACCGCCGCCGTCGTCCATCCTGCCCCGTTCGTTTCCGTCGTCATGTTGCTCTCCTTCTCATTGCGAATCTCGAAGCTCTGTGGGTTCGCAGGTCGAGCCGCCTTTGGATGGCCGTGATCGCCTGCTTTCAAACATACGTCGAACGAGACCGGCCCGGATCGACACGCCCTCGTGCATTTTTCTGCTGGGTGAAAGGATAAAGGATAGGATAGCGCGCCGCAGTCCAGTGCTTGGGCAGCTGTTGGCCGTAGGCGGACTTAACCCGCATGCTGGTACAAAATATTTTGGTACCCAATGGCTGGTACACGGACGCGTCCGGGCGTCCAGTAAGCGACTGATTGGGAGTGAAGTGGGGTAGCCAAGAATCTCGGACGCTTCGCTAACCCCCCCGGCGCTGCGCGCCACCCCCCTTGTCAGGGGGGCGACAAGCTTACAGCCCCACCGTCGTGCTCGACACCGCCGGCAACGAGGCCGCCCAGATCTCCATGAATCGGCCGCGCATCGCCAGGCCCTCGGTCTCGTCGCCGAAGGAGAGGGCGCCGCGGAACAACTGCGCCACCGGCCGGCGCACGAAGTGCAGCGAATCGAGCACCAGAAACGCGTCCTGCAGCTCGCGGATCTCTTCCTGGGTGCGGTTGATCTGCATGGCGTGCGAATAGCGCCCGAGGAGGCTCATCATGCGCGGGCACTGGCGCGTCAGGGGGTCGGTGTTGTGGAGCACCAGGTAGATGCGCCGCGTGCGGCTGGACATCAGGAAGCGCTCGAGGCGCGCGATGCGCAGCGGATCGTTCAGCCGCAGCCCGCCGCCGTCGGGATCGAAAATGCGCAGCTCGCGCCCCGGCTGCTCCAGCAGGCGGTCGACCGCCGCCTGGAAATCGGCGTTGGTCTCGAAGCGCTCGTAAACGGTCTCGCTCATGTCACCGCCTTCAGCCGTACGTAGCCCGCTCGATGCCAATCGTAAACCAGATCCGCAAGCGCCGCCCGCGCAAGGCGCGCGCCGGGCAAATGCCGCCGGTCGGCGAGCTCCTTCAGCAATGCGCGGTCCTTTTTACCGACCGTAATGCATTCGCCGTTGAGATAGAAGCGCTTGCCGGAATAAAGCAGCTGCGTCTTCGGATCGAGCTGCACTTCGGCGCGCGCCAGCGCTCGTCGAGAGCGCCCCGGGCTGAACACCACGTGCGGTTTCGGCGTGGTGAGGTACTGGCCGAGGACTGCCGACGCGTCCGTTCGCGAAGTCTTTACTTTCTCCATTATGGTTCGCGCGAAGCGAATCATCTCGCGCGGGATCTGCGCCGGACGGGAAGTGGGCTCCAGGCGCGGGTCCCGGTAGGCGGCGTCAGGCAGGCCGCGCTCGTGCAGCCAGTCGAGGAACGCGGCGCCGAGCTCCGCGCCTCGCGGCGCCCGGAAGCCGATCGAATAGGTGAAGCAGGGCTCGAGGGCGACGCCGTCATGGCGCCAGCCGGGGGGCACGTACAGGAGATCCCCCGGTTCGACCACATATGTTTTTCTGCCGACGCGCCAGCGGCGGCGCCCGCTCGCCTGCAGAAGAAATACGTCGTACGAATCGACGTGCGGCCCGACTCCGCCGCCCCGGGTGGCGAAGCTCACCATCACGTCGTCGAGCCGCGCCTGCGGCACGAAATCGAAGCGCCGCAGCAGCCGATCAGCGGCCTCGAGGTGAAGATTCACGCCGCTGACGAGCAGGGTCGAATTTATCTTCTTGAGGGAGGCGCTTGTGAAAGGCCCGTACGCCGTGTTCCACCGCCTGCCCGAGCGTTCCACCAGACGGGATTCAACGTCATCGCGTGCGGCCAATGCGGCGAGCGCGTGCTCGTCGACCACGCCCCGGAATGCCGGCAACGCACCGCGCACGAAAAGCGGGCGCTTCTGCCAATACCGGCGCAGGAAAGTGCGCGGCGTCAAGCCACCCAGCAAACGTAGCGTCATCCAGGAATTATAGGAGCGCGGTCTTGTCGCGCTTGCGCGACAAGCGCGCAGCGAGGAGTTGTCAAATGAAAAATGATTTGGAATAGAATCGGCGCACATGCTGCAACCAGGACAGCCCGCGCCGTCTTTCGCGCTTCCCGACGCCGACATGCAGACGGTGAGCCTGCAGGCGTTCCGCGGCAAGAAGCATGTGGTGATCTATTTCTACCCGCGCGACGGCACGCCCGGCTGCACCCTGGTGACCACCGATTTCTCCGACCACGAGGACCAGTTCGGCAAGTTCGACTGCGTGGTCCTCGGGGTGTCGCGCGATGACTGCCTCACCCACGCCGATTTCCGCGACAAGCACGGCGTCACCATCGCGCTGCTCTCCGACCCCGAGGGCGAGGTGTGCCGGAAATACGGGGTGCTGCAGGAAAAGCAGAGCGAGGACGGGGCGCGGCGCGAATGCCTGATCCGCTCCACCTTCGTCATCGACAAGAAGGGCGTCATCCGCCATGCCGCCTACGACGTCAAGCCGCGCGGCCACGCCGCCGAGGTCTACGACCTGGTGAAGCGCCTGCGCGTGTGAAGCCGGTCGCGGTCGGCCCGGACACCGTCGTTTCCCTGAAGATCGAGATGTACGACGCGCAGGGCGCGCTGCTGCAGGCTGGTTCCGAGCCGGTGACTTATCTGCACGGCGGCTACGGCGGCCTGCTCGAGGCGCTCGAGGCGGCGCTCGAAGGCAAGCATCCGGGCGAATCGATCAAAGTGCAGCTCGAGCCCGAGCAGGCGTTCGGCGAATACGACGCCGGCCTGCTGCGCGTCGAGCCTGCGGCGCGCTACGGCGCGGGCCTCAGAATCGGCATGGAGGTGGAGGACGCGTTCGAAGGCGCCGCGCCGCGCCGGTATACCGTCACCGACCTCGCCGGCGGCAAGGTGGTGCTCGACGCCAACCATCCGCTCGCGGGAATGGCGCTGCGTTTTTTTTGTACCATTACGGCGGTCCGCCAGGCAAGGAAAGAGGAACTCAGCCGCAGGGAGGCGTGCTATCGCTGCGATCCATGAGCACCGGCGGACAGCGAAGAAGGCCGGCCTGCGCTACGTCACGGACGGCTCGAGCGGCATCCGGCGCCGGCGGGTCGGCGGCGGCTGGGCCTACTACGCGCCCGACGGCAGCAGGATCACCGATCGCCAGGTTCGGAAACGGCTGAACGCACTGGCGCTCCCTCCGGGATGGACCGATGTCTGGATCTGCCCGGATCCCAGCGGCCACATCCAGGCCACGGCGCGCGACGCGCGCGGGCGAAAGCAGTACCGCTATCACCCTTCCTACCGCGACGCGCGCGACCAGTCGAAATTCCGCCGCATGCTGGAGTTCAGCGAGGTGCTGCCCATCCTGCGCGAGCGCCTCGAGCACGATCTGCGCGCTGCGCCGCTGAGCCGGCGGCAGCTCCTCGCCACGGTCGTCACGCTCCTCGACAAGACGCTGATCCGCGTCGGCAACGACGAATACGTGCGCTCGAACCGCTCGTACGGCCTTACCACGCTGCGCCGCCGGCACGTGCAGGTCGACGGCGCGACGCTGCGCTTCAGCTTCCGCGGCAAGAGCGGCGTCGAGCACATCGTCGCGCTCTCCGAGCCGCGCCTTGCGCATATCATCCAGCGCTGCCGCGACCTGCCCGGCGAGGAGCTGTTCCAGTACCTCGACGCCGCCGGCAAGCGCCAGTCGATCACCTCGGATGACGTCAATGCCTATCTGCGCGCGCTCACCGGGCGCGATGTCAGCGCCAAGGACTTCCGCACCTGGGGCGGCACCATGCTTGCCGCGGTCGAATTGCGGCGCATGGGTGTCGCCGCCAGCCGACGCGAAGCCGACCGCAACATCACCCAGGCGATCGACGCCGTGGCAGCCCGTCTCGGCAACACGCGCGGGGTTTGCAGGAAATATTACATACATCCTGTCCTGCTGGATGCTTATATGATGGGCGAGACGGTGCCGATGCCGCCGCCCGCGCGTGGCGGCACGCGCCGCACGCATCCCGGCGCCGCGTTGCGGCGCGACGAGGTCGCGGTGCTCGAATTTCTGGAACGGAGAACGCAATGAACCTCTGCAAAATCGTGCTTCTCGCAGGACTGCTCGCCGCCGCGCCCGCCTGGGCGCAGACCATCGACCGCATCCAGAACCTCGCGCAGCCGGCGTTCCGGCTGCTCTCCGAGGACCTCGGCGGCGCGCTCAGCTATCACCCGCAGACCCCGACCGCGCCGCTCGGGATCACCGGCTTCGATGTCGGCTTCGCGCTCACCGGCGCGCGGCTGCACAACACCACCGTGCTCGAGCAGGCGAGCTCGGACAGCGTGCCCGGCACGCTGCCGATTCCGACGCTGCGCGCGCACAAGGGCCTGCCCGCGGGTTTCGACGTCGGCGTCATGTATGCATCGATCCCCAGCAGCAATATCCGGTACTACGGCGGCGAGCTGCGCTATGCCATCATCGAGGGCGACGCGGTCGCCCCGGCGATCGGCGTGCGCGGCAGCCTCACCAAGCTGAGCGGCGTTGACCAGCTCTCGCTCGACACGCGCGGACTCGATCTGTCGATCTCCAAAGGCTTTGGTTTCGTCACGCCGTACGCGGGAATCGGCAGGGTCTGGGTCAACAGCGATCCCAAAGGCATCGCGTTCCTGCGTGGCGAGAAGTTCGCGCTCAACAAGGGCTTCGTCGGCGTCGGCACCAAGTTCCTCGTGATGAACGTCAACCTCGAAGCCGACAAGACCGGCGACGTCACCGCGTACAGCCTCAAGGCCAGCGTCCGGTTTTGACCGTGCTAAGGCTGGTTGGGCTGGCTTAGCCAGCCGTTCCAGATTCTGCGCGCCGGATCGATCAGCTCGCTCGCCGTGAGGCCGACCGGCCCGTTGCCGCTGCACGCGAGCTCGTCGGCGGCGGCGCCGTGCAGGTGCACGCCGAGCACGAGCGCCGACTCGCCGGTATAGCGCTGCGCAAGCAGCGAGCCGAGCAGACCCGCGAGGACGTCGCCCATCCCGGCGCTCGCCATGCCGGGATTGCCCGTTGCGTTGATGAACCAGTGACCGTCGCGCGCCACCATCACGCTGCCGTTGCCCTTCAGCACGACGTGGGCTTTGAATTCCTCCGAGAGGCGGCGCGCCGCGGCGACGCGGTCCGACTGGACGTCTGCGGTTTTCGTATTGAGCAGCCGCGCCGCCTCGGCGGGGTGCGGCGTCAGCAGCGTGTCGGCTTGCCGCCGCGCGCAGGCGTTGCGCAAATCGGCGTTGTTCGCCATCAGGTTCAGCGCGTCGGCATCGAGCACGCACGGGATGTCGCTGGCAAGCGCCGCGCCGACCAGGGTTTCGGCGCGCTCGCTCTCGCCGATGCCGGGCCCGGCGACGAGCGCGTCGAGCTCCTGGCCGAGCGCATCGTCCGGATGGCGCAGCATGAGCTCCAGCGCGTCGGTGTCGACGCCGGGCGCCTGGTGATCGAGCAGCCCGACGTAGACCCTGCCCGCACCGAGCTTCAGGGCCGCGCTTCCAGCGAGCAGCGCCGCGCCGGCCATGCCTGCGGCGCCGCCGAGGATCGCCAGCGAGCCGGCCATGCCCTTATGGAAGTTGCGCGGCCGCGGCCTGAGCACGCGGCGGAACAGCTCCGGGCTGGCCAGCCAGGCCGAAGCCCGCACCAGGCGCCCGGCATCCAGCCCGAGCTCCGCGACGCGAATCTCGCCGCAGTGATCGGGCCCATCGAGCGTGAGCAGCCCCGGCTTGAGCGCAATGAAGCTGAGGGTGTGAGTGGCGCGCACCGCGTGGCCGAGCACGCGGCCCGTATCGGCATCGATGCCGCTCGGCACATCGAGAGCGAGGATCGGGCAGCTCTGCTGGTTCGCATAGTCGACCAGCCTGGCAAATTCGCCCGTGATCGGCTTTGTCAGGCCGATGCCGAACAGGCCGTCGATGATCAGCGCCCAGCGTTTGTCGCCCGGCAGCGTTGCAGGATCTGCCACCTGGGCCACGCTGACGCGGAAAAACCGCTCGCGCAGGCGCTCGGCGCAGATTTTCGCGTCGCCGCCGTTGTTGCCGGGCCCGGCGAGGACCAGGATGTCCTTGCTCGTGTCCGGAGCGAGGCGGGCCGCGGCGTCGGCGGCGGCGAGGCCGGCGCGCTCCATCAGCGGCGGCGTCGCGTCCGCCGCGGCCTGCTCGATGCGGCGGACGTCGGCGGCAAGATAGATCGGGTCGGACACGGCGTCATTGTAAGCACAGCGCTCGGGCGCGGAGCGTCACTTCTTGGTCACGCCGATCAGAGCGTCGGGCAGCCAGGTCGCCAGCTCGGGGAACACGGTGATCAGCGCGATGCACAGCACCATCATGAAGAAGAACGGCAGGGAAGCGAGCGCGACGTAGTTGCTGTCGCGGCCGGTCATCGTCTGCAGCACGAAAATGTTGAAGCCGAGCGGCGGCGTCAGCTCGGCGATTTCCACCAGCAGCACGATGAAGATGCCGAACCACACCAGGTCGAAGCCCGCCTTCTCGACCATCGGGATGACGATCGAGGTGGTCAGCACGATCATCGAGATGCCGTCGAGCGCGGTGCCAAGCAGGATGTAGATGCCGGCGAGGACCGCGATCAGCGTGTACCTGTGGGGCTCGAGCGACGCCACCCACTCGGCGAGCGCGCGCGGAATGCCGGTGAACGCCATGCACGAGGAAAGAAAGCTCGCGCCGGCGAGGATGAACATGATCATGCAGGACAGGCGCGTGGCGCCCATCAGGCTCTCCCAGAACGTCTGCCGGCCGAGCCCGCCCGACCACCAGGCGATGGCGAGCGCGCCCAGCACGCCGTAGGCCGCCGCCTCGGTGGCGGTCGCCCAGCCGATCACCATCACCCAGACGATGAACACGATCAGCGCGAGGCACGGGACGAGATGTCGCGCTCTGTATAGTTTCTCCCTGAGGGTGGTTCTTGTTTCATCCGGCGGGGTCTTTTCGGGATTCATGAGCGCCCAGATGACGATGTACCCGGAAAACAGCGCGGTCAGCACGAACCCTGGAATGAAGCCGGCGAGGAACACCTTGATGATCGACACCTCGGCGGCGACCGCGTACACCACCATGATGATCGACGGCGGCAGCAGGATGCCCAGCGTGCCGGCGGCCGCGAGCGAGCCGAGGCAGGTCTTCTCGTCGTAGCCGCGGCGCTTGAGCTCGGGCAGGGCGACCTTGGCGATGGTGGCGCAGGTGGCGGCCGAGGACCCCGACACGGTGCCGAAGATCGCGCAGCCGAGGATGTTCACGTGCATCAAGCGTCCAGGCAGCCAGCCCAGCCACGGCGAAAGCCCCTCGAACATCTCGTCGGAGAGCCTGGTGCGATACAGGATCTCGCCCATCCAGACGAACATCGGCAGCGCGGCCAGCGTCCACGAGGCGCTCGATCCCCAGAACGACTGGAACAGGTTCACGTCGGGCGGCGTGCTGGTGAAAAACTGCAGGCCGAACCAGGCCACCGCGGCAAGGGAGATGGCGATCCACACGCCGCCGATCAGCAGGATCAACAGCAGGGAAAAGAGAATCAGCCCCACGGCGAGGGGCGTCATACCGTCTCCGAGAAATCGCCGGCGGCGCGGCGCGCTTCTTCAACGACTTGGTAGGCCGGTTTCTGTTTCCTTAACACCAGAAGAAGCTCATCCAAGACGCCGATAAAGAAGATCAGGACGCCGAGCAGGAAGCTCGACTGCGGGATCCAGATCGGGATCGGGATCAGGCCCTGCGCCACCTCCTTGAATTGCCAGCTGTCATAGATGAAGCGCGCGATCGCCCAGAGCATGTAGCCGACGAACAGCGCCGTGCTCGCGAGCGAAAACAGCTCGGCGAGCCAGCGCCCGCGCGCGCCGAGCATGTCCAGCCAAAGCCCGACGCGCACCAGCTCGCCGTGGCGGAAGGTATGGCCGAGGGCGAAGAAGGCGGACGCGGCGCACAGCCAGGCGACGATGTCCTCCGCGCCGCGGATCAGGATGCCCGCCTCGCGCCCGAAGGACTGGGCGAGCATGAGCACGAAGATCGCTGCAATGCAGAGCGCCGCGAAGGCTCCGCTTGCGTAGTAGAGGCGGTCCAGGAACCGCCTCAAAACTTATTTTCCTCGGTACGACTTGATGAGCGCCTGGCCTTCGGCGCCGGATTTCTTCAGCCACTCCTCGAGGATCTGGTTGCCGACCTTGCCGAAGGCGGCTCTCATGCCTGCGTCGGGCTCGTGGAGGGTCATGCCGTTCTTCGCCAGCGTTTCATTGGCCTCGAGCTGGCGCACCCTGGACATCGCCCAGCCGCGCGTCTCGGCCGTCGAAGCGGCGTAGGTCAGGGCCTTTTTCTGCGCGTCCGGCAGGCGCGAGAAGCTGCGCGCATTGACCACCACCGCATTCTTGGGATGGAACGCGCTGGTGTTGTAGTAGTTCTTCACGAATTCCCAGGCCTTGGTCGCCGTGCCGGTCGCCGACGAGGTGATCATCGCCTGGATGCCCCCGGTCGCGAACAGCTGCGGCACGTCCGGGACCTGCACCACTGTCGGGCTGGCGCCGAGAAGCTCGGCCAGGCGGGCGGTGAGCGGGCTGTAGGTGCGGAACTTCGTGCCCTTGAGATCGGCGATGCTCTTCAGCGGCTCCTTGGTGTAGATGCCCTGGCCGGGCCAGGCGACCGAGTAGAGCAGCTTCAGGCCGCGGCCCTCGAGTTTTTTCTCCAGCAGCGGCTTTTGCGCCCGGTAGAACTTCCAGGCGTCATCGTAGCCGGCGGCCACGAACGGGATGTTGTCGGCTTCGAACACCGGGTCCTCGTTGCCGAACTGCGAGAGCAGGAACTCGGCGATGTTCACCTGGCCGGTCGAGACCGCCCGCAGGATGTCCGGATGCTTGATCAGCGAGCCGTTCGAATGCACGGTGATGTCGAGCGCGCCGTCAGTGGCTTTCTTCACATCCTCGACGAACGCGCGCACGTTGCGGGTATGGAACTCGCCGTCGGAATACGGCGTCGGCATGTCCCACTTGGTTTGCGCCTGTACGCTGCCGATCAGCGCCGCGGCGGCCAGCGCGAAAGGGATTCTCCTGTTCATCGCATTTCCTCCTGTCGGTTCAATGTTAGCAGCACCGCATCGGCGAGCGCGAGCGATGCCGTCAGTCCGGGCGACTCGATGCCGAACAGATGCACCAGCCCGCGCACGCCGTGCTCGCGCGGCCCCTGGATGAGGAAATCGGCTGCCGCCTCGCGTGGTCCAGCGGTCTTCGGCCGGATGCCCGAGTAGCCCGGCAGCAGCGCGCCGTCGGGAAGCGCTGGCCAGTAGCGCCGGATCGCGGCATAGAAGCGCTCGGCGCGACGCGGGTCTACGTCGTAGCCGATGCGCTCGACCCATTCGACGTCGGGGCCGAAGCGGGCCTGGCCGGCCAGGTCGAGCGTCACGTGCACGCCGAGGCCGCCGGGCTCGGGCACCGGGTAGATCAGGCGGGAAAACGGCGCGCGGCGCGCGAGCGAGTAGTAATTGCCCTTCGCATAGAACTCGCCCGGCGCGAGCTCGCGCGGGTAGCCTTCGATGCTTTTCGCCACGCTCGGGGCCTTCAGACCCGCGCTGTTGACGAGCAGCCTGGTCCTTATCTCTTCATTTCCCGCTCGCAGGACGATTCCGTCGGAAGCAACTTCGGCCTTGTCCAAGGGACTCTTCAGCGCGAGCATCGCGCCGTGCGCCTCGGCGTCGCCGAGGTACGCGAGCATCAGCGCGTGGCTGTCGATGATGCCGGTCGAGGGCGAGTAGAGCGCGGCGACGCAGTGCAGCTCGGGCTCGAGCGCGAGCGCCTGCTCGCGCGTCATCCACACCACGTCGGTGACGCCATTGGCGTGCGCCTTTCTCTGGATTTCCTGCAGCTCCGGCAGCTGTTTCTCGTCGCTGGCGACGATCAGCTTGCCGCTGCGCCGGTGCGGGACGCCGTGCGCGACGCAGTACTCGTAGAGCAGCCGCTTTCCCTCCACGCAGCTCGTCGCCTTGAGGCTGCCTTTCGGGTAATAGATTCCCGCGTGAATGACTTCCGAATTGCGCGAGCTGGTGTGCGTGCCGATCGCATCCTCGGCTTCCAGGATGACGACTTCGCGGCCCGCCGAGGCGAGGGCGCGCGCCACCGCGAGGCCGACCACGCCCGCGCCGATGACGACGGACTCTACGCTTTCCAAGTTAGGATGCGATTGTAATGGCTGAGCCACGCAATTCCGGCCGCTGGCAGTTCTGGATCGATCGCGGCGGGACGTTCACCGACATCGTCGCCCGTCGGCCGGACGGCTCGATCGCCACGCACAAGCTGCTGTCCGAGAATCCCGGGCGCTACCGCGATGCGGCCCTCGCCGGGATCCGGAAGATCCTGAACTTGAACGAGGGCCAACCGATACCGGCGGGCGCGATCGACGCGGTGAAGATGGGCACCACGGTCGCCACCAACGCGCTGCTCGAGCGCAAGGGCGAGCGCACCGTGCTGTTCATCACGCGCGGCTTCCGCGATGCGCTGCGCATCGCCTACCAGAACCGCCCGCGGCTCTTCGACCGGCAGATCGTGCTGCCGGAGATGCTTTATTCCGAGGTTTTCGAAGTCGAGGAAAGAATCGGTGCGAGAGGAGAGGTCCTTTTACCGCTTGATTTTCCACGAACCCGGAAGGATCTGGAAAAGGCCTGCGCCGAGGGATTCCGCTCGATCGCCATCGTCTTCATGCACGGCTACCGCTTCCCGCTGCATGAAAGACAGGTGGCCGAGCTGGCCCGGCAGGCCGGGTTCACGCAGATCTCGGCGTCGCATCGCGTCAGCCCGCTGATGAAGCTGGTCGGCCGCGGCGATACCACGGTGGTCGACGCCTACCTGTCGCCGATCCTCAGGCGCTACGTCGAGCAGGTGGCCGCCGAGCTCGAAGGCGTGCGGCTGCTGTTCATGCAGTCGAACGGCGGCCTCACCGACGCGCGCCGCTTCCAGGGCAAGGATGCGATCCTGTCGGGGCCGGCGGGCGGCATCGTCGGCGCAGTGCGGACCTCCCTCGCCGCGGGCTTCGACCGCATCATCGGCTTCGACATGGGCGGCACGTCCACCGACGTATCGCATTACGCCGGCGAGTTCGAGCGCGAATTCGAGACCCGCGTCGCCGGCGTGCGCATGCGCGCGCCGATGATGAGCGTCCACACCGTCGCCGCCGGCGGCGGCTCGATCCTGCATTTCGACGGCGCCCGCTACCGCGTCGGCCCGGATTCGGCGGGGGCGAATCCGGGTCCCGCTTGCTATCGGCGAGGCGGCCCGCTCACCGTCACCGATGCCAACCTGATGCTCGGCAAGATCCAGCCTAAATATTTCCCGCAGGTGTTCGGGGAAGACGGCAATGACGAACTCGATGCAGAGTCGGTAAAGCAAAAATTCTCAATTCTCACAAAAACAATTGGTGACGGCCGCAGCCGCGAACAGGTCGCCGAAGGGTTCGTCCAGATCGCGGTGGGCAACATGGCGAACGCGATCAAGCACATCTCGGTGCAGCGCGGCCACGACGTCACCGGCTACACGCTGTGCTGCTTCGGCGGCGCGGCCGGCCAGCACGCCTGCCTGGTCGCCGACGCGCTCGCCATGACGCGCGTCTTCATTCACCCCTATGCCGGGGTGCTGTCGGCGTACGGCATGGGACTCGCCGACCAGAGCGCGATGCGCGAGCAGGCCCTCGAACTGAAACTGCACGATGAAGCCGCATTGCAGGACGCTGCCGACAAGCTGGCCAGCGACGCGCGCGACAGCCTGATCGCCCAAGGGGTCGCGCCGCAGCGGGTGCGCATGCTGCGGCGCGCCCACCTCAAGTACGAAGGCACCGACACCGCGCTCATGGTGGCGCTCGGGCCTGTAGCCGACATGGTCGCGCAGTTCGAGGCCGCGTACCGCAAGCAGTTCAGCTTCCTGATGCCAGGCAAGCCCCTGATCGTCGAAGCGGTGTCGGTGGAGGTCATTGCATCAGGCGGTGTGCACGAGGAACAGGAACTCGGCAGGAAGAAACCCGGCAAACCGGTCGAAGGCATCCGCGTGTTCACGGGCGGCAAGTGGCACGCGGCGCCGCTCTACCGGCGCGAGGACCTCGGTGCGGGGCAGCGCATCGACGGGCCCGCGGTCAT
>Ga0209157_1000759_pt1 | contig 27431 bp, 23 predicted proteins | sample GraSoiAngelo_135_FD_185892 | JGI IMG/M metagenome (GOLD analysis project Ga0209157, IMG submission 185892) | Grasslands soil microbial communities from the Angelo Coastal Reserve, California, USA - 14_0929_05_40cm (SPAdes) (version 2) | ecosystem: Environmental > Terrestrial > Soil > Grasslands ...
TACGTTTGTAGTGGCGGTACCAGTCGCTCTGGAATCGCTCGTCGGGATCGTAGCGCCGCTTGGCGCGGAGAAACTCCGGGAATTGTGGGTAGCACGCCTCTACCTGCTGACGCGTCGCGAACCGATGGTAGGTCAGGTAGTAGCTCCCGCCGTAGCGGATCCCCGCGTCGATGAGCTCCCGGAATTCCGCAGCCGCGCGCTCGAGCCCCGCGGGGCTGTGCACGACGTGCAGGTTGAAGATCACGCACGCGTACGGCTGTTTGGCCCAGGCAAGAAAGCTCTCGTCGTCCCGCTCGATGAGACGGATGGTGCCGTAGATCAGTGGGGTGCGCTGCGCGCGGAACCGGTCGCGCACGTCCGTGAGAAAGCGGGCCAGCGCATCCCGCGGCGCGTAGATCTCGGTGATCAGCTCCGTGGCCGGCTCGGACGCCCCGAGCCGGACGTCCAGGGCGCGATGGTAATCGTCGAGGTAAGGACCGAGCTGGTGGGTGTCCGACCAGTACACCTGTCCTGAGGTCGAGAGATAGTAGCGCGAGTAGGCCTGGAACGCCCGCGTACGGTCCGCGTGCGCGAGATAGATGAGCTCGTTCCAGTCGTCCGCGGACAGCTCCTTCTGTTTCTCTTGTATCGGCGTGCTGGCCGCGACGGGGCGATAACACGAGAAAACCCCCTTCCGCAGGAAGTCGGGGGAGTCGGGGTCCGTATGGTACTGGAAGTCGCCATAGGTGAACCCCGCGGCGATGCGCCGCGCGAATGCCGGCATGAGATCCTCGATCTCCAGGATCTGCACCTCGCGCTGCACCTTCACTCTCGGCGCGAGCCGCAGCCGGACGGAGGTGACCACGCCGAACAGCCCGTACCCGCCGATCGCGAGTCGAAACAGCTCGGCGTTCTCCTCGCGACTGCAGGTGCGGGGGATCCCGTCGGCGTCGACCAGCACGAACGACTCGACGTCCCCGACGAAGGGCTTGAACAGCAGGCCGCGGCCGTGCGCGTTCGCCGCCAGCGCGCCCCCGATACTCAAACGGTCCGCTCCCGTCTGCTTCTGTCGGATGCCCCACTGCTGCGCTGCCCCCTGCTGCGCGTCCACCAGATGGCGCATCAGTTCGGGCCACTGGATTCCCGCCTCGACGTCGATCAGACCGCGGGCAGCGTCGAAGCCGAGCACGCGGTTCATCGACCCCATATCGACCAGCGTCGTCTCACTGCCAAACTGTTGTCCTCCCATGGCGTGCCGGCCGCCCGCGATACTCAGCGGGCGGCCCTCCTGCCTGGCGCTCTGGACGAGCTGCACCACCGCGTCAACGGAGGGCGGCTTCACGACCCGGTGCACCCGGGTGGCATTGAGCTGCGAGTGGATGTCGTTGACGACGACGCCGGGCGCGGAACGCTCCCCAGCGCAGCCGTAGGGCGCGAGGGCGATCGCCGTGCCGGCGGTAGCGCCGACCTCGAGGAACTCACGTCGCGTCAGCATGGGGCCTCCGCAAGCCAAGAAAGAAGAGCCACAGGGCCACCGCCTGAATGAGATGGTACAGCGCGTTGTGATTGAAGTAGGTGGGGTGCAGCGCGATCCTCGCCTGTTGCACCCCGGCTGCGATGAACATGAGGCCGAGCCCTGCAATCGCGACCAGGATGCGCCGCTCCCGCGCGCGTGCATACGCGACGGACAACACGACCAACAAGAACACGGTGGCCGGCAGATAGAAAACCACCGCCGCGCGGAAATCCTGGGTGATGAACAACGTGAGGACGCAGTAGGCCGCAAACGCCGCGGCGGCGGCGCTGGTGATGCGCCGCGCCGTGGGCGCGGGGAACAACACCCTCGCGCCGATCGCCCAGGCGCTCGCCGCCGTGACGCCGATCGCGATCAAGGTGATGCGCCAGAGGACCGCGTTCCCCAACGTTCGGACGTCCAGGAAGAAGCCGTGGACCGTCCCTCCAGCGAGCGACGCGACGGCGGCCGACCCGAAGAAGAGAGCGTGCTCTCGACGCTGGACCAGATAGGTGAAGAGGGCGCACTCGATCGCGAGCGCGTAGTCGGTGAGGGCGACGTCGAGCTCGGTCATCCCGCGGGAACGGCGGGGGCAGAGACCGCGGGCCGCGTGTGGTAGCGGCCCACCACGAAAAGGAAGGTCGCGAGTACACAGTGAAAGAAGATCGGAATGGTTCCCCCGAACCAGCGGCGTTCGGGATGTAGTGCCATGCTCGCCACGTATCGGACCGCCATCGCGCCCCAGTAGAGATAGCTGAACCACTGGAGCAACCGTCCCATGCTCCTCCGCGGCACGACGAAGAATCCGCGCCGCCTCGTGAAATCCGTCGCCACCTTCGCGAGCAAGCAGATGATGAGGATCTGCACGGGAAGCAGGATCGGGTAGGGGATGACCCCCGAGTACCACTGCTTCATCGGTGGCAGAAATGGGACCGCGAACGCGGCCACCAGCGCCTGCCCCGCCACGCGCAGGCAGAACACAAACAGGAGAAACCACAGTACAGTCGCGTACATGGGGCGGGCCACGAAAAAGAAAAGCCGGCCGTGTGGGTGCCTACTCAGCCGGTTCGCAATTCGCTCCTCTCAAGGCATAAGCGAGCCGCACGACGTCGCGCCCTGAGGTTCATAGCATCTGAGCTACGTTCCAATATGCTCGTCGCGGGGTGGGCCGCAAGACTACCCCAGCCCGCGCCGGTCCAGACTCCGGTACTGGATCGCCTCGCTCACGTGCTTCGGCTCGAGCTCGGCCGCGCCGCTCAAGTCCGCGATCGTCCGCGCGATCTTGAGAATCCGGTGATACGCCCGCGCCGAGAGCGCGAGCCGGGTGATCGCGGTACGGAGCAGCGCGTCGGCGCCCTCCGACACGCGGCAGAACGTCCGGATGTCGCGTGCCGTCATGTGTGCGTTCGCATAGATCCCGGCCCGGCTGGCGAATCGCTCCCGCTGCGCCACACGCGCGCGATCCACCCGCTCCCGCACCGCCGCGCTCGGCTCGCCCCCGCCCTGATCCGCGAGCGCGCGGTACTTCACCGCCGGCACCTCGAGGTGGATGTCGATCCGGTCGAGCAGCGGACCCGAGACGCGGGCGAGATAGCGCTCGACGCCGAGCGGCCCGCAGACGCAATTATGCTGGGGATCGCCGAAATACCCGCAGGGACAAGGATTCATCGCCGCGGCCAGCATGAAGCGCGCGGGATAGCTGAGGCTCATCGCCGCCCGCGCGATCGTCACGACGCCGTCCTCCATCGGCTGGCGCAGCACCTCGAGCACGTTCTTGCGAAACTCGGGCAGCTCGTCCAGGAACAGCACGCCGCCGTGCGCCAGGCTCACTTCGCCCGGCCGCGGGTACGAGCCGCCGCCGATCAGCCCGGCGTCCGAGATCGTGTGGTGCGGCGCGCGAAACGGCCGGCGCGCGACCAGCGACTCACCGAGCGGCAGCACGCCCGCGACCGAGTGGATCTTCGTCGTGTCGAGCGCCTCGTCGAGGCTCATCTTCGGCAGGATGGTGGGGAGTCGCCGCGCCAGCATCGTCTTTCCGGATCCCGGCGGGCCAATCATCAGGATGTTGTGCCCGCCCGCCGCGGCCACCTCGAGCGCGCGCTTGGCGTGCGCCTGCCCCTTCACCTCCGCGAAATCGACGTCGTCCTTTGCCCGCTCGGCGAACAGCGCGGTGAGGTCGACCTGCGCCTCGGGGAGCGTGCCGCGGCCGTCCAGGAAATCGGCGAGCTCCGAGAGATTCGCCGCGCCGAGCACGCGCACGCCCGAGACGACGCCCGCCTCCGGCAGGTTGTCGCGCGGCAGCACGAGCGCTTCCAGCCCCGCCGCGCGCGCCGTGAGCGCCACCGGCAGCGCGCCGCGCACCGGCCGGATCGCCCCCTCAAGCCCCAGCTCACCGAGCACCGCCACCCGCCCCAGCCGCTCCGCCGAGATCTGTTCCGTGGCGGCGAGGATCCCGACCGCGATCGGCAGGTCGAAGGCGCAGCCGTCCTTGCGGATGTCGGCCGGGGCGAGGTTCACGGTGATGCGCTTCAAGGGGAACGTATAGCCCGTGTTCGCGAGCGCGGCGTACACCCGCTCGCGACCCTCCTTCACGGCTCCCTGCGGCAGCCCCACGGTAGCGAAGGTGGGGAGGCCGTTCGCGATGTCGGTCTCGACGTCCACGAGATAGGCGTCGATGCCGAGCACGGCGGCGGAGCGGACGCGGGCGAGCACACAGGACGGTAGGACGTCGGGGTGGCAGAGCGGTAGGAAAAAACGCGCAGCTGGGGGCGAACTGTTGCGGAGACCTCACCCCCTGGCGCCCCTCTCAGCGTGGCGGAGAGGGGGGACGACAACGCTCTCCTTCGACAACTCCTCGTAGGAGTAACAGTCAATTACAACAACGCGCAACTCGTTCGGCCGCGGCGATCATCAACGGCGTCCAGCCCCTGCCCCCGAGGGTCTCGCTGACAGGCACCGACCACAATCTGGCAAAACAGGCTCGCCATGAGCGGCGCTTTCTGTTCGTCCCTTCCTTGCCTCTTGAATTCGTTGACGTACACTGGCATGCAGGCAGCCCAAAGCAGTGAGTCCCGCGGCGGGCTCGGGGTCTGCGCGTGCGCCCCGGGAGACACGACACCTGCGATGCAAAGGACGAACGGGGCAAACAGCGCGACTGGTCTCATGGAGCATCCCTCCTATTCGCTGCAGCAATCACTCCGGCGCCCGCGCCGTGTCGCGGACTACGGGGATCGGCGACCCCTGAAAGTTGATCTCCCCCAGAAGGCGCTGCACCGCGTCCTTCCCGCGCGCGACTTGCTTCTCTCCCGGCTCACCCGCGCCGAACAACCCACCCGCCTCCACGTACAGCATGTAGAGAAACGCGCCTCTCGTCAGCACGAGGACGCCGCGGAACGAGTCCATGCGCTTGCCGGTCTTTCCGTCGACCACTTGAGAGGCCTCCGGGAACTGGACCAGGGCGTAGAGCTGGGTTTCTCCAGGGCCACTGAGTGGCTCCGCCGCGAGGATCTGGGCGTGGTTCGCAGTCACGACGTTGTCCAGGACCCCCTCATAGAGCAGCAGCCTCGTTGCCGAGTCCTGTGCGGCGATGGCTGCGGAGTCCACACGCACGTACTCGATTCGCTCCAGGTCCCCAAACCCGCCAATGAACACCACGAACCCACCGTCACCCTTGTTGGACTTCTGAACTTTGGTGCCGAACGCGTAGTTGGGAACCGTGATCGAAAAGTTCTTCAACGGTGAGACATACGGTTGTCCAGGCTTCTGGCCCTGCAGCGAGGACGGCGTGAGCTGTACCGCCAAGCCGATCCACAGCCAACGGGACAAGTGAGATGGCATGAGACGTGTCATGCTGACCTCACCGCAACCACCCGCTTACGCCCAGGGTAATCACGAGCAGATGCGCCTCGCTCCGGATCGGGCGGATGGTGAAGGACCCATCGCTGTTCTGCGTGACGCCGCCCGCCGTGACGTAGCTCGCCTCGCCGTTGCGCAGCGCCCGGATGCCGAGGTCGAGCGCGGCAGACGACACCGACCGACCCAGCGCGACGCGCACGCCGCCGCCGACCTCGGTGGCCCACGTCAAGTCGTCGTGCAGGGTCTGGGTGAAGTCGCACCCGCAGGCGTCGTCCGGATTGGCGTCGGTCGCGAAGTACGAAAAGCCGCCCGCCCAGAACCCGTAGAACTGGACAGGCCCCAGGGCGAGCGCGAGCTGCGGCCCCGCGCGGAGCGACGTGATGTACGACTCGGTATCGAAGGCCGGCGGGCCCGACCACGAGTCGAATCCGTGGAACAACACCGAGAGGTCGGCACGTAGCGCCAACCCGCCGTGCAGCGCGATCGGGAACGCGCCGTACCCGCCGAAGCCACCCGCGGCTTTTACAAACTGGTGGAACTGACCCCGGCCGAGCCCCAACGCCAGGTTGACCCCGATCTCCGGTCGGTCCCAGCGCTGGGCCTCCGGAGTGCCGGATTGCGGCGTCGCGGGCCTCATGGCAAGCAGGCTGAGCACCGCGCCTGAGGACAGCGTCCGTCGCCAGGTCATACCATTACGGTTCGGGAAACTTCCGCGCCGCGATCTCCCGATCGGGTTGCTTCCAGCATGTGGTCACCTCCCTAGAAAAAAAACGCGACCCACTCCACGGCTCGTGGAATGGGTCGTCATCGCTCGCGTCACGCGAGTGCTCACTGCATCGAGGGGCCGCACCACCTCGCGCCTCAGACCTCAATCAACCATTCGACCTGAAGCGTGTCAAGGTGGAACAGGGTGAGCGAGCTACCGCAATCCGATCGACACCCCAGCCTGCAGCACCACCAGATTGGCGTCGCTCCGCACCGGCTGGAGCGTAAACGAGCCGTCCGGATTCTCGACGATACTGCCTTCGCGCAGGTAGCTCACCTGGCCGTTGCGGACGTAGCTGGCACCCAGGTCGAGCGACACGGGATGGCGCCCGCGGGAGAGATCGATCAACAGGCCGCCGCCGCCCGCGAGCGACAGCGCGCCGTCGTCGTAGTTCGTAGTGCCGGCGAGATCGTAGCAGCCGCACCCATAGTCCGTGAGCGCGGTCCGGGTCGCGAAGTACGACACGCCGATCGTTCCGAAGCCGTAGGCCCGGACGCGCCCCTGGCCGAGCATGAGCTGCGGCCCGGCGCGCAGCGAGGCGATGAAGAAGCTGGTGTTCATGTCGAGACTCACGAGCCCGCCGCTCCCCGCGAGGGCGAGCGGCCGGTCTTCGTTGCCGTACTGGAGATACGCCCCGTCGAACCGCAGGGCGACGGCGCCGCGGCCGTCGAGGTTCACCGCGAATGAGCCGGCGACGCCGCCCGCGACGTCGACGAAGCTGCGGAACTGTCCGACGGGCAGGCCGACGACCAGTCCCAGCCCGCCCGTGCCCCACGACCGTACCTCGCGCAGCCCCGGGGGAGCCTGGCCGGCTCCCGTGACCGCGCCCGCGAGCGAGAGGCCGAGCACGAGGCCGGCCGCACGCCGCACGATAGTTTTCCTGATCCGCCGCATCGCTCCTCCCGGTTCGAGTCCGACCGCATCGGGCGGCGGGCGGGGCAACGCGCGTGCCTGGCGCCACGCGTGCATCACGCCGACGTCAAAACGGTGCGGGGCCTTGCGGTTCGGTGGGTTGGGGAGCCGAAGGCGCGGCGCGCGGCCGCGGCGCACTGGCCACTAACGAGGACACATGATCACCTGGGACGATTTCGCGAAGGTCGACATCCGCGTGGGGCGGGTCGTGCAGGTCGACGACTTCCCCAGGGCGAAGAAGCCCGCCTACCAGCTGCGCATCGACTTCGGCGAGCTCGGCATCAAAACGTCGAGCGCGCAGATCACGAAGCATTACGCGAAGGGCGATCTCCTGGGCCAGCTGGTGCTCGCGGTGGTGAACTTCCCGCCGCGCCAGATCGCCACGTTCTTCTCGGAGGTGCTGACCCTGGGCGTGGTGGTGGGGGACGGCGACATCGTGCTGGTGCACCCCGACCACGAGGTGCCGCTGGGCAGCCGGATCGCCTAGGGGGCGGCGGCCGCCGCGCCGGCCCCGTACCGCGCCTCTATGTAATCCTCGAGGATCTTCAGGAAATCGGCGACGATCGTGTCGCCCTTGAGCGTCACTTTGAGGCGCCCGTCCACGTACACGGGCGCCTTGGGCTCCTCGGACGTGCCCGGCAGGGAGATCCCGATGTCCGCGTGCTTCGACTCGCCGGGGCCGTTCACGACACAGCCCATCACGGCCACCCGCAGGTCGACGACGCCGGGGTAGCGCTCCCGCCACGCGGGCATCTGCCCCCGCAGGTGGGTCTGGATCTCCTCGGCCATCTCCTGGAAGAACGACGATGTGGTGCGCCCGCAGCCCGGGCAGGCGGACACCTGCGGCGTGAAGCTCCGCAACCCGAGCGACTGGAGCACCTGCTGCGCAACCTGCACCTCCTCGGTGCGATCGCCGCCCGGCCGCGGCGTGAGCGACACACGGATCGTGTCGCCGATCCCCTCCTGCAGCAGGATCGAGAGGCCGGCGGCGCTCGCGATGATGCCCTTGGTCCCCATCCCGGCCTCGGTGAGACCCAAGTGCAGCGGGTAATCGCATAGGCGCGCCAGCCGGCGATACACGTCCACCAGGTCCTGCACGCCCGACAGCTTCGCCGAGAGGATGATGCGGTCGTGCGGCAAGCCGCATTCCTCGGCGAGCTCGGCCGACCGCATGGCGCTCGCCACCATCGCCTCGAGCATGACGTCGCGCGCGTCCAACGGGTCCGATCGCCGGGCGTTCTCGTCCATCATCTCGGTGAGGAGCTGCTGGTCGAGGCTGCCCCAGTTGACGCCGATGCGCACGGGCTTCCCGTGCGCGAGCGCCACGTCGATGATGGTCCGGAAATTCTCGTCGCGCCGCTTGGCGCCCACGTTGCCCGGGTTGATGCGGTACTTGGCGAGCGCCGCGGCGCACTGCGGGTATTTGGTGAGCAGCAGGTGACCGTTGTAGTGGAAGTCGCCGATGACGGGAACGTCCACCTGCGCCACGATGGCGGGCACGGCGTCGGCCGCCGCCTCGTTGTTGACCGTGACGCGCACCAGCTCGCTGCCGGCCTGGTGCAGGGCCCGCACCTGCGCCGCCGTCGCGTCCACGTCGGCGGTGTCGGTGTTGGTCATCGACTGGACGACGATGGGAGCGGCGCCGCCCACCTTCACGCCGCCCACGTCGACGACGACGGTCTGTCTCCGGTGATGACCCGTCACGCCTCAAATATATGACGAACGGGCGTTAGAAGATCTTGTCGTTGATAAACACCGACAGCATGAGGGAGGTAAGCACCATCGTTCCCGTAACGGGTGTGACCGCGCTCGCGTTCGAGCCGTGCGCGGCGACGCGAACCCAGAGTTGGGTCTTGGCGAACAGCGAATCGGCGTTCGACAGCAGCTTTCCCTGGACGGTGTCCGGGACGACCTGCGTACCCGTGACCGTCTTTGACGTCACCGTCAGGACCGCCGCGGAGGGGCTGTAGGTCCCGGCCGAGTCGGAGGCCATGAAAAGCTGCAACCCGAGCGTGCCCGTGCCGCCGGTGTTGTGCAGGTCGAGCGTCCCGAAGATCAGGATCGAGTCGACGATGGAAGAACCGACGCCGGGAAGACTAATCCGCTGCGGCACGCTCCCCGTATCGATGCCCGGCGTGCTCGGGGGAATGACGTAGGGTACCGAGTCCTGCTTCGGCGGGAGAAAGCTGTAAACATTGACGTTGAAGATGGCCTCCCCTTTCCCGCACCCAGCCGCGAGGCCGGCGAGGCAGATCGTCCAGAGCCACTTCGCGCGCATCCGAGAGCCTCCCTAGTAGATCGAGAGCGACGTCGCCATCGTGATGCCGCGCTCGTTCGAGAGCGAGTTGGTGTGCGTCCAGAAGCCGACGTCGAGCCCGAGCCCGCCGAACCGCAGCCCGCCGCCCCAGCCGAACTCGATCCGCTTGCGCTGATCGCGCGCGATGCCGCCGCGCACCGCCCACGGGCCGATCCGTTGCTCCCCGCCGACGTGCACCGTGGCGCCGAGGCCGGTGTTCAGGACGTCGGCACCGAGCGTCGTCCTGCCGACCGTGTAGGCGAGGTTCACGATGTAGGAGACAGGGAGCTTCGTGGTCGTCTCGACGTGGTTCGCCACCGGTTTCGAGTAGCTCGAGTCCTTATAGAAGGCGTTGTCCTGGCGCGTGTCGGGCCACGTGATCGTGGCCCCGATGTCGTTCACGCCGACGCCGACTTCGATGGGGCCGGAGACCCAGGCGACCCCGACGTCGCCACCGATCCCGTGGCCCAGCGTGTTGCCCGGCTTCGAGTACTGAGTGAAGGTCGCGCCCAGCGGTGTCACTGGGTTCGTGCCGCCGAAGATGGTGTCCCCCGTGAGAAAGCCTGCGGTGCCGTCGGTGCGCGCGTATCCCGCGCCGAGGTAATAGTGGAGCGCGCCCCCGACGTAGAGCCCTGTGGCGCTGTCTCCCGCGATGCGCCCGGCGTAACTAATCGTCGGGGCGAACCCACCCTCGACGAGGCCATGGACCAGCACGTTATAGGTCGTGCTGTCCCGCGCGGGCACGGAGTCGTGCAGGAACGCGAGCAACGTGTCGCCCAGCTGGAACTGTACCTGGTCGTGCAACCACCCCATCACGCCGAACCGCACGCCCTTGATGTCGATGCCAAAGTCGAGCGGCCGACTCGACCCGCTGATGCCAAATTGGTCCTCCGGCACGAGCTGCCCCGCCGCACCGAGATTCACCACCAGCTGGTTCTTTCCGATCGTGAAGGCCACGTCGTTCGTCGGCGTCGGCGCCTGCTTCACTTCCAGATAGAGGGGCAGGTTGAGAATCGTGTTGACCACCAGGATCGGATTGAACCCCGCGGAATCGGGGTGGAACATCGGATCCTTCGAGATGTGGGGGTGGTCGTGCAAGAACTGAATGATCCCGAGCGGGATCGGGATCGTCACCTTGGGCTGGCCGCGGCGGTCCGCCTGCGCCGGTACCGCTCGGTAGGCGGGGTTGTAACGCACCGCGCTGCCCGATCTGCCGAGCGTCAGGCCGCCCATGCCGATACGACGCGCGTCGGTGACGAGCCACTGGCCCGCGGCGGGGGCCGCGTAGCCGAGGACGAGTGCCACAAGCCCCAACCCCACGACGGATGTACGCACCATGCTCCCCGGATGGGTGGCGGTTGACAAGGTTAATAAGGATCGCCGATTACGCCATGCTCGGGCGTGAGCCCGGTCACGAATTGGGGCTCGACACGCCCTGAAACGTGATGGTGACGGTCGTGCCCTGCCCCAGCGCGCTGGTCAGCCCGATGGTCCCACCCCAGCCCTCGACCAGCCGGCGGGCGATCGCGAGGCCCAGCCCCGAGCCGCTCGACGTCGTCGAGAAGGCGGGATCGAAGACGCGCGGCAGCGCCTCGGGCGCGATGCCGCGGCCGTCGTCCTCCACGGCGAGCCGGCGGCCGGCGTCGTCAACCCGCACCGTGACGTGCCGCGCGCCCGCGTTGCGGGCGTTCTCGAGCAGGTTCACGAGCACCTCTTTCACCTCGTCCTTGCGCGCGAGCACCGGCGCCCCCGCCACCCCGGCTACCTCGAACCGGGTCGCCGCCTCGGCACCGCCCAGGGCGTAGAGGCGCACCACCTCGCCGGCCGCGGCGAACAGGTCCACCGGCTCGAGCGGCAGCGCTTCCGCGGCCGGCGATGCGAACCGGGAGAAGGCGCGCGCGATGGCGTCGAGGCGGTCGATCTCCGCCAGGATCCGCTCTGCCGTCTCCCGCAAAGCGGCGTCGAAGTCGAGGCCCCCCCCGCCGGGCTTCGCCCGCACGCGCTGCAGGTGCTGGATGCCGAGGCGGATGGGGGTGAGCGGGTTCTTGATCTCGTGGGCGATCTGGCGCGCCATCTCGCCCCACGCCAGCACGCGCGCCGCGCGCGTGAGCGCGGTGGCGTCGTCCAGCGCCACGACGCAGCCGTCCGCCGGAGGGGGGCCGAGGGGCGCGAGCTGCACGCGGATCTGTCGCGCGCCGACGTCGAACTCGCGTTCGGCGATCGTATCGCCCCCGGCGGGGGCGCGGGGGGCGGCGAGGAAGTCACCCACGGCGTTCCACACCGGCAGCCATTCGGCCGGCGCAGCCCGCGGCAGCAGGTCCCCGGGCGCAAGGGGCGCACCCAACAGCTCGCCGGCGCGGGGGTTGGCCATCGTGACGCGCAACCCGTCGTCCACGGCGATCACGCCGGTGGCGACGTTGGCGAGCACCTGCGCGGTGCGCCGCCGCGCCTCCTCAAGCGCCGCCTGGCTGCGGCGCACGTCCGTCGCCATGCGGTCGAACGCCGACATGACGGGCTCGAACTCGCGCGGCGCGCCCGGGGCGAACGGCGGCGGCGGTGTGCCGCGCCCCACGGCCGCCGCGGCCTCCCGCAGCGCCGCCACCGGCCGCGCCAACCCCCGGGCCGCGAGGCCCGCGAGATACACGGCCGTCACGAGCCCCGCCAGCGTCGCGAGGACCAGCGCCAGCGCCAGGTCTTCCTGCTGCTGACGCACCCGCTCGTCGTCCAGCAGCTGCGGCGCCGCGAGGATCGCTTGCACCTCGGGAGGCCCGGCCAGGACGACGCGGTAGCCGACGCGGATCGACCGGCCCGCCGTGCGCCCGTCGGCCGTGAGCTCGAGCTCGTCCTGGAACGCGAGACGCACGAATGCATCGGGCGCGAGGAAGGGATCCACGAGCCCCAGCTCGCTGAGCACCGGAGCGCTCGTGCCGACCAGCACTCCGCGGCGGTAGAGCCAGAGGTCCGCATCGTGCTGGTGGCCAACCTCCTGAATCGCCTGCGATACGCCAGCCGTTTGCTCGGATACGAGCGTCCCGGCCATCGCCGCGGCGTCCCGCAGCGTCTGGCGCACCAGGAGGTCACCAGCGTTGCGCGCTTCGTCCCCGAGCCGCGCGAAGCTCCACACGGCGAACAGCAACACCGGCAGCACGACAAACGCCGACAACGTCGCGGCCAGCTGCACGCGGTAGCTCGTCCGCAACGACCGGATCACGGCGGGCAGGCGCGGGCGCCACCCTTCGGCCAGGACGACACTCAAGAGCCAGCACACGGCGAGCAGCACCACATCCACCGCCACCACCAGCGCGCCACGCACCACCAGGGACAGCGGGCTCCTGAGCTCCACGCGCAGGTGCACGTGCCGCATGCCCCCCGGCAGCTCGATCCGTCGCTCGCCGCGCACCGACCAGTCCGTCCGCGTCCAGATCACGCGCGCGCTCGCCTCGGGCCCCCCGGGCTCCGGGAGCGACAGCGAGATCTGGTACGGCGGCTCGACGCGACCCGCGCCTTCGAGGAACTGCGCGACGCGGTCGGCCGGAATCCACCGGGTGCGGGGCCCGACGCCCACGGTCAGCACTTCGCCTGAGGCGAGCGGCACCACGAGGACATAGTGCACGCCCGGAACCCGCTCGAGCCGCTCCACCCGCGGGCCGCGTGCGGATTCACGGGACCGCGCCAGTGCCGCGACGAGGGGCGACGGCAGGTCCACGCTCGCGAGACGGATCTCCGCCTCGGGCGCGCCTCCCGCCCCGGGCTGGGGCCAGAGCGCGAGGCTCGCGGGGTAAGCGTCCGCGGCGAGCGGCGAGGTGCGCCACCACGCGTACAGCTCGCCCGCCGTGCGGGGCGGGGTCCCAGGGGGCTCGCGCCCGAGCCGCTCGAGCAGGGCCACGGCGGGCGGGTCCCCCGTCCCTCCCAGGCGGCCGGCGTCGCGCGTGGCGAGCTCGAGCCGGCCTTCGACCGCGGCGCCCCACGTGACCAGCGCGGCCGCGGTCCCCGCCACCGTCGCGATCCCGAGCACGGCCCAGCGGCGTGGCGCCGGCACCAGCACGCCCACGAGTGCCGGGAGCCAGACGAACGTATACCATTCGGGCCAGGCGCCGTACGGCTGCCAGAGCCACAGGCCGCCCAGCGCCGCGAGCGCGGCCCAACCGCACGCGGCGGGGAGGGTCCACGGGACGCGGTCCGGCTCCCGCGGGCCTCGCACGAGACCCGCCGCGGTGAAGACCAGCGCCATCGCGGCGCTCGCGACCGCCACTTCCCAGAAAATCCACAGCGCGAAGCCGACGCCCGCGGCAGGTGGCGCGATGCCGCGGCCGAGGTAGCGCACGAGGTAGGGCGCCGCGAGCACCAGCAGGCCGGCGGCGGCCATGCTCCACCAGCGCCGCGGGAGCCCGCGGCGCCACAACACGCTCGCGGCGAGGAGCAGCACGACGCCGAGCACGGCGAGCGAGCCCGCCGACGCGCTGAGCACTCCCAACACCGGGCGATAGAACGCCGCGGGGGAGAACAACCCGGTGAGGGGGAGCGCCGGGCCGAGCGGCGCGCGCACGAGACACCAGGCGGCGGCGAGCGCGACGAGCCAGCGCTGCGGGCCGGGCGGGGTGGTGAGCAAGAGGCACACCAGGGCGACGACGAGTGCCGCACCGGCGCGGCCGGCGGTGACGCGCAGCGCCGCGAGTTTCGCGTCGCCCTGCGAGGGCGGCACGGGCCGGACGCTGAAAAGCGTATCGCTCTGCTCGCACTTCCCCGGACAGAAGTCGAACACGTCGGAGTCGCGGAGCGCGGCACGAGCCGGATAGAAGCGCAGGGTCACGCCGTGGGCGCGCTCGAACTGCGCGCTCACCGCGCGCTCGCGGTCCGGCACGGCCGGCGCGGCGTCGAGCAGGACGCTGCCGACGGCGACGCCGCCGCCTTGCGTCTGGCGCCGGGCCTCGAGCGACACGTAGAATGGAGTGATGACGGCGCGCAGCTCGGCGGTATCCGGCGCGGGCAGGAACCGGTGGCGGCCGGCCCAGGCCATCGGCTCGCCGTCCGGTGCGAGAATCACGACCCCGCGCTCCACGGCCGGAGCCCGGCCGCCCGACGCCAGCGCCGCGTGCAGCGGGGCGAACGCCGCCTCCCGCGGGAGCAGGGCCGCCGTCGCGCCCCGCTCGGCGAGGCGCCGCGCCTCGGCGGCCGCGCGGGACAGGGTGGTCGCGAGCTGCTGCGACGCCGCCCACACTCGCTCCTCGCGCAGCGCCGTCCAGCAGCACTCGATCCGCCACACCTGGCGGACGCTCCCGACCAGCACGGCGCCGAGCGCGAGGCACGCCAGGGCGGCCGCCCCCGGGCCCACGGCTCGGGGCCTTCGGGCGAAGGCGAGCACGGCGGTCGCCACCGCCGCGGCTCCCGCCACCCACGCCCACGCGGCCGCGTTACCGTGGAGCCACTCGCCCGCGGCGACCGCCACGGCGCAGCCGGCGAGCGCTAGGTGAGCGCGCCGCTCCACCTGAAGACCCTTGTCCCCGACGAGGTGCGTTTCATTCTCGAGCGCGATGCCCGCCTCCTCGTGCCGGTGGGGACCTGCGAGCAGCACGGCCCCCACCTCCCGCTCGGCTGCGACACGCTCATCGTCGAGCGTCTCGCCGACGACCTTTCGGCGGCCTTCGAGATCCTGCGCGCGCCGACGATCGAATACGGCGTCAACACCGCCACCCGCCGCTCGTTCCCAGGCAACGCCGCGGTGCGCCGCAAGACGCTGCACCGCTGGATGAACGACCTGCTCGGCGACTGGGAGCAGGCCGGCGTGGATACGTTCATCATCCTCACCGCCCACGGCCACGACCCACACCAGGAGGCGCTTTCCACGTTGCGCACCCGCCGGGCGCGCATCTTCACAGTGGATGCGTTCGCCCTCGACTTCACCGGCCACCTCGAAGACCCGGACGGCCCGATGCACGGCAGCGAGCTCGACACGTCCCTGCTCCTTTACGTCGCCCCGGCGCTGGTGCGCATGGAGCGCGCCCGGGATTTTACGCTCTCGGGGAAGCGGCGCACCGGCGGCAGCATCGGGAAGCTCCCGGCGCACTCCCCGGGCTCGGTCGGCCGGCCCAGCGTCGCCACCCGGGAGAAGGGCGAGCGGCTGTATAAGATGATTTACGACCGCATCGCGACGCGAGTGCTGGGAGCGCCCGTCCCGTGAGCGGCGCCGCGCTGCTGTGTGCGCTGCTCGGGGTCCAGGGCCCCCTCGACGAAGGCGCGCTCGTCGTGCGCGAAGATACCGCCGAGATCGCGCGCGAGACGTTCCGGCTCACGGCGGTGCGCGTGGGCGTCGGCGCTGGCTGGAAGCTCGCCGCCACGATCCGCTACGACCGCACCCGGCCTGTATTGGTGCTCGACCCGATCGTCGAGATCGGCCCCGATTCCGCCCCTGCGAGCCTCGAGTATACCGTGGCTGACCCGCGCGAGCCGGTGCGCATCCTCGGCCAACTGTCCCGCGGTCGTTTCGGCGTGCGGCTGCTCGGCCGCCGCACGGAGCGGGCCCGCGAATTCCCCGCCCCCCCGCCCGCCGCGATCCTGGACGACTCGGTGTTCGCGCTCTACCTCCCCGTCGCCTGGCGGGCCCGGTCCCAGCCCGTGGCCGTCACCGGGATCTTCCCCCGGGCGGGACGCCGCGAGGTGCTGGCGGTGCAGGACCTGGGCACGGGGGCCACGACGCTCAACCGCGACGCCGTGGCCCTGCGGCACATCACGGTAACGGGGGGCGCGAACCAGCTGGTGCACCTCTGGCTCGGCGCGGACGGCCGCCTCCTCAAGGTGCAGGTCCCGTCCCGGCACCTGACCGCCGAGCGGGCGCGGGCGCCCTGACCCCTTCGTTGCATTGCGCGACAGAGGTTAGATTCCCGCCGGCCCGCGACATCCGCGTTGCGGGCGGAAACCCGTGACGGCGCCCGTGCGTATGAGGTGACGTCCGAACGACCGGTCCAAGGATCCTCATGAGGCATCTGTCGTTGTCCGTCGCCCTCGTCGTGTGCCCGGCCGTCGCCTTCGGCCAACACCCCGTCCCCGCGACCCTCTCCCTCGCCGACGCCATCACGCTGGCGCGCGCCAACAATCCGGCCTACCGCCAGACGATCCACGACCGCGCGCCAGCCGCGTGGGGCGTGCGCAACGCCTACGCGAGCCTGTTGATCCCGACGGTCACCGCGTCGGGCGGCCTCGGCTACGCCGGCCCCGGGCAACAGCGCTTCTTGACCTCGAACTTCTCGCAGAGCGTGTCCACGTGGTCGTCGAGCTACAACCTCTCGCTCGATTGGACGCTCAGCGGCCAGACGCTCAGCGAGCCGGGGTTGAAGCACGCGCAGCTCACGGCCGCGGACGCCGACATCGCGGGCGCCGAGACGAACCTGGTCACGGCGGTGACCCAGCAGTACCTGACCGTGCTCCAGGCGCGGGACAACCTCGGTGTCGCGCGCCAGCAGCTCGAGCACGACGTGGAGTTCCTGCGGCTCGCCCAGGCGCGCTACGACGTGGGCCGCGCGTCGTTGATCGACGTGCGGCAGGCCCAGGTGGCCCGCGGCAACGCCGAGGTGGTGCTGCTCCGGGCGCAGACGAGCGTGGACGTGGAGAAGCTCCGCCTGTTCCAGCAGATCGGGTTGACGGCCCCGGTCGACATCCAGAGCGTGCAGCTCACCGACACGTTCGTCGTGCAGGCGCCGACCTGGAAGCTGAACGAGCTGCTCACGATGGCCGAGCAGCAAAACCCCGCGCTCAAGGCGCTGCGCGCGCGCGAGAGCGCGGCCGGCTGGGGCGTGAAGGCGGCCACGGGCAGCTGGGGGCCGGCGGTGTCGCTCTCGGCGGGCTGGTCGGGCTTCACCCAGAAGTTGTCGGACATCAACCCGTCGCTCGCCGCGATCGACACCAATGCGACCGCCAACGACTCGGCCTGTGCCTACGAGAACGCGTATTGGCTCAATACTGGTGGGCCGGCGCTCCCTTGCACGTTCCGCGCCGCGGCCCCCGCCGAGAAGCAGGCGCTCATCGCCCAGAACGCCGCCTACCCGTTCCATTTCACGCCGCAGCCGTTCCAGGCACGGCTGACGATCAGCATCCCGCTGTGGGGGAATTTCCAGCAGCCGCTGCAAGTGTCGCGGGCAAAGGCGCAGCAGCAGGATCTGCAGGAGTCGGTGCGGGCGCGCGCCCTGCAGGTGCAGACCGAGGTGAGCCAGGCCTACTTGACGGTGGCGACGGCGTACCGCACGACGGCGATCCAGGACACGAACCGGGCCGCAGCGCGCGACGGGCTGCAGCTCGCCACGGAGCGCTACCGCGTGGGCTCAGGAACGTTCTTCGAGCTGCTCGACGCGCAAGTGGCCGCGCTGCGCGCCGAGACGGACTACGTGAACTCCGTGTTCGACTATCACAAGGCGCTGGCCGCGCTCGAAGCGGCGGTCGGCCGGCCGCTGCGCTAACCGAGAGGACGCGAGACACATGTCCACACGCAACAAAGTGCTGCTCGGAGCGGGGGCCGCCGTCCTCATCGTCGGCCTGGTGGTCATCAGCGCCGGCGCGCGCCGCGACCGCGGCCAGGAGGTGCGGTTCGAGAAGGTGGGCCGCCGCGACCTCGTCGCCGCCGTCACGGCGAGCGGCAAGATCCAGCCCAAGAAGAAGGTCGACATCAGCGCGGACATCACCGGGCGGATCACCAAGATCGCCGTGCGCGAGGGCGAGCTCGTGACCAAGGGCGAGTTCCTGCTCCAGATCGATCCGACGGTGTATCAGGCGAACCTACAGCAGGCGGCGGCCAACATGGCCTCGTCGCAGGCGGCCGCGGTGCAGGCGAAGGCGAACCGCGATCAGGCGGACCGCGCCCTGCAGCGCACCAAGGAGCTGCGGACGCAGAGCCCGAACCTCGTGTCGCAGGAGCAGCTCGAGCAGGCGCAGACGGCGTTCGACGTCGCCGAGGCGAATCTCACCGCAGCGACGCACCAGGTCGACCAGGCGCGCGCCGCGGCGCAGTCGGCCCGGGACAACCTCCGCAAGACGACCCTCATCGCGCCCATGGCCGGCCGCGTGACGCGGCTCCCCGTCGAGGAAGGGGAGGTCGCGGTCCCGAGTACGTTCTCGAAGGACATCGGCCTCCTCATGACGATCTCCGACCTGTCGGTGATCCAGGCCAAGGTGAAGGTGGACGAGACCGACGTGGTGCGGGTCCACCTCGGTGACTCGGTCGAGGTCTCGATCGACGCGTTCCCCGATACCACCTTCACCGGCCAGGTGACCAAAGTGTCGAACTCGAGCGTACTCGACGCGACCCAGACCGCCACGGGCTCGAACGAGCGCGCCGTAGATTACCAGGTCGAGGTGACGCTCAACAAGCCGCCGGCCGACATCCGGCCCGACCTCTCCGCCACCGCGCGGATCGTTACGGACACCCGCAAGCAGGCGCTGTCGATCCCGATCATCGCGCTCACGGTGCGCGAGAACAAGCCGGTCTCCACGGAGAACCGCCCGGTGGACACGGCGACCGCCCGTAAAAAGAAGGAGACCGAGGGCGTGTTCGTGGTGAAGGACGGCGTCGCCACGTTCCGGCCGGCGAAGGTCGGCATCGCCGGCGACGAGTACTTCGAGGTGCTGGACGGGCTCCAGCAGGGCGAGTCGATCGTCGCCGGGCCGTATCAGGCCATCCGCGACCTCAAGGACGGGGCGCACGTGCGACCGATGAAGCAGGCGGCCGACACGACCAAGAAGAAAGCCGCCACATGACCGACGTCCAGGCGTTCCGCACCGGCGACACGCCGCTGCCGGACATCGTGATCCTCACCCACAAGCTGACCCGGGATTACGACATGGGCGGCGAGGTGGTGCGCGCGCTCCGGGGCGTGAGCCTCCAGATCCGGAAGAACGAGTACGTCGCGGTGATGGGGCCCTCCGGGTCGGGCAAGTCCACCCTCATGAACCTGATCGGCTGCCTCGACACCCCCACGGCCGGGGAGTACTGGCTCAACGGCCAGAAGGTGTCGGCCCTTTCCGACGACGAGCTGGCTCGCATCCGCAACAAGGAGATCGGGTTCGTGTTCCAGACGTTCAACCTGCTGCCCCGGGCCAATGCGCTCCACAACGTGGAGCTGCCGCTGATCTACGCCGGGCTGCCCACCAAGGACCGTCGGGCGCGCGCGGCGCGGGCGCTCGCGCGGGTGGGGCTGGCGGACCGGATGGACCACAGGCCGAACGAGCTGTCGGGGGGCCAGCGCCAGCGGGTGGCGATCGCGCGGGCGCTGGTGAACGAGCCGAGCATCCTGCTCGCCGACGAGCCGACGGGGAACCTCGACTCGACCACGAGCGCGGAGCTGATGCAGGTGTTCCAGGACCTGCATCACCAGGGCCAGACGATCGTGATGGTGACCCACGAGCACGACATCGCGGCCCACGCGGCGCGCGTGGTGACGCTACGCGACGGCCTCGTCGCGACCGATCAGCTGCGGGCGGCCTAGGTGCCGTTTCTGGAGGCGGTGCGGCTCGCGCTCCAGACGATCCGCGCCCAGAAGCTCAAGAGCGGGTTCTCGGCGATCGGCGTGTTCATCGGCGTCACGTTCCTGATCGGCGCGTGGTCGATCGTGAACGGCATGAACCGCTACATGACCGACAAGTTCGCGGGAACGCTCGTCGGGGTGAACACGTTCCACCTGCGCCGCCGGCCCAATGTGAACTTCAACGTCGAGGACTCGGTCTGGCGGGCGTGGCGGCGCCGCCCCCGCATCAAGTTCGCAGATGCCGACGCGGTCACGCAGGGCCTCCGGATGCCGGTGGTGACGGCGTGGTACTCCGAGGACCGGGGCAGCGTGGAGTACAACGGCAAGGTCGCCAAGGACATCACGCTGGAGGGCGCCACCGAGCGGTACTTCGACATCATGAACCTGAAGATCGCGGACGGCCGCGCGTTCACGCCCCAGGAGTCGAAGGCGGGGACGACCGTCGTGGTGCTCGGGTACGACCTGGCGCAGAAGCTGTTCCCCGGCGTCAACCCGATCGGTCGCACCGTGCGGATCCACGGCATTCCCTATCGGGTGATCGGGGTGGTGGAGCGCCAGGGCAACCTGCTCGGCATCTCGCTCGACAAGTTCGTGGTCGCCCCGGCGCTCTCGCCCATACAGCGCGAGGTGAACCCGCCCGGCGTGGTCGACGCCCTGATCGTGAAGGCGAACTCCGAGCTCGAAATGCGCGACGCGATGGACCAGACCGAAGCCATCATGCGCAGCCGCCGGCATTTGCGCCCCCGTCAGGACGACAACTTCGTGATGGAAACCTCGGAGGGTGTGCTCGATTTCTGGAAGAAGCTCAGCCGGATCCTCTATGTCGTCGGACCCGGATTGGTGGGCGTCGCGCTCGTGGTCGGCGGCATCGTGATCATGAACATCATGCTCATGGCGGTCGCGGAGCGGACCCGCGAGATCGGCATCCGCAAGTCGCTCGGCGCCCGGCGCCGGGACATCCTGCGCCAGTTCCTCGCCGAGTCCGCGGCCCTCGCCACGGTGGGCGCGACCCTGGGGATCGGGACCGGGATCGCGCTCTCGCTGCTCCTGAAGGTCGCGACCCCCTTGCCCGCCGCGGTATCGCCGTTCTCGATCCTACTGGGCGTCGTGGTCGGCGGCGGGGTCGGCATCGTGGCGGGCGTGTATCCAGCCAGCCGGGCGTCCCGGCTCGACCCCATCGCGGCGCTGCGCCAGGAGTGAGCGCCTGACCCCCTTGCTCGAAGGCGTCGGCATCGCGCTGGAGTCGCTGCGCGCCCACAAAGCGCGCGCCGCCCTGACGATTCTGGGCGTCGCGATCGGGGTCATGGTCGTGATGGTGATCGGCGCGATCATCAGCGGCTTCAACAAGGGCATCGCCGACATGCTCGAGCAGTCCGGGCCCAAGACCTTCTGGGTGGGCCGGTTCTTCCAGGGCGGTGTGAACGTCTCGGACGGGTCGGACGAGATGAGCCCGTGGCGCCGCAATCCGCCGATGTCGCTGGAGGACGCCAGGGTGATCGAGCAGCTGCCGTCGGTGAGCTGGCTGGCGCTGGACGAGGGCGGCCAGGCCGACGTCTCGTTCGGCAGCAAGACCCAGCACAGCGTGCGGGTCTACGGCCGCAGCGCCGCCTGGCCCAACGTGGCGGGCGGCGACGTGTCGCCGGGGCGCTCGTTCACCGAAGTGGAAGAGGCCGCTGCCGCCCAGGTGGCCGTCGTCAACCAGAAGCTGGCCGAGCTGCTGTTCGACCAGATCGACCCCATCGGGCAGCGCATCCACATCCAGGGCGTGCCCTACACGGTGATCGGGGTGTTCAATCCCCCGCCGCAACTGTTCGGCGGCCAGCCGTCGCCCGAGGCGATCATCCCGCACGCCGCGCTGGTGAAGTACGTGCAGTACTGGAAGGGGTGGATGGACTTCCTGGTGGGGCCCGCGCCGGCGGCGACGACGGCGCAGGCGATGGAAGACGTCACGGAAGCGCTGCGCCTGCGGCGACATCTCCGGCCGGGCCAGGACAACAACTTCGCCGTCGTAAGCCAGGAAAAGTTCCTGGAGAGTCTCAACAGCACGACGCTGCTCGTACGCATCGTGATGCTGGCCCTCTCGGCCGTCGGGCTGCTGGTGGGCGGGGTGGGGGTGATCGCGATCATGATGATCTCGGTCACCGAGCGCACGCGGGAGATCGGCGTGCGCAAGGCGCTCGGCGCGACGCGCCGCGAGATCCTGTGGCAGTTCCTCGTCGAGGCGGCGACGCTCACGCTGGTCGGCGGCATCGTGGGCATGATCGCCGGCGGCCTGGTCGCGCTCGTGCTCGCGGTCGCGACGCCGGTCCCGGCCCACGTGCCGCTCGGCTCGATCGTGGCCGCGCTCGCGGCCGCCGCGCTGACCGGGATCGTGTTCGGCCTCTATCCCGCCAACAAGGCCGCCCGGCTCGATCCGGTGGAGGCGCTGAGGTACGAGTAGATGCCCTTCGTCGAGGCCGTTCGCCTCGCCCTGCAGACCATCCGGGCGCAGAAGCTCAAGAGCGCCTTCTCGATCATCGGGGTGTTCATCGGCGTGATGTTTCTCATCGCCGTCGTGTCGGTCGTTCAAGGGATGAATCGGTACATGACCGACAAGTTCGCCGGGACGATCCTCGGCGTGAACACGTTCCGGTTGCGGCAGTTCCCCGACGTGCAGCTCGGCAACGTCACCGACTCGACGTGGCGGGTGTGGCGACGGCGCCCGCGGGTCACGTACGAGGACGCGCAGGCCGTGGCGCGGGGCGTGACGATCCCGGTGCTCGCCGCGTGGGAGTCGAGCACCCGCGCGGCGCTCACCGCCGGCCGGAAGCAGGCGAAGGACGTGCAGGTCACGGCGGCCACAGAGCTGTATTTCGACATCCGCTCCCTCCGGCTCGAGCTGGGCCGCGCCTTCACCGCCCAGGAGGTGGAGGCCGGCGTCCCGGTCCTCGTGCTGGGGCACGAGCTGGCGGATAAGCTGTTCGAGGGCCAGGACCCGATCGGCCGCGAGGTGAAGCTCTTCGAGCTTCCCTACCGGGTGATCGGGGTCGTGGAGAAGCAGGGCAACCTGTTCGGGTTGTCGCTCGACAAGTTCGTGGTTGCGCCGGCGAGCGCCCCGCTCAAGCACTACGTCAACCAGCCGCACGTGGTCGACGCGGTGGCGATGAAGGCCCGCTCCCAGCCCGAGATGCGCGAGGCGATGGCGCAGGCTGAGGCGGTGATGCGCAGCCGGCGCCACCTGCGACCGCGCGAGCCGGACGACTTCACCCTGGAAACGGCAGACGAGGTGCTCGACTTCTGGGGCAAGATCAGCCGCGTGTTGTTCGTCGCGCTCCCGGGTCTCGTCGCGATCTCGCTGGTCGTGGGCGGGATCGTGATCATGAACATCATGCTGATGGCGGTCGCCGAGCGCACCCGCGAGATCGGCATCCGCAAATCGCTCGGCGCCCGGCGGCGCGACATCCTGCGGCAGTTCCTGGTCGAGGCCACGACGCTGGCGACCGTGGGCGCCGCGGGTGGCGTCGCCCTCGGGCTCGCCCTCGCCGCCGTCGTGGCGGCGACGACGCCGCTCCCCGCCGCCGTCGCGCCCTGGTCGGTCCTCGTGGGGGTGGTGCTGGGCGCCGGCGTCGGCATCCTCGCGGGCGTATATCCGGCGAGCCGTGCGGCGCGCCTCGACCCGATCGCCGCGCTGCGGCACGAGACATGACCGGCCTGTTCGAAGGGGTCGGCATCGCCCTGGACTCGCTGCGCGCCAACAAGGCGCGAGCCGCGCTGACCATCCTCGGCGTCGCCGTCGGCGTAATGGTCGTGATGGTCATCGCCGCGATGATCAGCGGGATCAACCGGAGCGTGTCGAACATCTTCGAGTCAATCGCCCCGCGCACCTTCTTGGTATGGCGCTTCTTCCAGCCGGGGGTGAACGTCTCGAACGGCTCCGACGAATCGAGCCCGTGGCGGCGCAACCCGGTGATCACCGAGGTCGAGGCGGACCGGATCGCCCTGCTGCCCTCCGTTCGCTACGTCACACGGCGCGACGAGAGCTCCGCGACCGTGGAGTATGGCGACCGGCGGCTCGAGTCCATCGAGGTGTCGGGGCTGTCGGCGCAATGGGTGGAGGTGAACGGCGGAGACGTCAATCCCGGACGCACCTTCACGCGGCTGGAGGACGTGGCCAATGATGCGGTGGCGGTCATCAACCGGAAGCTCGAGGACCAGCTGTTCCGCGGACGCGACCCCATCGGCCAGGCGATCCACGTCGCCGGCGCGCCGTTCCGGGTGATCGGCGTGTATACGCCGCCGCCGAGCCTGTTCAGCGGCGCCACCCCGCCCTTCGTCGGGATCCCGCACGGGGCGTTCGTGAAGCATGTGCCCTACATCAAGGGATGGATGCGGCTCGCCGTCGCGCCCGCACCCGCGTACACGCAGCAGCAGTCGATGGACGAAGTGGTGGCGACGTTGCGCTCGCTGCGCGGGCTCAAGCCGGGGCAGGACAACAATTTCTCGATCGTCACGCAGGACAAGCTGCTGGACTCCTGGAACCAGGTCACCGGGATGTTCTTCCTGGTGATGCTGGTCCTGTCGTCCATCGGGCTGATGGTCGGAGGCGTCGGGGTGGTCGCGATCATGATGATCTCGGTCACCGAGCGAACCCGGGAGATCGGGGTGCGCAAGGCACTTGGCGCCACGCGGCGCGCCATTCTGTGGCAGTTCCTGGTGGAGGCGTCGACCCTGACGCTGGTGGGCGGCGCCGCCGGGATGCTCGTGGGCGGCGGCGTCGCGTTCGCCATCTCCCGCCTCACGCCGATCCCTGCCAACGTCCCCGTGTGGTCGATCCTGGTCGCCCTGGGCGCCTCGGCCCTCACGGGCGTGGGCTTCGGCCTCTACCCGGCCAGTCGCGCCGCCCGGCTCGATCCGGTGGAAGCGCTGAGATACGAATAGGCGGCAAGGACGGCAAGGACGGCAGAGGCGGCACCGTACTCTTTGCCGCCCGTGCTGCCTCTGCCGCCCGTGCCGCTAAGTTTCACCTCCCATGCAGCTCTCCGAAGCCATCCTCCAGGCGCTCCACGCCGCATGGAGCCACAAGCTCCGCTCGTTCTTCACCCTGCTCGGCATCATCGTCTCGGTGGCGTTCCTCGTGGCCGTGGTGGCCATCATCCAGGGGATGAACGCGTACGTGCGCGAGCGGATCGGCGGGGCGATCGTCGGCGCGAACGCCTTCCAGGTGCGCCGCACGCCCATCGCCGTCGGGCTGATCGACGACGAGGAGTGGAAGGCCATCCAGCGTCGCCCCATCATCGCCCCCGAGGACGTGCCCTTCGTGAGACGCGCCATCCCCGACGCGCGGGCGATCGCGCTGCAGTCGGGCTGGCCCACGCCCCAGGCCGACATCGTGTGGCGCGACAAGACCGTGGGGGACGTGTTCGTCTTCGGCGTCACGGCGCCGTTCCAGGTGGTCCAGGACTACCAGTTCGCGGCCGGCGAGCCGCTCTCCGACATCGACGTGCGGGAGCGCCGCCCCGTGGTCGAGCTCGGCTACGACATCGCGGACCGGGTGTTCGACTATCCGGACCAGGCGATCGGCGAGAAGATCCGCATCCTGGGCCAGCAGTACACGGTGAAGGGCGTGGTGGCGAAGAAAGGAAATGTGCTGGGCCAGTCGTGGGACGGGTTCGTGATGATGCCGCTCACGAGCTTCGAGGCGCTGTACGGCCGCCGCAAGACGACGGTGATCTCGGTGAAGATGCCGGAGGCGGCGCTGGTCGCGGACGGGATGCAGCGCGCCGAAGAGGCGATGCGCATCGCCCACCGGCTCCGCCCAGGCCAGCCGGACGACTTCACCGTGGACACCGCGGACGCGCTCGTGAGCTTCTGGAAGAACCTGACGCGGCTGCTCTTCACCGTCATCCCGGCCGTCGTCGCGATCGGGATCATCGTGGGCGGGATCGTGATCATGAACATCATGCTGATGAGCGTGAACGAGCGCACCCGCGAGATCGGCATCCGCAAGTCGCTCGGCGCCCGCCGCAAGGACATCCGCAACCAGTTCCTCGCCGAGTCGGTGACCCTCGCGGCGCTGGGCGGGGTGGTGGGACTCTGGGGCGGCGTGGCGCTCGCGTGGGTCGTAAGCCTGATCTCACCCCTCCCGGCGCGCGTCACCCTGTGGTCCGTGGCCGTGGCGCTCGGCCTGGGCGCGAGTGTGGGCGTGATCTTCGGCGTGTACCCGGCCATGCGGGCGGCGCGGTTGGATCCAGTCGTCGCATTGCGATACGAATGAAACGGGGAGCAGGGAGCCGGGAGCGGGGAGCAGGAACGGCGCGCACAGTGGGGCACTGCTCCCCGCTCCCGGCTCCCGGCTCCCTCATCGATTCATGAAACTCCATTCGGTGTCGGAGGGGTGGCTCATCGCGCTGGAGCAACTCCGCGCCAACAAGCTGCGCTCCGCGCTCACCATCCTCGGCGTCGTGATCGGGGTCGCCACCGTGATGGCGATGGCGTCGATCGTACAGGGCATACGCGACCAGATCATCAACACGATCGAAGTCGCCGGACCGACCACCTTCTACATCCTGCGGTTCTGGTCCACGACGCCGCTCAACCCGGATGCGCTGCCCAGGGAGGTGCGGATCCGCCCCGTGATCAAGCCGGCGGAGGCTCAAGCGATCGCCCGCCTCCCCGACGTCCGCTACGCGGGAACCTGGGTGCAGCTGTTCCAGAAGATGGAGTACGCGGGGGTCCACACCCAGCTCGTGACGATCTTCGGCGCGGACGACCATTACATGGAGATCCAGGGCGGGAGCCTCCCCGAGGGCCGGTTCTTCACCACCGCCGAGCTGCGCAGCGGTACGCCGGTGGTGGTGATCGAGCGGCGGTTCGCGGACAAACTGTTCGGGCGGATCAACCCGATGGGACGGTTCCTCCGCATCTCCGGCAAGGCGTTCCAGGTCATCGGGATCTATCTGAACCCGGAGAACATCTTCCAGCCGCCCTCGCAGGAGATCGCGGCGATCATCCCGTTCGAGGCGGCGCGGCGCTTCTTCCGCTACGACGAGACCAACGCCCTGTGGATCGTCGTGAAGCCGAACGACGGCATCACCGTGTCGCGGGCCATGGACGAGGTCACGGTGCAGCTGCGGCGCGTGCGCGGGCTGCGCGCCGGCGACCCGAACTCCTTCGACCTCATCACCCAGGACCAAATCCTCGACGTGTTCAACAAGCTCACGGGCGTCTTCTTCCTGGTGATGCTCGTGCTGTCGAGCGTCGCCCTCATGGTGGGCGGGATCGGCGTCATGGCGATCATGATGGTCTCGGTGACCGACCGCACCCGCGAGATCGGGGTCCGTAAAGCGCTGGGGGCCACCCGCCGCGAGATCCTGTGGCAGTTCCTGGTCGAAGCGGCCACGCTCACCTTACTGGGTGGAGTGCTCGGCATCGTCATCGGCCTGGGGGCGGGGCAGCTGCTCCGCGTGTTCATGAGCCTCGAGCTCTCCGTACCCGTCTGGAGCGCCGCGGTGGCGTGCGCCGTCTCCGTGGTCATCGGGCTGGTGTTCGGGATCGCGCCGGCGGCTCGGGCGGCGAAGCTCGATCCCGTTGAGGCGTTGAGGTACGAATGAGCGTGAAGAGGCC
>Ga0209157_1000762_pt1 | contig 27396 bp, 25 predicted proteins | sample GraSoiAngelo_135_FD_185892 | JGI IMG/M metagenome (GOLD analysis project Ga0209157, IMG submission 185892) | Grasslands soil microbial communities from the Angelo Coastal Reserve, California, USA - 14_0929_05_40cm (SPAdes) (version 2) | ecosystem: Environmental > Terrestrial > Soil > Grasslands ...
CAGGCCTGAACAGTTTCGCCGAACTGACCATTAATTGAGGCTTCGCCCTATCGGGCTCGCGCTTCGCGCCCGGCGCGCCAGCTTCTATTAGCTGGCGCGTCCACCCCTCCTCTGCGAGGAGGGGAATAGTGCGCGAGTTCAATTCATTCACACCTTCATAGAGCGCCCCTACAGTTAGAAGGAAGCGAGGCTCTCTCATGACCAATCTCAAGCCCGTTGACGTCGCCATCATCGGCGGCGGTTGGACCGGCCTATTGACGGCCAAGGAAATCACCGCGAAAACGTCCCTGTCGGTGGCCGTCTTCGAGCGCGGCGGTCCGCGCAAGCTCCCAGACTACGCGGTGACGATGGATGAACTCGACTACAACATCCGTCTGCGCATGATGCAGAATACGGCGGAGGAAACCATTACACACCGGCATTCGCTGAAGGACAGCGCCGTTCCAGTGCGGCAGCACGGGTCCTTTCATCCCGGCACGGGCACGGGCGGCGCGGGCGAGCATTGGGGCGGTGCCTCCTTCCGCTTCCTGCCGGATGTGTTCACGCTGCGCACTCACCTGCTTCAGAAACACGGAGTGGCCAGGCTGCCCGAGGATCTCTCGATTCAGGATTGGGCGGTCACCTATGATGATCTCGAACCGCGCTACTGGAAAGCCGAGCAGATGATGGGCATCAGCGGGAAAGCCGGCAATCTGCGCGGCCAAAAAATCGATGGCGGCAATATCTTTGAAGGGCTGCGCCAGCAGGAGTATCCCACACCGCCGCTCAAGCACTCCTACGCGAGCAGCATGTTTGAAGCGGCCGTTCGCAGGATGGGCTATCATCCCTATCCCACGCCCGCGGCCAACTTGAGCGAACCGTACAAGAATCCGGACGGCATTCAGCGCGGCGCGTGCCAGTATTGCGGCCATTGCCAGCGGTACGGCTGCATGGTTGGCGCCAAAGCCCAGCCGAGCAACCTTCTGATGCCGGTGCTCGGGCGGCGCAAGAATTTCGAATTCCACACGGGAAGCTGGGTGCGGCGCATCGTGCACAAGGACGGCCGCGCCACCGGAATCCAGTTCACCGGCGAGAACGGTGAGGAGTTCTTCCAACCCGCCTCGACGATCGTGCTGGCGTCGTTCACGTTGAACAATACCCGGCTGCTCTTGCTTTCCAAAATCGGTACGCCCTACGATCCGAACAATCGCAAAGGCACGCTGGGCCGCAACCTCACGCACCAGGTGGGAACCAATACGCGCGTGTTTTTCGGCAAGCCGCTCAACGCCTTTATGGGAGCCGGCGAGCTCGGATCGCGCATATCGGATTTTGACGGCGACATAGGATTCACCGGCGCCGAAGGCGAACCCTTGCGCCTGGGCATGATCGCGCTCAGCATCAACGGCCGACCTCCGATCGGATCCTTCGGCGTCATGCCGCAGGGCGCGACCAAATCCAACTGGGGCTCGGAGTGGAAAAAGGCGGCGCTGGAATGGACGGATCGCTGGGCCGCTATCGGTTTGTCTGGCGAGCATCTGGCCTGGCGCCAGAATTACATGGACCTGGATCCGACTTACACCGACAAGTTCGGCGATCCGCTGCTGCGCTTCACGCTCAACTGGACCGACCACGAGTACAAGCAGCGCGAGTTCGCCGAGCAAATCCAGGCTAAGGTCGCGCGCGAGATGGGCGCGAAATTCGATGAGGGCCGCCGGTCCCGCGATCGTTATAACGTGATCAACTACCAGTCCACGCACATTCAGGGCGGAGCCATTATGGGAACCTCACCCGAAAACAGCGTGGTCAACCGTTATCTCCAACACTGGGACGTGCCCAATCTGTTCGTGATTGGCGCGTCGTCCTTCCCGCAGAATGCCGCGCCCAACCCGACCTTGACCGTGCTTGCGCTGACGTACTGGGCGACGGAAGCGATGACCGACCGATACTTCAAGCATCCGGAGAAGCTGATATGAAACGCCGAGAATTTCTGACCCTTCCCGCAGCCGCTATCGGCGGCACGCTGCTGTACACTCTGGCGGGAGAACCGATACGCCTGCAGGCTCAAAACGGCACAGTGAAGGTGCCGCTGCGCTTTTTCACCGCCGACGAAGCCAAGGTCATCACGGCCGCCTGTGCCCGCATTTTCCCGAGCGATTCGAGCGGTCCCGGAGCGACTGAGGCCAACGTCGTCATTTACATCGACCGCCAGCTCGCCGGCCCTTACGGCCGCGACAAATACCGCTACACTAAGGGACCGTGGGTCGAGTCCTATCCGGAGCACGGTTACCAGGGCAAAGCAAGTCCCAGCGAGACCTACCGTGAAGGTCTCAAGACGCTAGGCGATTTCGCGGGCCTCTCGCCGGCCGATCAGGACGCCAAGCTCCGCTCGATTGAGAAGTCGTATTTTTTCCAGCTCCTGCGCCAGCACACCATCGAAGGCATGTTCTGCGACCCCATGCACGGCGGCAACGCGGGCCTGATCGGCTGGCAATTAGCCGGCTATCCCGGCCCGCAGATGAGCTACCGCAATGAAGTCGATAAGCACTTTGGCCAGCCCTGGCGGCCCAAGCCGGCCAGCCTGGAACAGATCGCTGGGCGGGCTGGAAAGCCCTGGGAAGACGAGAAGGGCTAAGAAGAACGCAATTTTGAAATTGGACGAAGCGAAATCTCAAATCCGAAATTTCAAAATCTCAGATTGGACACGTCCAATTTGAAATTTCGGATTTCGGGTTTGAGATGCAGGATTCGTCCAATTTCAAAATTGCGTCTCCCGTTGGGCCGGATTACTCAAGTAAAGCCACCGCCACTGCCTGCCTTATTGATGCAATCCGCCGAACTGCACTCCCATCCCCTCGGGGTCCTTGACCTGGAGGCTGGTCTTGGCGCTCCCGGTGTACTGCAAATTGCGGCGCTTGAGCTCGGCCTCGATCCCATCCTTCTCCGCGTCCCAGTTCGTAACGGTGTAGGCGATGTGATCCACTTTGGCCGGACCGCCCTTAGCGCGACTCCGAGGGATAAGAATGTTATTGCCGAACACCAGACGACACTGCTCCTTTCCGTCGTCCTCGGTGATCTTCATCCCCAGGAGATCCACATAGAAGTCGCGGACCTTCTTGTAGTCATTCACTTGATAAGAGATGTGGTTGACGTAGAGGGCCTCGAGCGGCTTGCCAGCAGCCTTGGCTTCCGGCACCATCCCGGCCGCCCCTGCCGCCGCCGCTGCCGCCACACTTAAGCTCTGAATGAGCTGCCGCCGGTTCATCTTTCCCTGTTCGAAATCCTGGAGCAATTTTGCGATGACACTTTCCATTGCTGTTCTCCTCTTCGGAAGTCCGCCGGGATTCGATCGTGCTTCCCGGTGGGGGCCAGTATACATGCGAAAGCGCAAACTATTATCAACGTTGTGCTTGCTCACGTACGAGGCGTCCAATGCGCTCGATCTCTGCATCGGATAGCGACTCGTATACCGGCATCTGCACCGCCGTCATCGCCTTGGCCGCGCCCGGCGACGCCGGCCCTTTCCAGTCGAATAGTTCCATCGTCGTGCAATGGTCGACGTGCATGGGCGCGACGTCGACTCCGCGGCGGATGCAGCGTTTTACTAGATCGAGGTAGTTGGGCACGTACGGACAGTACTGGTAGTAGACATGGTTGCGACCTTCAGGAATGCGCGGGATGGTGACGTCGGGCACGTCGCCGAGCATCTCGTCGTAGATCTTCGCGTGGCGTTGCGTTCGCTCGATGAACTCGGGCAACCGTTGAAGCCCCGCGATGCCGATCGCGGCCTGCACGTTCGAAAACTTCCCGCGATAGTGTGCGGGAAGCGGGTCCAGCCGCCGCACGCTTTCCCAGAGCTTCTCCTCCGGCTTCGAGCCGGTGAACGACGCGACGTACCAGACGGGAAAGAGCGAGAGGCTGAACACGCGCGGGCGGAGGAAGGTATGCTGCCACCAACCCGTGCGCAGGATGCCCTCGACACGCTTTTCGCTCGGCCACTGTTCCGCATCCGCAAACTCCCGTACTTTTTTCGCGAGATCGGCATCGCGCACCCACGCGAGCCCCCCGCCGTATGTGTTGAGAGGCTTGAATGCCTGGAAGCTGAAAAAGCTGCCGTTCCCGAAGGTGCCGGCCGGCTGGCCGTTGTAGGTGGTACCCAGCGCGTGCGCACAGTCTTCGATCACCTTCAGGTTGTGCTTCCGGGCAAGTGCCATGATCGGGGTCATGTCACACGACATCCCGTAAAGATGCGTCGGCAGGATAGCGCGCGTGTTCGGCGTGATGGCGCGCTCCGCCGCCTTCGGGTCTAAGGTGAAGGTGTGCGGGTCGATGTCGGCGAACACCGGCTTGAGTCCGGCCACGCGTGTTATTTCAGGAACCACCCAGAAGGTGAGCGCGGGGACGATGATCTCGGACCCGGCGGGTATGTTCAGCGCCTTCAGAATAAAGTAAAGCGCCATGCGCCCGTATTCGGTGGACACGGCAAGGACGTGACCCCGCCCGCCAAGCACGCGGCGGAATTCCTGCTCGAAGTCCGCGATGTGAGGCCCCTGGACCAACTCTTTCTTGTTGCGGCACTGCGCGATGATTTCTGAGATGTTCGGGACCACCCGCATGCCGAACCGGCAGATCGCAGCCATCGTTTCGTTTCGTCTCACTCCTGATGAAAAGTCGAATATTACACGATCCGTGGCTTGCGATGGTGCGGTCTTTACTGAACCCCACCGATTGTAGGCACCATATTTTTGAGGTCCTTTTCATTCTCCAGACAGGAATGAGACAGGATGCGATCACCCACCCGGCGTTTCAGCGTTAGTGAGGTCGTAAACGGCTTCACAAAAAATACCGGATCATCAAAAGTCACCGACCACTTGATCGTCTCGGAGTCGACTTTCTGGAATCGTTCGAGCAACTTTAGCTTGCTGCTATGTTCGTGACCGTTGTCGAGCCAGGTTCTTTCATCGATACCCACTGTCTCTACCACGAGCGTGTCACCCTCCCAATGACCGATTGAGGAACCGTACCACTCCGGATAATCCTCAAGATCCTCAGGATGCCCGCGACCATCCGTATAAATAAGGCGGTATGTGCGCTGAGACTCCGTAAGTATCACGACAACATTGGAATGCTGAACAATCATGTTCGGATGAACGAGGCAGCAGACGGCTCGCACAGGACCAAACGGAAGACACCTCGCTGATGGATCCTTGGAGTGGTCAACGGTTCTGAATCTCTGCTCCCCGTAAGGTGTCAGCAGCATCTGGTCGCCCGGCACCACGAGTTTCGCCAGATCCATGCTTTGGCCTTGTGGATGCCACACTCCTGTCAGATCGGGAGGGGCGCTTCTTAAGTCCGGCTTAGTCGTTCCGCGTGACTGAGCCTCCAGGAAATGTGCACCCGCGGTCAGCACTGTTAGTATCACGATGAAAACTTGAAAACGATTGCGCATGTGAATCTCCTTATTTGACACATAATCTAGAACGCGGAATCTATGGCAGCAACGGATTTACGAAAAAAAATTTTGGACACGCCCGAAGCGGCCAGAAAGACACCTGACCTGAATTCGCGAGACTATTGAACGACCTGGCAGTGGCATGTCACAACTCCAGTTTTGCGGAAGCGGAGTCCGGTTACAAACAATCCAGGGAAATCTGGGAAAGTGCACTCGGACCGAACGACCCGAATGTAGCGGTTAGTTTCCTGAACCTTTCTGCCACCTAAAGCACCACTCTACGGGTTGGAAAAGATCTCCTCTGTTTGCAAGGAAACGATGTATCTCGTTTCGGTCGTCCGTGGCAGCAAAGGCCCATTCGTCCCCGCTGATGATTATCCGGGCGACGAGTTGGAGATATTCAATCATCCCCACTATCCGCGCTTTTATTTTGTGGAGAAATCGTTTAACGCAGACGAAAGTAACTGGTGGTTTGCCACAAAGAGTTGTTTAAAAGCGATGACGCGCGTAGTTGGTTTCCCGACAATTGAAGAGATCGATCATCCGGAATATCTTATTTGCCGCAAATAATGATCAAGGGTGGAAGGGTTCCACATAGGTTTTGCGGAGCAGCGGCGCCGCTTCGGGCGAAATCATGAACCGGATCATCGCGCGCGCGGCTTCCGGCTGCTTCGAGTTCGTCGATAAAGCAACGGTCGATTGACACGGCTTGTTCAGAAAGCCCGGCAATGGCCCGACATAATCCGTTCCAGGCACACCGACCATGATGTTGGTCTGCTGAATGCCGATCTCGAAGTCTCCGCGCGCCAGATAGTCGGTGACGGGGCCGGCGGTGGTGAAAACCGTCTTGTTCTTCAACCGCTCGGTGAGGCCGAGCTGCGCGATCCCCTCTGCGGCGTTCGTGCCGCTGCAGCCGCGCGAGTAGCCGATCGATTTGGCCGCGAGCAACGCCGCCTTGTAGGCTTCCACCGTGCTGATGTCGGGTTTGGGCGCGCCGGCCCGCACCGAAAGCCCGAGACCCGCGCGCACGAATGGCGTCACGGTGCCGGCCACGACTTTGCCGGTTTTGACGAGATCGTCGATAGGACCGGGATTTCCGGTGATGAGATCAGCCGTTCCGTCCTTGAGTCTCTGCTGCAGAACGGCGTCGTCTGCCTGGACGACGGTGACCTTGTGCCCGCTCGCACGCGAGAACGCGGCCGCGAGTTCTCTTACGCCGGGCGTCGCGCCCTGGTTGGTCAGGATGACGAGGTCGGCCGCCATGGCCGCTCCAGACGCGATCGATCCCAACGCTCCCAGAATGCACGCTGCAGTGATTTTCGCGCAACTTCCCATAGGCTTCCTCCCATTCCGCGTTCGAGCATAAGGCGTTCAAGCGCGGTCGCGCAAGTATTTCGGACGATTTGGAGGTCAGAATTCATCCCGCGGCTTTGCACAAAAAATCTCGGGCGAGCGCCCGTAACGTATTTTTCCGCAAAGCCCATGTCCGTCCCTGGGATTTCGCACCGTTTTCATTTTGGTTTCTCAATTTCGTTTGCGTGACTGATTGCGCGCATGGTAAAGAATCCCATCAGTTAGGTCAAACACTTTGACAGGTAACGGGATCTGTTTCCTTCTTCGTCGAGGGTAAAAAGAACTAAAGGAGAGCATATGCGTAAGAAGCATCCTGGCAGGCGAATCGCCTGCGCCGCACTCACTGTTGTATCCATGATGATCGCGGCGGTTGCCGTCGCGCAAGCGCCAGCGGCTCAGCCTCCTGAGCCGAAGATCCCGCCCACGCTCGTGCCATCGTATGTCGTCGACCTGATGACTGCGGAAGGTATAGGAGCATTCGAAGGCCGGTGGAAGACGATGGAGGCGAAAATCGTCGAGGGTCCGGCGCTACCGAACGCAATGCCCGGCTACAAGACCTCGTATGACATTACGCCCCATGCCGGAGAGGCCGGCTTCGATGATTCGTCATGGCCGGCGATAGAAGCCAAGGGGCTGACAGACCGGCGCGGAGGTGGAAAAGTCTCATTTTTCTGGTTCCGCACGAATCTGACCATACCGGCAAAAATCGGGAATTTCGAAACTGCAGGCGCCAAGGCGGTGCTCACGGCTTACGTGGACGATTATGCTGAAGTCTGGGTCAACGGGCAGATGCCGCGCCGTGCCGGCATCACCAGTCCGGCCACGATTCAAGGCTTCAACATTCCCAATCGGGTCGTGCTCGCCGATTCGGTTAAGGCGGGTGACAAGTTCCAGGTTGCCATCTTCGGCATCAACGGACCAATTTCGGTCGCACCCGCGAACTTCCTGTTTTTCCGGCAGGCGTCGATCGAATTTTACAAATAGCGATTGATGGAGGCTTCCATGAAGACGAGCTTCGCTCTCTCAGTACTCGCCCTGATAGTCCTTGCAGGAATCGGCAGCGGTATCGCGCAGGCCCCGGCAGACAGAGTCGTCAAACTGGATCCGGCACTCGACGCGCTCATTTCGGCGGACGCCAAAATCGAGAAGGTTGCGTCCGGATTCGGATTTACTGAGGGCCCTGTGTGGGTGCAGCGCGGAAGAGAAGGTTATCTGCTGTTCACGGACATCCCGGGCAACAAGGTCCACAAGATGACTTCCGACGGAAAGGTGTCCGTCTACGAAGACCAGAGCGGGTACCGCGGTCCGTGGAACGGCTGGACGATGATGACCGTCGGCAGTTCGACGCCGAATGGCCCTTTCATTATGGTGGGCGCGGATGGCCTCGCGGTGGACCCGGAGGGTAGGCTTCTGCTCTGCGCTTTCGGCGACCGGGCGCTCGAGCGTGTGGAAAAAGACGGCAAGCGCACCATCCTGGCCGATAAGTACGAAGGCAAGCGTCTCAACGGCCCGAACGATGTCGTCGTCAAAAGAGACGGCACGATCTATTTCTCCGATACGTTCGGCGGTCTGCGAAACCGGGCCGATGACCCGAATAAAGGACTCGAACGGAATGGCTTTTTCATGCTGCGAAACGGAAAGCTCTCGATGGTGGTTTCGGACATGAAGACCGTGAATGGTCTCGCGCTGTCGCCTGACGAAAAATACCTGTACGTGAACGGGGGTGGCGAGAACTACATCCGCCGGTACGACATCCAGCCCGATGGGACATTGGCCAATCCGAAGTTGATCATCGATCTCTCGATCGACAAAACACCCGGCGCTACCGACGGAACGAGGGTCGACTCCAAAGGAAACATCTGGACAACCGGGCCGGGCGGCGTGTGGATCATCTCGCCAGAAGGCAAACACCTGGGATCGATTCTCATGACGGAGCGGCCCGCGAACCTTGGATTCGGTGATTCCGACCTGAAGACTCTATATCTGACTGCGCGGACCAGCATCTACAAGGTCCGAGTCAACACCCCCGGTGTCCCGTGCCCCGCGTGTTCGAGATCGGCGGGAACGAATTAATCCGGTGAGGAGAGTAAGTCGGAAAGGCCGATCCTAGCAGGGCAATCAGGAAATCGCTTTTCCCGATCTGGAAATGCCAAATGATCGCGTGGATTTCGCTTTTCCTCACGTGGAAGAGTGAAATCCTGATTACGGAGACGGGGCCACGCGCTTGTTGGGCGCTGGTCAGGCGCAATCTTCAAGAATATCGAGGCCCCGACTTCGTATCTCCTGAACCGCCCATCGAACTTCAAGCTTGGCATTAGTCGCGCAATTTGCCTATGCTGCACGCGGATGAATTCGCATGCCGGGCATCTACGTCGAAATCAATATTCAGTGTCCGATGGAAGACTTGTGGGCAAAAACGCAGACGCCGGAGCTTCACCAGCAGTGGGATCTGCGGTTTTCCGACATCAGCTACCTTCCGCGTCCAGACGAATCGCAGCCGCAACGTTTTCGGTATGCCACGCGAGTCGGGTTCGGGATTGCCATTGTCGGTGAAGGCGAAACGGTTGCTGCACAGGAAGCCGATGGGTCGAGAACATCTGCGTTGAAGTTCTGGTCGACCGATACACGATCACTGATCCGCGAAGGGTCAGGCTATTGGAAATACATTCCGACGACAAACGGCATTCGGTTTCTTACCTGGTATGACTACACGGTCCGGTTTGGGTTGCTTGGCCGTTGCTTCGATGCGGCTGTGTTTCGGCCATTGATGGGTTGGGCAACGGCGTGGAGCTTTGATCGACTTCGCCGATGGCTCGAGGAAGGATTGGATCCCGCGGTTGCCCTGAGGCAGAGCCTGATCTACGGAATCAGCCGAATCGGAGTTGCGTTCACCTGGATCTATCACGGACTGGTTCCGAAGCTGCTTTTTTCGAGCTCAGACGAAGTCCTGATGCTGACGGAGGCCGGGATTTCGTCGGAGAATCTCAAGCGAAGCATGACCGCGCTCGGGGTTGCCGAGATCGTTTTTGGGCTGTCGATGCTTCTTTTCTGGAGGGCGCGATCGTTGTCTCTCGCAACATGCGTGCTGATGGCGCTTGCACTGGCTGGAGTCGCCATCGAGTCTCCGCATTATCTCACTGCTGCCTTCAATCCCGTGACACTGAACGCCGCAATGATCGCACTCTCTCTCATAGGACTCGTTTCCCGGACAGGTGTCCCTTCCGCATGCCGATGCAAGCGGAAGAAAGATCAAAGCGCTTCGTGAGCTCTATTTATCAGCATGTTCTCGGATCAGACTTTAAACGACTCCACCCGAAAATCCAGGAGCGCTTTGGATTCAACAGCACGGATCGCGTGGCGTGCATCGGGCGTGGCGTGATGGACGAGATCTGGCACGGCCGCCTCTACACGTTGCCGTTTCTCTATGTGGGTAGCTGGAGGAACGTCATGTTCCCGGAACGAGCGAGACAAGTTCCTTTCTCGATCGAGAACTACGCGTTCCTTGATCCCTTGGGCAGAGAGACTGTGACGTGGATCCGGCGATTCGCAACGCGGACGCCGCGCCGATTCGATGCCTACATGATCTACAGCAAGGAGCGTGGGTGCATCGTCGACTATCTCGGAACACATCAGCACCTCGCAGTAGACATCGATCTATCGGTTGACGCGATGGGCGGATTGACGCTGCGGTCCGGCTCGCAGCGCTTCTACGAAGGTATCTTAGGCTTTTCGTTCCCACTTCTCTTTTCTGGCACTGCCAATGTCTGCGAATCATACGATGAACGCATTCAGAAATATCGAATCGATGTCAACGTGAGCAACACCGTTTGGGGACCGCTCTTCGGTTACAAGGGAATTTTTGAGGCCGAGTGGAAGAGCGACGTCTCCGATCCGCCTGAAGATATCAAGCCCATGAGGTTTGAAAGACGTGAGTAACCTTCAATAGCGCGGTATCCTGCGGCGTTCCAGTTCGACAAGCGTCACATGTACTGAGTTTGGATCCGCGAAGTTATAACAACGGTGGGATATGACGCGTTGGGAACAGGACGACAATGTCAGACATGGTCGACCCGCTTGCTGCTCGCTCGCCGGGGCTTCGGCTTGCTCTTGCCCTTGAGATTGAGCGCCACTGCAGCGCGGATGAGATCCTTCAGGGCCGCGTCATCGAGCTTGTCGCCTTCGTGGATGTCGATGGCGCGCCTGACGTTCCCGTCGAGGCTGGAGTTGAATAGACCTGACGGGTCCTTCAACGCAGCTCCCTTGGGAAATGTCATCTTGACGACGCTCTTGTACGTCTCTCCCGTGCAGACGATGCCGCCGTGGGACCAGACGGGCGTCCCCATCCACTTCCACTCTTCGACGATCTCCGGGTCGGCCTCGTGTATGATTTCGCGCACTCTCGCGAGCGTCTTCCCGCGCCAGTCCCCGAGTTCCTTGATCCTCCCGTCGATTAATGCAGAGGCCGACTCCACCGGGACAGACCCTTTCATGTGCAACTCCAACTCTCGCACCTATTTTAGCTGCGCTCAGCGTAATCTGGAACAGTCGTAAGTGGATGCCCCTTCTGCTTCCGTAGCAGTTCGGAAAGATGGTGGGAACCCGCGTGCGGCAGCACGCTAGCTATCGATTTACTGGAAGTCTGATCTCGATCGCGCTGGATTCGCGGAGTTCAACGCACGATGAACCGCAAGAATCGCATCCAGTATGTCGGCTAATGGAAGAGAAGCTCCGCTAAAAGGCAAGGACCGCCTCGCGCCTGGCTTTGTCCCGGACTGGCTCTTTCAATGTCTTGGCAGGCGAGAGGTCCACACGAACGCCGAGCAAGTCTGTCAGTAGGTTCTCGATCGCAACCATATCCACAAGAGAGAGTCGTCGTCCGGGATCGAATTCTGCAATAACGTCCACGTCAGAAGAGCTACGAATTTCCGTGCCGCGAGCGTACGAGCCATGTAGGAATAGATGGACGACACCAGCAGCCTTCAACTCTGCTGCATGCTCTCGCAGCTTAGCGATAATCTGGTCGCGATCCATATGCACAATGTGCCATATCGCCAGATTTCCGGCAATCGGGAGGGAAACTCGATGGCCAACCCATCCAGGTTCAGGGTGGCGGGACACCGGATGGTCGAAGGACGCTTTACCCGGTTTCAATTTTTCCTTTGTCAACCAACTTGAACGATCAACACCGCTCGTAGGCTCTTTAACATGTTGAAAAGAGCACCGCTTGAAGGCGGGAGCACTTTTGGCGAGATCTTTGCAAAGGGATGCCCCAAGGAGATTGCAGGAATATGAAAATTCTCACATTGATGGGATTGCTCCTAGCCACGATGCTTCTGACCGGTCTACCGAGCTTTGGTGCTCAGGTCTCGATCGGCGTCAGGATCGGCCCGCCTCCACCGCCGCGGGTCGTGTACGTTCTTCCAGCAAACCCCGGACCCCAATTCGTTTGGGTCGATGGCTATTGGTATCCCCATGGACACCATTGGAAGTGGCATAAAGGCTATTGGACTAGGACACCGTATATGGGCGCGCGTTGGTGGGCTCCTCGTTATGAGCGCGGGGAATACTTTGACGGTTATTGGGAAGGAGATCGCGGCCGGCTCGGGCATGACCATCACTGGGACCGTGATCGAGGCCGGGACTTTCGTGAGAAAGACCGGGATCGGGAGCACGATCGCCGGTAGCAGCCTTCTTCGGAGTTTTTCGGGAAAAAGGAGGATATCAGATGAGAAAGATTCTTACGCTCGTGTTTGGTCTGAGTTTTGTACTCATGTGCATTGGGGCGGCGGTTCCAGCGTTCGCCGAATCGGATTTGACAATCTTTGGCGCCGCAGAGCATCAAGGGCAGTTAACGCTGCAGAGTGCCTCTCAAACCGCGACAATAACCAGCAATCTGGACCCCAAAACGTTTGGTGTATTCGGGATTCGATACGGCCACGGAAAGATGATCGGTGGAGAGCACACGCTTGCGTATGCGCCGAATTTCATCGACACAAGCGGCAGAGCTTTTTTTTACCATAGCAACTTTCGTTTTCAGGTGCCGTTCCCGATGATCACGCCGTATGGAACCGTCGGCCTGGGCACGATTTTCACTTGGGCAAAAGATCAGACCGCCACCCCCACGGGCCTCGCAGACATTGGTACCAAGTTCGCGATCAATTATGGCGGAGGCGTGAAAGTTCTTCCCAAAGGTCCGGTTGGCGTGCAGTTCGACATTCGCGGTTACACGCTTCCAAGCGTTAGTTTCAGCCTGCCCGTCGCGGGCGTGCCCATCGCGGGACAGACTATAAAGACCTCGAATCAGTCGCTGAATTTCTTTCAATACGGATTTGGTGTTGTATTCAACTTTGGGGAGTGAGTCCGTTGATTGCTTCTCCGGACTCAAGGCGCATCGGCCTGCGAGGCGGCGGTGTCCAGGGTCCGCGCGGATTCAACGACGCGAGGACCTGCGCTTCCCGTTGATTCGTCACATCGCTTCGTCAGGCAGTCCCCCGTCTTGCAGCAGTAGCCGCGCTTCTTTCGCCACGCTAGCCGGAACGAGGAAAGCTACAGGTCGGCCATGGGAACTGAATACGGTCCCGCGAAATGCTCCGCGAAATGCGTCGTACTGGTCCTCGCCCCGCGTCAGGTAGGGTATGCCGGCCCCTTCCAGCAGTGACTTGACGATAGCAGCCTCAGTCGGGTCGATGGTCTCAAGAACAACTTCTAAGGATTCTCCATTCTGCATTGACGGATGAATATGATCCTAACAGGCTGCTGAAAGACCCATTGGAAAGGACGAATGCGCTGTAGGGGCGCTCTATGAAGCTGTGAACGAATTGAACTCGCGCAGACTATTCCCCTCCTCGCAGAGGAGGGGTGGACGCACCAGCTTAATAGATGGCGCGCCGGGCGCGAAGCGCGAGCCCGATAGGGCGAAGCCCCAATTAATGGTCAGTTCGGCGAGACTGTTCAGGCCTGAAGATTTCGCCGAGCTGACCACTATTATGGCTTCGCGCTATCACGCTCGCGCTTCGCGGAGCGGCCCTACAGTTGCGCGATTCGGCTCTTTCAGCAGCCGGCTAATGTCGGAATCACTCTCCTATCTGACCGGACTACCTAAGACGAAGCTCGGGCATATTGGTTAAACCACTCGAGCGTGCGAGCCCATGCCTGCGGCGCCGTGGCTTTGTTGTAGCGTTCCGGCGTGGCGTCATTGAAGAAACCATGGACCGAGTTCGGCCAGATGTGGACCTCACACGGGACATTGTTTTTCTTCAGCGCCTCCTCATACGCCGGATAAGCCTTGACGAGGGCTGCGTCGAGCGCGCCATGGTGTATGAGTACCGCCGCCTTGATTTTCGGCACATCGGCCAGCATAGGATTGCCGCCATAGAATGGAGCAATGGCGGCCATATCCGTGCCCATCATAGTCGCCAGCGTATTGCACACGCCGCCGCCAAAGCAGAAGCCGGTTGCACAGACCTTGCCGCTGGAGAGCGGATGTGTCCTCAACCATTGCGCGGATGCGAGGAAATCCTGAATCCTTTTGCCCGGATCGATCTTCCCAAACAACTGACCGCCCCTGTAGTCGTCGTTGGGATAACCACCAACCGTCGTCAGCGCATCAGGCGCAAATGCCATGAAGTTCTCCAGTGCAAACCGCCGTGCGACGTCTTCAGTATGGGGATTCAGCCCGCGGTTCTCGTGTACGACGAGAACGGCAGGCAGCTTGGTCGGTGTTTCGGCACGGCTATCCTGGCTGAATGGCCGGACGAAGTAGCCCCGGATGTAGCCATTTCCATTGGGCGAGGGTATCGTCTCGTAGGTTGCCTTGATTCGCTCATCGTCCTTGCGAACCTGCTGCCCCAGTGCATAGTTCGGCATCAACGCTTGGACAAGCGCCTCTGCACTAAGGCCAGCAATGGCGAACCGCTTCACCCCACGCAGGAAGTCACGACGGCTGACCTCACCGTGAATGTAACGTGTGTACAGTTCCACCGCTTCCGCGGGGATCTTCATCCTTACTTGTTCATGAACAGGTTCCATTGATGCCTCCTTTCGGCGTGTCGAGGATATCACTGTTCTTTAGCGGAATAAAAATTGCGACTACAAATCGCTATTGAACAGTCGGCACAGGTCCAGTCCGGTTCCGCGATGGTAAAATAGCCGTATGGCAATGAGGCAGGCCCCAACAATCGAGATTCTAGATGACGGTTCCCAGCTCGTCGAAGGAGTGATGGGATCCACCCGGATCGAGTGTCCGGTGCGCCTTGCTTCGCGAAAACCCGTGTGCCAATTCAAAACCTATTCGACTATTTGGAAAGCGGTGCGCCGCTAGAAGAATTCTTAATCGGTTTTCCACCAATCACCCGCGATCAAGCCATTAAGGTCTTGGAGCTGGCGCGAACGGGTTTGTCCGATTCCCTGCCGAGAAGTGAAAATCTTACTCGTACCAACAAACGATGAAAGGACGGTCGATCGGTGTGGTGATCATTCGTGCACCAAACAACCGACTCGAAACACACCTCAAAATGATTCCCGAAGTCATTCAAATTCTCGCCGTCATTCAACCGGGTCAAATCATCGAGGTATTTCACGCAGAGATAAAGCCTTAGAGCGACCTGTGGTCGGCCTGATTGGATACCTCCTCATAATTCGCTATGCACTTACCAATCACGCTCGATTTGATCTACACTTCGGCGTTTGTGCACTGATTTCCGGGGTTCGCAATAACTCATAGCGGCCGTACAAGCGAAGGCCGAAAAACGTGGAGTAGTCCGGCAGTGTCCCCGTCTGGCGTGTTATGTCAAACCTGCGGTAGGCCACAGAGGGCATAGGCCAGGCACGCGGAGGACTTAAGCCAAGACTTCCGCGCGGGCGGACCGGCCTTCAGCGCGTCCGCGTCCCCGACTTGATTTCAACCTTGGTGATGGCGTCGACCTCGCTGTCGGCCAGCCATAAGCTCCCGTCAGGCCCAACCACCATGTGGCGGACAACGCCGCCTCCCGACGGAAGAATCGGCCACGTCTGGAATTTCTCCGTCGCCGGATCGAATCGCACGAGCATGTTCGGGTTGGCGTTGCCTTCCACGTACCAGACGATCGTGCCGGAAGCCGCGATGGCATAGGGCTGCGAGCGCGCGCCGCTCGGCGACGTCCACTCCTTCGTGCGCCCCGTCGCGGGATCGAGGCGGCCGAGTGTTCCCCGGGCGTAGTCCGTGTAATAGATGATGTCGTCGGGCATCACCGCGAGCCGCCGTGGACCGGTGCCCTCTCCCAGGAAATACTCACGAACCTGCATCGCGGCCGGATCGATGCTGCCGATGCGGTTTCCCATCAACTGCGTGAAGAACGGGATGCCCTTCGAGTTGATCACCAGGCCGTACGGCTCCGTGTTCGCGGTCGGCATCGTCGCCAGCTTGATCTCGCCGGTGGCTGGAGTCAGCCGGCCAACCATATTCCCCTGCTGCATGGTGAACCAGAGCGTACCCTTCTGGTCGAAGATCGGCGTGTGCGGACCACCCGCCGATGGATTGGGGATTTTGTATTTGGTGACCACGCCCGTTTTGGGATCGAGCTTCCCGAGGTGTCCATCCAGCTGGCCGGTATACCAGATGTACCCATCCTTGTCGGCCACGAGCCCGTGCGGCCCCACGCCGTAAGGCAGCTTTGTGTTATCGGGCCGGAGTGGATAGTTCCTGACTTCACCGGTGCTCGGATCGAGACGACCCAGGCGGCTGCTCGCCTGGCCCGTATACCAGACGGCGCCGTCGGGCGCGACCGCGGGATCGTGAGGCCGCGTGCCCGGTGTGACCTTCCACTCTCTGATCGTTGCCTCGATGGGTCCCGCCATCCGGACACCTGTCGGCCGCGCGGGACCGGCCAACGCCTTCGTCAAATACGCGGTGACGATGGGCACCTCCTCCTTCGACAGCGTCAGGCCGTAGGTGCCCATGAAGGTCATGACGCGCTGCCATTCCCCCGGGCTCTTGCCCGGCCCGAAGGCGGGCCAGTGGCCGCCATCCGGGCCGGCGAGTTTCTGCGCATCATGGCAGCGCATGCAATGACGCTCCACGAGGTCCTTGCCCCGGCCGTCCGGCAGGCGGAAGTCCTGACTCGAAGCTGTGCGCGCAGACACAAGCACGATCGCCAAAAGCATCCAGTTTCGAGCTAGTAATCGCATGTCAACCTCCAGCGCAGCCGCAGTAATCCTTGAATTAAGTCTCGCCGAGAGAGCCTGCCGTTCTCGTAATGTTTCAACAACCCTGAAATGATGTTTTCCACAGAACCTCCTCAGTATGTAATTGAGGAACTATCAAAGTGCGCTTGTTCATCGAAAAATGGCTGAGCGGGGTTTTCTTCAAAGGCCGCGTTTCCCCTTATGCCCGTATTAACGCCACAGTTATCGCGATTACTAATCCGGCCATCAAGGCATAATTCCAAATCTTCTGACGTTTCAGTTCACGTTCGAGCCGTTGGTTCTGCGAATTCACGATGCGGGTAACGGCTTCGATGTTGCGATCGATCAGCGCAAATTGCTGGGCCAGTGCCTCACCCAGGTCCCTTGGCGTTTCCGGCTGCCGCTGCGGTTCGTCGCCGATGCTCATTGCCGCACGTGTCAACTGTAGAGCGAGTTGCATCCAATTCATGGTGGCATTGTAATCCGAGAGGACCCTTAATCGACAGTTCGTATGCCAGTACTTGAACCGACTGGCGGACCGAAGTTAACGCCAAGCCTGCCATTCACTGACTGATCGGCAATGAAGTGAACGCCCCACCATTCAGCCGAGCGGAAGTCGCGGGTCCGCCGTCCCCGGTAAAACCAATAGCTCCATTTCCCGCCACAGTCGTGATCGTCCCCTCTGGGGTCACCTTCCAAAATTCGCTGGTTAACGGAGTCCGCGATTCCATTGCGACTTTCGATCTCCTATACTGCACGTGGATAACAGGAGGCAGGAATGAGACATTTCCGCATATTGGCGCTATGCGCAATGATCGTTCTTCTTGGCACATCGGAAACAGCCGTCGCACAGTGGCTGTCGCTGCCGCTTGCAGGCACCCCCCGCACGCCTGAGGGCAAACCGAACCTGAACGCCGCGACGCCGCGAACCGCCGAAGGCAAACCGGATTTGTCCGGCATCTGGCGTGCCGATAACCAACGGTGGAACGAGAACCTGGTTCCCGCAGGTAGCGACGCGCCGATGCTGCCGTGGGCAGCGGAACTCTACAAACATCGCGTGGAGACGTACGGCTGGAACCGCCCCGAGACGTACTGCATGCCTCACGGGGTCCCCGATGCGATGACGGTTGCGGGGATCCCCTTCAAGATCCTCCAGATGCCCGGCGTCACGGTTCTTCTGTTCGAGGAATTCCATAAGTACCGGCAGATTCACACCGATGGGCGGCAGTTGCCGGTCAATTCCGATCAACCCGCGTGGTACGGCTACTCGATCGGCCGGTGGGAAGGCGACACCTTCGTCGTTGAGACTGCGGGCTTCAAGGAAGGTAGCTGGCTCGATAACAGCGGGCACCCGCATACCGAGGCGCTGCGCACGTCGGAACGTTTTCGCCGCGTCAACTTCGGCCACATGGAGGTCGACGTGACGATCGACGACCCCAAAGCGTACTCACGACCATGGAAGTCCGACACGATGCGATTCACCCTGCAGCCGGACACCGAACTGCTCGAGCATCTCTGCGAAAACAACCGGGACCTGCCGATTCTCGAGCGGTACTGGAGCGCACAGGAGCAGGCCGGTACACCGACAAAGGGAAAACAGTGAAAAGCAAAACTCGCGATCGTCTTCTTATCTGATGGCGATGGGATTGCCCGGCGAACCCGGATCTGTTCTCCCCTACCGGCTCGAGGGCACGATGTGGCGCAGGTCGCGCTCGTTTTCGTTGCACACGTATTCGAGCAGGTCGCCGTTGGGATCCAGGCGAAAGTCTTCCGTGACGGTCCAGGGTCGTGCGTAGGCGATGGGGTCTTCGATAGTGATGTCGATGAACATATGACCGAAGTCGGGACGGCGGAACCGCTCGGTGACGACGAGAGATTCCGAATGCGGGTGGCCATTGTCGTCGAGCCAGGTCTTATCATTAAATCCAGCGGTTCGGACTACCAGAACGTCGCCCTCCCACTTTCCGGTCGAGTAACCCAACCACGTTGGTGGAGCATCGGGCCGCAGCGTGCGTCCGTCCATATAAATCTGCCGGAACATGGTTTTGATTTCATACAGGACCACGATCATCCCAGTCGTTTGGATAATGCGGCTTGGCGTGGCGCCAGCAGCCCAGTAGCGTGGGACGCCGTCCGGCAAACAATAATTCTCGGGATCGTCGCGGCTGAAGGTTTTGGTGCGCTCGTCATAGAGAGCCTTGCCCCACGGAGTCATAGCGACGTCTTCCGCCTTGAGGTCGGCCGCCAGGTTTCCATTGTATTTGAGGCTCGAGAGCCACATGCCGGATAGGTCGGGTTTCCCATCGGCCGTGCGGGGCGTTGGAGCCGTCAGATTCGGCCTGCCATCAGCTGTGCGCGGCACGCTCGGATCGCGAGGCTTCGCCCACTGGGCCGGTGCCGGTGAGGCAGTGAGGAGGAGAATCCCAGCACAACCGAAAACGCGCCGAAACGTCATGGCGAGTAGTATACACGTCACGATTCAAGTTGTTTTCATGCGTGAGCGCACGATGGCGAGTGTAATGAATCCGATTCCGCTGCCGATGACCATGGACGCGACGATCCAGAAGGCGGCCGTGATAAGAGGAAGCGCGATGAAACCGACAAGAGGATTCGCTGCGTCGACCCCGGCAAAACGAGGTTCCGTCCAATTAAACATGCGAGCCGCCCAATACGTGGGCAGCACCATGCCGCGAGCGCATACCGCGTAGATGAAGATGAGCCGGATGAGCATCGAGTTAGGATGCGGCTTACGGGCCAGTCCAACCTGGAGTGCGAAATAAAGCGGACCCAGCACGGTTGTCAATGCTGCGACACTGAGCATGTTGCTGACAGCCGCAGGCGCGCCGCTCCTTTCCACGATCACTCTCAAGACCACAACGATTGCCGCAACGATCAACGGCCACTTTAGAATTCCCTTCAAAGCCATCCTCCCATACTCTGCAGCCTGATAAGGCGATAGGTATCGCTGCCATCATATCCCTATCCATTCTGCGAACCCGAATATCCAGTAAAGCGTGCTAACATCGCGGCCATGGCACCAGGAAACTTTCCCATGTCCGAAGCGATCGACGCCAAGAAGATTTCCCGCCGCAGCATTGTCGCCGGAATAGTAGCGCTCGGCGTGCACGGCTTTGCGCGTAAGGTGCGCGCAGCCGAAACTCGACCATTGGCGGAAAGGCTGGCCGCGTATGCGGCCGCGCTGCGTTATGAAGATCTCGATGGCGCGACCGTCGAACGCGTCAAATCGCACGTCATCGACACGCTCGGTTGCGGCATCGCCGCCTTCGACGAGCGGCCCGTGCGCGTCTGCCGTGAAATCGCGCAGAGCGTCCAGGGGGCCGCTACCATCATCGGCACGACACGCAAGACTTCCCCCGATCTTGCTGCTTTCGCCAATGGCGCGGCGGGCCGGTATTACGATCTGAATGACATCTATGTCGGCAAAGTGACCAGCCATCCGAGTGATCATATCGCTCCGTGCATCGCGGTCGCCGAAGCCGAACGAGCGAGCGCCCATGACCTCATCACGGCGATCGCGCTCGCCTACGAGATCGATTGCCGGTTGGTGGACGCTCTCGACCTTACCGCGCGCGGCTGGGATTCACCGGTGTTCAGTCTTCCGGCCGTTGCGCTTGCGGCCGGCAAGCTGATGAAGCTTGACGCGGCGAAGCTGACCGAGGCCGTCAATCTTGCGATCAACGACCACATTGCGATGGGCCAGACGCGGGCGCAGGTGCTCTCCGACTGGAAAGGACTCGCTGATGGCGAAGCCTCGCGCAACGCGGTGTTCGCCGCGCTGCTGGCACGCGACGGCTTGACCGGTCCGGCGCCGATCTTCGAGGGCCGGCTGGGCCTCTTCAAGCAGGTCTCGGGCGAGGCCAGTATCGATGTCGGGAAATTCGGCGGCCGCGGGAATTCTTTCCGAATCAACCGATGCGGCATCAAGGCCTATCCCGCGGTGGTCTACACGCAGACCGCGATCGTCGCGGCCACGGCGGTCGCCGACGAGGTAACAAAGGGTGCGCGCATCGGCCATGACAGGGCCCCCGCGCTCGAACGAATTGCCTCCATCGAAATCGCCACGTCAAAGCGCGGGCTGCAGCAGACCGGCAGCGAGCGCGAGAAGTGGGCACCCGCGACGCGCGACACCGCCGATCATTCCATGCCCTACATTACAGCGCGCGCCATGTTCGACGGCGACATCACTAATGACAGCTACGCACCGGCGAAGTTGAAGGAACCGCGCATCCTCGCCTTCATGCAGAAGATTACGGTCGTGGAAGACCCGGAGCTCACCGCGCGCATCGGCGACGCCGTACCAACCCGCATCACCGCGATTTTGCCGGATGGGCAGCGCATCAGCCGCGAAATCAACGACATTCCCGGCTTCGCGGGTAAGCCGATGCAAAGGCCGGATATCGACCGCAAATTCCGCGGCAATATCGGCAAGCGCTGGCCTCGCCAGAAAACCGATGCGGTTCTCGAATCGCTCTGGGTGGTGGAGAACACTCAGAATATCGGTGCGTTGCTCGCTACGCTGACCGTTTGAGGAGCACCGATGATGAGGGCTTGCAACAACCATATCAAATAAAGGAGACTCGCGGCATTTACCGGAGTTTTGCGCGGGCGCTACGCAGAACCTTCTTAGCGGTTCTGCTGGCCTCTGACGAACTCCAAGCCTCATCCCGTCGTTCCGCTTCTTGACCCCAGATGAGTTCGTTCTCCTCTTCCGACAGATCCTCAAGACTTTCCAGGAGCCTTTCGGCCAGACGCGCTCGATCTTTAGGATGAAGTTTAAGAGCAGCCGTCTCGATTTCTTTGATACTCATGCCAGAATTGTACTCGAACCGATAAACGAACGCGGAGTCTCACGTCCGCCGTAAAGCAGAGGTTTCTCCAAAAAACGGACGTTTTTGAGCTTCGAAATCGGTTAGTAGAAGACTATGCGAGTTTGGCTCTTTCGATTGTTGCTGGGAATTAGCATCCTCTCGCCGACTCTCGCCTGCTTGGGCCAGGAGGCGAGCGCGCCGGAAAAACTCAGGTCCCCTGAAGCCGCACCCGAGACGCCCACGCCTGAAGCGCCCGCCGATGACAAGCGCACCGAGCTGAATCTGATTGGTAAAACCGAAGTACAGGCGGGCGAAAGCCGCCGCAACGAGAATGTCCAGTTCAATCTGATCGACAACAACGCTCTCAAAGAACTCAATGTCCGCCTTGGCAGCAGTGCCACCGTCACCCGCGTCTTCCAACCGGAATTCCGTTACTTCGGTACGGAGTTCGGCAACAGGCCGACCGGACCGATACACCTCAGCCCGGCCTCGCGCTCCCGAGACTTTTATGGCGGGATTTCCTTCACTCACAGCAACAGTATTTTCAGCGCGCGATCGTTCTTCCAGGTCGGCAGCGTGAAGCCCGCTCACGAAAACAACTACGGGTTTGTGGCGGGTCTTGGCCTGTGGCGCGGCGCGCATCTCACGCTGGATGGCTCCGGACAAAAACTTCGGGGCAGCGTGAACGGCAATGTGCTGGTGCCTCTCGCCTCTGAGCGCGTTCCGCTTACCACCGATCCCGCCGCCTACCGGCTGATCCAGCGATGGATCGACGCCTACCCAAAACTTGCGCCCAATCGCGTCGACGTCGATCCCCGAATGCTCAACACCAACTCGCCACAGTCCATCAACACCGACGCCTCCACGATCCACCTGGACCAGGATCTGGGCCCGCGCGACCGCCTATTCCTGCGGCACGCCTTCACCAATCAGCAAGTCCAGGCGTTCGAATTCGTGGCCGGCCAGAATCCCGACACGAACACCAAGTCGCATAATGCGCGTTTGACCTGGAACCACTTCTTCGATGCCCACTCGCTCATCGACTTCACCGCAGGTTTCGATCGCGTCCATTCGCTATTGGTTCCGGAGCCGAACGCAGTGGGACCGCAGGTCATCATCGGGACTTCCTACAAGAGCCTTGGGCCGGACGCAACTATCCCAGTCGATCGCCGCCTGAATCGCTTCCGCTACGCCGCCCTTTACCGCCGCCAGATCGGTAATCACTCCTTCGCTGCGGGTGCGGAGTGGGTTCGGGATCAGAATAACGGCCGTGAAGCGTCGAGCGACCGAGGCAATTATTACTTCCGCGCCGATTTCGGCCGCGACGCCATTACCAACTTTCGCCTGGGTATTCCCACCCGTTACAGTGTCGGCATTGGGGAAGGGTACAGGCATTTTCGCTGGTCGGAGCAGCAATACTTCGCGGGTGACGTCTGGAAAGTCCGCTCCAATTTCACTGTTAACTTCGGTCTCCGCTACCAGCCGGTCAGCGGTCCCAGCGAAGTGAACCACCTTACCGAAATCAACTTCAATTGCGACTGCACGGCGTTTGCGCCACAGTCCGGTTTCGCGTGGCAGCTCCCACGTGCCGGCGTCATTCGCGCCGCGTACGGACTTCAATTCGGCGATATCTACTACCAAACACTTCAGCAGGTCCGCTGGGATCCGCCAGGGTTTCTCAAAGTCGAGGTCCAGGCGCCGCCGCTCCTCAACCCGCTCGCGAATACATACCTGGGGCCGGGCGCGCGCCACACCCAGTTCGAGGTGCCGTCCAACTTGAAGTCGCCCTACACGCACGAATACAACTTCAGTTGGGATCCTTTGCCGGGCCGCGCCTGGAACATCCAACTCAGTTACATTGGCAGCCGCACCCACAAGCTCTTTATGATGTGGTTCACGAACCGGGCCGTGCATGTACCCGGCATCCCGCAGACCACGGCCACCGTTACCGACCGGCGCCCCGACCCGCGCTACTTCGAACTCCGCCGGGTTCAGAATGCCTCGAACGCATATTTCGATGCGGCGCGGATCGACATCAAAGCTCCCGCGTGGCGTGGCGTCACCTTGGACGCGTCCTACTGGTTCAGTAAGGCCATCGACACCGGTAGCGCCTATACCAACATGGCCGCGGGCGATGAGGCGCGCCAGGGCTACAGCCAATCACAAGAACCGGTCGCGCAGGATCTCAAAGGCCCGAGTGCGTTCGATCAGTCCCACGCGGCGACTGTGCGGTTGCAATACGCGATCCCCTCCTCCAGGAGCCACTTTCTCTGGCGCCTGGCCGGCGGATGGCGAATTTCCGGGATATTCCTCGCCAAAAGCGGACTCCCGTTCACGGTGATCTCCGGGTCCGACGGCCCCGGTTTTGGGAACGTCGACGGCAGCAATGGCGACCGTCCTAATATTCTCGATCGCACGATTCTCGGCCGCTCCATCGGCAACCCGGACACTTCACAGTCGCGCCTGCCGCGTTCGGCCTTCGCGCTGATTCAGGCGAACGATTCGCGCGGCAACCTCGGGTTCAACACCTTCCGGCGAGGAGGCATCCGCAACATGAACGCCGCTCTCGCCCGCTCGTGGCCGCTGCGCTCGGAGACGACCCTCACCTTTCGCGCCGAGTCGATTAACTTCTTCAACACGCCCCAATTTGCCGACCCTAACCCGGACTTGAGCTCTCCGGCATTCGGCAAGATCACCAACACGTTGAACGACGGTCGTAGCTTCCAATTTACTTTCCAACTCCAATTCTGACGGAACAGTTGTCCCGCGGAAAGGATAAGCGAAAACAAACGCCATCAGCGTCTCGATCTGATCGTCGAGCCGCTCCGCCAAGTGGTCTCTCCGCGGCCTGAATCAATTCAACTCCGCGATCGCCACTTTCCTCGCTCACATCAGTTTTGCTCTGCGATGGAAAAACTTTCTTGCTAAAAACGGAGAACTCACGGACAAAAGATCTATCCGCAAGAAAATGCTCGAAGCCGCTCTTGTGGCAAATTCATTTTTCGAAAGAGAGCTTTCAAAATGACCCACCTTCAGCAACGTGCGCGCAACCTCGCACTAAAATACCCAGGCGTCGTATATGCGCCACGTTTCCCGTTTGCCCGGCACTTCGACAGAGTTCAGTTGGGACATTGAAAATAGTTTGCACCTTCACACAAGCGGAAAGGTTGCGCAAGTTTTCAAAGACTTCTTCGCGGCGTTTTCGCACTTCCCACGTGCATGTGGACGTGCAAATAAACATGCGGCTCTGCACACATGCACAGACGCGTGCAGACGAACATGACGCTCTGCACCTATACACGGCCCTTTGCAAATAAACACGGCGCTTTGCACAAATGCACCGGGCTCATGCATATGTGCAGAGCCGCGTGTTCATGTGCACGAGCCGGATTTCATAAACACCTCGTGTTTTCAACGAAGTACAAGCCTGAAAGCGATGCTACTAGTTAGTTCAAGGCAGAGAAGGGTTCGCGCTGCCGTAGGATGCCGCTCAATATGGATGACAAATGACGATTGACGAATCGGTCAATGGTCAGATTTTTGCCGAACACTAAAAAAGGGCGGTCATAGACCGCCCCCTAGAGCAGAAAGTTCTGTTGCGGGCTTACGGTGTTGTCGAGAATACCCCCAAAACTTCCGGAGCCGGAGTGACGTCATTGGTGCCCGGCTGATCCGCCAGTACGGAGCACTGCGCCCAACTTCCCGAAATCAAAGTGACGAGGGCTTTTCCGGGAATCGGATTATTGCTGCTATCAAGCGCCGGACCGACTGAGCAGATGTTCGGAGTACCAGACGCGAACGAAACAGCAAATCCCGAAGTCGAAGTTGCGGTCACGATAATCGAAGTGAACCTGATGATCTGGCCGGTCTGCGTGATGACGATGGTCGCTGTAACAATACTTCCAGCATGGTTCGCGTCACCGAGATACGTGCCTGTTGCCGTACAGCTGCTGCCCTCCGCGACCGTCGTAGGAGCCACATTGCAACTTCCGCTGTAGCTGATCGAGACTGCCGTCGGATTAGTTAGCGTGGCGACCTGCGTGCTGGCCGACGCAGTCGCGGGATGCGCTTGGCCATCGTATACGTACGTTCCGCCTGTGATCGAAACCGAACTGCCGGCTTTGTTGATAACGTCGCTGAAGGCGCCGCTGGTAGAAACGTAATTCGTTCCTCCATCGTAGGTCCAACTGTCCGCATAGGTTCCAGCATTCGTGTGGGCGCTGGTAATCACGAGTCCTCCGCTCAGGTTTTCCCCTTTGACGCCTGTGGCGGTTCCGGAAGCAGAGTGTGGGGCCGTGTCGTAGGTCACGATATAGGGTGTAATGACGATCGTTGCACTTGCCTTATTGATCGTGAACGTTTGATTACCTGTCGTGCCGGCGTAACTCGGATCATTAATGGTTGCGCTTACTGTATACGCTCCAGCGTTGGTCTGAGGGAATCCGGTCACAGTGTAGGACAAGTTCGCCGGATTCGTGACGACTGTGGGCGAAAGGGGGTCGCCAGTGTAGGTTTGGGTCAGACTAGATTGTATGAAGGAGATTGTAGCTGCCATCGGTCCGACGGTCACTGAGTTGTCGCCATTGGCTCCAGAGTAGACAGGATCTCCAGCAAAACTAGCTTTGATGTATTGGTCTAGTTCGCCCGGAGAGAGCACGGGCAGAGTTGCATTGACTGTAGCCACGCCCGAGCTGTCGGTGGTTGCGCTTCCGGCTGACGCGGAACCTAGAGTAAAGCTAACTGTCTTTCCACCCAGCGCCAGGCCGTTGTTGTAGGTCAGCTTCGCAGTCAGAGTGACTGGTTGTGGGATTGAGCGATAGGGCACAATCAAAGGTGTAACCTCAAGACCCGTACCCGTCGCATTGACATTCAATTTGACGGGACCCGCTGTCGAACCTCCAAGATGTGGAACAATCGAAGTGTCTCCCGCAAATGTCGCGACGATATCATACACGCCGGACGTGAGCGGCGTATTGGGTGGGGCTTGCGGGTAGTAAGAGCAAGTCGCGACGCCAGTGACGTCTGTATAACTGGCGCCGCCAATGCACGAAATCGGGTTACCGCCGAGGAAAAACGTGATCGGTTCGTGATTCAGCGGCGTGTTGTCGGCCGCTTTCGTCAACTTCGACGTGAACGTGACCTGGGCCGCGGCGTTCGCCGTCATGATGGCGTCGGGGCTAATGGAGAGAGTCAGGTTCGTGAGCGTATCGCAGGTGACATTGACAGTCGGCGTGGACGCACCGGGCGTGGGCAAGTACTGGTTTCCTGTGCCGCCGCCCACGACCTGGCTCGCGTTAATACCCCAAACATAGGAGCCGCCGGGGCAGCCGGTCGCTGGAGCTAATGCGGGAACCGTGATCGTGACGCTCTGACCAGCCGTGACAGAGGCATCGGATGTGGAACCGCTCACGACGGTAATTTTGTTGCCGCTGACCGTAGCTTTCCACGGTAGCGGAGCGGTTGCGGGCGCCTGAACCGTAACTGTTCCTGAGATGGTGAACCCCGTTGGCACCGTCACGATGATTTGCCGCAAGAAGTGCGACGGGCCACTCAGATGTTGTTCGTGACAATCAAATTAAAGTTCGTTGGAAGGCCGCCGGGCGCTACGTTCGAGGGCGAGATAAA
>Ga0209157_1000763_pt1 | contig 27372 bp, 26 predicted proteins | sample GraSoiAngelo_135_FD_185892 | JGI IMG/M metagenome (GOLD analysis project Ga0209157, IMG submission 185892) | Grasslands soil microbial communities from the Angelo Coastal Reserve, California, USA - 14_0929_05_40cm (SPAdes) (version 2) | ecosystem: Environmental > Terrestrial > Soil > Grasslands ...
GCTTTTTGCACCAGACGAGGGCGTTCTGTATCCGGAGCCCCAAACCTACATGGTGCGGCCACCGCCGATCGCCAACGAGCTGGAGGGCCGCTTTCGGCCCGGCTTCTTTCACGGGGTGGCAACGGTGGTGCTGAAGCTGCTGAATTGCGTGCAGCCGGTCGCGGCGGTCTTCGGAAAGAAGGATTATCAACAGCTTATGATCGTGCGTGGCATGGTCAGGCAACTGGACCTGCCGGTGGAAATCATCGCCGGCGAGACCGCGCGCGAGCGCGATGGCCTCGCGATGAGCTCCCGCAACAGCTACCTTTCGACCGCCGAACGCGCCGAGGCGCCGCGGCTTTACCGGACGCTCCTCGAGGTCAAGGCGGGGAATCTCTCCGGCGAGAAGGCGGTAGCGGCGCTTGCCGGGGCCGGCTGGAAGCCCGATTACATCGAAATTCGCCGCCGGCGGGACCTCTCACGGCCCGACGACGCGGAGCGCGAACTGGTCGTGCTCGGAGCTGCGCGGCTGGGGACAACCCGGCTGATCGACAACGTCGAGCTCTAGCCCGCCCCGATCCCGGGCCCTATGCCGGATAGGGATCGAAGGTCATTGCTTCGACGGGGCAGCCGATGGCCCTGGCCAGCCTGTCCATCGCATCGTCGGTGATCTGCAGGGGCTGGAAATCCGCTTCGCCGCCCTTGGAGGAGATGAAGGCCTTGGCCGCCGCCTCGGTATTCCAGGTCACCACCGGGTCGGGGCTGATACCCGGAACTTGGCGGCAGATCGGAAAACCATCGGATTTATAGACGATTGCGTACATTCGCCCACCCTGCCGCCCTAATTTAACCGATGTGGCGGTGCCGCAACAAGACAAGGCCCTCATCAGGAAGACCCTGATTGCGCGGCGCATCACCCCGGGCGTCTAATTGGCCCGGGAGGCACCAGTGTGGCTTTTTTCACGCCGGGCCTAGGCGATGAGCCCCGCCCAGGGGCATTTTTTCACGGGGAGATGGCAATGAGCAATATGTGCGACGCAGTCGGCCTTTGCATACCGTACGGCAAGGCCAATTCTCAGTACGAGACCGAGTTCGAGCCCGCCACCGGCACGATCTGGGGATATTTCAAACCGCGTGGCACGGCGTGCTTCAGCCTCGGCCTGCTCAAGGACATTCGCAGGCACGACAGCGCGCTCGCGACCAACGGCGGCAAGGTTGACATCGGCGGCGGCGAAATGCAGACGGTTAACTACTATGTCTGCGGCTCACGCGACCCGCAGGTTTTTAACCTCGGAGGTGATCTGGCGCTGTTCGTGCTGCTGATCAAGGCGCGCGACCGGGACGCCCTGGCGCATTACTCCAGGCTGTGCATCGACAACATGTACGCCCGCATCCATAACTACCAGTCGTCCGCGATGGCGACCATCTCGCTGGTCCAGGGCGACGCGCTCGGCGGCGGATTTGAGTGCGCGATGTCCTCCGACATCATCGTAGCCGAGGAAAGCGCACAGCTCGGCCTGCCGGAAATTCTTTTCAACCTGTTCCCAGGCATGGGCGCGTACAGCCTGCTGTCGCGCCGCATCGGCGCGCGTGCCGCCGAAGAGCTGATCCTCTCCGGTCGGGTGCTGCCGGCCGCCAAGCTGCACGAGATGGGAATTGTGGACGTCGTGGCGCCGAACGGCGAGGGCGAAACGGCGGTGCGTGAGTGGATTGCGAAGAACTGGAAGCGCCGCAATGGAACGCAGGCTGTGCTGCGCGCCCGGCAGCTGGTCAATCCCATCACGCGCGAGGAGCTCGATGCGATTGCCGACGTTTGGGTCGATGCGGCGCTCCGGATCCAGGACAAGGACCTGAAGATGATGGGGCGGATCGTGCGCTCGCAGATGCGGCGCATGGAGCAGGGCGACCTGGCCGATATTTCGGCCGCCGCGCTTGCTGAAGAAGCGCTGGCCGTGGCGGCAGCGGGCTGAACGCGCCCGAGGCTCGTCCTCAGGTCGCCAACAGCCCGCCGCCTTCGCGGAACAGCTGGCCGAACTGGTGAAAGTTCACGCGCGTCGCGTTGACGATGGCGTTTTGCGCGCCAGCGTCATCGATCGTCTTGACCAAGCGGTTGAGCTTGGCCATATGGTCGAGGTCCATCGTGGCGTGCGACGACAGGAACTTGAATCCGCCATCTTCGACGTTTCGGCCAAGCGCCCGCGCGATGGAGTCGGAAACCCTCCCGCCGTATACGGAGGAAACGACCTCGAGCATGTACAGCATCCCCAGCACCGAGCATGGGTGCACCCGGTCCGACGCGTAGTAGTTGAAGGCGATCATTGCCTGCGCTGGCGGACTCGGGGGCGTCTCGCGCACTGCCCGGACATCGCCTCCCAAAGCCTCGATGTCCTCGAGCACCCATGAGTCGTGCCCCTTCTCCTCCTCTATGCGCTCGTACAAGTCGTAGCGAACGTCCCTGAAGCGATCGTCGCAGCGCGCCGCCGCCGCCGACATCACCGGGCAGAAGTGCCACACGATGTGGTACAGGTCGTGAAGAAAGCCGCGATATTCCGCGAGCGTCAGGCCATGGTTGATCATCGAGTGGACCTTGGGGATCAATTCCAGGTCCCTGCGGCTCGCGTCGGTCATCTCGACGAGCGTAATGAAGAACGACATCGCTAGCTCTCCGGAATGATTCACGGCCTTTGCCGCGATTGCCGGATTCTAGCGTGCCGGGAAGACGATCAGCCGGCGGATTGTTTCCTGTCTCGCAGATAGCGATCGAGCTCGCCGCTCGCGGCGCTGAGCTCTTCGGCGATCGAGCGCATCAGTCCGGGCGCCTGGAGCCGTAGCTCGGCGTCCGAGAGCCTGCCCAGATTCGTGCACACCTTGGTCAGCCGGTCGGTTCCCATACTGGCCGACGAGCCCTTCATTGCGTGCAGGAGGGACCTGAACTCGTGGTAATTGCGCGCCGCGACCGCTTGCTCCATGCGGCCCACGAGCGCGGTGTTGTCGGCGACAAACACGCCGATCAGCTTCTCCAGGAAGCCCGGCGACGAGCCGAGCGCGTCCAGATCGGCGAGCGTCTCGGCGTTGATGACTGTCGGCGCTGCGGCCACGGTGCGGCTGGCCGGGCGCGAAGCGGGCGCCGGCTCTGGGCGCCGCGCCTCCTCCGGTTTCGCGGCGCAAAGCTTCTGCAGTTCGTCCAGCAGCCTCGCCGCCTCGATCGGCTTCGCCAGGAATGCATCGGCGCCAGCTTCGAGACATTCGCGGCGGGCTTCGGCCGTCGCGTCCGCGGACAGGATCGCCACCGGCAGCCTTTCCCGGCCGCGAGTCATGAGGCGCAGCGCCCGCAGCGTCTCGATTCCCCCGAGCTCCGGCATGTTGCGGTCCAGGAGCACGATGTCGTACCGCTCTTTCTCGAACGCGTCGAGCGCCTCGCTGCCATCGTGGACCACGGTCGCGCTATGGCCGCCGCGATCTAGAATGCGGCCGATCACCTCGCGGTTGGTCGCGTTGTCGTCGGCGACCAGCACGCGCAGTTTCCTCGCTTCGACGCCGCGCCGCGCATAGTCCTGCAGCCGGATGACGCCTTCGCGCACCTCATCACCTGCCGACACCGAATGCAGCACATTGAACAGCTGCCGCTTGTCGAAGGGCAGCTCGAGTACCGCTGCGAATCCGGAGGACAGCGCCTCGAACCGCGGCACATCGGCGTCGCGAGGGACCGCAAGTACGGTGGGGGGTGCGGGGTCCGGAGCCGCACGGCGAAAGCGCTGTGCGAGCTTCGGATCTTCGCCTGATCCGTAGAGCACCGCGCTGTGATAGGGCTTCGCCAGGCTGATTTCGGCGACGAGCCGCGCCACACCTTCCTCGACGTCCGCGACCGCGACCGGCGTGGCCCCCCAGCCCGCGAGCACACGGTGGAGCGGCTCGCGCTCGGCCTCCGCGAAGCCGACGAGCAGGATCCTGGCGCCGGCGAGCTCGCCGGTGCCGGCACCCACGCGCTCAGGCTGCTTCTCAAGCTGCAGCTCGACCCAGAAGGTGCTGCCGAGGCCGACTGCGCTTTCCAGCCCGATCTTGCCGCCCATCAGGCCGACGAGCTGCTTCGCGATGGTCGTGCCCAGCCCTGTGCCGCCGAAGCGGCGGGTGGTGGACTGGTCCGCCTGCGCAAAGCTTTCGAAGATGCTCGCCTGCGCCTCCGGCGGAATACCGATCCCCGTGTCGCGGATGGAGAACTTGAGGCGCACGCTGGCCTCGGTTTCGCTTTGCGCGGACACATGCACGGTCACGCTGCCGCGCTCGGTGAACTTCACCGCGTTGCCAGCCAGGTTGATCAGGATCTGCCGCAGGTAATGCGGGTCGCCGCGCACAGCGGGCGGTACTTCCGGCATGAGGGACACCACGAACTCCACGCCCTTGGCTGCAGCCTGGGCAGCCAGAATGCGGCAGGTGCTGTTGAGAAGCGCGTGCAGGTCGAAATCAGCCTTTTCCAGCGCAACCTTGCCGGCCTCGATCTTCGAGAAGTCGAGAACGTCCTCGACGAGGCCCAGCATCACGCGCGATGAGCTGCGCAGGGTCTGCAGCATGTCGGCCTGCTCGCGGGTAAGCGCGGTGTCCCGCATCAGATCGGACATCCCGATAATGGCGTTCAACGGCGTTCGCATCTCGTGACTCACCACCGAAATGAAGCGGCGCTTCGCCTGGTTGGCGGCCTCTGCGCGCGCGAGCGCGTCGAACAGCTTCGTGACCAGCGAACGCACGTATACGGCAAGGGCGACCATGCCGATCATCAGGCCTATCCCCTCGAGGCGGTACTCCTGCCAGAAGTCATTGACGACGAGCACCAGGCCGAATCCCAGCACGCTGACCGCCAGGCAGAACAGAAGATATTTCGCGCCGAACCGGAAGCCGTTGGCCAGCGGCACCCAGATGTAGATCAGCAGCATAGGTACACCATGGCTGCCGGATTGCGACATGAAGAAGGTCACAGTGCCGATGTCCAGCACTGCTGCCAGCAAACGTCTCGGCACTGATACGCCGGGGGACACGAGAATGTCGGCGAAAATCAGCGCCGCACATACCAGGTACACCACCATCACCGCGAAATAGCTCGGATCCGGATCGACCGCGCCGCCTAGATGGACGGCCCGAGGAAGCAGGTAAAAGAACAGCACCGTGCCAACCAGCAAGCGGACCAGCGCCTGCTCGTGCTCGGTGTCCGGGCGTGCGGACAGCCTGGCGCGCAGCTTCGCGAGGAGCTCGCCGGCTGTCGCCATCAACGTTCCGTCGGCGGGTCCTGCCACTCGCGCTGGATCTGCCCCACCTCGGACTTCATGCCGAGAAAGGCATCGACCATGCGCGGATCGAAGTGCCGCCCTGCCTGTGAAGTGATGTATTCGAAGGCGCGCTCCTCGGGCCAGGCGGCCTTGTAGGGCCGCACCGACGTCAGCGCGTCGTAGACGTCCGCCACCGCGACGATGCGGGCGCACAGCGGAATATGATCGCCGACCAGCCCGTTCGGATAGCCCGAGCCCTCGTACTTCTCGTGGTGGCCGAGCGCGATGAGGGCCCCCATGCGCACGTACTTCGAGGCGCTGCCCTTCAGGATCTCGTGCCCGATGACGGGGTGGCGCCGCATCACCTGCCACTCGGCGTCGTCGAGCTTGCCCTGCTTCAGCAGGATATGGTCGGGGATGCCGATCTTGCCGATGTCGTGCAGCGGTGCAGAGAGCTCGATGGTCTCCACCTCGTCGTGCTCGAGGCCGAGCGCCCCGGCGATCAGGCGCGAGTAGCGCGACATGCGGATCAGGTGATAGCCGGTCTCTTCATCGCGGAATTCGCCCGCCCGCGCAAGCCGCAGCAGCGTTTCCTTTTCCCGCTCGCGCACTTCCTTGGTCGCGTCCTCGACCATGTGCTCGAGCAGGCGCCGCCGGTCCTCGAGCGCGAGCGCCTGACGGCGCAGCATCAGCAGGTTCCTGCAGCGCGCCAGGCATTCGCGCGCGTCGACCGGCTTGGTCAGGAAATCGGTGATCCCGGCATCGAGCGCCGCGTAACGCACCTTGCGGTCGTCGTGCACCGTCACCATCACGATCGGCACGTGCTCGTAGCCGGGGAGCGCGCGCAGGCGCTTCACGAACTCGATGCCGTCCATGTCCGGCATCATGTAGTCGACGAGCACCAGGTCGGAAACGTGCCGCGTCGCCCAGACCACGGCGTCCACGGGACGCGCGAAGCCTTCCACGCCGACGCGCTCGTCTATGCTGCGAACCACCTGCTCCAGGATCGCGCGGCCGGTCGACTGGTCGTCGACGACCATCACCGTATTGCGCGCCGAAGGCAGCACCCTCACCTGCGCCTTGGCCATGACCCCCCCTTGGGGACGATTCAGCCCGACGAGCCTACCCCCCGTGCCCCTGGGTGTCCAGCAAAAAAAGCCGCGTTTTCACTGTTTTTTTCCCAGGGTGCCGGAAGAGAGACTCGAACTCTCATGGTGTCGCCACCGGCGGATTTTGAGTCCGCTGCGTCTACCGGTTCCGCCATTCCGGCCGGGGCGAAAATTATAATCCCCGCGCATGCTCGTCTCCGAGTTCGACTATGAGCTGCCCGAGGAGCTGATCGCGCAGCGCCCGGCGCCCGAGCGCACCGCGAGCAGGCTGCTGCATCTCGATGCGCGCAGCGGCGAGATCGAGGATCTCGCCTTCGCCGAGCTGCCGGCGCAGCTCGGCGGCGGCGACACCGTGGTGCTGAATGACACGCGGGTGATCAAGGCACGGCTCCCGGGCCGCAAGCGGACCGGCGGCAGGATCGAGGTGTTCATCGAGCGCGCGCTCGGCGCCAACGATGCGCTGGCGCTCGTTCGGGCCAGCCATGCGCCGCCCGAGGGAAGCGAGCTGCTGGTGGGAGACGGCGTTCGAGTGATCGTGTCGGGGCGCGAAGGCGAGCTCTACCGGCTGCACTTTCTCGAGCCGATCGATGCCGTGCTGGAGCGCTTCGGCGCCGTTCCGCTGCCTCCTTACATCGCGCACCTGCCCCAGGCGGAGGATGCGGAGCGCTACCAGACGGTGTACGCGGCGGTTCCGGGAGCGGTCGCGGCGCCGACCGCCGGGCTGCATTTCGACGCAGCCATGCTCGAGCGGCTGCGGGAGCGCGGCGCGCGCCTGGCGAAGCTGACCCTGCACGTCGGGGTCGGCACGTTTCAGCCGGTACGCAGCGAGCGGGTCGAGGACCACCGCATGCATCCCGAGCGCTATACCATCCCGCGGGAGACCATGGACGCACTCCGCGGCCGCCGCGTGCTCGCCGTGGGCACGACTTCACTGCGCGCGCTCGAAACCGCCGCGCAGACCGGCGAATTGAGCGGCGAGACCGGGCTATTCGTCTATCCGGGATTCAGCTTCCGGGTCGTCGACCGGCTGCTCACCAACTTCCACCTGCCGCGCTCCACGCTGCTGATGCTGGTCAGCGCCTTCGCCGGCAAGGACCGCATTTTCCGCGCGTACCGCCACGCCATCGAGAAACGCTACCGGTTCTTCTCCTACGGCGACGCGATGCTCATCGAAAGATGAATTTCAAGCTGACTCACCGCGACGGGCAGGCGCGCCGCGGCGTGCTCGAGCTGGCGCACGGCCGCGTCGACACCCCGACGTTCATGCCGGTGGGCACCTATGGCTCCGTAAAAGCGATGTCGCCCGAGGAGCTGGCCGCGACCGGCGCCCAGATCGTCCTCGGCAACACTTTCCACCTGTGGCTGCGTCCGGGGGTCGACGTGATCGAGAAGCACCGCGGCCTGCACCGCTTCATGGGCTGGAATGCGCCGCTGCTGACCGATTCGGGCGGCTTCCAGGTGTTCAGCCTCGGCGCGCTGCGCAGCCTCACCGAGGAGGGCGTGCACTTCGCCTCGCCGATCAACGGCGATCGCCTCCTCCTGACGCCGGAAGAAGCGATGCGCATCCAGCGTGCGCTCGACGCCGACGTCGCGATGGTGTTCGACGAATGCACGCCCTACCCCGCCGACGCGGACCAGGCGGCCCGCTCGATGCGGCTGTCGATGCGCTGGGCGGAGCGCTCGAAAAGAGCGTTCGACAGCCCCAATCTCCTGTTCGGCATCGTGCAAGGCGGCATGCACGAGAATCTGCGCGACGAGTCCCTGATGAGACTGGTTGACCTGGGATTCGACGGCTACGCCATCGGCGGGCTGTCGGTGGGCGAGCCCAAGGAGGAGCGCTCTCGCATCCTCGGCCATGTCGCGCCGAAGATGCCTTCCGATCAGCCCAGGTACCTGATGGGGATGGGCACGCCCGAGGACATCATCGAGGCGGTCGGCGCGGGCATCGACATGTTCGACTGCGTGCTGCCGACGCGCAACGCGCGCAACGGCTGGCTGTTCACGCGCGGCGGCGACGTCAAGATCCGCAACGCGCGCTACCGCGACGACACCGCCCCCCTGGACGAGCGCTGCGCCTGCTACACCTGCCGGCATTTCACGCGCGCCTACCTCCATCACCTGCAGAAGGCGAACGAGATTCTGGGCGCCAGGCTCAACACGCTTCACAACCTCCACTACTACCAGCAGCTGATGCGCGAGCTGCGCGCGGCGATCGAGCAGGGATGCTTCTCGATGAGCTCGCGGGCCCTGCTGGAGGAGCGCAGCCGACTGTTATAATTTCACGTTCCCCTTTCGGAGTTCTAGCGGTGATCATTTCCCCCGCCTTTGCCCAGTCCGCCGGCGGCGGCGACCCGGGATTCATCGGCTTCCTGCCGATCATCCTGATGTTCGTGCTGCTGTACTTCCTCATGATTCGCCCGCAGATGAAGCGCTCCAAGGAGCAGAAGCAGATGGTCGAGGCGCTGCAGAAGGGCGACGAGGTCATCGCCGCGGGCGGCATGCTCGGCCGCATCACCAGGATCGGCGATGCCTACGTCAGCCTGGAGGTGGCGCCGAACACCGAGATCAGCATCCAGCGGGCCGCCGTGCAGATGCTGCTCCCCAAGGGGACGCTCAAAAGCATTCAGTAGGTGAACCGCTTTCCTCCCTGGAAGTACGCGCTGATCGCCCTCGCGATCGTCGCCGCCTTCCTCTACACGCTGCCGAACTTCTTCGGCGAATCGCCGGCGGTGCAGGTGTCGAGCGTCAAGGCCACGGTGAAGGTCGACGGCGCGCTGATGGCGCGGGCGGAGGACACTCTCAAGGCGGCGAACATCCCGTACACCGGCGTGCTGCTCGAGCAGACCAGCCTGCGCGTGCGCTTCGGCGACACCGACACGCAGCTCAAGGCCAAGGACACGATCGACCACGCGCTCAATCCCGACCCGTCCAATCCGACCTACGTGGTGGCGCTCAACCTGCTTCCCGCCTCGCCGCGCTGGCTGACGGCGATCCATGCGCTGCCGATGTACCTCGGCCTCGACCTGCGCGGCGGCGTGCACTTCCTGCTGCAGGTCGACATGCAGGCGGCGATCACCAAGCGCCTGGAGAGCCTCGCCGGCGACCTGCGCTCGCAGCTGCGCGAGCGCGACATCCGGCACGGCGGCATCACCCGCGAAGGCCAGACGCTGCGCGTGCGGTTCCGCGACGCCGCCGCCCGCGACAAGGCCCGCGAGGTGATCGCGTCGAATCTGCCCGACCTCAACGTGGCGGAGCGCGAGGACGGCCAGGACCTGCTGCTCGTCGCGACGCTGAAGCCCGAGGCGATCAAGCGCACGCAGGAGTACGCGCTGAAGCAGAACATCACCACCCTTCACAACCGCATCAACGAGCTGGGCGTCGCCGAGCCGGTGATCCAGCAGCAGGGCGCCGACCGCGTCCTGGTGCAGCTGCCGGGCGTGCAGGACACGGCGAAAGCCAAGGACATCCTCGGGCGCACCGCCAGCCTCGAGATCCGCATGGTGGACGAGGAAAGGATGAACTCCGAAGCCCTCGGCGCGGCCGCCAAGGGCCAGGTGCCCTTCGGGGACGAATACTACGTCGAGCGCAACGGCCAGCCGCTGCTCGTCAGGAAGCAGGTCGTGCTGACGGGAGACCGGCTCACGGACGCGCAGCCGGGATTCGATCAGCAGACCAACGAGCCGGCGGTGCACCTGCGCCTGGACGGCCAGGGCGCGCGCATCTTCCAGGAGGTGACGCGCGAGAACGTCGGCAAGCGGATGGCGATCCTGCTGATCGAGAAGGGCAAGGGCGAGGTGATCACCGCGCCGGTGATCCGCAGCGAGATCCCCGGCGGGCGCGTGCAGATCTCGGGCCGCATGAGCACCACCGAGGCGGCCGACGTGGCGCTGCTCCTGCGCGCCGGCGCGCTGGCGGCGCCGATGGAGATCATCGAGGAGCGCACCGTCGGGCCGAGCCTGGGCAGGGACAACATCGAGAAGGGCTTCAACGCCACGCGCTGGGGCTTCGTCGCGATCGTCGCGTTCATGTCGATCTACTACGTTCTGTTCGGCCTGATCTCGTCGGTCGCGCTCGGCGTGAACCTGCTGTTCCTGGTCGCGCTGCTCTCGCTGCTGCAGGCGACGCTCACGCTGCCCGGCATCGCGGCGATCGCGCTCACCCTCGGCATGGCGATCGACGCCAACGTCCTGATCAACGAGCGGATACGGGAGGAATTGCGCGGCGGGGCCACTCCCCAGGCCGCCATCGCAGCAGGCTACGAGCGCGCCTGGGCCACGATCCTCGACTCGAACGTGACCACCCTGGTGGTCGGACTGTCGCTGCTGATGGTGCCAGGCGCCGTGCGCGGCTTCGCGGTGGTGCATTGCCTGGGGATCGGCACCTCGATGTTCTCGGCGGTCGTGGTGTCGCGCGCCATCGTGAACCTCGTCTACGGGCATCGCAGGCGCGTTGCGCACCTGTCGATCGGCGACACCGCATGGACGTGAGCTGAATGGAATTCTTCAAGATCCGGCGCACCATCCCGTTCATGCGGCATGCGTTGATCTTCAACGTCATCTCCGCCGTTACGTTCCTCGCCGCCGTGTTCTTCCTCGCGTACCGGGGCCTCAACTTCTCGGTCGAGTTCACCGGCGGCACGCTGATCGAGGTCGGCTACCAGCGCTCGGCCGACGTCGAGCGCATCCGCAAGACGCTCGACGGCGCCGGCTTCAAGGCCGAGGTGCAGAACTTCGGCTCCTCGCGCGAGGTGCTGATCCGCATGCACCTGGAGAAGAACCAGTCGAGCGCCGACCTTTCGCGGAAAGTCATCGAGATCCTGAAGCAGGAAGACAGCGCCGCCGAGCTGAGGCGGGTGGAATTCGTCGGGCCGCAGGTCGGCTCCGAGCTCGCCAATCTCGGCTCCGTGGCCCTGCTGGTGACCGCAGTGCTGATCGTGCTCTACCTCTGGATGCGCTTCGAGTGGCGCTTCGGCCTTTCGGCCATCGTCGCCAACCTGCACGACGTGGTGATCATCCTGGGCTGCTTCGCCTTCTTCCAGTGGGAGTTCTCGCTGCCGGTGCTCGCCGCGGTGCTGGCGGTGCTCGGCTACTCGGTGAACGAGTCGGTGGTGGTGTTCGACCGGGTGCGGGAGAACTTCAGGAAGATGCGCAAGGCTTCTACCGTCGAGGTGATCGACAGCGCGATCACCGGGGTGATCTCGCGCACCATCATCACGCACCTTTGCACGCAGATGATGGCCACCACGATGCTCCTCTTCGGCGGCCCGGCGCTGCACTACTTTGCGCTCGCCCTCACCATCGGCATCTGCTTCGGCATCTACTCCTCGGTGCTCGTCGCGAGCCCCCTGGTCATGTGGCTCGGCGCCAAGCGCGACCAGTTCGTGAAGCCGCTCAAGCGCGGCGGCGCGCGCGATGAGCACGAGGGCGCGGTGGTCTAGTCACTTCAGGATCTGGATCAGGTTGCTGTAGTCGTCGGTCCAGGTCCGCCAGTCCGGCCGGTCCTCGGCCGGCACTGCTCCCGCGTCCACGATCGCCGGTGCCTGCAAAGCCGCGGCATCGCGCGACACGAGCACCCAGTCGCTCTTCGACCTGAGGCTGTCGTCATCGTCGTCGGGCTCGTCGCGCACCACCACTGCGTGGACCGCGTGCTCGCGCGCGATCCTGGCCACCACCGGGACCAGGTCGAGGAAGCGGTTGGAGACATGGAACGCGACGATGCCGTGCGGCGTGACATGACGCAGATACACGCCGAGCGCCTCGCGCGTGATCAGGTGCACCGGGATCGCGTCGCTCGAGAAGGCATCGACCGCCAGCACGTCGAAGCGCTGCGGCGGCTCGCGCTCCATGGCGAGCCGGGCGTCGCCGAGGGAAATCTCGATGCGCGCCGCGCTGTCGGCGAGAAAGCTGAACTCGCTCTTCGCCAGCGCGACCACGTGCGGATCGATGTCGTAGAACCGGTAGACGTCCCCCTCGCGGCCGTACGCCGCGATGGTCCCGGTGCCCAGGCCGATCACGCCGACGCGGAGCGGCCGGTCCTGCGCGGACAGGATCGCGGCGCCGATTCCCGAGCTCGGCTGGTAATAGGTGGTGATCAGCCTGCGCCGCCCGTCGTACTGGTATTGCTCGCCGTGCATGATCGCGCCGTGCACCAGGCGACGAAGGTAGCTTTCCTCGCCCGGGGAGCCGTACTCCTTCACTCGAAGGACCCCGTAGAAGCTGCGCGCGGAGACGCGCACGTCGCGCTGGAAGCGCAGACTGTCGTAGGCGGCGCAGCCCGTGACCCCGAGCAGCACGGCGAGGCTCGCAACCCGCGCCGGACGGCTGACGCCGGCGAAGCGCACGGCGGCGAGCAGCGCGAGAACCACCAGTCCTACGCCGAGCTCGTAGTAGCCGTTGAAGGCGAGGGGCGCGACCACCGCGACCAGCAGGCCGCCCAGCGCGCCGCCGGCGGACACCGTGAGGTAGAAAGCCGTCAGATGCCGCGGCGCCGGACGCAGGCGGTACAACTCGCCGTGACAGAACAGGCAGCCCAGGAACAGCCCCGGCAGGTGGATGCCGAGCTGCACCGGCAGGTCGAAGTTGAAGTCGGAATCGACCAGCAGCCAGGCCATGGCGCCGAGCCACAGCAGCAGCAGCCACCACAGCCACTCGGGCCGGTACCAGCCGCGCCCTTCGAAGGTGAGGATGAAGCTCAGCAGGTAGAGCGTAAGAGGCGCCAGCCAAAGCAGCGGCACCGATGCGACGTTCTGCGTCAGGTGGTTGGTGACCGCGAGCAGCAGCACCGATCCGGTCGCGGCGAGCGACAGCCAGAGAAGGTACGGCGGTTTCGTCGCAGCGCTTTCTTCGCGGTCTGTCTCGACGGCCGAAGGCGGTGTGAGCCAGGCGAGCGCCGCGCAGGAAGCGGCAAAGCCGGTGAACAGCCAGGACCAGAGAACGACCTGCTCGTGCGCCGCAAGATACGGCTCGACGACGAACGGGTAGCCGGCCAGCGCTGCGAGCGAGGCGAAGTTGGAGATCGCAAACAGCCGATAAGGATTGCCGTGAGGCTTCGCGCGCACGTACCAGGCCTGCAGAAGCGGGCTCGTCGCCGCGAGCAGGAAGTAGGGCAGGCCCACCGTCGCGCCGAGCAGCAGCAGGATGCGGCTGACCGGCTCGTCGCCCCCCGCCGGCTTCCAGCTCTCGGCTGGTGCGATCGGCAGGCAGGCCACGGCCGCCGCCAGCAGCACCGTATGCACTATCGCCTGGCCGCGTCCGCGCAGCTTCGCGTTGAGCGCGTGCGCATAGGCGTAGCCGCCGAGCAGCAGCACCTGGAAGAACAGCATGCAGGTCGTCCACACCGCCGCGCTGCCGCCGAACCACGGCAGGATCAGCCGCGCGATGAGCGGCTGCACCAGGAACAGCAGGAAGGACGACAGGAAGATCGTCGCGGCGTACGGCATCAGCCGCTTACTCGATCTCTTTCGCGAACGGCTTCTCCAGCATCCAACCGGCGATCGCATCCACGGTTTCGGCCTCCTTGCCGAAATAGCCGTGCGCGGCGAGCGGTTCGCAGGGACCCGACTCGGGCGGCTTGCCGCCCACCACGGACACGAGGGTGTACCGGCCGCCCAGACTTGCCGCCGAGGAGTATGGCGTAGACTCGCAGCCGTCTTCCCGGTGATGCACAAACAGCAGCCGCGTCTTGATGGTGGCGAAGTCGAAGCCGCGCAGAGATACCGACTGGCGGTGCAGATTGGCGCTGCCGAAGAGCGATGAGGTGAGCACCACGCCGGCCGCCTCGCCGCCCAGGGCACCGCCGAGATAAGCCGCCGAGATCGTGCCGCGGCTGGTTCCCACGAGATAGACCGGCAGCCCGGGGAAACGCCTTTTCAGCTCGGCGATCACCGCGCGCGCATCAGCGCTCTGGGCCTCGCCCATGCGGTAACCATCGGTCAGCTGGCCTTGGTCCGACGGCGCGTCCATCACCACCGGCAGGATGCCGTTGCGGATGAACTCGCCGCGCGAACGCGGGAGGAAGTTGCGCTCGCCGAATTTCACCCTGCCGTCCTCCATGCGCAGACGGATGTTTCCGCCGCCGCCCACGTACAGCAGCGCCAGCGCTTCGGGCTTGCGCCCGTGCATTCCTTCGATAAAAAACGACTGCGTCACGCCGGGACGCGTCGCAATGGTGACGATCTCCTGCGCCCCGGCGAGCGTCGCGGCGAACAGCGGGACCGCCGTGAAAAAAAACCCTCTCTTCATACCCGCTTGGCGAGCTGCGCCGCGAGGCCGGTGTACTTGGCCGGCGTGAGCGCGAGGAGCCGCTTCTTCGCGGCTGCCGGGATGGGCAGCTTCCTCACGAAAGCGGCGAGCTGCCCCCGGTCGAGGCGCTTGCCCCGGCTGATGGCCTTCAGGCGCTCGTAGGCGTCGGGAACGCCGTGGCGGCGCATCACCTGCTGCACCGCCTCCGCCAGCACTTCCCAGTTCGATTCCAGGTCGGCGGCGAGGCGCCGCGGGTCCGCCTCCAGCTTGTCGAGCCCGCGCAGGCAGGCGGCATACGCGAGCAGCGTGTGGCCGAGCGCGGTGCCGACGTTGCGCTGCGCCGTCGAGTCAGACAGGTCGCGCTGCCAGCGCGACACCGGCAGCTTGTCGGCGAGATGGCGCAGCAGCGCGTTGGCGACCCCCACATTGCCCTCCGAGTTCTCGAAGTCGATCGGGTTCACCTTGTGCGGCATGGTCGAGGAGCCGACCTCGCCCTTTCTCAGCTTCTGGGTGAAGTAGCCGAGCGAGATGTAGCCCCAGGCGTCGCGGTCGAGATCGAGCAGCACGCTGTTGGCGCGCGCGTAGGCGTCGAGCAGCTCGGCGAGCCAGTCGTGCGGCTCGATCTGCGTCGTGTAGGCGTTGAACTCGAGGCCCAGGCGCTCGACGAAGCGCCGGCAGAAGCGCTCCCAGTCGAAGGCCGGGTAAGCCATCAGGTGGGCGTTGTAGTTGCCGACCGCGCCGTTGACTTTCCCGAGGATTGCGACGCCGGCAATGCGCTCGCGCGCGCGGCGCAGGCGGTGCGCGAAATTGGCCAGCTCCTTGCCCAGAGTGGTGGGCGTCGCCGCCTGCCCGTGGGTGCGCGACAGCATCGGCAGCGCGGCGTGCCGGCGGGCAAGCTCGCGCAGCGCGGCGACGACCCGGTCGAGCTCCGGCAGCATCACCCTGTCGCGCGATTCGGCGACCATGAGCGCGTAGGCCAGGTTGTTGACGTCCTCCGACGTGCAGGCGAAGTGCACGAACTCGATCGATCTCTGCACTTCGCGGTTGGTGGCGAGCTTGGACTTCAGCCAGTACTCGATCGCCTTGACGTCGTGGTTGGTCTCGGCCTCGATGTTCTTGATGTGCTCGGCGTCGCGCTCCGAGAAATCCTCGACCAGCCCGGCGAAGGCCGCTTTCGTGGCGCGGGAAAATGGCTTCAGCTCGCGGATCGCACGCTCGGCGGCGAGCGCCTCGAGCCAGGCGAGCTCGATCCTGAGCCGGTAGCGGATAAGCGCCTGCTCGCTGAAGTACCCGCGCAGGGCATCGGCGGTCCTGGCGTACCGGCCGTCGAGAGGCGACAGCGCGGCGAGCGGCGAGGGCATGGGGCTCTATTATAAGGGGGTGGCGAACTTGCTTTCCCGAGTGAGCGCGGAAGCGCGGGCGTGCACCGTCTGCGCAAAGCATCTGCCTTATGCGCCCAGACCGGTGTTTCTCGTCGGAGCCGCGGCGCGGCTGCTGATCGTCGGCCAGGCGCCGGGCCGCCGCGTGCACGAGACGGGAATTCCGTGGAACGATCCTTCCGGCGAACTGCTGCGCGAGTGGCTGGCGATGGACCGCGCTGCCTTCTACGACACCTCGCGCATCGCGATCGTGCCGGCGGGGCTTTGCTATCCCGGCACGGTGAACGGCGCCGACTTGCCGCCTCGTCCCGAGTGCGCCCCGGCGTGGCAGCCGAGGTTCCGCGCCGCGCTTCCCGGCCTTCGGCTGACGCTGCTGGTCGGCCGCTACGCACAGGCCTATTACCTGGGAAGGCGCAGAAGAGAATCCGTGGCGGAAACGGTGCGTGCCTACCGGGACTACCTGCCCGGGTTTTTCCCGCTGCCGCATCCGAGCTGGCGCAACAGGCTGTGGCTGAAGAACAACCCCTGGTTCGAGCGGCGCGTCATCCCGGCGCTCAGGGAAAGCGTTGCTGCCTGCATCCGACTATAATCCGCGCCCGTCATGAAGCTCCTCGCCTCGACCGCCAGCCCCTACGCGCGCAAGGTGCGCATTGTCCTCGCCGAGAAGAAAATCGAGTGCGAGCTGCAGCCGGTCGACGTTTCCCCGGTCGACAACCCGGTCAACGCCCACAATCCGCTCGGCAAGATCCCCACGCTCGTGCTCGACGACGGCACGGCGCTCTACGATTCGCGCGTGATCGTCGAGTTTCTCGACAACGCGTCGCCGATCAGCCGCCTGATCCCGGAAGACGTGCGCGACCGCGTCGCGGTGCGCCGCTGGGAGGCGCTCGCCGACGGCGTGCTCGACGCCGGGCTGCTGGTGCGCTACGAGTCGCTGCGGGACAAGCGGGAGCGCAGCAAGGATTGGAGCGACAAGCAGCTCGCGCGCATGCGCCGCGGCTGCGAGCAGATGTCGAAGGAGATCGAGGGCCGCGCGTGGTGCCACGGCGGCCGCTACTCGCTCGCCGACATCGCGCTCGGCTGCTGCCTCGGCTGGCTCGGGTTCAGGCAGCCCGGCAATGTCGACTGGCACGCCGGGTATCCGGGGCTCGCCCGCCAGTACCAGAAGCTGATGGAGCGGCCCGCGTTCGCGGACACCGCGCCGCCGGCCCCTAAGTGATTATTCCCCCGCCGAGGCAGACCTCGCCGTCGTAGAGCACGACCGACTGCCCCGGCGTCACCGCCCATTGCGGCGCAGTGAAGTCCACGGCGATCTCGCTTTCGCGCACCAGCGCCAGCGTGCACGCCGCGCCGGCCTGCCGGTAGCGCGTTTTCGCCGTGTGGCTCGAGCGCTCGGCCGGCGCCTCGCCCGCGATCCAGCTCGGCGCGCCGGCTTTGAGCGAATTGCTCAGCAGCAGCCGGTGGTCATGGCCCTGCACGACGACCAGCTGGTTGGCGGCGATGCGCTTCTCGGCGACATACCAGGCCTCGCCCGCCCCGCCGATGCCGATGCCTTTTCTTTGCCCGATCGTGTAGAAGGCAAGACCGATGTGCTCGCCGATCGTCTTTCCATTCTCATCGACGATCGCGCCGGGCGCCTTCGGCAGATAACGATTCAGGAACTCCCGGAACGGCCGCTCGCCGATGAAGCAAATCCCGGTCGAGTCCTTCTTGGCGTGGTTCGGCAGGCCGGCTTCCTCGGCCATGCGGCGCACCTGCGGCTTCTTGAGATCGCCGAGCGGGAACATCACGCGCGCGAGCTGCGCCTGGCTGAGCCGGTGGAGGAAGTAGCTCTGGTCTTTTGCCGCATCATTGCCCCGCAGCAACAGAACCTTGCCTTTTTCTTTTCTTGTCCTTGCATAGTGCCCGGTGGCAATCGTGGTCGCGCCCAGGCGCAGCGCGTGATCCAGGAACGCCTTGAACTTGATCTCGGCGTTGCACAGCACGTCGGGGTTCGGCGTGCGCCCCGCGGCGTACTCGCGCAGGAAATCGGCGAACACCCGGTCCTTGTATTCGGCCGAGAAGTTGACCGCCTCGAGCTCGATGCCGATCACGTCGGCGGCGGCCGCGGCGTCGATCAGGTCCCCGCGCGTCGAGCAGTACTCGTCGTCGTCGTCGTCCTCCCAGTTCTTCATGAACAGGCCGACGACGCCGTAGCCCGCGCGCTTCAGCAGCAGCGCGGCGACTGCGGAATCCACGCCCCCCGACATGCCGACGACGACTTTCTCAGCCATATTCCCTCGACAGCACGTCGAGCGGGAAGCGTCTGCCGGCGAGGAAGTCCTGCACGCACTTCTGCACGAGCGGCGAGCGGTGCTCCCCCTGCCTTCCTTTCACCTCTGCCTCGGTCAGCCAGTGCAAGGCAACGATTTCCCTGTCCAGGGCCCGATCTTCGATGCCCTTGATCTCGCCCGAAAAGCAGAAGCGCAGGAACGTGACGTCCCGCGCCGCGTTATGCCAGCGGTAGATGCCGACAAGGCCCGTCGGCTCGAAGCGGTGCGCGGTCTCTTCCAGCACCTCGCGCGTGCAGGCGGCGAGCAGGGATTCGCCGCGATCGAGATGTCCCGCGGGCTGGTTCAGGACGATCCGCCCGTCGATCCGCTCTTCTACCAGGAGGAAGCGGCCGCCGCGCTCGATGACCGCGGCGACCGTGACGCTGGGCCGCCAGATCTCGCTCATGCCGCTTTCTTGGTGTTCTTGCGGATGAAGTCCGCCATGCGCTGCACCCCCGCCTCGATCGCCTGCCTGGAGGCGGCATACGAGAAGCGCACGTGCTGGCCTTCCCCCGGCACGCGGGTGCCGAAATGGATGTCGGCGAGCACCGCCACGCCCGCCTCGTTGAGCAGGCGCCGCCTGAGGTCCTCGGAATCCGCGGCGCCGATGCGCCGGCAGGCCTCGGTGACGTTCGGCCAGACGTAGAAAGCGCCGCCCGGCACCTGGCAGCTGACCCCCGGCACTTCGTTCAGCAGGCGGACGATGAGATCGCGCCTTTCGCGGAAGCTCTTCTTCATCGCCTCGGCGGCATCCTGCGGGCCGTTGATCGCCTCGAGCGCGGCCCACTGGCTGATCTGCGAGGCGCATGACTCGGTGTTGGTGATCCAGCGCGTGAAGACCGGGGCGAGCAGAGGGTTCGACGTGAAGCCGATGCGCCAGCCGGTCATCGCCCAGGTCTTCGAGGCGCCGTCCGAGATTATGGTGCGCTCGTACATGCCCGGCACCTGCGCGATCGAGAAGAACTCGCCGGCGTAGGCGAGGCGCGAATAGATCTCGTCGGCGTACACCCAGACCTGCGGGTGGCCCCTGAGAATCGCTGCGATCTCTTCGAGCTCTTTTCTGGACAGCAGCCCGCCGGTGGGGTTGTGGGGATAGTTGAGAATCAGCAGCCTGGTTTTCGGCGTGATGAGCTTTTCCAGATCGGTGAGATCAAAAGCGAATCGCCGCGCCTCGCGCAGGTGGATCGGAACCGGTTTCGCGCCGCTCGCCACGATCTGCGATTCGTAGATCGGGAAGCCCGGGTTCGGGTAGATCACTTCGTCGCCGGCGCCGTAATCGGTGGTCGATAGCACCGCGTAAGCGATGAACGGCTTCGCTCCCGCGCCGACCACGACGTCTTCCAGTCTGATGGGCAGGCCGCCGCGCGTCGCGGCGAGATAGCGCGCCGCCGCCTCGCGCAGCTCGTCGATCCCCGCCGACGGCGTGTAGCCGTGCTTGCCCGACTTGATCGCGCGGATCGCCGCCTCCTGCACGTTGTCCGGCGCCGGGAAATCGGGCTGGCCGATGCAGAAGCTGATGATGTCCCTGCCCTGGCGCGCGAGCGCATTCACCTCGGCGAGCACGACGAAGGCATTCTCGGTCCCCAGGCTCGAGGCCCGGCGGCTGATTTCCGGCATGAGAGGTCCCGAAAAAGTGCTTATTATGCCGCCCCATGCTCGTCAATTGCGTGGCGTACGAGGACGGCCGCAAGCTCGCGGACATCGAGAAGAACCAGATCCGCGGCTACCTCGCGCGCCCGGGGTGCTTCGTGTGGGTGGCGCTCAAGGACGCCGCCGAGGCCGAGCTCGCCGAGCTGCAGGAGGAGTTCGACCTGCACCCGCTCGCCGTCGAGGACGCGCGCCACGGCCACCAGCGGCCCAAGCTCGAGGAGTACGGCCATTCGCTGTTCGTGGTGCTCAACACCATCGAAGTGATGGGCGATGAGCTGCGTGCCGGCGAGCTGGACATCTTCGTCGGCCGCAACTATGTACTCTCGGTCCGCCGCGGCACCGAGCACGGCTTCCAGGACGTGCGCGCGCGCTGCGAGCGCGAGCCGGAGCTGCTGCGCAACGGCTCCGGGTATGTGCTCTACGCGCTGATGGACGCGGTGGTGGACCGCTACTTCCCGGTGCTCGACGCGGTCGAGCTGGAGCTCGAGAACATCGAGGACAAGCTGTTCAGCGGATCGGTGCCGCGCCTGAACATCGAGCGGCTCTATTACGTGAAGCAGAAGCTCACCACGCTCAAGCACGTGACGGCGCCTTCGATGGAGTACGCGGGCAAGCTGTTCGGCGGCCGCGTGCCGGGCGTGTGCTCGGGGCTCGGCGAATACTTCCGCGACGTCTACGACCACCTGGTGCGGCTCAACCAGTCGATCGACTCGGAACGCGACACGGTCAACACCGCGATCCAGGTGAATGTCGCCATGATCACCTACGGCGAGACCGAGGTCACGAAGCGCCTCGCGGCATGGGCAGCGCTGATCGCGGTGCCCACGTTCATCGCCAGCCTGTACGGCATGAACTTCAAGAGCATGCCGGAGCTGGACTGGACCTTCGGCTATCCGCTGGTTCTCGCGGTGATGGCGGTGTTCGACCTTTATTTCTGGTACCGCTTCAGGAAGGCGGGCTGGCTCTAGAGGCGCAGCTCGGCGCGCACCACGTCCCAGGCGAGCGCCACTTCGCCTGCTTGCCTCTCGATCAATCCCAGCTCGATCAGCCTGGACACGTCCGTATGCACATTCTTGTAGTCCCGGTGCAGCCGCTTTGCCAGCTCATAGATGGAACTCGGACTGGAGCTGCGCAGGGCCTCCATCAACGCCCAGCGCGCCGGCGTCAGGGTGCGCAGAAGAAGCGGCAGGTCCTGCACCGTCAGCACGCGCAGCGGCGCGAGCTTTCGCCCTTCGGCCACGCGGTTCCAGGCCGCTTCGAAGCGATCGAGCGCGTCGCCCGCCGCGCCGACCCGCAGCTCGAGCGTCCTAGCCAAGGCGACCGAGCGCCGCCTCGACGTCGCGCTCGAAGTCGTAGCGCAGCTGCTCGACCGACCTGAACTCGTAGGCGGTGCTGCGGCCGCGTACTCTGCGACGAGCGTTCTGGTGCTCTACCAGAGCGCCGTAGCGCAGCCGGTAGCGCAGATCGTCGTGCAGCTCGACTTCGAGCCAGGAATCCTCGAGCAGTACTTTTTCAGACAGGAGCAACATATGGCTTAGCATACCATAGTCCGGGTGCGCTAAAATGACGTGCAAATGCCCTCCCGCGACGATTTCTTCAACCTGTACCGTCACGGCTTCGCGCGCGTCGCGGTGGCGACGCCGCGCGTGCGCATCGGCGATCCCAGGCACAACGCCGACGCGACGCTCGAGCTCATGCAGCAGGCCGCGCGCGACAAGGCGCTGCTCGCCGTGTTCCCCGAGCTTGGCCTTTCCGCCTACACCTGCGACGACCTGTTCCACCAGCGCACGCTGATCGACGCCGCCGAGAGCGCGCTCGCGCAGCTTCTCGCGCGCACGCGCAACCTGCCGCTCGCCGCGCTGGTCGGCCTGCCGGTCGCGGTCGACGGCCGGCTCTACAACTGCGCGGCGCTCCTGTGCCGCGGGCGGCTGGTCGGCGTCGTGCCGAAGACCTACCTGCCGAACTACCGCGAGTTCTACGAGGCGCGCCAGTTCACGCCCGGCGACAGCAGCCCGCGCACCGCGATCGCGCTGGCCGGGCAGGACGCCGCCTTCGGCACGAACCTGCTGTTCCGCCTCGCCGAGATGCCGGCTTTCGTCCTGCACGTGGAGATCTGCGAGGACCTGTGGGTGCCCGCGCCGCCCTCCTCGTTCGCGGCGCTCGCCGGCGCCAGCGTCATCGGCAATCTCTCCGCGTCGAACATCATCATCGGCAAGGAGGGCTATCGCCACCAGCTGGTCGCCAACCAGTCGGCGCGCTGCCTGGCGGCCTACCTGTACAGCGCGGCGGGTATCGGCGAGTCCACCACCGATCTCGCCTGGGACGGCCACGCGATCATCTACGAGAACGGCACCCTGCTTGCCGAATCGCAGCGCTTCGCCGCCGCCCCGCAGCTCGCGCTCGCCGACGTCGATCTCGACCGGCTGCTCGCCGACCGCATGCGGCAGAACACCTTTGCCGAGGGCGCGCGCCGCCACCCGGCCGAGGTGGCCCGGTTCCGCAGCGTGGAGTTCTCGCTGCCGCTGCCCAGGGGGCGCCTGCCGCTCGAGCGCCGCATCGGCCGCTTCCCTTACGTGCCGGGGGACGCGGCGAGCCGCGATCTGCGCTGCGAGGAGGTGTACCGCATCCAGGTGCAGGGCCTCGTCACCCGCATGCAGGCGACGGGCACCAGGAAGCTCGTCATCGGCGTCTCCGGCGGGCTGGATTCCACCCAGGCGCTCCTCGTCTGCGCGCGCGCGCTCGACGAGCTGAAGCTGCCCAGGCGCAACATCCTCGCCTACACCATGCCTGGCTTCGCCACCACCAGCCGCACGCGCAACCAGGCATGGCAGGTGATGCGCGCGGTAGGGGCCAGCGCCGAGGAAATCGATATCCGGCCCTCGTGCATGCAGATGCTCAAGGACATCGGCCATCCGTACGCCAAGGGCAGGAAGGTCTACGACGTCAGCTTCGAGAACGTGCAGGCCGGCGAGCGCACGAGCCACCTCTTCCGGCTGGCCAACCTGCACGGCGGCTTCGTGGTCGGCACGGGCGATCTCTCCGAGCTGGCGCTCGGCTGGTGCACCTACGGCGTCGGCGACCAGATGTCGCATTACAACGTGAACGCGAGCGTGCCCAAGACCCTGATCCAGTACCTCGTCGGCTGGGTGGCCGAGTCCGACGAGTTCGGCGCCGACGTGAAGCGTGCCTTGAAACGGGTCCTGGACACCGAGATCAGCCCGGAGCTCATCCCGGGCAAGCAGAGCACCGAGGCGATCATCGGCCCCTACGAGCTGCAGGATTTCAACCTCTACTACACCCTGCGCTTCGGCTATGCGCCCGCGAAAGTCGCCTTCCTCGCCTGGAACGCGTGGAAGGGCGAATACCGGCTGCGGGAGATCCGCAAGTGGCTGGGGGTGTTCCTCAAGCGCTTCTTCCAGATGAGCCAGTACAAGCGCAGCGCCATGCCCAGTGCACCCAAGGTCGGCTCGGGCGGCTCGCTCTCCCCCCGCGGCGACTGGCGCGCCCCCGCCGACGGCAACGCCTCCGCCTGGCTCGCCGACCTCGCCCGCGTCCCGACGCAGGATTAACCGGGATTAACCGGGGTCAGAGCCCGATTTCTTGAAGGACTGTCATAGTCCCTAAGGCACTGTCAAAACGTGATCCGCGTCAATTCCCTGTAACGCGATCCGCGTATCGTGGCTCGGTATGGCTACCGGACCCTTCTTCGGCGTGATGGCGATCCTCAACATGGCGGCGAGCGCATTCGCTGCCGGGGACACCGCGCTCTCCGGCGTGTTCCCCAAGCACCGGATCACGACGCTCTCGGGCCTGCGCAGAGAAGTGGTCCGCTGGGGCGATCAAACCAGCCCCGGGCTGTCCAGGAAAGACGTCGACGCCCTGGTCGACTGGCTGAACAAGAACTTCTACAAGCTCGACAAGTAAAGCCGGGCGATCGGCTCTAGCGGTCGAGGTCCGCCTGCCGATGAAGATTTTCAGATTTTTGCGAGTGTAACGGTCTGCGCTCCCCCAAAATGCCGCCAGACGCTGCACTCCCCAACAACCGAACCGACGCGAGCTATCCGTGGAGCGCTGGATCCTGCTGGTCAGCGCCGAGCACGCCTACCAGGTGCTCGGCCCGTACGCTTCCGAGCTCGACCGGTTGCGGGCGCTGGGAAGGCTGAATGGAAACCAGAGCGGCAACGTGCTCGTTCTGGATGTCGAGCGTGGCAAGTACCCGGCGATCAGGTGCGTGACAACCCGGGGGCGCTCCGGCATGCAGAATGCGCACACCAAAAGCAGCGCGGCGATTTCCCCGGATACACGCATCGACGAGCTGCACCTGAAGCCCAAAGCCCTGGGCATCTTTCTCGATAACGGGCTCAAGACGCTGCGCGACCTTGCCGCCCTTCCGGAGGCCGAGCTGTGGGCTCAGCACGGCATCGGGCAGGTCACGGTGGAAAAGCTGCGCTCGATCCTGCATTCCGCCGGCCTGAGGTTTGCGCCGCCCCCCGACCCGGTCGCCCGGCTGCATTGGGAAAACCGCCAGCGCCGCGCGGAGGTCCTCAGGCCTGCAGCCCCGGTACCCGATGACGCGGCGATCTCCGCGCTCGGGCTCCTTCCCGCCGCGCTGACCGCGGCGACGCGGCGCGGCCTGAAAACCGTCTCCGATCTGGTCAGCTACACGCCGCTCGAGCTGGCCGGAGTCATGTCGCGGCGCGCTGTCCGGGACACCATCGAGCGCCTTAGGCTTTTTGGCCGATCGCTGCAGCCGGAATCGCCGCGGCGACCGAATGGCTTCGGCCTGATCGAGCGCTCGGAATACCTGAACAGCCTGTCGGTGCGCACGCCGGTGAAGGAGCTGCGGCCCCTGCTTGGGAAACGGGCCACTTCGGCGCTGCGAGCCGCCGGGTTCGAGGCTGCAGGCGACATCCTCAGCCGCAGCCTGCCGGAGAGGCTGTCCGAGCGCGATCGAGTGCGCGTCGACCGCTTCGCTCTCGAACTCAGGACGTCCCTGGAAACCCGCCGGGCGTAGACGCCGTCAGCGGCTGAGCGCCGCGGCGGCGAGCTTCGGCACGTTGAATCCTTCGCAGTCGCCGCCGCAGCCGTATTCCTTGCCGGCGTCGAGCGCGCGCCTGTAGTAGGTGCTGGCGGCTTCCCTGAGGCCGAGGCCCCTGGCGGCTTCGGCGAGCATGAAGTAGGAGAGGTCGCCCAGGTAGCCGACCTGCAGCACGGCGACGGCCAGGTCGCGCCACTGTTTCCTGCCGTGCAGCTTCTTCCAGTCGGGCGTCCTGCGCGAGTAGCTGAAAGCGCATTGCGCGCGGCAGTCGAACACCGTCTCGCCGCGCTTGAACTTCTCGAACGGCTCGGCGAGGAAGCTCATGGTGGTCGGCTCGTTGGCGACGCGCGCGGCGAACTCCTCGCGCGTCGGCTCGCCCGGCCGCGTGACTACGCGCTCGTTGACCGCCTCCTTCGAGCCGAGAAAGCTCGGCGCGTCGCCCGGGCTGGCGGATTTCGCGGCGAGGTAGAGCGGCTGCATCCTGGCGCCCAGCACCTGCAGGGTCTCCTTGCGGTGCTCGGGCGACGGGTGGGTGGAGAGGAACTCGGGCGGAGTACCACCGCCGAGCTTGCCCATCTTGTCCCACAGCGACACCGCGGCGGCAGGATCGTAGCCGGCGCGCGCCGCGAGCTCGATGCCGATCTGGTCGGCCTCGGATTCGCTCTCGCGGCTGTTGGGCAGCTGGATCGCGACCACGGCCGCCTGCTGCATCAGGACCGCGGTCTGGTCCCGCGCCCCGAGCGCGATGGCGGCGAGCTGCGTGCCGATGCCGGTGCTGTAGGCGATCGACATGCGCTCCTGCGTGTGGTTGGCGAGCGCGTGGCCGATCTCGTGCCCCATCACCTGCGCGACCTCGTCGTCGGTGGCCTTCAGCTTCTCCCACATGCCGCTGTAGATCGCCATCTTGCCGCCCGCCATGCAGAAGGCGTTGACGGTCTTCGGGTCGTTGATCACCTGCACTTCCCAGTTCCACTTGGCCGAGTCGGGACGGAAGCGCACCGCCTGCGCGATCAGGCGGTCGGTGATGTGACGCACCTTCTCGGCGCGCGGCGAGTCGGCCTCGACTTTCTTTTTCCTGCCGAGATCGCCCATCATCGAGCTGTAGGCCGCGGCGGACTGGCCGATCGCCATGTCCTCGGACACCACCATGAACTGGCTGCGCCCGGTGATCGGATTGGTGGAGCAGCCGGCGAGCGCGCCGAGCACGAGCGCCGCGAGGCAATGCATGTGCTTGAAAGAACGCTTCATTGCGTATCGGATTTTACGTCCGGCGGCGCGGCGTAGCTGTAACGAAATGTTTGCCTTAGACTACGTTCGCCCCAAGCAAGTCCCCATGCCCTCCCCAGCCCGACCCCCGAAGCCCGACAAAGAGCCGGTGTTCGAGCACCCGCCGGTCTGGATCCACGAGTCGGTGGCCGCGAAGTGCTTCATGGCCGCCGCCAAGCTGCCCGCCGCCCTCGCCCGCCAGGTGAAGCGCGTCCTGCGTGAGTCGATCCGCGGCAAATAGAGAGGAAATGCCCGTGCGCTCGAAGCGTGAAGTCAGGCGTCGCGCGTTGCTGGAGCTGCTCGACCGCATCCCGCTGCCGCCCCGCCAGGAGACCGGCGAAGGAAATCGGGCTCTGACCCCGATTTCGCCTAAGCCGCCGCCCGCTTCGCGCCCGCCTTCGGCAGCTCGCCGATCGCGGTCCTGACCGCTTCCTCGACTTTCTCGAGGAACACGAACTCGAGCTTCCGGCGCGCCTCCGCGGGCACGTCCTCGAGGTCCTTTTCGTTCCTCTTCGGCAGCATCACGGTCTTGATGCCGGCGCGCAGCGCCGCGAGCGTCTTCTCCTTGACCCCGCCGATCGGCAGCACCAGGCCGCGCAGCGAGATCTCGCCGGTCATGGCGACATCCGGGCGCACCGGCAGCCCGGCGTGCAGCGACACCAGCGCGAGGAACATCGCCACGCCCGCGCTCGGGCCGTCCTTCGGCGTGGCGCCGGCCGGCACGTGGATGTGGATGTCCACCTTGTCGAGGGGCTCGCCGAGGAAGCTCTTGGCAAGCGTCAGCGCGGCTTGCGCCGACTCCTTCATGACGTCGCCGAGCTGCCCGGTGAGGATCAGCTTGCCGGTGCCCGGCACCTGCGAGGCCTCGATGAACAGGATGTCGCCGCCCACCGGCGTCCAGGCGAGGCCGGTCGCCACCCCCGGGACGGCGGTGCGCTCCGCGACTTCGCCCTCGAATTTTCTCGCTCCCAGGATCGCGTGCAGGTCCTTCGGCTCGACGACGACTGTCTGCGCGTTGCCCTCGGCGATCTGCATCGCCGCGGAGCGCAGCGCCGCGCCGATCTCGCGCTCGAGGTTGCGCACGCCGGCTTCGCGCGTGTAGTCGGAGATGATCTTGCGAATCGCTTCTTCGGTAATGCCC
>Ga0209157_1000764_pt1 | contig 27335 bp, 22 predicted proteins | sample GraSoiAngelo_135_FD_185892 | JGI IMG/M metagenome (GOLD analysis project Ga0209157, IMG submission 185892) | Grasslands soil microbial communities from the Angelo Coastal Reserve, California, USA - 14_0929_05_40cm (SPAdes) (version 2) | ecosystem: Environmental > Terrestrial > Soil > Grasslands ...
TCCGCGCCTCCATGACGGACATGGCGCGCACCGGAAGGTCGCGGGTCGCGGGATTGAGGATGACCGCCGTCAGATCGAGCCAGAGCCGCATGCCGGACTGCTTCGTCACGAAGATGCCCTCTTCCATATCCGCGGGCGGGCGGCTCGCGAAGTGTTTCGCGAAGCCCGCACCGAGCAGCCGGAACGTCTGCAGCCCCATCGGTGTGAATGGTTGGAACACGCCCTGCGCGACGTTCGCCGAGAGCATCACGCGCAGGTCCTTGTCCGGATCAGGCAATCCCGCCGGGAGCGGATAGAGGGTCGTGATGTCGCGCGACTGAACGAGCCACAGCTTCGAATCGTCGATCGCCCACTCGATGTCCTGCGGCTTGCCGAAGTGCGCTTCGACCTGGTCGCCGAGCTGTGCGAGCTGACGCAGCCGCCTGTCGTCGAGCAACGTACCGCCGCGGTCCGAGATGGCAAGGCTGGGCGTGTCGACGACGTAGTGCTCCGGGTTGGCGGCACCTGACACGAGCTTGTCGGCGAGTCCGCTCACCGCATCGATCGATGCTCGCCGTCTGCGACCGGTCACGGGATCAGCGGTGAAGAGCACGCCTGCGGCACGCGCGTCGACCATCCGCTGGACGACGACGGCGAGCGCGAGGTCGCGCGTATCGATGTCGTGCGACGCGCGATACGCGACGGCGCGCTCCGTCCACAGCGACGCCCAGCATTCGCGCACCGCGTCGAGCACTGCCTCGTCGCCCTCGACGTTCAGGATCGTGTCCTGCTGTCCCGCGAAGCTCGCCTCCGGCAGATCCTCCGCGGTCGCGGATGACCGCACCGCCACGCGGCCACCGCCAAGTGCACGGTAGCCATCGCGTATCGCGTCGGCGACGTCACGCGGGACCGCCACGGAGCGCATCCGCTGGGGAGCGCTCTTCGCATCCGCCGCATCCACGTCGGCCGCGCGCGCCGCGACGCGGAACGCTTCCGTCGTGATGACGAATCCATCGGGCACGGGAAAGCCAGCGCGCATGAGCTCGCCGAGGTTCGCGCCCTTCCCGCCGGCGACGGCGAGATCCCGTGCCGAGAGGTCGCCGATCTGACGGACGAGGCCGGTGGCGATCATGCGACGGCTCGTGCCGCGCGCGCGATGTTGTCGAGGACGCGAAGAAGCACATCGCGCGTCGCGGCAATGTCGTCCGCTGAGATGCCTTCGCGCAGTCGCTGGTCAACGACCGCGCGGCGCCGGCGCATGCGCGCGACGACCGCGCGACCCGCGGGAGTCAACTCGAGGGCGCGCGAGCGCCGGTCGCGCGGGCTCGGACGTCTGCGGACCAGCCCCTTCGCCTCGAGCCGATCGACAAGGCGCGATACCCCGGCCTCATCCGTGAGGACGAGCGATGTGAGATGACGTGAGCCCTTCTCGCCGTGCAGGAACGTGGCGATGACGAGTTCCGCCTGCTGCATCGTGAGGCCGAGCGGCGCGAGCTGCCGGTCCGCGAGCGTGCGCAGCTCGCGCGAGACCTGCATCACGAGACGGCCGAGGCCTGGGGCGTGCGCCGGTTCGGGGAGCACCGCTCGGGCCGCCATGTCGCGAACGTACGCGCATCGGAAATACTTGTCAAGACAAGTATTCGCACGGGTACCGCGGCTGTGAACGATCGCGCCGTCTACGTTGACTCGAAGATCGCGAGCGGAAGGAAGGCCGAGACCACCCAGTTCGGCGCGTCGACGACTTCGCTGATCTTCAGATCGACCGCGACACTGCAAAGGACGTAGGCCTCCTCGCGGGTCAGTCCGCGCGCGTCGACGAGATGACCGATCATCGAGCGCACCGCCGATCGGCTCGCCTCCATGAGATCTGGTGCGATACCCATCGTGGCGTAGTGGCCGCCAGCGACCGTCCGCGAGGCAAGCGCGTTCGTCTTGAACTGCGGCCCCTCGATGGCGTGGTCCCGGACGACTGACAGACGAAGCGTGGCTGTCATCGTTGTTTCGATCGCCGTGATGCAGACCTCGCCGTCGCCCTGCGCCGCGTGGCCATCACCCGCCGAGAACAGCGCACCCTCGACCTGGATCGGCAGATAGAGCGTCGATCCCTTCGTCAGCTGCTTGACGTCCATGTTCCCACCCTGCGCGCGTGGCGGGATCGTGCTGTGCTCGCCGGGCTCTGTGACCGCGACGCCCATGACCCCGAGGAACGGCTCGAGAGGGATGCGGATACCAGACCGGAGCTCCGCAAAGCGCCCGTCGAGCTCCCACATCTTCAGGTACGGCCGCGGGAAGTCGTCGGGCAGAAGACCCCTTCCGGGCACGAACGATGTGTATCCGACCTCGCCGGGCACAAGATCCAACACGTCGATCTGAAGCACGTCGGCGGGGTGCGCGTCGCGAACGGCGATCGGTCCCGTGAGTGGGTGGCCCTTCGCGGTATACGGCCTCATGTCCGCCGTCGTCATGCCGCGGCGGTAGCGGCCGTCGGAGGAGTCGCGACAGCTGATGATCACCGTGTCGCCGGAGTCGACGTGGAGTCGAGGAGGCAGTGCGTTGTCCCAGGCGTAGTGCACTGCGTCGCTGTCGAGCTTGTACGTTCGCCGCATTAGCCGGCGGCTACCGGCCGAATCGTGGGAACGCGTCGCGGCCCGGGTAGCGCGCCGCGTCCTGCAGCTCGATCTCGATCTCCATGAGGCGGTTGTACTTCGCGACTCGTTCGCTGCGCGAGAGCGAGCCGGTCTTGATCTGGCCGGCATTGAGCGCGACGACGAGGTCGGCGATGGTCGTGTCCTCGGTCTCGCCGGAACGGTGGCTGATGACCGCCGCGTAACCGGACCGATGCGCGAGCTCCACCGCCTCGATCGTCTCGGAGAGGGTGCCGATTTGATTGAGCTTGATGAGCACCGCGTTCGCGACCCCCTGACCCACTCCCCGACGTATGCGTTCGACATTCGTGACGAACAGGTCGTCGCCCACGAGCTGCACCTTGTCGCCGAGCTTCGCCGTCATCTTCGCCCAGCCGTCCCAATCGTCCTCGGCGAGGCCGTCCTCGATCGAGACGATCGGGTAGCGCGCACGCCAGGCGGCGTACTGATCGATGAGCTCGTCCGCGCTCAGCGTCCGGTCTTCGCGCGCGAGCGAGTACTTGCCGCGGTCGAAGAACTCCGTCGACGCGGGATCGAGCGCGATCGCGACGTCGCCCGGTTCGTACCCCGCCTTCTCGATCGCCTGCATGATCAGACGGATCGGCTCCTCGTTGTCCTTGAGGCCCGCGGGCGCGAACCCGCCCTCATCACCGACTCCCGTTCCCATCCCCTTGTCGTGAAGGATGTCCCTCAGCGCGTGGAAGACCTCCGACCCCGCGCGCACCGCCTCGCGGAAGGACTCGCGACCGAGCGGCACGATCATGTACTCCTGCATGTCGGCCGAATCGGTCGCGTGCTTGCCGCCGTTGAGCACGTTCATCATCGGCACCGGCAGCGTGCGCGCGAGCGGTCCTCCGAGATACCGGTACAGCGGTAGGCCGACCGCGTTCGCGGCGGCGCGTGCGCAGGCGAGAGAAACGCCGAGCATCGCGTTGGCGCCCAGCTTCGACTTGTTCTCGGTGCCGTCGAGTTCGATGAGGATCCTATCGATCGCGCTCTGATCCGCTGCGTCCTCGCCGATGAGCTCCGGTGCGATCGCGTCGTCGACGTTGCCGATCGCGCGCAGCACGCCCTTGCCCCGGTAGCGCGCCTTGTCGGCGTCGCGCAGCTCGACCGCCTCGTGCGCGCCGGTCGACGCGCCCGAGGGCACCATTGCGGTGCCGCGCGAGCCGTCCGCGAGCAGCACGTCGACGGCGACGGTCGGGTCGCCGCGGCTGTCGAGGATCTCGCGCGCGCGCAGGAGCTCGATCGTCGTGTCAGGCATCGGGGATCGCCTCCACACCCGGCAGTGTCTTTCCTTCGAGGAACTCGAGCGACGCGCCGCCGCCCGTCGAGACGTGGCTCATCCTGTCGGCGAGCCCCGCCTCGGTCACCGCCTGCACGGACTCACCGCCTCCGACGACGGTGGTCGCGCCGGGGTTGTTGGCCATGAACTGCGCGATCTGCCGCGTGCCGTTGGCGAAGGCGTCGATCTCGAACACGCCCACCGGTCCGTTCCAGAAGACCGTGCGCGCTTCGCGGATCGCGTCGCGATATTGCGCGACGGTGCGCGGGCCGATGTCGACGATGGCCATGCCGTCGGGCACATCGTCGACGTCGTACGTCACCGCGCGCTGCGCGCCCTCCTCGTCGACGCTGGGCGCCGCGAGCACGTCGACCGGGAGCAGGATGCGTTTCCGGTCGCCCTCGACCTGCTCGATGATCCGCGCGGCCTCGCCCGCCCGATCCTCTTCGACCAGCGACAGGCCCACCTTGCGGCCGGTCGCGAGAAGGAACGTGTTCGCCATACCACCGCCCACCGCGAGCGTGTCGACCTTCGGGATGAGCGAGCGCAGCACGTCGATCTTCGACGACACCTTCGCGCCACCGATGATCGCGACGAAGGGGCGCTTCGGTTCGCTCAGGATGCTGCCGAGTGCCGTGAGCTCCTTCTCCATGAGCAGTCCGGCGTATGCGGGAAGGATCGTGGCGATCGCGGCGGTCGATGCGTGCGCGCGATGCGCCGCACCGAACGCGTCGTTCACATAGAGGTCGAACCCCTTCGCAAGCTCCTTTGCGAAGGCGGGATCGTTCTTCTCCTCCTCGGGATGGAAGCGCACGTTCTCGAGGAGGACGACATCGCCGCGGCGCAGCCTTCCGATCGCCGCTTGGACCTGTGGTCCGATGCAGTCCGAGAGCAGCGCGATCTTCTTTCCCAGCAATTCGCCAAGGCGCGCCGCGACGGGCGCGAGGCTATGCCCCGGGTCAACGCCCTTCGGCCGCCCGAGGTGCGAGCAGAGCGCGACCGCCGCGCCTCGCTCGGTGAGCGACTTGATCGTGGGCAGCGCCGCGCGGATGCGCGTGTCGTCGGCGACTTTGCCGTTCTCGAGCGGCACGTTGAAGTCGACGCGGACGAAGACCTTCTTCCCGGACGGGTCGACGTCCCGGATGGTGCGCTTGCGGAACGACGTCAACTAGTGCGGCGACCCGGGAGCGGTGTGCCGCACTAACGCGAGCCGGCGGTCGCGGTCGCTTCGCGCTTCGGTGCCGCTGCCTCGGCAGGCAATCTCTCGGCGACGAACGCGGTGATGTCGGCAAGGCGGCACGCGTAGCCCCACTCGTTGTCGTACCACGCGATCACCTTGACCATGTTGCCGAGCACGATCGTGTCGAGGCCGCTCACGATCGTCGAGTGCTCGTCGCCCTTGAAGTCCATCGAGACGAGCGGTTCCTCGGTGTAGTCCATGATCCCCTTGAGGTCGCCCTCGGACGCCTTCTTGAAGGCGGCGTTTACCTCATCCTTCGTGACGTCGCGCTTGAGCGTGGCGGTGAAGTCGACGACCGACACCGTCGGTGTCGGAACGCGGAAAGACATGCCGGTAAATTTTCCCTGAAGCTCGGGGATGACGAGCGCGACGGCTCGCGCCGCGCCGGTCGTGGAGGGGATGATGTTCATCGCGGCCGCGCGCGCATCGCGCGGATCGGCCGCCACGACATCGAGGATGCGCTGCGAGTTCGTGTAGGAGTGGACGGTGGTGAGGAAACCCTTCTCGATGCCGAACGTGTCGTTCAGCACCTTGGCCACCGGCGCGAGGCCGTTGGTCGTGCAGGAGGCGTTGCTGATGATGTTGTGCTGCGCGGGGTCGTAGGCCCCCTCGTTCACGCCGAGGACGATGGTCTTGTCCTCGTTCTTCGCGGGCGCCGAGATGATCACCTTCTTCGCGCCTGCGTCGCGATGCGCCTTCGCCTTCGTGGCGTCGGTGAAGAACCCCGTCGACTCGACGACGATGTCGACGCCGAGATCCTTCCAGGGCAGCTTCGCCGGATCGCGTTCCTGCAGGACCTTGATCTTGCGGCCGTCGACGACGATCGCGTCGGCGGTCGCGCTCACCTCGCCGGGGAACGTGCCGTAGTTCGAGTCGTGCTTGAAGAGCAGCGCGTTCATCTTCGGATCGGCGAGGTCGTTGATCGCGATGACTTCGAGATCGGGATGCCGCTCGAGAAGCGCCTTCAGGAACTGACGGCCGATCCGACCGAAGCCGTTGATGGCGATGTGAGCGTGCATCTTGACCTCCCCGTGCGTCGCTGAGACGAAGACTAAAGGAACCAGTCCCCGCGGCCGGAGGCCCGTTCCCTCGCCTCGAGCACAGCACCGTGCATGCCCACATCGGCGCCGAGCGCCGCGGGCACGACGCGTACCGCGGCCGCGGGCGCCCTGAACGCGCGCTGGGCGATCGCTGCGCGCATCGGATCGAGGACGTGCGCCGGTTGGTGCTCGGTGATCGACCCGCCGACGACGATGAGCGACGGGTTAAGCGCGTTGGTGATACCGACCGCGAGGTTGGCGAGCGCACGCTCTGCTCGCGTGACGAGCGCGCGCGCGCGTGTGTCCCCCCTCGCCGCCGCGTCGTACACATCGCCGGCGCGCTGTGCGCCGAACTGCTCGGCGAGGTTCGCGCCCGCGGCGAAGGCCTCGACGCAACCGAACGATCCGCACTTGCAGCGCGGGATGTCATCGCCCGCGTCGCGCGACGCGTCGAGCTGGAAGTTCACCGGCCAGTGGCCGAGCTCGCCCGCCGTGTTCGACGCGCCGCGCACGAGGCGACCTCTCGTCACGATCGCGCCGCCCACTCCGGTCGATACCGTGATGTACACGAAATCCTTCGCACCCTTCGCCGCGCCGATGAGCGACTCGGCGATCGCGGCCATGCAGGTGTCGCGGTCGAGGAACACCTTCACACCGAGGCCGTCGCCGACGCGTGCCGCGATCGGCATGTTCGTGAAGCCGACGATGTTCTGCGTCTGGCTCACGACACCGGTCATGTGGTCGAGCGGACCCGGCGCGGAGCATCCCGCGGCACCGACGTCGGCGGGTGTGACACGGGCCTTGCGCATCACGTCGCGACCGCTGGCCACCACCTCGTCGATGACCGCATCGCCGCTGGTTTGCGGCGTTCGCCGCTCGTCGCGCGCGACGATCTTCGGAACGGCATCACTCTCCACCATCGCGACGACGCTCCGGATCTGCGTGCCGCCAAGATCGATGCCGAGGTACGGCCTCGCCGCCGTGCTCAGATCTTCGGCAGCTTCCCGGAAAGACCACTCAGCGCGGACATGTCGCCGTGGAATGTCTGCATCAGCGCCAACTTGTAGCCGCGCCTGGCCTTGTCCTTGCCGAACGCTTTCTCCGCGTCGGCGTAGATGGTCGACACGAGCATCGCGAGGTAGGGCGCGGCCTGCGTCTCTGGCAGCCCGATGCGCTCGAATGCCTGCACGTCGAGACGGTCATCGACGACGGGCAGAGGCTTGTCGATCGGGTCCGCCTGCTCGTCGACGCGCATCAACAGGCTCGAGATGCGCTCGTCGACCTTCGTCTTGCCGTAGTGACCGCTGTTGTATTCGGTGAGCAGCGCGTTCGACAGCGCGGCGAGCATGCCCGCGCGGCTCGACGCACCAGGCTCCATCCTCGCGGCGCCACGGACCCCCGCGGACTCCTCACGCTTTCCGCCGAAGAGGCCGCCGAAGATCCCCTTCTTCTTCTCCGGTGCGCGCGCCTCGGAGGGCGGTGGCGCCCATTCGCTCGGCGGCATCTGCGGCGCCGCAGGCTTCGCCGGCTCGACGACCGGCGGGGGTGGCGGCGCGCTGAGCGCAGAGAGCCGTGGATCATCGGTCGGTGCCTCCGGCGCTGCTGCCGGAGCGGGCGCGTTCCATTCCGGCGCCGGCGCGGGTGCGCGCCACTCCGTCGCCGGCGGCGGGGGCGCTTCGGTCACGGGCGTCTTGAATAGACCTTCGAGCGCGGCGAGCCGATCGTCGAGCTGCGACGTCGCAGGTTCCGAGATCGCGGGCTCCGGAGTGACGGGCTCGGGAGACAGAGGCTCCGCGGTGCTCGTGTCCCACTGACCGCTCGCGGGCGCAGGCTCGGGCGCAGGTGGCGGTGGCGGAGGCGGTGTCCAGTCCTCCGCCGACTCGACCGCGGGTGCGGTCCACTGCGGCGCCTCAGGCGTCGGCGCGGGCGGCGTCCATTGCGTCTCCGGCGTCTCCGCTGGTGCGGTCCACTGCGGCGTCTCTGCCCGTGCCTCCGGCGCTGTCCAGGTATCGGCCGACGTGTCGAACACGGGAGCGGACTCATCCGGCATGACCGGCTCGGGCGGCGTCCACTCCTCGGTCCCCGGCGCGGGCGGCGGCGCGCTCCATGTCGGCGACTCGGGGACGGGCGCAGGCGGCGTCCACTCGGTCGGCGACCGATACGCGCTCGCACCACCTTGCTGCTGCCTCCTCTCGAGCAAGGCCGCGGTCCAATCGGTCGTCTCCGCGTTCGCGCTCGGAGGCACTGGCGGCTGCGGCGCGGGTTCGCTCGGCGGCGGCGCTTGCGGCGTGCTCGGCGGTGGCGCGAACGTGGCTTCCTCGCGCGGCGGTGGCGCGAACGTGGCTTCCTCGCGCGGCGGTGGCGCAAAGGTGATTTCCTCGCGTCGAGGAGGGCTCGGCGCTGGAGGCGCCTGCATCTCGGTGGGCAGCTCGATCGTCTCGATCACGCCATCGCGTACGAGGCCGGCAAGCGTCGTGAGCGCGGTGTCGCGATCGACCTTGAGGTGCTCGGCGAGCGCGTTCACGTCGCGCTGGCCGTTGACCGCAAGCACGACGCGCCAGCGATCCGACGTGAACGTGACCGCGCCCTGCTCGGCGGCACGCTCGGAGAGGCGGAAGCGCGTGCGGTCGGTCGGGATCACCTGACGCACGCTCTCGATCCACTTCTTGTATTCCTCGGCCTTGCGTAGGTTGTCCTGCAGCTCGCCCTCGAGGTTCCCGGGAGGGGCCTCGTTCCACGCCGTGAACTCGAAGTCGGCGCGGCCCATGTCCCAAATCGAGCCGAGCGCCGGGATGGGTCCCTCGTTCGCGAACACGGCGGCGATGACCCGGCCTTCGGCGAGGCCGAGTGCGCCTTCGCCCTTGTCGCCGCGAAGCGTCAGCTCGCCGGTCTTCTTCGTCTCGGTGAGCAGGCGCAGCACGGTCTCGAGTGGGAAGTCACCGGTGTTGCCCTTGAGCGTCATCGCAGCGCGACCTCCGTCTGCTTGTCGAATACGTGCAGCTTGCGAAGGTCGAACCCGACCCGCAGCGTCGCACCAGGCTTGGTCTGCGTCTCGGTCGAGACACGAGCGATGAACGTCTGGCTGTCTGCTGAGAGCATGAGCTGAAGCTCGTTGCCAAGGAACTCGACCACCTCGACCTTCGTATCGACCGGAAGCCGTTGTCCCTGTGTTGTCGAGAGGTCGTCGATGTCCTCCGGTCGCACGCCGAGGATCACCTCTTTGCCGATCGACTCCTCTGCCTTGCCGCGAAGCGGCGCGCGGAAGAAGCCGGCGTCGGCGACGATCTCACCATCCTGACGGCTGACCTTGCCCGGGAAGAAGTTCATCGCCGGCGATCCGATGAAGCCCGCGACGAACACGTTCACCGGGCGCTCGTGCAGCGCCTCGGGCGTGTCGAGCTGCTGGAGCACGCCCTCACTCATGACCGCGATGCGGTCGCCCATGGTCATCGCCTCGACCTGATCGTGCGTCACGTAGATCGTCGTGCGTCTGAGTCGCTGGTGGAGCTTCTGCAGCATCGCGCGCGTCTGGATGCGCAGCTTCGCGTCGAGGTTCGAGAGCGGCTCGTCCATTAGGAACACCGCGGGCTCGCGCGCGATCGCGCGGCCGACCGCGACGCGCTGCCGCTGCCCGCCCGAGAGCTCCTTGGGTTTGCGCTTCAGGAGCTGACCGATGGCGAGCATCTCCGCGACCTCGTTCACGCGCCGATCGATCTCCTGCTTCGGCATCCCGCGAAGCTTCAGGCCGAACGCGATGTTGTCGTAGACGCTCATGTGCGGGTAGAGCGCGTAGTTCTGGAAGACCATCGCGATGTCGCGGTCCTTCGGCGCGACGTCGTTCACCCGACGCTCGCCGATGAAGATGTCGCCGGTCGATTGCTCCTCGAGCCCCGCGAGCATGCGCAGCGCGGTCGTCTTGCCGCAGCCGGACGGCCCGACGAGCACGAGGAACTCCTCGTCGCGGACCTGGATCGACAGATCTTTGACCGCGGTGAAGTCGCCGAACTTCTTCGTGACGTGATCGAACGTGACCGTTGCCATCGCTGCGAGTTTAGAGGGGTAGAGGGCGCCTTAGCGAAGCGGAGGCACCCGATGGGCCCGAGCTCTCGGATGCAGTGAAGTCCCATTAGGGACTTCACGTCAGTCAGTGCTAAGGGAGCAGCAGCGAGTACAGCGCGCCGAGTGGACGAGCGCCCACGTGGAGCGTCGCGCGGATCGCGTCGGTCGCCGAGGTACCGCCGCGATCTGCGAGACGCGCAAGCACGCGGACGCGGTACGCGACCGCGCCGGCGGGCGGGTCGAGCGCGACCGCGACGATGCCACGCTCGCCGACGGTCACCGGTGCGCTGTCGGCGATCGCGAGCTGGCGGGTGCGGGACGTCGCCGACGCGTAATACGCGACGCGCACGAACGCCTCGTGGACCGACGAATCGCTCACGCGGAGACGCGCGACGATCGTCGTCGGTGACGCAGGGAGCGGCAGCAGCTCACCTTCGATCCCCCACGCGCGCCCGCCCGGGACGCCGACGACCAGCGCATCGCCATCTGCAATGAACGAACCGCGAGGCGTCGTGCGCCGAAAGCGCGGATCGCCGTCATCCGCGGATGCGGCGTCGCCGAGCGCGAACAGGCACATCGCGATGAGAAGGAGAACGCGCACGAGACGACCCTACGCGGACGCGACGCGCGTGTCTGTCCCTCGCCTGTCGCATGAATGAGTGACGATCCGTCGCACGTTCATGCGACAGCACGTCACGCGAACGTCACGAGATACGTGCCGATCTCATATGGAGCGAGCCGGACGCTCATCACCGCTCCGTCCGTCTCGGGCGGCGCCGCGGTGCGCAAGACCTCGAATCCGGTATTGCCGAGTGTGAGGTCGCCCTCGCGCAGATCGACCGCGCGCGCCGACGCGATCGTTCGGTGGAAGCGCACGTCGACCGCCTCTTCGCGGCCGCGCGGATTGAAAAGACGCACCGCCACGCCGTCTCGCGCGGCGCGTAGTGTTGAGGGCTGCACGATCGACTCGCGCGGCAGCTCCATGAACGGGCCGGCGGGCCGCGCGCCGCGCACGACTCGCGCCGGTGCGAGGAACTCGCGCACCTCGCGCGCAGCCGCGGCGAGGCTCATGTCGGAGAACATCGGGACCACGCAATAGCGATACGCGCGCCGGCCGATCATCTGCGCGCTCGGCGTCTCGAGCGCGGGACCCGCGTGACCTCGCCGCTCGGTCATGTCGCCACGCGAGAGCCAACCCATCGCACGCAGCAGGGTGACCGCGATCGTGCGCCCGTCGTGCAGGACCGCGTACTCGCGAATGCCGTCGAGTCCGATCATGACCGCGCCGTCCAGCGCGACGAGATCGTGCGCGCAGCGTTCCGCAGTCGGCTGCTCCACCCAGCCGCGCTTGCCGGAAACCCGGTTCGTGCGATCGAGCCAGGCGAAGGTGCTGCCGGCGATGTGCGTCAGCGAGCGCGTACCGGTCTCGCAGAGCACGCGCAGACGGTGATCGCGTGCCTGGTTGTCGACCTCGAGCGTGACATCCACGCGGCGCGCGCCCGAGTCGAGCGACACCTCCATGTGCACCGGGCATGCGACGGTCTCGGCGGTGCGCGCGAGGCGGTCATCGCGCAGCCGCGCCGGCAGCTGAAGGAGCAGGTCGACGATGACGGTCGCGCGGTCGCCGGTGACGCCACTGCGGCGTGCGCCTGCGATACCGCGCGAGCCCACGGTCGGACCGGCGTATGAATACGTGTACTCGTCGCCGCGGTCGCCGTCGTCGACGAGCAGGTTCTGCGTCCCGCTGCGCCCGCCACTCTGCTTGTCGACGACGACGAACGATCCGTCGGTCGCGACCTCGACGCGCAGGAGTTCGTTCTCGATCGCACCATCTCCGTCGACGCGCACCGCAGCGCCGTCGATGCGTGACGCGGCGACCGCGCCGAACGCCGCGCAGCGCACGCGCGTCGGCGTGCCGTCCAAGTCGACGACGGCATCGCGCGCCCATGGCAGGTCGTTCCACACGAGCGTCGTGTTCCCCTCGCCGAGCACGCGCCGCTCCAGCGACGCCGCGAGCGTCGCGCCGTCGACGGACACCCGATCGAACCGGGGGCGCATGTCGATGTCGTGGACGTCGTCGATCGAGCAGCCGCAGATCGAGTCGTGCGGGTGGTTCTGCAGCAGGGTCCGCCACAGCGAGCGGAGCTCGTCGCGCTCGTCGCCGCCGGTGATCGCGTCGAGCGGCTCGCAGCGCTCGAGGAGGAGGCGCTCGCACCGCGCGTTCTCCTGCTTGATCCACACGCGCGTCGAGTTCACGCCGCGGAGGATCGGTCTGTAGCGGCCACCGACGAGCTCCCCGGCGAACGAGGTCCGGGGCGAGGGCACGACCGCGAGGAAGTCTTCGAGGCTCGCGATCTTCGCGTCCAGGTTCGGTGAGACCTTGTGCATGGCCGCGACCGCCTCGGGTAGCCGCTCGTATGCCTCGACGTGGTCGTCGCCTTCCATGAAGAGCAGCGACGACGTGTTCGCGTACCGAGCGGGGACGTCGATCATCTTCGGGAGGCGGGTGCGCACGCGCGCTTCGAGCTCCGCCTCCGTCTCGGACATCTCGCCGACGAGCGCAAGGCCGCTCGCGTAGTGCGTCACGAGGTGGCATGCGAGGACGCGGTCACCGGAGGGCGCCTCCCACGCGAACTCGGCGCCGATGTCCTCGCCCTCCGCGCCGATCCCGCGGGAGAACACGTAGCTCGAGTAGCCGAACCCGCGCAGCACCTGCGGGATCTGCGCGGGATGGCCGAACGGATCGGCGACATAGCCGGCACGCATCGCCCGGCCGAAGGACGCGGCGACCCGAAGCCCTTCCTGGAAATTGCGCACGAGCGACTCGGCGGACACGAGGATGTTGTCGGCGAGCACGTACCACGGGCCGATGAAAAGGCGTTCAGCGCGTACGAGCTTCACGACGAGCTCGTGGTGGTCTGGCCGCTTCTCTAGATGATCCTCGATCGCGATCGTCTGCCCGTCGAAGGTGAACGACGTGAACGACGGATCGCGCTCGAGGAGCGTGAGTAGCTTGGACACCATCGGCACGAGCCGCGCGCGATAGCCCTCGAAACGCTCGTACCACTCGCGATCCCAGTGCGTGTGCGGCACGATGAATACCTTCCACCGCGCGCGGCGGCGGAGCAGCGCGACGGCGCGCGGCGCGGCGAGGCCCGCGAGCGTGCCGACGAGCGCGCCTGCGATGACGTCACTCGGGTGATGCACGCCCACGGCGACACGCTCGACGCACACCGCGAAGGCCATGAGCAGCGCAGGGATCCGCCAGCGCGGCGCGACCGAGCCCAGCGCGACCGCGGCACCGGTCGCGAACGTCGCGTCACCCGAGGGGAACGCGAACGTGAGCGGGTGATCGATGAGCGTCGGCGGCAGGTCGGGGACGCTGTTGAAAGGGCGCGGCCGGCGGAAGAGCGGCTTGAGGATGAGCTCGGTCACGGCCCAGCCGTCGACCATGCCGAGATAGACGACGAGCATCTCCCACCAGCCGCGACGCACAAATCCGCGCGCGCGGGCGATGAGCACGCCCGCGACCCACCACAAGAGACCGTTCCAGTTGATCCAGTAGATCCCGACCGCGAGCGCAGTGAGCGCCGGTGACTGGACCGCCGCGCTGAAGATCGCGCGGTAGAGCTGGTCGTCCAGTACGAGCAGGTCCATCAGCGCCGGACGTGGCGCCAGATGAAGAGCGCGACCGCGGCGACGATGGCCGCCGCGACGAGATAGTCGAGGCCCCTCAGCGACTCCTTGAGGTCGTGCCAGTGGTCCCCGAGGACGAGACCGCCCCAGACGAGCAACATCACCCACGGGATCGCGCCGAGGATCGAGAAGAGCAGGAAGCGCCAGAGCGGCATGCGCGCGATGCCCGCCGGCACCGAGATGAACGTGCGGACGATAGGGAGCATCCGCGAGAAGAACACGGTGACCTCGCCGTACTTCGCGAACCAGCGCTCCGCGAGATCGAGGTCGTGCGCGCTGATCAGCACGTACCGTCCGTATCTCGCGACGAGCGGTCGACCACCGTACGCGCCGATCGCATAGGACAGGAGCGAGCCGACGGTGTTGCCCGCGACGCCGGCGATCACCGCGCCCCAGTAATTCCACGGCGCGCTCGTGAGCGGCTCGATCAGCCCGCGCGACACGCTCCAGCCCGCGAAGGGAAGGATGAGCTCGGAGGGGAGCGGGATCGCGGCGCTCTCGATCGTCATCGCGATGACGACGCCGACGTAGCCGAACTGCGAATACAGCGAATCGATGAATGGCAGGACGAATGCGTCGATCGCATCGAGCACCTGCGTATCATGGCCGAAGGGACGGGCAGGGCATCGCAAAGGAGAAGACGCGTGTCCGCGCTCGACGATCAGCTACGTGATGGGATCGCGAAGATCCGCAAGGCCGACATCGTCGTCGGCATCCCGAGCTTCCGCAACGCCGGCACGATCGGCCATGTCGCCGCGACGGTCGCACGCGGGCTGCGCGAGCATTTCCGCGACGCGCGCGTCGCGCTCATCAACGCGGACGGCGGATCGGAGGACGGCACGCGCGACCGCGTCCGCGAGAACGCGAAGGACATCCCGGTCGCGGTCGGACGGTACGTCGGACCGCCGGGCAAGGGCTCGGCGTTCCACGCGATCTTCGAAGGCGCGGTCTCGCTCGACGCGAAGGCATGTGCGGTCGTTGACTCGGACCTGCGCAGCATCACTCCGCAATGGATCGAGCGGCTCGCGGGACCGGTCCTGCGCGGCGAGGCCGACTACGTCACGCCGCTCTACGCGCGGCACAAGCACGACGGCACGATCACGAACTCCATCGCGTATCCCCTCACACGCGCGCTGTACGGCCTGCGCATCCGTCAGCCGATCGGTGGCGAGTTCGGATTCCACGCAGATCTCGCGCGCGCGTATCTCGCGCAGCCGGTGTGGGACACGGACGTCGCGCGCTTCGGCATCGACATCTTCATGACGACGACCGCGGTCGCGCGGCATGCGCGCGTCGTGCAGGCGTTCCTCGGAGCGAAGGTGCACGACCCCAAGGACCCGGCGGCGGACCTCGGCCCGATGTTCACGCAGGTCGTCGGCACGCTCTTCCGTCTCGCGGCGGAGCACGAAGCGATCTGGCGCGAGGTGACCGGGTCGCGCGCCGTGCCCGTCGTCGGCGATCCGGAGCCGGTCGAGCCGGAGGCGATCGAGGTGGATCCCGCTCGCCTGCGCGCGAAGGCGGACTCGCTCGCCGCGGATCAGAAAGAGTTGTGGAAGGACGTGCTCACGGCTCCCGTCCCGCGCGCGATCGGGCCCGACGGCTGGGCGCGCATCGTCTTCGATTTCCTCGCCGCGGCGCTGCGACACCCCGGCGAGAGCGAGCGGCTGGCTCGTGGCTTGCTCCCGCTCTACTACTCACGCGTCGCCGAGTTCGTAGACGAGGCGCGCGACATGACCACGACGCAATCCGAGGACATCGTCGAGCTCGGCGCGCGCGCGATGGAGAAGGCGAAAGAGAAGCGAGCGACGAGCGATTCACTCGCGAGGAGCGAGTCAACGAGCGGTGTCGAGGCGGCGAGGCGCAAGCCGTGAAACGGGCTCAGGGGGAGGGGCCCCTGTCAGCGAGCCTCAGCGAGCGTGAGAGCGCGAAGAAGTGAGCGTTTCACTAAAGGAAGATCAGCTCATCCTCATCACCGAAGACGATGGCAGTCTCCCGCTGCGCGCATCGAGCGCGCTCGGGTTCTACTACCACGACACGCAGTTCCTCTCCGGCTACAAGGTGCGCGTCAACGGCACCGAGCCGCTCCTACTCTCCGCGAACACGGAGCAGAACTACGTCGCGACGTTCCAGCTGATGCACTCCGAGGGCGCGACGATCGGCACGGCTCGCCACTCCGCGAAGACGCTCTCGATCCGGCGCACACGCTTCCTCGCCGACGGCCTGCGCGAGCGCATCGGCATACTCAACGCGAACCCACAGCCTGCGCATATCACGCTCGAGCTTGAGTTCGAGGCGTCCTTCCGCGACATGTTCTCGGTGCGCGGCTACCGCGATGTGAGCATGCCGGTCGCCGTCGCAGTGGAGCGGCGGGAGGATGGGATCGTGCTCGAGCGCATGGGCCGCGATGGTGTGCGCCGCACGACGGAGATCGCGGTGCGCCCCGTGCCCGACCGGATCGACGGTACGCGCATGGTCCTCGAGCGGGATCTCGCAGCGCAGCAGGTGTTCACGCTCGAGATCTCGGTCATCCCGCACGAGGACGGCGCGGGCGAGTCGCCGTCGCCGAGCCGCTTCGACGACGCTCTCGACGCCCTGAACGCGCGCTATCGGCGCTTCATCCGCGGGTGCACGTCGTACGAGACGAGCTCCGAGACGCTCGACGAGGGGCTCATCGCGCGCAGCGCGCTCGACCTGCGCGCGCTGCTCGAGTTCCACGAAGGCGGGCCGTTCCCGACCGCGGGCATCCCGTGGTACGCGGTGCCGTTCGGCCGCGACGCGCTCATCACCGCGTACCAGACGCTCGGGTGGAACCCCGATCTCGCGCGCGGGACGCTGCGCCTCCTCGCGCGGTATCAGGGGCAGAAGGTCGACGAGTACACCGAGGAGGAGCCGGGCAAGATCTTCCACGAGCTGCGGCGCGGTGAGCTCGCGCGGCTCGGCGAGATCCCGCACCGCCCCTACTACGGCGCGGTCGACGCGACACCGCTCTTCGCGCTCGTCTTCGCGGAGACGGTGAAGTGGACCGCGGACCGCGCGCTGTGGCGCGAGCTGCTCGCCGCGGCGGAACGCGCGCTCACCTGGTGCGACGGCCCGTACGGCGATCCCGATCGCGACGGCTACGTCGAATACGGCGCGCGCGGCACGGCGCTGCGGAGCCAGGGATGGAAGGATTCGTCGGAGTCGCTCTCCGAGCGGGACGGCTCGTGGTCCGAGCTGCCCGCAGCGCTCGTTGAGGTGCAGGCCTACGTCTTCGCCGCGAAGCGCGGCCTCGCCGATCTCTACGCGCTCGATGGCGATCATAAGCGGGCCGAGCGGCTCCGCGCCGAAGCGCGCGAGCTCCAGGAGAAGTTCGAGCGCGACTTCTGGATGGCGGACGAGAACGCCTACGCGCAGGCGCTCAACGCGAAGAAGCGACAGGTGCCCGCGGTGACGAGCAACGCCGCGCACACGCTCTGGGCCGGCATCGCGAGCCCGGATCGCGCGACCGCGCTCGTGCGGCGCCTCATGTCCCCGGACATGTACACCGGCTGGGGGCTGCGAACGCTCTCGTCGCGCTACCCGACGTACAACCCGATGAGCTATCACAACGGCTCGGTCTGGCCGCACGACTCAGCGATGGCCGCGCAGGGCATGGCGCGCTACGGCTTCCACGAAGAGGCGAACGAGGTGGTGAGCGGCCTCATCGAGGCGGGTCGACGCTTCCCGAACTCGCGACTGCCCGAGCTCTTCTGTGGATTCCAACGCGATCTGCGCTTCTCGTCGCGGCCTGCCGACTACCTCGTGTCGTGCATCCCGCAGGCGTGGTCGGCGGGGATGATCTTCCTGAACTTGCGAACGCTGCTCGGCATGGAGCCGGACCTCCTCACGCAGCGGCTGCTCATGGATCCCGCGCTCCCGCCGTGGCTCGAGCGTATCGACGTGCGCGATCTGCGGGTGTTCGGCGAGCCGCTCTCATTCCGCGTCCGCCGCCGCGCGGGCGGCGACAAGATCGTGGGTGCGCGCGGCCGCGTGGTGCGCGCGGGGGTCGCATCGCCCGCGTAGCGCGACGCAAGCAGCGCATCACCCTCCTCCACTACACGACCCCGGCGATCCTCGGGGGTGTTGAGCAGGTGATGGGGGCGCACGCGGCGTGTCTGCGCGATGAGGGGTTCGACGTCACGATCGTCGCGGGACGAGGCGGCGTCGCGCCGCGGGGCGTGCGCGTGGCGCGGATCGCCATCGCCGACTCTCGCGCGCGCGTCGTCGAACGCGATCGCGACGCGCTCGCGCGCGGCGAGCGCACGAACGAACACGACGCGCTCGTCGAGCGGCTCGTCACCCGGCTGCGGCCGCACGTCGAGAGATCGTTGCGCGTGGTCGTCCACAACGTGCTCACGATGCCGCTCAACCTCGCGCTCACCGCGGCGGTCGCGCGGCTCGCCGCGACGCATCCCGGCAAGGTCATCGCGTGGACTCATGACATCGCGCACTTCGATCCGCGCTACGACGCGTTCCGTCACGAGGGCGCGCCTTGGGACCTCATTCGCAAGGCGTTGCCCGGCGTGCGCTACGTCGTCGTCTCGCAGGAGCGCGCCGACCAGCTCCACGAGCTCACCGGGCTCGCGAAGGACAAGATCTCAGTCGTCACGAACGGCATCGACGTGGCTCGCGTGCTCGGACTCTCGCGGCGCGGTGCGCTCCTCGCGGAACGGCTCGGCATCTACGACGGCGATCCGCTGCTCCTTCTGCCGGTGCGCGTGACGCGACGCAAGCGGATCGAGGTGGCGATCGACGCGACGCGCGCCCTACGCGAGCGTGGTGAGAACGCGATGCTCGTCGTCACCGGCGGCATGGGCCCGCACGACGTGCGCAACCGCGCATATCTCGCGGAGCTCGCGCAGCGTGCCGCGAACGTCGAAGGCGTCCGTCTCCTCGCATCGCTCGGCATCCGCGCGAGCTACGACCAGGTCGTCGATCTCTATGCGCTCGCGGACGTGCTCGTGTTCCCCAGCGAGAGCGAGGGGTTCGGGATCCCGATGCTCGAGGCGGGGCTGCACCGCATGCCCATCGTGTGCAGCGACATCCCCGCGCTGCGCGAGACGGGCGGTGACGACCCGATCTACGTGCCACCGGACGCGAACGGCGAGGTCATCGCCGACGCGGTCGAAGAGGCGATGCGCACCGCGGTCATGGGCATGCGACGCCGCGCGCGGGCGCACGCCTGGCCGCGCGTCCTGCGCGAGCGCGTCCTGCCGGTCATCGTGGAGAACAAACCATGAAGGTCGCCGTGGTCGTCGCGGATATCGAGCGCGAGCGTCCGCTCGTACAGCTCGCATCCGGGCTCGCCGCGGGCGACGACCTGCTACTCATCTCGGCGATCGAGGTCCCCGAGGGAGAGACGCTCGCGTCGGCACAGCCAGAGGCGCGCACGCTCCGGCGCGCGCTCACGCAGCTCGCGCCCGCCGGTGTGACCGCGCGAACCGACGTCGTCGTCGGCCGTCAGGGTTGGGCGGCGATCGCGGAGGCCCTGCCGAAGTCCCGGCCCGATCTGCTCATCCTCCCCTACCGCCGTCCGGGTTGGGACTTCCTCGGCACGACGATCGAGGAGATCCTCCGAACACCGCCCTGCGACATCGCGGTGGTGAAAGGCGCCTTCACGCGCGTCCGTCGGATCCTCGTCCCGGTCCGCGGCGGGCGCTACGCCGACCTCGCGGCACGGATCGCGATCGCGTGGGCGCGCGGGCAGGCGGGCAGCGTGACGCTTATGCACGTCCGCGCCAACGGCGGTCGCCGTGCCCCTACCTTCTATCAGCTACTCGGCGAACGGGCGCTCGACGAGCGCATCGAACGCCTGGTCACGCGAAGCGGTGATCCGGCCGAGGTCATCCAGGAGGAGCTCGCCGAGCACGACGGCATCGTGTTCGGCGCGACCGGGCGTGAGGGCGCGCGCGATCCGCTCGGACCCGTGGGCCACGCGATCCTCGGCGCGGCGCGCGCGGCGATCATCGTGCGGACGTCGCTGCCCGTCGCCGCGCTTCCGCTCGCGCCGAGCGCCGCGCTCCCGGTCGGACGGCCGGAGCGGAGCAAGGCCATCGGCGAGCTGGTCGACGCCTGGTTCACGCGCAACACGTTCTCATCGAGCGAGTTCGCGGATCTCGCACGTCTCGTGGACGCGAAGGCGCGTCAGGGCCTGCGCGTGTCGGTCGCGCTGCCGACGCTCAACGAGGAGGCGACGATCGCGCGCGTCATCAACGCGATCCGCTCGCGACTCATGGAACGCATCCCGCTCGTCGACGAGATGGTCGTCGTCGACTCGCGCTCGGACGACAACACGCGCGAGATCGCGGCCCGCGAGGGCATCCCGGTCTTCATCCACGACGAGATCCTTCCCGAATGCGGAACCTATCGCGGCAAAGGCGAGGCGCTCTGGAAGAGCCTGCACGTGACGAGCGGCGATCTCGTGGTGTGGATCGACACCGACGTCTCGAACGCGCATCCGAAGTTCGTGTATGGCGTGCTCGGCCCGCTCCTGCAACGGCCGGAGATCCAGTTCGTCAAGGCCTTCTACCAGCGGCCGATCCGGGTGGGCGGTGAGCTGCAGGCGACCGGCGGCGGACGCGTGACCGAGCTCGCGGCGCGACCGATGCTCAACCTCTTCTTCCCGGAGCTCTCGGGCGTCGTGCAGCCGCTCTCCGGCGAGCAGGGCGGCCGTCGCGCGCTGCTCGAGCAGCTCCCGTTCTTCACCGGGTACGGCGTCGAGACCGGGCTGCTCATCGACACGCTCCAGCGCGCGGGCCTCGACGCGATCGCGCAGGTCGACATGCGCCAGCGCATCCATCGCAATCAGGATCTCCTCGCGCTCTCGAAGATGAGCTTCGAGATCCTCCAGGTCGCGCTCAAGCGCGTCGGCGAGCAGCATGGTGAGCGACTGTGGGAGGAGGCGAACTCGAGCCTGAAGCTCATCACGACCGAGAAGGGGCGCCTCCGACTGGAGCTGCACGACATCGGCACCGTCGAACGGCCGCCGATGGTGACGGTCCCCGCGTACCGCATGGCGCGCATGCCTTGAGAGTGCTGCGCACACGCCCCGAGACCGCGGCGTGGCGCGCGAACGTCGCGCGCGTCGGCTTCGTCCCGACGATGGGCGCGCTCCACGCAGGGCACCTCTCGCTCGTCGAGCGCGCGAAGCGCGAGACCGATGCGCCGGTCGTGTCGATCTTCGTCAATCCCACGCAGTTCGGACCGAACGAGGACTTCACCAAGTACCCCCGGCAGGAGGCGAAGGACCTCGCGACGCTCGAGGCGGCCGGCGTGGCCGCGGCGTTCGTGCCGAGCGTCGAGGAGATGTACCCGCCCGGCGACCGGATGCGTATCGAGCCGGGCGAGATCGCGGAGGCGCTCGAAGGCGCTGCGCGTCCGGGCCATTTCGCCGGCGTCGCGACCGTCGTCGCCAAGCTCTTCGAGATCGTGCGGCCGGACGTCGCGTACTTCGGCCAGAAGGACTTCCAGCAGCTGCGCGTCATCCAGACGATGGCGCGCGAGCGATACCCCGCGATCAAGGTCGTCGGGTGTCCGATCGTTCGGGAGGAGGACGGCCTCGCGATGTCCTCGCGCAACGCCTACCTCGCACCGGCGGAGCGCGCGGCCGCGCGCGTTCTATCGCGCGGCCTCTTCACGGCGCGCAGCGCGTGGTCGCGCGGCGAACGTCACCCCGAGCGCCTGCGCGCACGCGTCGAGGAGGTCGTCGAAACCGAGCCGGGGGTGGCACCGGAATACGTGTCGGTCGCGGATCCGCTCACGCTCGTCGAGCTGAAATTGCCCGCGAACCGCGCGGTCATCTCGCTGGCCGCGCGTGTGGGCAAGACTCGTCTCATCGACAATGTCCTTCTCGGTATGGAGGTTTCCGACCTCAAGTGAGCCGTCGCACATTGCTCGTCGCGTTCTCCGTCGCGCACTTCGCGCATCACGTCACGAACAGCCTGTTCTCCGCGCTCGTGCCATTCATTCGCGAGACGTTCGCGATGAGCAACACCCAGATCGGGTTCGCGGTGACCGCGTACACGTTCGCGTCGGGGTTCAGCAACGCGCCGCTCGGGCTCCTCGCCGACCGGCTCGGCGCGCGCCGCGTCATCGTCGGCGGGCTCGTACTCATCGCGCTGACGAGCGCCGCCATCGGGCTCTCCGGCTCTTACCTGTGGCTGCTGCTCGGGCTGCTCGTGATGGGGATCGCGAGCGGGTCATATCACGCTCCCGCCTCCGCTCTCATCGCTGAGACGTTCCCGTTCGCGCGCCGCGGCGTCGCGCTCGGCACACACACGACCGCGGGCCACCTCGCGTTCTTCGCCGCGCCGCTCGTTGCCGGCGCGCTCGCCGTGGCCGGCACGTGGCGGCTGCCATATGTCCTGTTCGCGCTGGCGCCTCTCTTGTGCGCGGCGCTTCTGCTCCGCGTCGCGCCGGCGGGCGAGCGATCGCGCGAGCCGCACGAGTGGCTCGCGACCTTTGCCGACATCGGCCGTGTGGCGCGATCGATCGGATCGCTCGTCTCGATCTCGATCGTCGGCCAGGTGCTCATCTCGAGCTCGCTCGCGTTCCTCACGCTCTACCTCGTCGACGCGCGCGGCGTCTCGCCCGCGGTCGCGGCGGCCCTCTACGGCGTGCCGCAGCTCGCGGGGCTGTTCGCGGCGCCGACGTCGGGCATGCTGTCGGATCGCTTCGGCCGGCCGGCAGTGCTGCTCGCGGCGCTCGTCGCGAGCGCGCCTGCGGTGTGGCTGCTCATCACGCTGCCGATCGAGTTCGTCGTCATCCCGCTCCTGCTCATCGGCGCGTGCCTGTCGTTCCGCGCGACCGCGACCGAGGTCCTCATCATCGACAGCACACCCGCGACGCGGCGCTCGACCGTCCTCGGGACGTACTACCTCGTCAATCAGCCCGTCGGTGGCATCGCCGCACCGATCTTCGGCGCGATCGCGGACGCCGCCGGGATCGGCACCGCATTCGCGTGGCTTGCGGCAGCATTCGCGATCCTCGCGGTCCTCGCGCTCGGCGCGGTCGCTACGGGTGGAGCGCGGACACGAGCGATGTCATCTGCCTAGGGGGCGATTGCCGCAATCAGGACCATCATCGACTGGTTGAGCGGCGCCGCGACGCCGGCGCGCTGACCTTCGCGGTACACCGCGCCACAGATCGCGTCGACCTCGGTCGGACGCTTCGCCTCGACGTCCTGCAGCATCGAGCTGCGGTTCGCGCCGGTCAGCTGCGCCATGTCACGCCACCACCTCACCGCATCGCCCTCGGCGATCGCGACGCCGCGGGCGCTCGCGACGCGCGCGACCTCGCGCGCGAGGCCGTCGGCGATGCGGCCCGCGGCACGATCGCCGAGCAGGTCCGCGTTGACGTAGCCGAGGAGCGCGGTCGTGGGGTTGACCGCCGCGTTCGTCACGACCTTGCGCCACACGGCCGGCCATGGATCGTCGACGACGTCGACGGTCATGCCGCCGTCACGGAGGAGCGCCGCAAGTTCGTCGATACGCTTTGCGTGTTCGGTCCCGCTCGGACGCCCGAGCTCGGCGCGCCCAGCACCCGTCGCGTGCAGCTCGCCTCGCTCATCGAGACGCGCGCCGACGTAGATGACGCCGACCGCGGCGCGCCGTTCGCCGACCGCGTCGCGTAGGACCTCCCAGTTCCCGAGCCCGTTCTGGATCGTGATCGCGGCGCCCTCGCGCGCGACGACGTGCTGCGCCATCTCGGCCGCCCACGTCGTGCCATGCGTCTTCACGCAGATGACCGCGACGTCGGCGGGCGGCTCGCCGTCGCGTAGCGGTGCCTTCGTGCGATCGACGATGAGGACATCGGCGCGGCCGTCGAGGGCTCGTTCGATGACGTGGCCGATCGCGCCGTATCCGACGATGGCGACGCGCACCGTCAGCGCTCCCCTCCGCGGCCGGCCACGTCTCCTAGACGGCCTTCGGTCGGGCGAGCCCCTGACGGAGCTTGTCGAGCTCCTCCTCTTTCATCGTGAAGGAGTGGTCCGCGTCGGGGAACGTTCCGGCACGCACCTCTTGGTCGAATGCGCGGAGCGCGTCGGTCACCTGCGCGCCAATGTCGGCGTAGCGCTTCGCGAACTTCGGCTTGAAGTCGCCGTAGAGACCGAGGACGTCGTGGAGCACGAGCACCTGACCGTCGCAGTCGGGACCAGCGCCGATGCCGATCGTCGGGATTGACAGTCGCTCGGTCACCATTGCGGCGACCGGCGATGGGATCGATTCGAGGACGATCGAGAAGGCGCCCGCGTCCTCGAGCGCGACCGCGTCGTCGAGCAGACGTCGTGCGGCGCGCGCGCTCTTGGCCTGCGTCTTGAACCCGCCGAGCATCGCGACTCGCTGCGGCGTGAGCCCGACGTGCGCCATCACCGAGATGCCGTTGTCGACGAGCGCGCGCACCGTGTCGACGGTCTCGTGCCCGCCCTCGATCTTCACCGCGTCCATGCCCGCCTCCTTGAGGAAGCGCGCCGCGTTACGCAGCGCGTCCTGCGGTCCGGTCTGGTACGAGCCGAACGGCATATCGCCGATGAGGACCGGACGCGAGGCGCCGCGTGATACCGCAGCCGCCATCCGCACCATGTCGTCCATCGTCACGGGAACGGTGTTCGGATGACCGAGCACGACCATGCCCGCGGAGTCGCCGACGAGGATGATGTCGATGCCCGCCCGATCGACGAGACGCGCGAACGCCGCGTCGTACGCGGTCATCATCGTGATCCGCTTTCCGTCGCGCTTCATCGCGACGACGTCGGGGACGGTGAGCTTCTTCGGCGCCGCCGTGGCGCCGCCGTATACGGAATCGTGGGCTCGTTCGACCTTCTCGGTCATCGCTGCACCTCCGTCCAGGCCGGCTATGCGCCGGTCCCGGCGATCAAGGCAATGCTAGCGCGCTACGAGTTCCGCGAGGCGACGGTGACGCGGACCCAGTGCCGGCGCGCCCAGCGCGAAAGGAAGGCGTACATGCGGCGCGAACGTCGCACGACGTGCCGCTTCGCGGCGAGCTGCGCGAGCCTGGATCGACGCTGCTCTTTGTCGTCCATTGCTGTCCCCTCCTGCGCAGACAGTGACGCGACCGCGCGCGGCCGACCGCGTCAGTGGGCACGTTCACTCTGTCAAACGTTCCGCAGAGCGAACGACGCACGTGTCACTCCAGGCTGCGGATGGACGGCACGAGAAGGAGCGAGCCCGCGATCGCGGCCGCGAAGAGGCCGCCGATGACGAACGCCTGCGAGAGCCCGACGACTTCGATCACGACCGCGAAGATCACCGGCGCGGCCGGTAGCAGCAGCGTGCCGCCGAAGAAGTCGATGCTCAGCACGCGTCCCATCAGATGCGGCGGCACGTGCTTCTGGACGGCGGTCGTCCAGAGGATGCCGATCGCGACGAACTGCGCGCCGAAGACGGCGCCGAACAGCATCGTCGCGGCGACGTGCGGGACGAGGCCGATGCCGGCGATCGCAAGGCCCCCGACGACGCCGAAGATGCATATCCCGATGCCTAAACGGCGAACATTCGCCTGCGCGAGGACGACGGCCGTCACGACTTCGCCGACGCCCACCGCGGCGGTCAGCAATCCGAACATTCGCGCGTCGCCACCGAGGACGTCGCGGACGAACAGGGGGAGACCAACGTTCGTCGGGCCGACCTGTCCAACGAGCACGAGTGCCCACACGAAGATGAAGATCCACAGCCACGGCACGGAGAACGTGTAGGCGAGCCCTTCGCGGACCTGGCGGAGCAGTGGAGCCGGCGGCAGCGGCTCTCGCGGCGGCGGCGACGCGAGCGAGAGGATGACGAAGCTGAAGATGAACGTGGCCGCATCGACGCCGAACGCGACCTTGGGACCTCCCGCTGCAACGAGCAGACCACCGATCACCGGACCCGCGAGCAGGGAGACCTGCCGAGAGCTCCCGCGGAGCGCGTTGCCCGCCTGCAGGATGCTCGCTGGGACGAGCTCAGGGATCAGCGCACTGAGCGCCGGCCAGAGAAACGACTCCGTCGCGCCGAAGATCGCGGCTTCCACGTAGAGGTGCTCGATCCGAAGCTGGCCCGCGGTCGCGAGCACCGTGACCGCGCTCACAACGAGACCGGCGACCAGGTCGCTCGCGAGGATCACGCGCCGCCGCGGCACGCGGTCGACGATCGCGCCGGCCAGGAGCACCACGACCAGCATCGAGGCGCTGAAGATCGCGCTCCACAGTCCGAGCTCCAGCGCGCCACCGCCGAGCGCGAGGATCTGGAAGGGCAGCGCGACACCGTGGATGAAGTTGCCGACCATCGAGACGGTCTGTCCAGTCCAGAGAAGCCGGAAATCGCGGTGACGCAGCGGCTCGAGCGCGCGCGGGAGTCGCATCGGTAGAGTCTCGCGGATGCGGACGCGCGAACTTGCGGGTCATCTCCAGCGCACCGAGGGCGTGATCATCGGGTCGTATCTCGACCCCGACTCACGGCGCCGAGCGCCCGACGCGCGGATACGGTCGATCGACGGCGTCATCTGCCTCGCGACCACGCGCATGGATATGCCGTTCCTCAATCGCGCGCTCGGCGTCGGCACGATCGCTGAGGCGACGCCGCGGCTGCTCGACCGCATTGAGCGTCATTACGCGCGTCTCGAGCGCGTACCGCGCCTCGCGATCGCGACGCGCTGCGTCTCCGCGTCGACACTCCGGCTGCTGGAGCGGCGTGGCTACCGGACGATGGACGAGAGCCCGGAGCTCATCTACTGCTACGACCGGCGGGCACTTCCGAGGATGCCCGCGATCGAGGGGCTACGGATCGACCCCGTGAGTGCGCGCGACGCGCGGCTGTACGCGCGGACGGCATTCGACAGCTTCCGCGAACGCGGGCCGCAATTCATCGGGATCATCGAAACGGTCATCCGGACGCGCCGCCGCGCCCGCGGGTTCCTCGGCCGCATCGACGGCAGGCCCGCGGCCACCGGCCTGTACTTCGACGTCCCTCCGGTCGGCGGTCTGGGCAACGGCAGCGTGCTTCGCGCCTTCCGTGGCCGTGGAATCCAGAAGGCGATGATCGTCCACCGCATGCGCCACGGTTGGGGACGCGGGCATCGCATCTTCTTCGGACAGACGCAGAACCCCGCGTCGGCGCACAACCTCGATGACCTCGGCTGGCGCAAGCTGTACGACGAGATCACCTGGGAACGTACGAGTTAGCGCGCCCAACGCGGACTCCCCGTTGCGTGCACGCAGCGAGACTGCGCGCATGAAGCGTCGTACGTTCCTCGGGGCGCTCGGCGCATCTCTCGCCGGCTGCGCCGCGCCGGCCGTGATCGCGTCGCCGACGCCGATGCAGACCTCCACGTCAGCACCGACGCCAGCTCCGACCGCGACCGCCGTCGCCACGCAGCGCGCG
>Ga0209157_1000767_pt1 | contig 27295 bp, 27 predicted proteins | sample GraSoiAngelo_135_FD_185892 | JGI IMG/M metagenome (GOLD analysis project Ga0209157, IMG submission 185892) | Grasslands soil microbial communities from the Angelo Coastal Reserve, California, USA - 14_0929_05_40cm (SPAdes) (version 2) | ecosystem: Environmental > Terrestrial > Soil > Grasslands ...
TGGAAAGAGTCTTAACAAGACACAACCCGCTTGTATCCAAGTCCGGGAGACTGTCTAGGGTCATAACCACGCGAAGTCATTGATCGTTGTGGCTCTCGTGATGCGGACCAGCAACGATCGTCGAACGTCTCCGGCCCGCGCGTCCATCTGTACCTGGGGGGCCTGGCGGCAAGAGCCAGCCGCTTGGTGCGTGCCGACAACGCCTGGCGGGTGAACGGGGACTTCTGAGAATGGGCGGTCAAATACCCGCTCACCACCGCTCGATCGCCACCACGGCGGCGTCATCAGCGACCGTGCCCCGCAGCGAGAATCGGATCGGGTCGCCCACGCGGATCGAGTCGCGAAGCGTCGGCGACGCCGCTCGAAAGCTCGTGGTCCTCGCGGGCAGCAGGCCGCGGATCTCTTCGTGCGTGATCACCAGCAGCTGCGGGTAGGCCGCGCGGACGACCCCGCGCCCCTCCCACTGCTGCTCGCCGGCGCGCACGCCGGGGGCGCACGCCGCCCGCTCGCGCTCGAGGCGTTCCACCTGCGCGCGGGCGGCGTCGAACTCCCGGTCGAGCGCTTCCGCGCGCCGGCCCCAGCCGGCGTAGCCGAGACCGAGGCCGACGGCGAACGTAAGGTTCAGCACCAGGGCCACCTGCCACACAGGCATCACAAGACTCCTGTCGAGTTCGGCGTGAACGGTTTCATCAGTGCACGTGGTCGTCGGGGAAGGGCGGTGGGCTCTTCTCCTGGTTGAGCTTCTCCACCTGGGCCTGGACCGCGCTGGCCTGCGGCATCCCGCCGGCGTCGCCCCTCCAGATCGCGCGGATGTAGCCCTGGCGGTCGATCAGGATTTCGGCGTGAGGTCCCGGCGCGAACATGCGATAGGTCGCCACGATGTCGCCGTTGCCATCGGTGACCACCGGGAACAGGACCGGCGGCGACGCGCCGAGCTCGCGGATCGCCTCCGATGAGGCGTGGGTCGGCACGGCGATGACCTCGACGCCGAGGACCGAGAGCACGTCATAGCCGCGCGCCAGCTCCGTCATGCGCGCGCGGGACTCCGGCAGCGTGTAGAGCACCAGCAGGACCATGCGCCGGCCCCTGTCGTCGCGCAGCGCACCCGGGGCCAGGGGACCGACGGCGACGGTGAAGTCGGGAGCCGCGAGCCAGGCTCGGTCGGGCTCCACCTGGTGTCCGATCGTCTTCGCGGCGTCGGCGGCGCCGAGCGTCCTGATGAAATTGATCACGTCCCAGCGCTGGGCTGCGCCGAGCCGACTCCCGAAGTCCGGCATGCCGCGTCCCGGGATACCGCGGCTGACCAGCCAGAAGAGCTCGCCCGCGTGACGGCGTGACGTGGGCGCTGAGCGAAGATCGGCGTGCGGTACGCCGGCGCCCGAGGCGCCGTGGCAGCCGGCACAGTGCTCGCCGTAGATCGTCATCCCCGAGGCGATCGAGGCGGCATGATACGTCAGGAGCGGGCGCTTGTACGTCGTCGGATAGGCGTCGACCACGAGCGGAGGAAGGCCGACGCCCGCGCCGCCGGCGACGAGTGCGAGGGCGCCGGCCAGCACCGGCGTGCGCCGGCGCCGGACGAGACACGACGCGATCAGTGCGACCACGCCCGCCGCCGCCAACTGGCTGCCCAGCAGCGCCCGCCAGCGCGTCCCCGGCACGTCGACCAGGACGTCGAGGGAGAGTCGGAACGGCAGCGGCCAGACCGGCTCCGCGTGGCGGGCCGGCGTCGTCAGCGTCATCGCCGCGGCCAGCACGAGCAGGACGAGCGCGAGCACGGCTTCCAGTCCGACGAACGCGGTCAGGCGCCGGATGGCCGAGCGCCCGACGCTCACGCTCGACGCGGACAGCGCGGGGAGAATGCGCGTCCGATTCACGCCGGCGAGGACCAGGATCGGCACGAGGACGGCGAGCTTGGCGAGCAGCAGGCGGCCGTGAGCCGTCCCCGCCAGGCCGGCGATGCGCTCCACCTGGGCGATCGCGTTCAGCACGCCCGAGGCCATCAGGAGGAGCATCACGATCAGCGCCGCACGGGAAAATCGATGCGCCGCGTGCACGGCATAGGGGCGCGAGTCGGCGCCGTCTTCATCCCCGACCGCTCGCAGCAGCAGCAGGAGCGCCACCAGGCCGCCGCCCCAAAGGCCCGTCCCCGCGAGATGCGTGACGTCGACGCCCACGGCCCACAGCGTGCCCGGAGCGATCGCGGCGGCGTGACTGGAGGCGCTGGTGAGGGCCAGCGCCAGCGTGGCGAGCATCAGCGCCTGGCCGCGAGCGGCGATCCAGTTGCGCCGCTCCACGACGTTCGCATGCATCGCGAGAAAAGCGCCCAGCACGACGAGGAGGCCGTGGCGCGCGAGCCAGACGAGCCCGGGCCACGTGTCGAGGACGGCGTGCCACACGGCGCGGGGCTCGAGGGCGGCCTGGAGACGATTCTCGAAGACCGCCGTTCGCACCAGCAGCCACACAATGCCCGAGCCGAGCGCGACGAGCACAAGCAGCCGCGACCGGCGCACGAGCGTCCGATCCCACCGGCGTGCCGTCGCTTCTCTGGGCGGACCCGCGAGCAGCAGCATGCCGAACGCGCCGACCAGCAGCACGCAGGAGGCCAGGTGAACCCACAGGGCAGTGAGGAGGAGCGCCCTCATTCGATCCGGAACGTGAACGCGCCCTCGGTCACGTCGGCGTCGATCGAGAGCACGCGCCACAGCACCGTGTATGTTCCCGGCGGCAACGGCGGGAGCGTCGAACGCCGCAGCGCGGGGTTCGCGCGGTCGACGCGGCTGTCGCGACGGTCCACCTGCACGCCCTGATCGTTCAGGACACGGAGTGAGCTATAGGCCGGCTCGAGGCGCTCGGTGAAGTAGAGCTTGACCTCATCGGGTGCCCGTTTCAGCCTGCCCTCGACGCGCGGCTCCGCCCGCTGGAGGACAGCGTGTCCCGCGGCGATGGTCGCGGTCAGCGCACAGGCAGTGAGCGCGAGGCCGAGTCGCCTCGCGCTCGCCCGCCCGATGTCCACCACGGAGCCGACGTCTCGCTTTAGCTGAGTCCGGCTTTTGCCTTGTAGTAGGCGACGATGTCGCTGGTGTTCAGCCAGAACAGATCGTAGGTCGACCCGGTGCCGCCCGAACTCGACACGGGCCCGGGCCCACGGTCATAGCCGGCTGACCAGATCATCTTGTCACCGCCGGCCGTGAACATCGGGCACGCGCCATCAATCGCCGGATTGTTGAACGGCGCCGGGACGATCGGCCCCTTCCACTCCCGGCTGGCCGGGTCGTAGTGCACGAACACCATCGTGTGGAACTTTCCGAAGTCGTGCACGGAGACGACGCCGAGCACCAGTCCGTCCCTGGACACGGCGTTGAGGCGGCACTTCAACCCGATCGAGTCCAGCAGCTTGCTTTCGTACCTCTTGGCGGGTTGCCAGACGCCCTTTTCCATCTTGGTGGTGTAGAGGTCCGCTGTCGGCGCCGCGCCAGCTTCTCTGGGTCTGACCGAGATGAACACGGAGGTATCGTCCGCGCCCGGGAGGCCGAGCGGCATGAAGCAGTGCTCGGTGTTCTGGGTGTTGATGTTGGGTCCGAGACTCTGGGCTTTCGTCCACTCGCCATTGGGCTGCTTGTGGGTGGCCCAGATATCCGCGTTCCCCGAACGCCGGCTCATGAAATAGAGGGTCCTGCCGTCCGGCGTGATCCGCGGCTCCTGATCGATGGAGTCGCTGTTGACGGTGTCGGGCAGCCGCTCGGGCGGCGTCCAGTCGGCGCCCGTCCCGGGCCACTCGCCGCTCGGGCGGATCCGGTGCGTGACGAAGATATCCGTCGTCGTGCCGAGGACGCGCTTGTCGCCGCTGCCCGCGAAGCGGGCGAAGTAGATGGTGTTCCCGTCCGGCGTGATCGTCGGCTCGTAGCTGCCGAATTCGTCGTTCGGCGGAAACGGCATCTTCTTGGGGACCAACTCTCTCTCGGCGGCGCGCGCCCGACCCGACAGCCCCAGCGACGGCACCAGCGTCGCTCCGACGACCGTTCCCGACGCCCGAAGGAATTGTCTGCGCGAGAGAGTGCTCATGATGTTCTCCTTCCGCTAGGTTCCTTCCTTCTCGTGGGCCGTCATGACCGGACCCGGTTATACACCCGGCGCCGCTCGTCCACGAGACCCACTGACAGGCGCCGAGGATGCGGGCAGCCACAGGCGGCCACGCCCTTGCCGAGGCGCGGCGGACGCGGTGTCTGCTGAAGTGGCCTGCATCGGCGGGCCGAGGACGAAGCCTCCCAAGCCGCGTTACCTCAAGGTCGCCGCCGCCCAGATGGGGCCGAACAACGAGGGCACCGGCCGCGAGGCGACCTCGGCGGCTCGCCGCGCCTGACCCGCCCATTGTTCGGACTGCCGAGGTTACGCCCGCTTCACGGCGACTTCGACGTGACCAGCCAGATCAATCAACAACTCGTTCGGGGTTAGACTGCACCGCGTGCCTTGGGACCCTCGGATCTCTCGCCTACTGGAACGCTATCCGGCGCTCAAGGTCATCGGCAACACGCCGATGGTCCCCGTCGATGTCCTGCGCGGCGAGCTGCCCGAGGTGGAAGTCTTCGCCAAGATGGAGTGCCTCAATCCCGGGGGCTCGCTCAAGGACCGTCCCGTGCTGCCCGATCCCGGGCGGCCGGGTTGCCGCGCTCGACGCCGACGGAAGTCCACGCCTACTCATTCCGACAAGATGGAGAGTGAGCTTGCGAACTCGGAGGCGATCATCCGAGGATCGGACACGGCGCGGGGTTCCCAAGGCTCGACAGAGGGCCGGCTGCTCGCCCAGGGCTCGACAGTGGTCCCGGGGCCCCGGCCCCCCTGGCAGGGATACCGCAAGCGGACGCACTGCGCGCACCTGAGACTCAGGTCGTGGACGAGGCGGCCGTCGATCATCTCCCAGGGGTACAAATATCGGCGTGGGCGGTTGCAGCCGGCGCAGACATAAAAAAGTATCTGGCCACCCCATTGATGCCGGCGCTCCAGCGCAAAGCGGCGGCGCAGGATGTATGGAGTCGAGAGTAGGATCGCGCACCTGTCGTCGCTGGGCGCCATGAGCAAGGCACGCACGAGCTTGCCGCCCGGGTCACTCCAGAAGACGAAGTAGGTCCGACCGCGCGGGTCTTCGAGCACCCACCGAGCAGGAAATGTCGGGAGCCGTGGCACCCGGTCAACGTTCACCCGGTGGCCATCGAAGCGTCCGAGGCGGTCGCGCCGCTGCGCTCCCGAGGCCCCCGATCTTCGCGATGGTGGTTTCGGGGACCGTCCGCTCAGTCTCGTGGTCCACTCGTGGACGGCCCAGCTTCTTTCCTTGAGCGACGGCGCGACGTAGACCGGACTTCACGCGCTCTACGATCATCGACCGCTCGAACTCGGCGAACACGCCCATCATCTGGAACAGGGCCTTGCCGGCGGGAGTAGAGGTGTCAACGCCCTGTGCAAGTAGAGATCGACGCCCTTCGCGTGGAGTTCACCCAGGATGGCCAGAAGATGTACCAGCGAGCGCCCGAGCATCCTTACTGCTCATCGCTTCGGCCTGCACTCGGTCAACTTGATGAGAAACAGAACGCTCACCGGCTCTTGGCGCTCAACTCTGTTCATCTTGCGGATGTCTGCGGCGACCGACGCCGCGAGCGCATTCGGTGACTGTCCGACGAGACAATTCGCCGGGCGGGTATCACCCTCAACGTGGCCAGCGAGGTACCCTTGATAGAACGCCATCGTGTAGGTGGCTGCGACGACTTTCCCGATTGAGCGCTCGCCGTCATCGTATGCTGACAGCCAATACTCAGCTGTCCATACCTCATCACCGTGATTTGCCCAGGTGACGGCATTCGCGGCAGCCATGAATAACAGCGCGGCGGCGATTGCTACGACAGTTCGGCGGGCCATCACTGGCCCCCTTTGGGGGGTGTTTGGATTGACTGTCTCGTCAAGCGGTCCTCCTTTGGCGTTCGTGAGCTTCGCTGTGCTCATCGCGGTTGATCCCCTTGTCGTCGTCCGGGCTCGGCCGGCATCGTTTGTTGCTTGGGGGTTCCGTTCAGCTACGATGCTTTTCGCCAGCACGCGGCGGATTGGCTCCGAGACTCTCCACCCCTCTCACCCGTGGCTGTCGGCGACACGACAGCGCATCGGCCTCTATCCTCGGCTCCGTCGTCGGCGAGCGTGTAGCGGTAGAGCATGGGATGGCATATCAGGACGTCGTATCCGTCCGCTGGAGAGCCAGATACGGATGGCTCACAAGAAACTGGGCACCAGCCAGCCGAAGCGGGGTTGTGGTCGTGGGTTCGATGCAGGTGCTCCTGGAGGCGCTCGAGCTGGGCCGCACTCATGACCAGGCTCCGCTGAGCATCATTGCCAGAGACTCGTTTCGAGCACTCGCCGGCTCGCGGGCGAGGCGCTCCGTGTCCCCAGAAGCCGCGATCGCATGAGGGGCCGCTATCTCGGTATCCCCCGGCACGGGCCGCAGCAGGACGTCGTAGACCGCCAGAACGAGGCGCGGCGTCGAGGCCCGTGGCCTCGTCGTCGACGATGCGCGCGTCCCGACGACGATGCGGCGCGGTGTTTCGACAAGACGTTGGCCCCGCGGCCGCGGCGCGGATGGCCGCCCGCGGCCAGCCCTCGAATGCCGGGCTGTTCCCGAGAGGTCTATCGCCTAGAATAAGTACGAGATCGGCGCTCATCCGCAGTTTGGGCAATAGAGGAATGGCAGCGTACCCGGCAGGATTACCGCGTCCTTATTGTCGTAAGACCTCGGGATGATGGGGTGGGTGTGGACGATACGATCGCTGAACGTTCGCCGAATCTCTAGAAGGTAACGAGCAGGCCCGCCCCCGTCTCCATTGCCGAGGGCCTCTCGGCGTCGGGAACTTTCTGCGCCGCCCTCGGTCTAACCCGGATATGAGCGACGTGGAGACACGCCCAGGCCGTAGCCAGCCCGCGCGGCAAGACCCGCGGCTGTATCAGGTCGCAGTCCTCGCCACCTTGCTGCTCTACGGCATGGTGCGGCTGGACTTCGATGTGGGGCCGGAGCGGGCGATGGCCATCCTCGGCACGGCGCTCGCCACGCAGTACGTATGCGGCCGGATATGGGGCCTGCCGGCCTTCGACCCGAAGAGCGCGCTCATCTCGGGGCTCTCGCTCTGCCTCCTTTGTCGAGCCAACGAGCCGCTCCTCGCCATGGCGACGGCGGTCGCGGCGATCACCAGTAAGTTCACGCTGCGCTGGCGTGGCAAGCACGTCTTCAACCCCACGAATTTCGGCCTCGTGGTGATGATGCTGGTGACCGGGGAGGTGTGGGTGTCCCCGGGCCAGTGGGGGAGCGCCGCGACCTTCGGCTTCCTCCTGGCATCGGCCGGGTGCCTGGTGGTCACGCGGGCCAGGCGGGCTGACGTGACGCTGGCGTTCCTCGGGGCCTGGGCCGCGCTTCTCTTCGGCCGATCGATGTGGCTGGGCGAACCGCTCGCCATCCCGATCCACCGATTCGAGAGTGGCGCTCTCGTCCTCTTCGCGTTTTTTATGATCTCCGACCCCAAGACGACCCCGGACTCGCCGGCGGGTCGCGTCCTCTTCGCAGCTCTCGTCGCCGCCGGTGCATACAGCGCCCAGTTTGTGCTGTTTCGGACGAACGGCCTGCTCTGGTCCCTGGCGGTGACTTCGCTGCTCGTGCCGGTCATCGACTGGCTTCTACCAGGACAGCGCTATCGATGGCTATCGCCAGCCTCGCCGGCCGACGCAGGCCTGGGGGCGGAGCCCGATCGGAAACCCGCGCGATTCCGCCCAGCATTCGAAAGGAGCTCGGGATGAAACGACTGCTCATCGTGGGAGTGAGTGCGCTAACCGCGCTGGCCTCTGCGCCGACGGTGCTCGCCTTCTGCGGCTTCTACGTCGCCAAGGCCGACACCAAGCTGTTCAACCAGGCATCGCAGGTTGTCCTGGCGCGGCACGAGGATAAGACCGTGCTCACCATGGCCAACGACTTCAAGGGCGATCCCAAGGAGTTCGCCATCGTCGTGCCCGTGCCCACCCTCCTCGAGAAGGGGCAGATCCACGTGGGCGAGCGGGCGGTCATCGAGCACCTCGACGCCTACACGGCGCCGCGCCTGGTCGAGTACTTCGACGAGAACCCGTGCCGGCCGCGCATGCTCATGGCGCCACGGGCGTCGGCGCCGATGAGGTCGACCGCGCGCGACGAGGAGGCGCGGGCCAAGAGCCTAGGCGTCACGATCGAGGCACGCTACACCGTCGGCGAATACGACATCCTAATTCTGTCGGCTCGGGAGAGCTCCGGGCTCGAGACCTGGCTACGTGACAACGGCTACCGCATCCCGACCGGCGCCACGGCCATCCTCGGCAGCTACATCAAGCAGAACATGAAGTTCTTCGTGGCTAAGGTGAACCTGCAGGAGCAGTCGAAGCTCGGCTTCACTTATCTCCGACCCCTCCAGGTCGCCTACGAGTCGCCGAAGTTCATGCTGCCGATCCGCCTGGGCACCGTGAACGCCGACGGACCGCAGGAACTCTTCGTCTATGCGCTCACGCGCCGGGGCCGCGTGGAGACCACGAACTACCGGACGGTGCGGCTGCCCAGCGACGCCCAGATCCCCCTGTTCGTCCGCGACGAGTTCCCGCGCTTCTATCGCGACATGTTCACCCAGCAGGTCAAGAAGGAGGACATGCGCGCGGTCTTCCTTGAGTACGCCTGGGACATGAACTGGTGCGATCCCTGCGCGGCGGATCCGCTTACGCGTGAGGAGTTGCCCCAGCTCGGGGTGTTCTGGGTGGACGTGGCGCCTGCTGGTCCCTCGATCCCGGGTTCCCGAGGCCGCCGCTTTGCACCGAGCGGTGCGGTCGACGTGTTTGTGACGCGGCTGCACGTGCGCTACGACGCGGCCCACTTCCCCGAGGACCTCGTGTTCCAGGAGACGGCGGATCGGACGACCTTTCAGGGGCGCTATATCTTGCGCCACCCGTGGAAGGGCGCGGAGGCCTGCGAGGCGGCCAAGCGGTACGGCGAGGAGCTGCGCAGCCGCGCCGATCGCGAGGCGCAGACGTTGGCCGCGCTCACGAGCTGGCCGATCGAGGAGATCCGCACAAAGATGCGGGCCGACTATGGCGACCTGCCCGGCGAGCCGCTCCCTTGGTGGCGGCGCCTCTGGGGTGGGTAAGGCCAGCGCGAGGTGCTCGCCACTACGGATGGCGTATACGTCGACGCCACCCACCGTGACCGTGAAGCTCGCCCAGCGCCCCCGTGACCTTCAAGCAAGGCCACGAGGTTCGGGCTAGGATTCAACGCCCGGGCGACCCGGGGACGGCTCACGAGACGACGTGGCCTGCATTCGAGCGGGTGAAGGCCCGGCGAACGTCGACATGAGCGACCGCCGCTCGCTCTTGGTCGCCGCGTTGGGCTTCGTACTCTTCGGGAACTGGCACTCAGTCCCTGAGCTGGTGACCCTTCACGCGTGGCTCGATACGTGGTCCGGCCTCGGCGCCGTTGTCGTCGGGATGGAGCGCCACGGATATGAGTTGTGGCTGGCCAAGGACCGCAACGGGTGGAGTTCGACCTTCCTTCGTCGCAGGCACGTGATGCAGCCGTGGGTTGGCCAGGTGTTGTACTGGTGGCCGACGCCATGGCGGGCCGTCCAGGAGGCCGCCTGGCGGGCGCTGAACAACCCGTTCGCTCACGACTACTCGGTCGTCAACGAGTCGCCGCCGTAGGACAGCCAGCAGATCGTGCTCCCGGGCGTTGGCGGACTTTGCCCACGTGGGCAGATCTCGCTTTCGGATTGGATCCATCTTGTCATTCGGATTGCTCAGCGTGTGCCGTTGCTGCCGTTCGTGTGGGCGTTCGAGCCGTTGGCTCCTGGCTTGCCGTTCTTGTGCGCCTCCAGCATCCTCGCTGACACCACGATCTGCTTGGGCATCTCGGTCAGAGGCAAGCTCGCTGGATCGGTCCCGGCGCCCAGCGCCGGAAGACCATCTTGAATCCGGTCGTCGTCGACCCCTCGATCTGCACCGTCTTGGGCGCCTGACCAAAGCCTCGGTCCGCCAGCCACTTGAAGGCCTCCGTGACTTCCGCCATGGAGGGTAGTACGGGCGCCGGGTAACGATGAAGCGGCGCTGTTTCTTGGCCGCGGCCTTCTGCTCCGGTGTCGCGATGCCCTGGGCGACGGCTTCCTGCTCCTTGGTCATGGGCAGGTCCTTGACCACGAGGATCATGAAGGGCTGCCCGGAGGCCACGGCACAGAAGAACTGCACGATGACGTCGCCGTTGTTGGTCAGGCGCTGGATCAGGTTCTCCATGCGAAGGCGTGCCGCGCTCCGGCGCTGGGCGGCCTTCCCGGTCTTGTTGCCCTTGCGGAAGAGCCAGGGGCACTTCTTGAAGCGCTCGTCCATCTCCTCGTCAGGCGCCCGTGATCTATCCTCGCTGGCACCGCCGTTGCTGATGACACGTATCAGGCTTGCGCGACCTTTCGCGCGAAGTGAAGGAGGGGATTCGTGCAGAAAGCCGAAGTACGTGATCGGATCAGGACGATGATCCACACCGGCGAGTTGCCGTGCGAGGAACCGGGCAAGACGTGGGCGGGCGGGGGCGAAAGCAAGCGGTGCACGGCGTGTGCGGAGTCCATACCGCCGACCGAGATTGAGTTTGAAGTGATGCTCCCGGTGTCGGGCCTAATCGTCCGCCTGCACCGTCTGTGTCACGCCATCTGGTTAGAGGAGTGCGAACCGCTGCAACCGGCGTAGCGAGAAGCCGCCCGCGAGTCGACTCTATGCCTTCGCCTTACGTGCCCTCGGCGAGTCCGCGGACGATGGAGCGGTGGGATCGTTGATCCATTGCCTTGACATTGCGGTGATAATCGCCCGACGCCCTACAAGAACGGCAACGGCTCGCACTGAGCCACGACGGCTCGCCATGAGCGTCACGATGTGCCACTCTTGCTCGTCGCCCGACTCCGCGTGCCGGCCGGCGCGACCTCCAAACTCGCCGCATAGCCCCGCGTCGAGACCCGGGAAGGAGCTGGTCCATCACCCGGGTCGTCAACGGATCCTCGAAGGTGCAACGAGCGCCCCGTCACTGAAGGTCAGCGCCGGTGCTCTCGATGGCAGAAGGGCAAGGCGGCCGTTCGCGCCGTGCGGGGCGGGGCGCTGCAGACGATTTGGTCATGTGACCCCGTGGACCCGCGTGGGCCAAAGAGCGGCGCGCTGATGGACCCGATCATCGCACTCTTCAAGCTCGGCCAGAAAGCCCACATGGCTGAGTTGCTCCACGAAGGGCACGTCTTCATGAACACCGTGTCCTACTTTGCCAAGCCGGAGGAGGCTTCGCCGCGCTCCGATCCAGACGAAGGAACTAGCTATTGCGAGAATGCAGAAGGTGCGACTTTCCAGATGCAACAGGGTGATGAGTGGCACACCCTGGGTACGCTGTCTGGCGCGATCCGCTTCCGCGATGATGCTCTTGCGGCAGCGAACCTCTATTGCCTCCACGCAAAGACGCGAGGCGACTGCGGGACTGTCTTCGAGCTCAATCAGCTTGGGTTCGGGGATTCGTACGTGCTCTTCATGAACGCGAACGAGTTCTTCCGTAGGCTCGAGGCGGCGGCGGCCGCCGCCGGTCAGAAACTGGTCTACGGTATGGTTGAAACGCCGACGAAATGGGCTCACGCCGCCACCTCGGTGCTCGTGTCCGGACGCAGGGCGCGCACGAGGTGCGGCAGCTCGTGATGGTACTTGATGCGACGGAAGCGCGCGGCGGCGCGGAGCAGGCCGAGGCCGGCCCACCGGTGAATCATGTCGCCCGCGCGCCAGCGCTTCACGTTGCGGGTGACGTGCCGAAGGGTCGCGATGAGGTTCTCGATGCAGTTCATGGTGGCGATTTCTCCCGGAATGCGCGTACCGACGGCAAGGCCGCTTCTTGTCCCTCCCGGCTCCGCACGCGCGGACAGGACAGGCTCAGCTGGCGGCCGCCGAACGTCAGCTGCCGCGGCGTCGCGCCCCAGTGATGATGCGTGCGCGTCGGCTCGTGGCGGCCCTTCGGGCCGGTCAACCCCCACCATTCCTCGGTCTGACGACAATAAAGACGCGATGATACGCGCCATTGCCCTATCGCAAAAAGCGCGGAAAGAGCGCCGCTTTCGTACTTATTTGTGGGGGATAGACGTCTCGGCGAAGTGCGATCGATCGGCAGGTAGCAGATCTCGTCGACGATCAACAGCCGCGGCACAGTATAGATCTTGAGCCGTGCGTCGAGCCGGTTCTCGCTGACAGCCCGACTCAGCGCAGCGAGCTGAAGTCGAAGGTCTCGAGGCTCTTGCCGAAGGGGAAACGGGCCAGGCGCGTACATGGTGACGTGCTTGGCGGTCTTGGAGGCGACTTCCTCCGTGTTTCAGGGCGCGATGTACCTGAACGGCCCGGTCTGGCGGATCGAGCTGACGCCGTCGAGTGGCCCAAGTAATCCGCGCCTCACATGTGCTCGGCGAGCACCGCCGCGACGGCGTCCGCAAGCTCGGCCGGGTCGATGGGCTTGGTGATGTGGGCCTGAAAGCCCTCCTGCAGGGATCGCGCGCGATCCTCTCTCCGGCCGTAGGCGGTGACGGCCACGGCCGGAAGTCGACGACCGCGGCCGCGCAATTCGCGCACCAGCGTGTAGCCGTCCTTTCCTGGCATCCCGATGTCGGCGACGAGGACTGCCGGGTCGATCCGGTCGATCTCCTCAAGCGCTTCGGCCGCCGAGCCCACGGAGAAGACGGCGGCGCCGGCCCTCTTCAAGAAGAGGGCGATCAGGTCGCGCGCGTCGGCCTCGTCGTCAACCACCAGGACCGTGACGCCGCCGAGGGGACCGACATGTGCAGGCAGCGAAGGCACCGTGGCGTCGGCCTCCGCCGGCATACCGACCGGAATGGCAACCGTGAACGTGGACCCTTGACCGGGCCCCGGGCTGTCGGCGCGGACCTCCCCGCCGTGCTGCTCGACGATGTGGCGGACGATCGCGAGCCCCAGACCGAGGCCTCCGTACGCACGCGTGCTCGAGCTGTCGGCCTGACGGAAACGATCGAAGACGTACGGCAAGAAGTCGGGACTGATCCCCGCGCCGGTATCGCTCATGACGATGCACGCGAAATTGCCGGTGCGCTCCAGTCGCACGTCGATACGCCCTCCCTGCGGCGTGAACTTGATTGCGTTCGACAGCAAGTTCCACACGACTTGCTGCAAGCGGTGGGCGTCGCCGGGCACGATGCTCACGGCCGGGTCCACGGATACCCGGAGCTCGATACCCTTCGCCTGCGCGGCCAGGCGGACCACGTCCCGGGCGGCCTCGATGACGGCGACCAGGTCCACCGGTTGCACGTTCAGACGCAGCTTGCCGGTGATGATCCGCGAGACATCCAGGAGGTCGTCGACGAGCTGGTTCTGAGCACGGGCATTGCGCTGGATCGATTCCAGCGCGCGCGAAAACGTCACCGGGTCCAGATTTTCGACCTGGAGCATCCGGGTCCACCCCAGGACCGCGTTCAGCGGCGTGCGTAGCTCATGCGACATCGTGGCGAGAAATTCGTCCTTTGCGCGGTTGGCCGCTTCGGCCGCCTGCCGCGCCTTGTTGGCGGCCTCGTAGAGCAGCGAATTGTCCATGGCGATCGCGGCCTGCGCGGCCAGACCGCCGACGATCCGCTCGTGGTGTTGCGTGAAGCGGCCGGGTTCCGGGTGTCCGAAGAACAGCGCGCCGAGAACGGCGCCGGAGCGCGAGATGACCGGCACGGCGAGGTAGCTACGCACGGGATGGCCCAGCGGCAGCCCGTGGTCAGGACCGACCTGACCGTAGCGCTCGTCCTTCGTCACATCGTCGATTCGGACGATGCCGAGCCCCGCGAGCGGTGGATCGAAGAGTGGCACATTGCGACGCTCCCGAGACTTCGCGAACGCCTCGCGCGGCACCCCGGACACCGTGTAGAGCGTGGACGATTCGCCGGCGGCGTCCTTGGTGTTGTAGAAGAACGCGCCGAATGCCGCACCGCTCAAGGCGGTGCCGGCATCGGTCACACTCTGCACGAGCTTCTGAAAGTCGAGCTCGGCGGCGAGGACCCGTCCAACGCGGTTGAGCGTTTCTGACTCCGCGCGCGCCTCTTGCTCGCGGACGAGCAGCTGGGCCCGTTCCTCCTCCGCCTGCTTCCGGGCCGTGATGTCGAGCATGACGCCGAGTAACTGCTGAGGCCGGCCCTCGCGGTCGCGCAGGACGCGCACATTGTCCTGCAGCCACACGATGCGCCCGTCGGCGGCGAACGCTCGATATTCGAACGACCGATCCCCGCCCTCGCGGATTGCCACGGTCCATCCGGCGACGACCTGTTCGCGGTCGTCCGCGTGAATACGACTGGACCAGAAGCCCGGCTCGCGGAGCCATCGGTCGGCGGGAAAGCCGAGCATCTCCTCGGCTTGACGGGTGACGAGCGTGAACTGAAACGGAACAGGCGCCGCTTCCCAGACCACGGCGCCGAGGCCGTGAACGAGGTCGCGGTAGCGCTCCTCGGTTGTCCGCACCGCCTCGCGCAGCAGGAGGGCTTCGGCGCGCTTGCTCTCGGTGATGTCGAGGGCGACGCCCTGCAGGAACAGCGGCCGCCCGCGATCGTCCTTCACGATTCTGGCCTCGCCGCGCACCCAGACCACGTCGCCGTCGCGGGCGAGGAAGCGGCACTCGGCGCGGAACGGACCACCCGTGCGGCAGCCGCGGGCAAACTCCTCGTTCCAGATCGTGCGGTCGTCGGGATGGAGCTGCGAATACCAGAGGAACGGGTTCTCCAGCCACTCCTTCTGCGTGTATCCGAGCAGCGTCTCGATATGCGGGCTCACGTAGATCTCGTTCTCGCCCTCCCCGAGCACGGCCATGAACGTCACGGCCGGGATCTGTTCGACGAGCGTCCGGTAGCGGATCTCGGCGGAGCGAAGCTTCGCCTCGGTCCGCGCCGGCTCCTCGAGCGCCCCTGGCGCACGAGGCTCCGACTTGTCCGGCCAGGTGACCTGCGTGAGATCGGGGGGCCCACCCGGGAAGAGAGCGGACGCCAGCTGGCCTAGCAGTGACTCGGCCACGATGGCGCTCGCGGCCAGGGCGGCGAGCTCCGCGTTGAGCGCGGTGATCTGGGCCTCCTCGGCGGGGGTCCGGTCTTCGTCCGTGCGGCTCATGGCGTCGTCGCAACAACCTCGTGCGCTTCGGCGACGCGTTCGCGCAGCCAGCCGTACCAGGTGGCCAGCCCGAGCCCGCCGGTCGCCGACACCGCGATCGGCCGCAGACGGGGATTGAGCTCACGCGCCCGCGAGATGCACCGATCGACATCGAAGCGGACGTACGGCAGCAGATCGATCTTGTTCACGAGCAGGACATCGGCGGCCCGGAACATATGTGGGTATTTCTCGGGCTTGTCGTCGCCGTCGGTCACCGCCGCGACCACGACTCGGGCGCATTCGCCGAGGTCGAACAGCGCCGGGCAGACGAGGTTCCCGACGTTCTCGATGATGACGATCGACCCCGCGTCGGGATCGAGCTCGGCGAGCGCCCGGGTCACCATTGCGGCATCGAGGTGGCAGCCCGCGCCAGTATTGATCTGGACTGCGCGCGCACCGGCGGCGCGGATCCGCTCGGCGTCGTTCTCCGTCGCCTGGTCCCCTTCGATGACGGCGATCGCGACTTCGTCGCCGATGTCGCGGATTGTGCGCTCGAGGAGGGACGTCTTGCCCGCGCCCGGCGCACTCATCAGATTGACGGCCACGACACCGCGGGCGCGGAGCCGGTGGCGCGTGTCTGCCGCGAGGCGGTCGTTCCGTTCCAGGACCCGCTGCTCGAGCGGCACCGTGCGCCTGCCTGGGGCCAACGTGTGGTCGTGCGGATGATCCGCCCCGTGTTCATGATCGTGGGTGTGGTTCTGATCCGAGCATCCGCACGTGCGGCACATGTCCGTACCCTCCCTCTCAGGCGACCTCGATCTCTTTGATACGGAGCTCGTCACCCGACTGCCAGTCGAGATCCGAGCCACCGCAGACGCACCGACCGAATGGGCGCTCGAGCGCGACGCTCGCGCCGCAGCCGCGGCATCGCGCGAGCCCGGGGATCTCGACGATCTCGAGGCGGGCGCCCTCGGCGACGGTTCCCTCGGTCGCAAGGTCGAAGCAGAACCGCATGGCGTCTGGCAGCACCGCGCACAGCGTGCCGATCTCGAGGACGATACGCGTGACGCGGACACCGCGCGTGCGCTCGGTGACGATGGTGACGATCTCCTCGGCGATCCCCAGCTCATGCACGGGCGGCGACCGCCCCCGCGAGCTCCGCCACCAGCGACTCGATCAGCCGGATGGCGGGATCGACCGCCGCCGCCACCGGCACGCTGAGGCCGATGGCCATGTCGTCCTCGTCGGACACGAGCAGGGGCTCGCACCCTACGACTCGCAACAGCGGCACCGGGCCCCCAAGCGCGTGGGCGAGTCGAAGCACCTTGTCCGGAGTCATGCCATGCGTGTCGACGGACCCGCTCGAGTCGTGCTCCGGCGGCGCGTCCGGCTCGATCACGTACAGCGTTCCGGGCGAGCCTCCCCGCGGGGTCGCGTCCACGAGGATGGCCGCGTCGTAGCCGTCGAGCAGCGCGTAGGCGAGGTCCAGCCCCCTGATCCCGAAATCGACGACGCGCACGCCCTCCGGTTGCGGGCGTTCGTGCAGTCGGCGCACGACCTCGACCCCGAAGCCGTCGTCGCCGAAGAACACGTTGCCGATGCCGGCCACGAGGATGCGGTGCCCGCTCATGACAACCGCTCGACTTCGTCCAGTCTGAAATAAAAGCGGTGCCCGGGTCGGCCTTCGGCACCGAGATCCTGGCCCGGATCGTCGTCGATGGTCACGGCCAGGAAGATCCGTCCTTCGTAGTCCTCTTCGATCGACGTCACCGTTGCCGCTCTCCCGGCCAGGGCGATGTCGAAGATGTCGCTGCGGCCCCGTGGCACCAGCCGCACCCGCATGCCGGGCCGGATCCCGGGCGCCGCCGCCGTGGCGGGCGCCGCGCGCCGCGAGGCGCCATGCAGGCGCCGGCGCTCGGCATCCGCGAGCGCCTCCGTCCGCGTGAGCAGGGCCCGGGCCCGCGGGTCGCCGTCCCTCATCGCGTGCTTCTCCTCGTCCGTCAGGGTGAGAACGCGCAGCGTCAGCATCTCGTCGATCTCGGTCGCGTCGAAGAAATCGCCCGGGCTCTCGGACGCCACCTGCGGGTAATCGGCGAGGATGATTGGCGCACTTAGGATCGTGTCACGCGCGCCAGGATCACCGACGAGGACGGGCCACGTGCCGACGTTCCGGCAGCGGCCGGCCGCATCTTTCAACGGCTCCGGCGGATCGAGCAGCGAGATGAACTCGCCGCCGCGGAGAGTCATGAGCACGTGCGTCGACGCGAGCGCAGCCGGCAGCGCGGCGTCGCGACGCTGGCCAGGGTCGTCGGCGCTTCCGAGCTCGAACCCGGTGACGTTCTCGACACGGACGGCAATCTTGAACAGACTCTCGTGCAGGCGCTCGGCCGAGAGGTGAAGCGCACCGCGGATCGCCCGGGCGCCGTCTGCCGACGCGACGTCGAAGCCGACCGTCTCCTGCGTTCGGCTGAGCTGCCCCAGCCGCCGCGGTGACGGATCGACCTGTCGCTCGATCGCTCCCGCCTCGGCGAGATGAAGAAACCGAAGGTGCAAGGAGAGGACCGTCGCGTCGTCACCGTGGGCCAGGCATTCGGTCCGGGTCCACCACGGGTCCGCCTCGCCCTGACCCTCGGCGAAGGATCGCGGGTAGAGCGTGCCGAACATCCAGTGGTGGCGGTTTTTGCCCGAGGACCGTCGGTAGGGATACAGCAGATAGCCCTCGTAGAGGAGCGTCTGCACGAGCCTGGTTACCGCATCGAGCGTCATACGTCGCGGCTCCGCGCCCGCAGACCGTCGAAGAAGCCGGCGACCTGGTCCCAGACGTCTGGCCCGCCTCCGAACCCACGCCAGTGCCGGTGGATCAGGCCGACGAGGCGATAGCATTCGTCGATCGAGACCAGGTAGTACTCGCGGCGCGCGCCGGTGCGGTTGACGAGGAGCGCTTCCACGTCGGGCTCCAGACGGCTGAGTACGGGATTCGCGGCCACGATCGAGGCCCATGCCGGCAAGGGCAGGGTCGACGCGATCGCTCCGTACGGACTTGGATACAGCGCTGTTGGCGGCCCGGTCGCGCCGCTGCCGACGAAGAACGCGAGATCGATCGGCAGACCGAGCACGTCCCACTCGGCGTCCCCGAGCTGAAACTCCACGAGGCGATCCACCCGATGGCGGACCAGCATCCAACGCGTTGCCGTCCCGCCGCCGAGGAGACGGCCGCACACCCCGCACGAGCACCTGAGCTCTCGCGTCGTCGGATCGAAGAGGTGCTCGTGCTCCGAGGCGAGCGCCACCGCGCAGAGCTCGCAGCGCTCGACGGTCGGTCGAGTTGCCGCGAACGCGCTCAGAGCGGCGAGGGTGCCGACCCCTGCGCGGCTCATGCGGGGCGGGCTCCCGTCGCCGGCGACCTCTCGCGCAGTCGCACCTGCTCGAGCGGGACAAAATCCCCGCGCACCGGGTCGTCCGGGACGTCGATCTCGAGACTCACCGCGTCCGGCGCAGCGGCCAGGATCGCGTTCTCCACGAGGGTCCGCAGTGCGACCGCCGGGAGGCCGCCTCGACGGGCATCGCACACCAGACTCACGCGCACGGCCGCGTCGGTCACCGCGAGGAGCGCTACGCCGACGCCGTCGGCGGCCAGCGTCGCTCCCAGAGCCTCGATGGCGCGGCGGACGCGAGTCTCGACGTCGAGTGGGTGGAGTCCGTGCAGCAGCAGGACGGCAGCGACGACCGCGTCTTCGGCGAGGATGCCGACGAGCGGTGGAGCGGCGGTGTCGCGTGCCGCGACGATCTCGAGCACCCGGCGAAGACCGCTCGCGTGGAGGTCGAGGACGGCACGGACGAGCTGACGGGCGCGCGCCAGGGCCGGCGAATCGGAGCTCTCTTCCAGCTGGCGAACGAGAAGCTCGATCTGGTGCAGTCGCTCCTGGAGATCGCGCTCGTCGTGCTCGCTCACACCGGTTGCACTCCGTACGTCGGCGAATGGCGCACCGCGATCTCCTTGCCGTTGCCCAGGTACATATGGACGCCACACGGCAGGCACGGATCGAAGCTCCGCACGGTCCGCATGATGTCGATCCCCTTGAACTGGTCGGGGCCGTTCTCCTCGAAGATGGGTGTGTTCTGGACGGCGTCTTCGTACGGGCCGGGCGTCCCGGAGGAGTCCCGCGGGCTGGCGTTCCACGGCGTCGGCGGGTATGGATGGTAATTGGCGATCTTGCCCTTTCGGATCACGAGATGGTGCGACAGGAGTCCTCGCACGGCTTCGTGGAAGCCGCAGCCGATCGCGTCGTCCGGAACCTTGAACGGCGCCTGCGTGATCGTCCGACCCGCATGCACCTCGGCCAGGCCGCGCTCGACGAAGGCGAGCGCCGCCGCGGCGGCGTACGCCTGGAAGTACGTTCGGGCCCGGTCGCGCTCGAGCGTGTTGCTCCAGCGCGGAATCTTCCACTCGAGGTCGACGTCGGGGAGCGACGCCGTCTTGGGCAGATGGACCTGGACGCTGCGTCCGGTCGCCTTCACGTAGCCGAGATCGACGCGGCCGGCGAGCGCCGTCACCCAGAACCGCGCGAGCGGACCGCCGCCGCTGTCCAGCGCCAGGTAGTCTCCGGTGCGCCGGTCGTGCCAGCGCGGCGCCATCACCCACGTGTACTTGCCCTCGAAGTTCCGCTTCTGCGGCTTCGGCACCGTGGTCTGGTTCCACGGGTGACGCTGGTCCACCGGCTTGCCGAGCGGATCCGTCCTGACGAAGGTCTCGCTCTCTTGCCAGTCGTCGTAGAACGAGTGGCCGAGGAAGATGCGAATGCCGAGGTTGATCTCCACGAGGTCGGTCGTGATGAGCTCGTCGTCGACGACGATGCCGGGCGTGACGTACATGTCGCGGCCCCACTGCGTCATCCGCTCGTAGGTGAAATCGCACGATTCGGGATTCTGGAACGATCCCCAGCAACCCAGGAGCACGCGACGGCGGCCGACCGCCTCGTATCCGGGCAGCGCCTCGTAGAAGAAGTCGAAGAGGTCGTCGTGGAACGGGACCGCCTTCTTCATGAACTCGATGTACTTCATCAGGCGAACGAGATACTCCGTGAAGAGCTGCGGGCTGGCCACCGTTCCGACGCCGCCCGGGTAGAGCGTCGAGGGATGCACGTGTCGTCCTTCCATAAGGCAGAACATCTCGCGGGTCAGCCGGCTCATCTGGAGCGCCTCGCGATAGAACGCGCCCGTGAACGGGTTGAGGGAACGCATGATGTCGGCGATCGTGCGGTAGCCGTGGACGTCGGCGTGCGGCGCCGCCGTCCGCTCGGCCCGGGCGAGCACGCCCGGGTTCGTCTCGCGCACCATCTGCTCACAAAAATCGACGCCGACGAGGTTGTCCTGGAAGAGGTTGTGGTCGAACATGTACTCGGCGGCCTCGCCTAGGTTGATGATCCACTCGGCCAGCGCCGGTGGTCTCACGCCGAACGCCATGTTCTGGGCGTAGACCGCGCACGTCGCGTGGTTGTCGCCACAGATGCCGCAGATGCGGCTCGTGATGAAGTGGGCATCGCGCGGGTCCTTGCCCTTCATGAAGACGCTGTAGCCGCGGAAGATCGACGACGTACTGTGGCACTCGGCGACCCGATGGTTTGCGAAGTCGATCTTCGTGTAGATGCCGAGGCTGCCCACGATCCGGGTGATGGGATCCCAGGACATTTCGACCAGGTTCTTGCCGACCTCGGCCATGGATCAGCTCCTCAGCTGGGTGCCCGGCTGTCGCCAGGACGGCTCGCGGTCGAGCGAGCTCTTCGTGAAGTTCCGGAGGGCGCGAACGGTGCGGCCGTACATGAGGACAGCGGCCGTCGACATCTTGGCTCCCGGCGGCTCGTCCATGAACGGCATGAACTTGTCCGGGAAGCCGGGCATCGTGCAGCCGATGCAGACGCCGCCCACGTTGGGACAGCCGCCGACTCCGTTCATCCAGCCGCGCTTGGGGACGTTGCAGAGCACCACCGGGCCCCAGCAGCCGAGCTTGACGATGCACTTGACCGAGCCGTACTCCGCCGCGAAGTCTCCCTGCTCGTAATAGCCGCCTCGATCGCATCCCTCGTGGACGGTCTGTCTGAAGAGCCAGGTCGGCCGCAGCGCCTCGTCGAGCGGAATCATCGGCGTCCGGCCCGCGGCCTGAGAGAGCAGGTAGAGGATCGTCTCCATCAAGTTGTCGGGCTGCACCGGGCAGCCGGGCACGCACACGATCGGGATGCCCGCCTTCGACCGCCACGGCCAGCCGAGGTAATCCGCGAGGCCCATGCAGCCGGTCGGATTGCCCGACATCGCGTGGATGCCGCCGTACGTGGCGCACGTCCCGGCCGCCAGCACCGCCCACGCCCGTGGCGCGAGCCGATCGATCCATTCGCAGGTCGTGATCGGCTGGCCGCTCGTGGGGTCGGTACCGAAGCCGGCCCAGTACCCCTCGGCCTTGATCTTCTCGTTCGGAATCGACCCCTCGACCACCAGGATGAACGGGTCGAGCTCACCGGCGGCCGCACGGTGGAAGGGCTTCAGGAACTCGTCGCCAACCGCGTATGCCAAACACGGATTGTGCAGGACCATCTTCGGAACGCCCGGGATCGTGCCCAAAACGAGATCCTCGAGGCTCGGCTGGGTGGCGGCGGTCATCGCGATCGTGTCGCCATCGCAGCCGAGCCCGGCGGTGATCCACAGCACGTCCATCTTCTCGAGCCCGGCGGCGCTCAACAAATCCTCGGAAGCTGCTCGCCGGCCAGCATGGTCACGATGCGCTCCCCGCCGAGACGGGAGCGCTGGGTCACCATTCCCGGATGGTCGGTGACGATGTCGCCGATGATCGCGGCGTGCTCGCCGAGTGGATGCTTGCGCATCGCCGCGAGTGCTCGGTCGGCCTCGGGGGGCGCCACGACCGCGACGAGCTTGCCCTCGCTGGCCACGTAGAGCGGATCGAGGCCCAGCACCTCGCACGCGCTGCGGACCGCCGGTCGGATTGGAATCGCCGCGTCCGCGATCGTAACGCCGACCCGCGACGCCGCGGCCAGCTCGTTCAGCGTGCTGGCCAGACCGCCGCGCGTGGGGTCGCGCATGCAGCGCACGCAGGGAGCCGCCTTGAGGAGGGCGTGCACGAGGTCCGTGAGCGGTGCGCTGTCGCTCTCGAGCGACGTCTCGAATTCAAGGCCTTCGCGCACCGACATGATCGCGATGCCGTGATCGCCGATCGTGCCGGACACGATCACGCGGTCCCCGGGGCGTGCCGCCGCGATCGAGAGCGACCGGCCTGCGGGAACAACGCCGATGCCGGTCGTCGTGATGAAGATGCGATCGCCCTTGCCACGGTCGACGACCTTGGTGTCGCCGGTCACGAGCGTGACGCGCGCCTCTGCGCAGGCCTGGCGCATCGAGTCGACGACGCGCGAGAGATCGGCCAGCTCCAGCCCCTCCTCGAGGATGAAGGCGGCCGCCAGGAACAGCGGCTCCGCACCGCCCACGGCGAGATCGTTGACCGTGCCGTGCACGGCGAGCCGCCCGATGTCCCCGCCGGGAAAGAAGATCGGCCGCACGACAAAGGCATCGGTCGTGAAGGCGAGGCGGGCACCGTCGATGCGCAGCGTTGCCTGGTCCTCCAGAGCCGACAGCACGTCGTTCCCGAACGCCGGGAGGAACACGCGGTGCACGAGGTCGGCGGTGAGCCGTCCACCGCTGCCGTGACCAAGCACGATCCGCTCGTACTGGCCGACGGGGACCGGACAGTCGCCGAGCAGACCCGTCAAATCACGTCCTCCTCGCCGCGAATCACGTGAACGAGGTCCCAGACGACGTGCAGCAGCATCACGTGTGTCTCCTGGATGCGGTGAATGCTGAAGCTCGGAACGGTGAAACAGTACGCACACAGCTCCGGCATCCGGCCGCCGTCACGCCCCGTGAACCCGATGGTGAGCAGGCCCAGGTCGCGCGCGACGGCGAGCGCCCGGTTCACGTTCGCAGACTTGCCGCTCGTGGAGATGCCGAGCGCAATGTCGTTCGGCCGCGCGAGGAGCTCGAGCTGCTGGGAGAACGCGAGGGAGAAATCCTGGTCATTGCCGACCGCCGTGAGGATGGCCGTGTCCGTCGAGAGGGCCAGGGCAGGGAGCGACGGACGCTTCTCGATGATCGGGTGCATGAACTCGACGGCGACGTGCTGCGCGTCACACGCGCTGCCGCCGTTGCCCATCGCGAAGAGTCGACCGCCGGCATGGAACGCCGATGCCATCGCGCGACAACAGGCGACGATCCGCTCCGCCTCGGCGGCGAAGAACGCCTCGCTCGTCGTGGCGCTCTCCCGGCTCTTCCGCAGAACGGCCGCGGGCGCGGCGCCCGCCGCGGTCCGCTCCGGCGTCGACGGCCGGGACGCGGCACTCATGCCCGCGCCGTCTCCCGGTGGCGGCCGTAGGCGTAATAGGCGGCGCAGGCACCTTCCGAGGAGACCATCGTGGCGCCGAGCGGCGTCTCGGGAGTGCAGCGCGTGCCGAAGGCGGGACACTCGCGCGGCTTCCTGAGCCCCTTCAGGACCTGGCCGCTGATGCAGAAGGGCGACTCACGCGTCACGATGTCGGCGACCTCGAAGAGCTGTTCGGCGTCGTGGTCGCGGTACTCATAGCGCAGTCGGTAGCCACTCTTCGGAATCGATCCGACGCCGCGCCACTTGCGGTCGCAGACCTCGAAGACCTCATCGAGCAGCCGCCGCGACGCCGGGTTGCCGTCCCGGCGGACGGCCCGCGAATACTGCGTTTCGACCGCCGCCTTCCCCGCCTCGAGTTGACGCACGGTCATCAGCAGGCCCTCGAGCATGTCGATGGGCTCGAAGCCGGTGATCACGATGGGCACGCGGTAGCGCGCGGCGATGGGCTCGTACTCCGCCGTTCCCATGACCGTGCAGACGTGGCCGGGGCCGAGGAATCCCTGCACGCGGTTCCCGGGCGCCTGGAGGATCGCTGTCATCGCCGGAGGCACCAGGACGTGCGAGACGAGTAGACTGAAGTTCTGCACGCCGCGACGGCGGGCGAGCCAGACGGCCATGGCATTCGCGGGCGCCGTGGTCTCGAAACCGATCGCAAAGAAGACGACACGACGATCCGGCCGAGCCGCGGCGATCTCCACGGCGTCCAGCGGGGAGTAGACGACGCGCACGTCGTGGCCCGTGGCCTTCAGACTCAACAGGTCACCGTGCGATCCCGGCACCCGCAGCATGTCGCCGAACGAGCAGAACGTCACGTCGGCACGCGACGCGATCGCGTGCGCCCGGTCGATCGTTTCCAGCGAGGTCACGCAGACGGGGCACCCCGGCCCGTGCACCAGCTCGATGGGTGACGGGAGGATCTCATCGATCCCGTACTTGACGATCGTGTGCGTCTGACCGCCGCAGACCTCCATGATGACCCATGGTCTCGTCACCGTCCGCTCGATCAGGCCGACCAGCGCACGGGCTGCGTCGCCGTCACGGTACTCGTCCACATATCTCACGGAGATGGCGCTCCGAGCTCGTCGAGTTGGTTCATGGCCTCGAGGAATTCGAAGACGCGACGGGCCTCGGCCTCGTCGAGCCGGGCCAGCGCAAAGCCGACGTGCACCAGCACGTAGTCGCCGGGCCGAACGTCGGGAACGTGGGCGAGGCAGACTTGCTTGGCGATACCGCCGAAGTCCACCTTGCCCATCAGCACGTCGTGCTCGGGAAACGTCGCGACCACGAGGCCAGGGACACCGAGGCACATCAGCCCGCCTCGCTGCCAGCCACCGCGTCGCGGGCGGCCGCAATCGCGAGCTGTCCCAGGCAAAGGCCGCCGTCGTTCGGCGGCACGCCCTGGTGGCGGTAGACGCTGAAGCCGCGCTGTGCGAGCTGATCGCTGACCTCGCACGCCAGGATGCCGTTCACGAACACGCCGCCGCTGAGCACGACGGCCGTCACGCCGGAGACGGCGCGGACACGGTCGCAGACGGTGGCAACGATGTCGACGAGCGTCGAGTGGAAGCGCCGCGCGATGATGGCCGGGACGATCCCGTCGCGTGCGTCGGCCATGATTGCGCGGATGAGCGGCCTGGGATCGACCACGATGCGGTTTCCAGGCGCCAGGAGCGCGAAGGGATACGCCCCGTCGGGCGACACCTGAGAGGCCAGGGACTCGAGCGCCATTGCCGCCTGCCCCTCGTAGGTCACGCGGTCGCAGACGCCGACGAGCGCGGCCACGGCGTCGAAGAGCCGCCCAACGCTGGAGGTCAACGGCGCGTTGAAGTTGCGCTCGAACATCTTCTCCACCGTACCGATCCGGTCAGCGTCGATGCGGCGCGCGATCGACGTACGGCCGATCGGCTCGCCCGCATGAATCAGATGGGCGAGTGCCATTCGCCACGGCTCGCGGATCGCCGTCTCGCCTCCCGGCATGGCGACGTAATCGAGGTGCCCGGCGCGTTGGACGTCACGATCATCACCGAGCAAGAACTCGCCACCCCAGATCGCTCCGTCGGTGCCCCAGCCGGTGCCGTCGAAGCAGACGCCGATGACCGGCCCGGCCAGCCCGTGCTCGGCCATGCAGCTCGCCATGTGCGCGTGGTGGTGCTGCACCGCCATAATCCCGATGGCGGTCGCGCCGGCCCGCTCGAGAGCGTAGCGGCTGGACGCATAGTCCGGGTGGAGATCGTGGACGAGCCGGTGCGGCACGATCCGAAACAGCCGCTGATAGTGTTCGATGGCCTCGACGTACGCGCGGTACGCCTGGTAGTCGTCGAGGTCGCCAAGGTGGTGGCTCGGTACCACATGGCTGTCCTGGCCGAGCGCGACCGCGGCCTTGAGATGTCCGCCGAGCGCCAGCGTCGGGCACGCCAGCGGCGTCCGCAGCCGAAAGCGACGGGGAGCCTCGCCACGGGCACGCCGCACGGGCAGAACGGCATCGGCGACGACGCGGACAACCGAATCGTCGCAGCGAAGGTGGATCGGGCGGTCATGCGTGAGGACGAAATCGGGAATCCCGGACAGGCGCTTCAAATCCCCATCGTGGTGGACGATCGGCTCGTCGGACCGGTTGCCGCTCGTCATGACCAGCGTGCGATCGGGCATGTCGTGTAGCAGTAGGTGCTGGAGCGGCGTGTACGGCAGCATGACGCCGAGCAGCGTATGACGCGGCGCCACGGCGTCGGCCACTGCGGAGTCGACCCGTCGCCGCAACAGGACGACCGGTCGCGTCGGCGAGGTGAGCGCGCGGCGCTCCACTGCCGAGACCTCGCACAGCGCGTCAGCGCCCGCAACGTCAGCCACCATGACGGCGAACGGCTTGTCGTCACGCATCTTGCGCCGCCGAAGCTCTCTGACGACAGTGTCATCGGTGGCATCGCACACGAGGTGGTAACCTCCGATGCCCTTCACGGCTACGATCTTGCCGGCGCATAACGCATCGACACTTCGAGCGAGCGCATCACGGCATTCGCTCGTTGCGCCAGGCTCGAGTAGCTGGAGGCGCGGCCCACACGCCGGACAAGCGATGGGCTGAGCATGGAAGCGGCGGTCCTGCGGGTCCTCGTACTCGGCATGACAGGCGTCGCACATCGCGAAGCGGGCCATGGTCGTCCGTGCGCGGTCGTACGGCGCGTCGACCATGATCGTGAGGCGAGGGCCGCAATGGGCGCAGCTGATGAACGGGTGGCGATAGCGGCGGTCTTCTGAGTCGAACAGCTCGCGAAGGCAGTCGTCGCACGTCGCGATGTCGGGCGCGACGACCACGACGCCTGCCCCGAAGTCTTCGCTGGCCTCGATGCGGAATTGAGCCTCGCCCCGCGGCCGCTGCGCGGCGACGCGAAGACCATCGATCTCGATCAGACTCGGTTGACACGTCTGGAGCTCGGCGCTGAATCGATCGATCGCCGCCAGCTCGCCTTCGACCTCGATCAGCGCCCCTCCAGTCCAGTTCTTGACGAAGCCGCACAGAGACAGGCGTGAGGCCAGACGATGAACGAATGGGCGAAAGCCGACGCCCTGAACGACTCCGGTCACGGTGATCGATCGACGACACTGAGTCGTCGCCGCACGTTCGAAGCTCTGGAGCAATGTCGGCGTCCTCGTGAGCAGGAGTCGCTCGGATGACGCTGCGGTTCCGCC